>JABAHQ010007400.1_pt3 | contig 17366 bp, 11 predicted proteins | sample 7062091 | NCBI WGS metagenome assembly JABAHQ01 (sample SAMN14534359, study PRJNA622989) | marine sediment metagenome | biome: marine biome [ENVO:00000428]; feature: marine pelagic biome [ENVO:01000023]; material: deep marine sediment [ENVO:00002113] | place: India: Gulf of Kutch | collected...
TGGATGGAGATGGAGAAGGAGCGGGGGATCTCCGTCACCTCCAGCGTCCTCCAGTTCGACTACGAGGGCTACCGGATCAACCTCCTGGACACGCCGGGCCACCAGGACTTCTCCGAGGACACCTACCGGACCCTGATCGCCGCGGACAGCGCGGTCATGCTGCTGGACAACCGGAAGGGCGTGGAGGAGCAGACCCGGAAGCTCTTCCGCGTCTGCGAGCGGCGCCGGATCCCCATCTTCACCTTCGTCAACAAGTGCGACCGGGTCGGCGAGGATCCCCTGAAGCTCCTGGACGACGTGGAGGCAGAGCTGGGGATCCACTGCATCCCGGTGACCTGGCCGATCTTCCGGGGCGCCGACCTCCTGGGCGTCTACGACCGCCGCGATCGACACGTCCTCCTCTTCCGGAAGGGTGAGGATCACGGTCAGACCCGGGCCGAGACCCGAACCCTGGCTCTGGACGCCCCGGAGCTCCGGGAGCGGATGAGCGAGCGGGAACACGAAGAGTTCATCGAAGAGGTGGAGCTCCTCGACGTGGCCGGAGCCGACTTCGACGAAGAGGCGTTCCTCGCCGGGGAACAGGCTCCCACCTTCTTCGGCTCGGCACTCACGAACTTCGGGGTCGAGCCCTTCCTCCGCTTCTTCCTGGAGCACGCGCCGGCACCCGTTCCTCGCGGGACCCGGGACGCAGACCGGGAGGTCCACCCCGAGGACCCGGATTTCACCGGCTTCGTCTTCAAGATCCAGGCGAACATGGACCCGCAGCACCGGGACCGGATCGCCTTCGTCCGGATCTGCTCCGGGCGCTTCGAGCCCGGAATGACGGTGAAGAACGTTCGCTCGGGCAAGGAGGTGCGGATGGCGAGCCCGAAGCAGTTCTTCGCCCGGGAGCGCGTGAACGTGGAGGAGGCGTGGCCCGGCGACGTGGTGGGGGTCCACGACCGGGGGGAGCTTCGCATCGGCGACACCCTCTCGGCCGACGGCGACGTCCGCTTCGAGGAGATCCCCCGCTTCCCGCCCGAGCACTTCGCCCGCATCTCCGTCCCCGACCCGCTGCGGCGGAAGCACCTCGACACGGGCCTCCGCCAGCTCTCGGAGGAGGGCGCCGCCCAGGTCTTCTACGAGAGCACGCAGGTGGGCCCCCGGCCGATCGTGGGGGCGGTGGGACAGCTCCAGTTCGACGTTCTCCTGCACCGGCTGGAGCACGAGTACGGGGTCGAAGCCAGGCTCGACCGCCTGCCCTACACCCGGGCCCGCTGGGTCACCGGTTCCGCGGCCGAGATCGAGCGGCTGGGGCGGGGCTACGACCGTCTCCTGGTCTACGACGCCAAGGACCGTCCCCTCATCCTCTTCCAGAGCGACTACGCCCTGCGCAGCACCGTGGAGCGGGAGGAGGAGGTGGGCTTCCACGAGATCGCCCCCTAGGGCGATCCGGGACGCTCGTGGCCGGGAAGGCCGACGCCGATCCGCGGGCGCGGAGGTGGGACGCACGGACGGAGCACGAGACCTTTCACCTCTCGGGGGTGTAGGGAGCCATGTGCGGGGCCGGGCGCCCCGACGACGAATCTGGAAACCACCGCTCCGAGGCGAGATGCTCGAAAAGGACCATCCCTGGAGACCCGAGGAGAACGGCGACGACGGCCGCGTGATGGTACTCACGGCAGAGCGGATCCCCCTGGACGTCCATCCCGTTCAGAGCGACCGGATCGGCGACGGCCAGGTGTGCCTGGGAGCCCATTTCCGGGACAAGCTCCTCGCCCGCTCCGCCATGGAGGAGGAGCAGGCCGAGCTGATCCTCGAGCTGCTGAAGGTGCCGGCCCAGGTCGGGCTCCTGGCCGCCGAGGAGGACGACGGGGTCCAGGCGAACCTCGTGGCGCTACTCCCCCACGGCGAGGTTCAGCACATCCTCCGACGGATGGAGCTGGAGCAGGAGCCGTGGAAGGCGAGCCTGGAGGCGGCCGGCTACGAGGAGACGAGTGATCCCGAGCGGCCCGTGATGGTGCCCCTGGGCCTCGTCGTCCGGATCCCCCAGAAGCGGGTGAGCCCAGGCGACCTCCGGGAGGAGGCCGAGGACATGCTCCGGTCGATCATGACCCGGGGGGGCCAGGAGGTCGTGGACCAGCTCCTGGACACGATCTAGCCCGGAGCCGGACGCTCCCTCAGCGCCCCCCGAGCAGCTCCCCGGCGTCGGCCGAGACGCCCCGCGCGGTGACGCGCTGTCCCTCCACCATCCCTCCCGCCAGGTAGATCCTGCCGCCGGCCACCCCCAGGGTGCGGTGGTCCATGCTGGGGAAGGGGAGGGAGGGCAACTCCCTCCAGCCCTCGTCCGGATCGAACCCGAAGACCCGATCCGAGCGCCGGGCCGGGACCCCGTCGTAGCCGATCCCGTCGTAGTTGTAGGGGTTGGAGGTCCCGCCGGCGAAGACGATCGCTCCCGCGGCGGTCCCCATGGCCGCACGGTAGACCGGCGGTCCCGGATGGTCGGGGAGGCGGGACCATCGGATCGCTCCGGGATCCTGGGGATCGATCCGCCCCAGCCACGAGTCCGGGGCGATCTCGAAGGCGGGCTCCCCCTCCTCGGTGCGCGTGCCCCGGACCCCGTCCACGTAGACGATGGCGTCGCCGACCACGCCGCCCGAATGGCCGAAGACCGGGGGCCCGGGAATCGGCGTACCCCGGCTCCAGGTGTCGGCGGCCGGGTCGTAGAGCTGAACGTCGGGCACGTTGGCGCCGTTGCTCCAGCCCGAGACCAGGACGATCAGCGAATCGCGCCAGACCCCGGACACCGCGTCGTCCACGGGCACGGGCATGGGCGCCGCCGACCCCCAGCGGCCGGTGGCGGGGTCGAAGACGTCGACCCGGGCCAGGGAGACCTCCTCCCCGTCCTCCGCCACGGTGTACCCCCCGAAGAGGACGATCCGGCGGTCCACGACGACGGCGGTGGCCGCCAGGCGGCCGGGGCCGGGAACCGGGGGCAGTCGGGTCCAGGTGGAGTCGCCGGGCCCGAGCTGGTATGCCCGGTCCACCACCCCGTCCCACCCCTTGGAGCCGTCGACCTCCAGGAAGGAGAAGACCCGCGGGCCGCTCGGGTCCTGGACGGCGGCGACCACGTTGTTGGAGACCGGCTCGGGGAGAGGAGGAAGGTCGCGCCACGCTCCCTCCTGGGCCGGGATGGGCGCCGCGCCGGCCCCGAGGCCGGTNNTCGCCCGTCTCCTTCATCGAGGAGGCCGCCATGCGCATCCGGGACATCCTCTCCGAGAAGGGCCACGCCGTCGTCACCATCTCGCCCCGGCGCACCGTACAGGAGGCCGTGGAGCTCCTGGTGGAGCGCAACATCGGCTCCGTGGTGGTGGTCGAGGATTCCGAAGTCCGGGGGATCCTCACCGAGCGGGACATCCTCCGGCTGGCCGCTCGTCGGCCGGGCATGTTCGACGAGCTGCAGGTGGCCGAGATCATGACGACCGACCTCGTGACCGCCGACCCCGACGCGGAGATCGAAGACGTCATGGACGTCATGACCCGGCAACGGGTCCGGCACCTCCCGATCCTCCACGGGCACGGGCTGCGGGGGATCGTCTCGATCGGGGACGTCGTGAACGCTCTCCGGAAGAGCGCCCAGGACGAGAACCGGCACCTGAAGGACTACATCCGCGGCCATACCTACTGACGCCGTCACTCCTCGGCCCGGACCGGATCGAGCCCCCGGTCCTCGAGAAGACGGTTCACATCGCGCAGATCCGCCTCCAGGATCGACTCCAGCCGCTCCAGGTGTCCTCGGAGCTCGGCCACGAGCGCGTCGTAGACCCGGTAGGCGCCCTCGGTGGGGGGTGCGTCGCCGGTCTCCACGGAGCGCCGGAGTGACGCCAGGCGGTTGTTCAGCTTGATCGGGAAGTTCAGCGGATCCTGCCCGCTCCGGTTCTTCACCTGGTAGAGCTCCTGCTCCACACTCGCGAGATCCTCCAGAAAGGCGTGGGCCGCGTCTGCCAGGGCCGGGTCGTCGCTCGCCTCCAGCCGCTCCTCCAGCCGGCTCCGAACCTCGCGGATCCGGATCACCGCCTCGTTGGCTTCGGAGACCCGGTCCCGGATCCGGATGGCGAGTCGCCACTGCTCGACGAGATCAGCCCGGCTGACGCCCTCCAGCCGGGGATCCATGCGCAGGGTGAAGCTCCGGGTCTGGCTGCGCCCGTTGGCGGACACCCGGACCGAGTACTCCCCCGGCGGCGCCTTGGGGCCGCGCTCGGGATGAGCGCTCCAGAGGATCATCCCTTCGAAGGCGGTGGGCCCGGGGTAGTAGGCCCCCCAGAGCATGCGGTTCGCTCCCGAGGCCGCCGTGGGCTCGGTGGAGGGATCGTCTCCCCACCAGCTTCCCTCCTCGGACTCCGGCACATCTTCCTCGGTGCCCCGGAAGGTGCGCACGAGGCCGCCGTCGGAGTCGAGGATCTCCACGGTCACGGTGTCGGCGGGCTCGCCCAGCCAGTACTGGACCACGAGGGGCTGGACACCCCGCACAGGGTCATGGGGCTGAAAGAGGTGGAGGGGACGGTCCGAGACGCCCGGCTCGAGCTCCCGCAAGGGGTCCACGTCGTCCAGGATCCAGACCCCCCTGCCGTGGGTCCCCACCACCACGTCGTGCTCTTCGGCGATCAGGTCCCGGATCGGGGTGTCGGGCAGGTTGAGCTGGAGGCTCTGCCACCGGTCTCCGGCGTCGAAGGAGACGTAGACGCCGTGCTCGGTGCCCAGGTAGAGGAGCCCGGGGCGCTCCCGGTCTTCACGCACCGAGCGGGCGAAGTGCCCCGGAGCGATCCCGTCCACCACCTTCGTCCACGTCTCTCCGAAGTCGGTGGTGCGCCAGACGTAGGGCGCCCGGTCGTCGACCTGGTAGCGGTTGGCCGCGATCCACGCGGTTCCCGGGGTGTTTCGCGATTCCTCGATGACGCTGACCCGGGTGTAGCGAGGCATGTCGGGAGGCGTGATCTCCTCCCAGCTCTTCCCGTGGTCCCGGGTGATGTGGACCAGGCCGTCGTCGCTGCCGGCCCAGATCGTGTTCACGTCGTGGCGCGACGGCGTCAGGGCGAAGATCGTCGCGTAGATCTCGGGCCCGTTCATGTCCATGGTGATCAGCCCGCCGGTGGGCCCCAGGGTCTCGGGGTCGGCCAGGGTCAGGTCCGGGCTGATCTTCTCCCAGCTCTGCCCGTCGTCGGTGCTCATCCAGACGTGCTGGGAGGTCACGTAGAGACGGTCCGGATCCACGGGGCTGAAGACGATGGGGAAGGTCCACTGCCACCGCTCGGGAAGGGCCGCGGCGGGCTCGCCCGAGAAGAAGCGCGGATCGGGCTGGATGTCCCGGATCTGGCCGTTGTCACGGTCGTAGCGCGTTAGGAGGGCGCCCTGGCTTCCGGCGTAGAAGAGGTCGGGGTCGGTGGGGCTCTGGGCGATGTAGCCGCTCTCCCCGCCGCCCACGGCGTAGTACCAGCCGTGGTTCGGGCCCCGGGCCTGCATGAAATCCCAGTCCTCGGACGGCACGCAGAGGGTGGAGTTGTCCTGCTGGGCCCCGCAGGCGTGGTAGGGGAAGTCCGAGGTCGTCATCACGTGGTAGAGCTGGACGGTGGAGAAATCCTGCTCGGTCCACGTCTCTCCGCCGTTGATCGTGACGCTGCCGCCCCCGTCCGAGGCGTCGATCATCCGCTCCGGGTCGTCGGGATCTATCCAGAGGTCGTGGTGATCGCCGTGAGGCGGCTGGACCTCCACCTCCTCGTAGGTGAAGCCGCCGTCCTCGGAGCGGTAGAGGCGGGTGTTGAGGGCGTAGGAGACGTCGGGGTCGACGGGGTCCGCGTAGATCCGCGAGTAGTAGAAGTGGCGCTGGCGGATCTTGCGCTCGTCGTTGGTCCGGGTCCAGGTGGCGCCGCCGTCGTCGGACCGGAAGACGCCGCCCTCGTCAGCCTCCACCACCGCGTAGAGTCGATCCGGGTCGGCGCGGGAGACCGCGATCCCGATCTTTCCGTGGGGCGGCGCCGGCATCCCGGGGTTGTGGGTGAGCTCGGTCCAGCTCTCCCCGCCGTCGGTGGACTTCCACAGGGCCGAGTGGGGCCCGCCGCCCCACATCTTCCACGCCTTCCGGTACACCTGCCACGTTGACGCGTAGACCGTCTCGGGATTCGAGGGGTCGAGGATCAGGTCCACGGCCCCCGCGCTGTCGCTGACGAAGAGGATCCTGTCCCAGCTCTCGCCCCCGTCGGTGGTCTTGAAGACCCCCCGCTCGGGATTCGGTCCGTAGGGATGGCCCAGGGCCGCGACGTAGACCGTCTTCTCGTCCTCGGGGTGGATGCGCACCCGGGCGATCGCCTGGGTCTCCCGGAGCCCCACGTGGGTCCAGGTCTCGCCTCCGTCCGTGGACCGGTAGACCCCGTCCCCCTGAGTGATCGAGCCCCGGAGCTCGGTCTCGCCCATCCCGATCCAGACCACGTCGGGGTCGGTGCGAGCCACGTCCACGGCGCCGACCGACGAAGAGGTGATCTGCCCGTCGGTGACCGGGAACCACTCGTTCCCCCCGTCCACGGTCTTCCAGAGCCCCCCACCCGTGGCGCCGAAGTAGTAGAGATCGGGGTGGTCCGGGTGGCCCACCACCGCCTGGGAGCGTCCGCCCCGAAGGGGGCCGACGTTCCGCCACTCCATCGTCCGGAAGAAGGCTTCGCCGTACGTCTCCTGGGCGGCTGCGCCCGGGGGCGCCGCGAGGACGGACCCGACGAGAGCCAGAGCCAGGACGGAGGGGGGACGGAACAGACCGCGCATGCCAGAGCCTCCAGGGCCGGGGGGGACGGATCGGCGTTGGCGGGAGGGCGGGCGGAAGCCGCTCACCGCGTCGGGTGCGAAGGTAGGACCGGGCTCCGGGAGCGGCAATCGGGGCGGGCGCTCGAGGGAGCTCGAGGCGGCCGGGCCCTCTCTCACCTCCCGCCGGCCAGGGTCCGGTCGAAGAAATCCCCCGCGGCCCGGTACGCCGCCAGCCAGTTCCGGTGGAGGAGGAAGCCGTGGACCTCGTCGGGGAAGACGAGCTCCTCGAAGTCCACGCCCCGGCGGCGCAGCGACTCGGCCAGATCCACCGTCTCGCTGAACGGCACGTTGCGGTCGTCGTCGCCGTGGATCAGGAGGACCGGGGAGCGCCACGTCTCGACGTCGGCCATGGGCGAGGACTCGAAGGCGGTCCGGGCGAAGGCCTCCCGTGCCTCGGCATCATAGGAGGGGACGAAGTTACGGATCACCACGTTCCAGTCGTGGACGCCGTGGAGGTCCACCCCCGCGGCGAAGAGGTCCGACGCCCGGGCGAGCCCCAGGGCGGTCAGGTAGCCCCCGTACGAGCCGCCCCAGAGGCCGATCCGCTCCGGGTCCACTTCGGGACGGGCCGCCAGCCAGAGCCCGGCCCCCAGGACGTCGTTGAACTCGCTGGCGCCCCGGGCCCCGTAGTTCAGCGCCTCCCGGAACTCCATCCCGTAGCCGATCCCGCTCCGGTAGTTCACCGAGAGCACCACGTAGCCCCGGCTCGCCAGGTACTGGTTCAGGGCGTAGGCGTTGTGGTAGTAGCCCCGGTGGTGGAAGCCCAGGAGCATCTGGCGCCGGGAGCCGCCGTGGAAGAAGAGGACCCCGGGGCGCCCGTCCGCCGGCCGGGCGTCGGCGGGGAGGAAGAGCTGGCCGTGGATCCGCATCCCGTCGGCGGCCGGGAAGACCACCTGCCGGGGCTCGACCAGGTGTTCCGAGGGGAAGCGGTCGGGAAGGCTCGAGGGGACGAGCCAGCGACGCTGCCCCGCCGGGACGAGGACCTCGGCGTGGGCTGGAGTCGTACCGGCGGACGCCAGGAAGGCGACGGGCCCCCCGCGCGCGGCGGGCGCCGGAGCCCACTCGATCCCCGTCCCCGAGGTGAGGGCTTCGGGCGGCTGGCTCCCGTCCGCGGGCACCCGCCAGAGGTGCTTGCGGTCGATGTCGTCCTGGTTGGAGTCGTAGAGGACGTACCGACCCTCCGGGCCCGGGGCCACGAACTGCACCTCGAAGCCTCCCGGGGTGAGGAGGGTCGCCTCTCCCCCGCCAGCGGGGACCGAGTACAGGTGCAGCCAACCGTCCCTCTCCCAGGGGAAGACGATGCGGTCCCCGGCGGCCCAGAGGAGCTGGGCGTCGGCGCCGATCCCCTGGTACGCGCTTCCCGGGCCCTCCGGAGCCCGCCAGACCTCCCGGGCCTCCCCGGTCTCCGCGTCGACCACCCGGATCGACCACGGAAGGCCCTCTCGCCGGGGACCGAAGGGGAGGCGGTCCCGCTCGTTGGGGATCCGGAGGAACGCGACCCGCCGGCCGTCGGGCGACCACGCCGGCTCTCCGTCGCGGTCGACGGCAGGGTCGAGGTAGCGAAGGTTCTCGCCTCCGCTGTCCACCACGCCCACGAAGGCGTGGTCGTCCCGGTCGCTGGTGAACGCGAGGCGACCCCCGTCGGGCGACCAGCGCAGGTCCGTGGCCCGGCCGCGGATCTCGGCGAGCTGGATCGGCTCGGCGTCCGCCTCGAGGCCCACCGTCCAGATCTGACCTCCTCTCAGGAACGCGATCCGTCCGCCCTCCGGCGACACCGCGGGCGACGACCCCTCGGCCAGCGTCCGGGGTCCCGTCCCGTCGATCTCCGCGATCCAGATCTCCCGTTCGGCTCCGTGGGGGTCGCTGGTCGGGTTCGGAATCTCCCCCTCGCGGTTCGGGGCGCCGCCCCGGACGTAGACGACGGCCGATCCGTCGGGGGTGAACGCCGGGTCCCCGAGCTCCTGGCCGTCGTCCTCGGCGTAGTGGGTGATCGGACGTCCCTCGAAGCCCGGGCCCACGGCCACCCAGAGGTTGCGCGCTCCCCCGGCGTTCTGGACCCAGGCGAAGCGGGCGCCAGAGGGTGCCGTGACCAGCTCCGAGGGCATGGGGGCGCTGAGGACGTCGGCGATCGTGAAGCCGGCCGTCTCCTGGGCCCGGAGGGCGTTCCCGGTGAGGAGGACGGCCGCGGCCGCCCCGGCGAGGAGAGGGGCCCGGAGACTCCCTTCTCGCGACCCGCCGCGGCACCCCGCCGCCGCGCCGACGAGGGCGGCGCCCGGCCCCGATGGAGGGGCAGGGAGGCGGACCATGGGCCGGCGCATCGCGCTCAGCCGGGCAGTCCCCGGGAGACCAGGAGCGCCGTGACCGCCAGGACGCCGAGGCCGATGAGGAGCTCGAGGGTGGCGGGGATCCTCAGGAGCCCCGTCCGGGGATCCTGCTCCAGGGTGGGACGGACCGTCCGCCAGTTGTAGAAGCCCAGGGCCATGGCGGCCAGGGCCGCCCCCAACTTGAGCACCAGGGTCCGCCCGTACGCCGTGGAGAAGAGCTGTCCAAGCCGGTCCAGGTGGATCCAGGCGTTCAGGACGCCGGACGCCACCAGGAGGGGCACTGCGACCAGGGCGATCCGGGAGAAGGCGTTCACGAGCCCGGGAAGGAGGCCCGGGAGCGCGTCCCGACCCCCCAGGGCCCGAAAGGCCGGCAGGCCCGCGAAGAGGAGAACCGCCAGGGATCCCATCCAGACGCCGGCGGCGAGCACGTGGACGCCGTGGGAGGCCACGGCGGCCGTCCGCAGCTCCTCGGCCCCCCAGGCGTGTCCCGAGACCGCCGGGACCCCGCACATGGCGACGGCGGCGAGGGTCATGAGGGCCCAGCCCCGCTTCCGCATCCCCTTCGGGGCCGCCCACGCAGTGCCGACCAGGAAGAGCGCCGCCAGCCCCGCCTGGGCGAACCAGGCCTTGCCCCAGACGCTCCGGAAGAGGAGATCGCCCAGGTTCGTGGATCCCAGGGCCTCCCCGCCGAAGAGGAGCACGGACTGGTGCCAGAACCGCGCCGGGACCGCCAGGAGCCCGAGCACTCCCCCGACCCAGGCGAGGATCCAGGTGCCCCGGATCGTCCGGGGAGCCGCCACCGATAGCTGTTCGTTCCGCACGATCTGGGGAAGGACGAGGCCCCGGAACGCCACGCATCCCACGATCAGGACGATCGAAGCGTAGAAGAGCCAGCGGACGGCGATCCCCGGCAGGCTCGGGCCCTCGGGAGCGGCTTCCCCCGCGCCGGGCGCGACCCCGGTGTCGGGCTGGGCCTGGGTGGTCTGGGCGGGGCCTTCCCCTCCTGTGGCCGACCGATCCGCCCCGCCCGATTCCGAGCCGGCGCCCTCGGCCTCCGCCAGGCGGGACCCCACGCGGAAGGAGAACGATCCGGAGATCGGATGGCTGTCCGGCCCCGCAGTCCGCCACCGGACGGTGTAGGATCCCGGGGGCAGGGGCTCCGACAGACGGAGCCGGAGCTCTCGCTCCCCGGAGCCCGGCACCGCCTCCAGTGCGCCCACGGACTCGAATGGACCCGACGGCCCGGAGAGCTCGAGCCCGGAGAGGGAGAGTTGGACCGCGGTGGTGAAGCGGAGGCGGAGCTCCCGGACCTCGTCCAGGGTGGCTCCGTCGGAGGGATAGGAGCCGTCCAGGGCCGTGTGGATCGTGGCGGGGGTCGCGCCCGCCTCGGCGGCGGCCGCCACCCCCGCTGGCGCTCCGGCCCCCCCCGCCACGAGGACGAGGGCACCCACGGCACCCCGGACGGCGGCCCGGAGCCCGGGTCCCCCGGCTCGCTGGCGGCTCACGCCGAGGGCACCCCGTTCCGGATCACGTGCTCCATGGCCTCGACGAACCGGTCCAGCTCCTCGTGGGTCGTGTAGACGCTGGGGGAGATCCGCAGGCCCGTGAACTCGTCGTGGTTGATCGGCACCGTGATGATCCGGTGCTCGCTCCAGAGCCACTCCACGATCCGGGTCGTCTCCTCACCCACGACCTCCACGTTGGCGATCCCGCACGCGAAGCCCGGCTCGAGGCTCGTGTGGAGCCGGACCCGTTCGTGCTCCAGGAGGCGCTTCGCCCAATAGTCCCGCAGATGGACGAGCCGCGCCTCCTTGCGCTTCGATCCGATCCCCTGGTGGAAGGTCAGGGCCTCGCCGATCGCCAGGTAGTTGGCCGCCGGGTGGGTCCCGATCTCCTCGAACTTGCGAATGTCGTCGTCCATCCGCTCCGGCGCCGCCATGAGGGGCCAGATCTCGGGGATCCGCTCCCGGCGCACGTAGAGGAGGCCGGTGCCGTGGGGCGCGAACAGCCACTTGTGGAGGCTGGTTGAGTAGTTGTCGCACTCCAGGTCCGCGATCCGGAAGTCGAAGTGCGCAAGGGCGTGGGCTCCGTCGACGATCACGGGGATCCCGTGGCGCCGGGCCATCCGGACCACCTGTCGGACCGGGAGGATCTGCCCCGTGAGGTTGATCATGTGGCACATGAGGATCAGCCGGGTCCGGGCCGTGATGCCCTCCTCGAAGCGCCGCACCACTTCCTCAGGGTCCTCCGCCGGCACGGGGATCCGGATCTGGCGCAGAACGATCCCCTCCCGGCGCTCCCGCTGCTGGAAGGTGGTGATCATCCGCGGGTAGTCCTGGGTCGTGGTGAGCACCTCGTCCCCGGCCTCGAGGTCGTGCCCGAGCTGGAGGGTCTGGAGACTCTCCGACGCGTTCCGGGTGAAGGCGATCTCCTCGGCGTCGACACCCCACTCCCGGGCCATGCGCTCCCGAACCCCCTCGCGCTGGGGCTCGAGGATCTGCCACATCGTGTAGGTGGGGGCCTCGTTGGAGTAGTCCAGGTGGCGCTTCATGGCGTCCTGGACCCAGGCGGGCGACGGGCTCACCCCGCCGTTGTTCAGATTGATGAGGGTCCGGTCCACCGTGAACGCCCGGGCCACCTCGGCCCAGAAGTCCTCGTCCGTGGCCACCTCCTCCGGCGAGCCCGGATGGGCGCTCAGATCCCTGGCCAGCTCCCCCGCGGTGGGGGAGAGCCGGGGGAGCCACCGTTCGAGGCCCGCGGCGGCCGCGAAGGCCGGGAGTCCGATGGCGCCCAGGAAATCGCGTCGGGAGTGCATGGGTCCCTCCGGGTGAGGAGCTGCCGCGGCGGGGGCCGCGCCCCCGGGTTCGGCCGATGCGGACCGATACACGATAAGCCGTCCTCCGGGCCGTGTCCACGCGAGGGCTCGGGCCCCGGACGGACGCCCGCTCCAGCGCCGCTGGAGGGACTTCGGAGGCGCCCGCCGGTCCCTCTTCCGGGTTGATCCCGCCCCGGGGCTCGCTACCTTCCCCGTCGGCCGCTCTCGCCTCCCATGCCCCGGACACCCCCTCGACATCCATGATCCGAGTGACATTCCTGGGCACGGCCGCGGCCCGGCCCACCGTCGGGCGGAACGTGAGCGCCCTTTCCGTTCAGCGGGAGGGCGAGTCGATGCTCTTCGACTGTGGGGAGGGCACACAGCGCCAGATGATGCGCTATGGCACGGGCTTCGCCGTGCATACCGTGTTCTTCACACACATGCACGCGGACCACTTCCTGGGGATCGTCGGCCTCCTGCGCACCCTGGCCCTCCAGGGGCGGACCGATCCCATGCACCTCTATGGGCCCCGGGGAGCCGAGCCGATCCTCCGACAGGCGATCGGCCTGGGGGTGGAGCGGGTCCGCTTTCCCGTCCGGGTGACCGAGCTCGCCCCCGGAGAGCGGGTGGAGAGGGAGGAGTACGACGTCATCGCCTACGCGGTGGACCACGGCACGTCGGCCGTGGGGTACGCCCTACGGGAGCACGACCGGCTGGGGAGATTCGACGTGGAGCGGGCCCGGGAGCTCGGGGTGCCCGAGGGGCCCCTCTTCGGCCGCCTCCACCGGGGAGAGCCCGTGGAGGTGGACGGCACGGTGATCCACCCCGAAGAGGTCGTGGGAACGCCCCGCCCCGGCCGGACGGTCGTCTACAGCGGCGACACGCTCCCCTGCGAGGCCACCGAGGAGATCGCCCGGGACGCCCAGCTCCTGGTCCACGACGCCACCTTCGGGGACGAAGAGGAGGAGCGGGCCCGTGAGACCTACCACGCCACGGCCCGCCAGGCCGCCCGTCTCGCCGCCCGGGCCGGGGTCCGTCGCCTCTATCTGACCCACCTCTCAGCCCGCTATTCCGACAACCCCTCGGTCCTGGAGCGTCAGGCCCGGGAGGCGTACCCCGACGCGGTGGTGGCCCGGGACGGTCAGGTCGTGGAGATCCCGTACGACGACGGCGAGGATCGGTGACGGGGCTTCCCCGCCGGATCGGGATCGTGGGCCTGGGGCTCATCGGTGGCTCGGTGGCCCGGGCGCTGAAGCGCATGGACGATCCGCCCGAGATCGCGGCCTCCTCCCTCTCCGCGGCGGAGCTCTCCCGTGCCGTGGAAGAGGGCGTCGCCGACGAGGTCCACGGCGACCCGGAGGAGGTCGCGTCCGAGGTCGGCCTCGTGATCTACGCCACACCCCTGGAGGTGACCCTGGAGCTCCTCCGGACCCACCGGGAACGCTGGAGCGCGGACGCCGTGATCACCGACGTCTCGGGCCTCAAGGAGCCCGTGCTCCGCCGGATCCGGGAGATCGGAGCGGGGGAACGCTTCGTGGGCTCGCACCCCATGGCGGGCTCCGAGGAGCGGGGGTATGGGGCGTCCCGCGCCGATCTCTTCCGAGACGCGGTCGTTCACCTGGTGCGAGGAGAAGCCGAGGAGACCGCCGCCGAACGGGTGGAAGCCCTCTGGACGGCGGTGGGGGCCCGGCCCGCCTGGTGCGAGGCCGCGGTCCACGACGAGGAGATCGTGTGGTCGAGCCACCTGCCCCAACTCGTCTCCAACGCCGTGGCGGCCGTCCTCGCCCGGGAGGGCGTCGGTCCCGGCTCCCTGGGCACCGGTGGGAGGGACGTCACGCGCCTGGCGGCGAGCCCTCCCGAACTCTGGGGGGAGCTGCTTCGACGAATGCCCACGTCGGAGCGGCGGGCCCTGGAGGCGGTGGCCCGTGAGCTGGAGCGGCTGGCCGAGCTGTTGGCCGAGGACCGGCACGAGGAGCTCGCCGCGTACATGGACGCGACCCGGCGCTGGAGCCGGGGAGGGGACGACGTGCCATGAAGGTGCCGGGGGACAAGTCCATGACCCAGCGGGCCCTCATCCTCTCGGCGCTCTCCGGCGGAGAGAGCCGCATCTCGGGCCTCCTCCCCGGCGCCGACCCCCGGGTCACCGCCGGAGCGCTCCGGAGCCTCGGCGTGGAGATCCCCGAGCTGCCGGCGGACGGCTCGGAGATCCGGGTCCGAGGCCGGGGGCTCCGGGGCCTGAAGGAGCCGGCCGGAGCCCTCGACCTGGGAAACAGCGGCACGGGCGCCCGCCTTCTCCTCGGCGTCCTTTCGGGGCAGCCCCTGGAGGCCGTCGTCACGGGAGATTCCTCCCTTCGATCCCGGCCCATGGACCGCGTCATCGAGCCCCTGTCGGCGATGGGCGCCGAGTTCGAGGCCCTGGAGGCGGAAGGGCGCCTCCCCCTCCGGGTCCGGGGCGGCGAGCTGAAGGCCCTGGAGTACGAGACCCCGGTCGCCAGCGCCCAGGTGAAGAGCGCCCTCCTCCTGGCGGGGCTCGTGGGTGGAGTCTTCGTCCTCCTCACCGAGCCCGGGCGCTCCCGGGACCACACCGAGCGGATGCTGCGGCTGGCGGGCGTCCCGGTGATCGGCCACAGCCGGGGGTCGGGATGGCGGGTGGAGCTCCGGGACCCCCCCGACGCGCTCCGACCCCTGGACTTCCACGTCCCCGGGGACTTCTCTTCGGCCGCGTACTTCCTCGCCCTGGGGGTCCTGGGGGGAGCGGGCGACGAGCTCGTGATCCGGGACGTGGGGCTGAACCCCACCCGCACCGGCCTTCTCCCCGTTCTACTCCGGATGGGTGGGACGGTCGAGGCCCGGCGGACGGACGCGGGGCGAGGGAAGGGAGAGCCGGCCGGGGCGGACGAGGGCGAGGCCGCAGGGGAGCTCCGGGCCCTCCCCTCGACGCTGCGGGGAACGGAGGTGGGCGGAGGGGAGGTCGTCGGCCTCATCGACGAGATCCCGGTGGTGGCGACCCTGGCCTCCCGGGCCGAGGGAGAGACCCGCATCACCGGCGCCGGGGAGCTCCGGGTCAAGGAGACGGACCGGATCCGGGCCCTGACGGAGAACCTCCGGGCCGTGGGCGTCGAGGCCGAGGAGCTCGCCGACGGGCTCGTGGTCCGGGGGAGCGACGAGCCCCTCGAAGGCCGGGTGCGAACCTTCGGCGATCATCGGATCGCCATGGCGTTCGGGGTGCTGGGCGCCCTGCCCGGGAACACCATCGAAGTGGACGATCCGGGCATCGTCGAGGTGAGCTACCCGGGCTTCTGGGAGGCGCTCCGGTCGGCCGTCGTCGAGGGGGGCGGACGCCCGCCCCGGTCCCCGACCTCCTCCGGCCCCGGGCGGCGGCGCGGCACGGAAGAGGCGAACCCGGTGATCACGATCGACGGGCCCGCGGGCTCGGGGAAATCCACCACGGCCCGGGAGGTGGCCCGGAAGCTGGGGCTCCGTCACCTGGACTCGGGAGCGCTCTACCGGGCGGTCACCTTCGCCCTCCTCGAGGCCGGGCTCCCCCCCGAACGGTGGGACGATCTGTCCCTCGAAGCGCTCCAGGAGCTCCCCATCGAGCTTCGCCCGACGGGGTCGGGCTTCGACGTGGCCTACCGGGACCGGGTTCTCGGCGCCGAGCTCAGAAGCCCACGGGTCACCGAGGCCGCCTCCCGGGCGGCGCGGATCCCGGCGGTGCGGGAGCGCCTCTACGGGCTTCAGCGCGCCGCGGGCCGGGCCGGTGGGCTCGTCGCCGACGGGAGGGACGTGGGAACCGTGGTCTTCCCCCACGCCGACGTGAAGGTCTTTCTCACGGCCGACCTGCAGGAGCGGGCGCGCCGCCGTCTCCTCGAGCGGGAGGAGAGAGATCCGACCCCCGACGAGATCCGGGAAGAGGCCGACCGGCTCCGCGACCGGGACCGGAGGGACACCGACCGGGCCCACTCGCCGCTGCGGCGCCCCGAGGACGCTCTGACCGTCGACACCACCGACCTTTCCTTCGAGGAACAGGTGGACCGCATCGTGCAGCGGGTCCGGGCCTTGACCGCCCCCTGACGCCAAAATAACTTGCGCTGGCTCCGCCCCCGGTTGAGACCGGGGGCGTTCGCGTCCCCCCGACGTAGGGGACGTTCGGTGTTCGCCGAAAGGCCATATCGGGGCCGCGGATCCCCGCTGGGGGATCCGAGCTTCCCGGGCCTTTCTTCAAGTCGACTGAAACCCGGACCGCCGGCGGGAACGGGCGGCCCGGCACGCGCGAGCCTCGCGGAGCAGCGGGGCCCAGAGGAACGTTCATGACCAACTCCAAGGACGAGAACCAGAACCCCTCCGCAACGTCCGAGGCCGAGAAGCTCATCTCGGACGATCCCTCCGCCGCCGTCGTCGCGGCCGACCCCGACGAGATCGTCGAGGATCCCGAACACATCGCCAAGGAGCCTCCCCGCGTGGGGACCTCCGACGAGCTGCACATGGATCCCTACGGGGAGGAGCAGCTCGACATCTCCCGGGACGAGTTCGCCCAGCTCCTCGAGGAGCGCGAGGACGAGATCGGCGAATTCCGCGAGGGCGAGATCGTCAACGCGAAGGTCCTCCGGAAGAGCGACACGGCCGCGATCCTGGAGTTCGGCTTCAAGAGCGAGGGCTCGGTCCCCCTGGACGAGTTCAAGGACGAGCCGGCGGTGGGCGACGAGGTCGAGGTCCTCCTGGAGAGCCTCGAGGACGAGGACGGCATCGTCGTCCTCTCCAAGAAGAAGGCCGACTTCCTGCGGGTCTGGGAGAAGATCAAGAAGGCCTACGAGGACGACAAGCCGGTCAAGGGCACCCTCGCCCAGAAGATCAAGGGCGGGGTCACCGTCGATCTCATGGGCGTGGACGCCTTCCTCCCCGGCTCCCAGATCGCGCTCCGTCGGGTCCCCAACATCGAGGACCTCATCGGCGAGACGTACGAGTTCAAGATCATCAAGCTGAACAAGCGGCGCCGGAACATCGTCGTCAGCCGCCGCGTGATCCTCGAGGCCGAGCGCGAGAAGAAGAGGGAGCACCTCGAGAAGGAGCTCCTCGTCGGCCAGGTGCGGCGGGGTCAGGTCAAGAACATCACCGACTTCGGCGCCTTCATCGACCTGGGCGGCCTCGACGGCCTGCTCCACATCACCGACATGTCCTGGGGCCGGGTCGGCCACCCCTCCGAGGTCGTGGACATCGGCGAGGAGCTGGACGTCAAGGTCCTGGACATCGACTGGGAGCGGGAGCGGATCTCCCTGGGGCTCAAGCAGCTCCTGCCGTACCCCTGGACCGACATCGACAAGAAGTACCCGGTGGGCTCCCGGGTGAAGGGCCGGGTCGTCTCCATCACCAACTACGGCGCCTTCGTGGAGCTGGAGAAG
>JABAHQ010020012.1_pt1 | contig 17362 bp, 17 predicted proteins | sample 7062091 | NCBI WGS metagenome assembly JABAHQ01 (sample SAMN14534359, study PRJNA622989) | marine sediment metagenome | biome: marine biome [ENVO:00000428]; feature: marine pelagic biome [ENVO:01000023]; material: deep marine sediment [ENVO:00002113] | place: India: Gulf of Kutch | collected...
CCTCGCACACAAAATTACTGACAGGCTCGCGCATCAATTTATCCCTCCACGCCTCCGCTATGTCGAGTCATCTTCCTGCGCGAGGCCGGACGCTGTCGGCTGGCGATATAGAGCTGCCGTCCGATTGCACGCACGATGCCAGTCACAAGCGCATTGCCCATCAGGAAGGCGCGTTTGGTGTCCGAGATGCCATCCACAGCGGTGAAGTCCCTCGGGAAGCCGTTCATCTGCTCCAGCTCCTGCGGGATGAGGCGCCGCAACCTACCATTCCGGTCCTCAATCACGTGCTTGAACCGCGACGGCGCCGCGCCGCCCTCCGCTGTGATGATGGTGCGTCCCGGTCGGTCCAAGGAGTCCGGGAAGGCCATGGCGCCTTCGTTGTACCGATAGGTGTATCCGTCCTTTGAGGTGCGCTCCAGGGACTTCTTCCCCTTGAAATACTGCCACTTGCTCACGTCCTCAGGTGCGATATAGAAGCTCTCAGGAATGTCGCTCAAAGCCGTCGCGTTGACGATGTCCCCCAAAGTGAATTTGGGCATCTCGGACCGGCCCTGGGCCACGACGTCCACGGTTGTCACGTTGCCATCGCGCGTCATCACACCGGCCGACTTGAAGCGAGTGCGACCGTCTTCGCTGGACTCGTACAGGACGTACGTGTCCACCGGATCTGTCGGCAACTGGAAACGGGAGACTTCACCGGCCTCAACACAGGGCAAAGCGGCGCAAAGCACGCCGGCGTTCGAAGTTACTGTGTTGGAAAAACTGTTCTTTAGGCCTTGAGACACAAGTTCATGCGCGGATGTGGACTCGTGGTGAGCGACTATGAAAGTCCGGGTGCGGCGCTGAGCGAAACCGTAGTCCGCAGCATTCACCACGCACCANNAGAGGATGACGGCGAAATCTCGTCCTCGGTTCTTTGTAGGACTCTTGAGCAGACGGTCGACGTTTTCGAGGATGACATGCTTGACGGGCTGGCCGACGTTGACCAGGCGGTGCAGCACCTCGTAAATCGACCACCACAAAACGCCTTTCTTTCCCTGAAGTCCAGAGGCACTGGAAGCCGACTTGGCGACCGAGTAGTCTTGACACGGAAAGCCTCCAACGAGAACGTCCACCTTGTCGGCCATCAAGTCGTAGATGTACGACTCTCTTGCGAGCGTTTCATTGATGTCCTCGTTGAGGTGGCCGGTGGCACCCCACCGTGCGACGTACACGTCAGATGCGTGCTGACGCTTCGTGGACGGTTCGAACTGATTCGACCAAACCACTTCGTACTGTCCGCGGCCGAGGAACTCCTCGCCAGGAAAGCCTTCGAGGCCGCCACGAAACCCACCCACTCCCGCAAACATCTCCATCACCCGAAGAGGTGCTGTGTCCTGCCGCTGCATAACCGACTCCATACGAGTCGGTGGTGCAGAGGTGCACGGTTAAAGGCCGCCCGTGCAGAGTGCAGCGAACAGCTTTTATTTACATGCGGCTGGTTTAGGACGTTTTAGATCGCGCGCATGGACCTCCAAGGAGACGCGAATTCGGGATTGCACACACGCTCAAGTAGCAGCCGTTCTGTAGCACTTCTTAGGCCCAGGCTGGACATCAAAGTCATCCGAGCCGGGCGGCCTATGATTCGAATTGGGTCGCACGCGTTCCATTTCCTCCTAACGTCTTAAGTACTAACATGCCACACACTTCGCCACCTTGGAGAATCTTTGAAGACTTGGTTCGACGCATTCTGGAAGCCAACAGCTTCAGGCTTCAGAACCATTTCCCAAGAGGGGATGCAGGTTTCGACTTTGTGGGGAGAGTGGCAGACGAAGACTGGGCAATTGAAGTTAAGTACTACCGTACTGCCCGCGCACAGCCTACCCTTATCGAGTCTGCTGCTGCTCGCGTGGTAAACGATGGAAAGGGTGCGCAGCTACGAAAGGGAATGCTTGTGATTTCTTGCATTCTTCCTCTGTCAATGCGGCCTGCTCTTGAACGGAAGTTCGGCATCACGATTCTGGACCGAGGCGATCTTCGAAACTGGGCAACTGCAGATCCTAGCCTTGTGGACGAGCTCGACGCTATCGTGGAGTCTCGTCAAGGCCTCTCAATTAACGCCCAAGAGACAAGAGCAGACCCGCTATCAAAGACTATGTCGCTTGAAGGAGTCGCTTCCCCGCCCCAAGAGTCTCGCGGCGCGCAGCTATGTGACGAATTAGACCGCGTCAAGCGTGGGAAAGAGGCTTGGGCGGCCTACGAGGGACTGTGCACTCGGATACTTGAGTACTTATTTCCGAACGACTTGCATGGGTGGCACAAGCAAAAACGAACTGACGATGGTCTAAACCGATTCGACTTCGTTTGTCGTGTGCGCCCGACGACAGACTTCTGGAATTTCTTGATCGAGCACCTCGACAGTCGTTATGTGCTCTTCGAATTTAAGAACTACACCGGGAAGATCAAGCAAGGGCAAATACTCACCACTGAGAAGTACTTGCTTGAACGAGGGCTGCGAAAGGTGGCGCTGGTATTTACGCGCGGGGGGGCAGAGAAGGATGCGATGAAGATGACACAGGGCGCAATGCGTGAGCACGGGAAGCTGATGCTAGTCCTTGATGACGCCCAGATCTGCAAGATGCTAAACATGAAGGACCGGGGAGAGGATCCTAGCGATCTTCTGTTTGACTTGACGGACGACTTTTTGCTGTCGCTGCCTCGATGACATGCCGTTAGCGACGACGCGCCCACGCCGAAGCTATCGCAAGATGCAGTTGCTCGTTAACAACGAGTTGGATACCTCGTCGAAGACAAGGCGTGACAAGCCATCATCTAGTTCGAGTCTTTCAGAGGCGCGCGTTGCGTCGCCTATTTAGTAGCTTCTAGCTTGCACAACGGGCGAATGAGTGCCCTCTCGAAGCGTGAAATCCCTGGTATGTCCGACGCCCGACGGCTAGCTAGAGCGGCGAGCGCATCGTCCAACGTGGATGGGTTGCCAAGCAGAGGAAGAAGGCGTTCACCTAGTTGAATCGGAACGCCATACTCCTCCAGAGCGACAATCACTGGGCTCATGAACATCGACTCTAGCTGCCCGCAAAAGAATGAGTAGTCACCTGGCTTGTATGAGTGTCGCCGCAGGATCTCCGCTTGGATCCGATTGACGGCACTCATCAGGCGCGGAGCCTTGAAGTTCACCCACTGTCTGGCGAACTCCAAGAAAGTTTCGAGGGCTTCATCTGCGTCTTCACCAGTCTTGCCCTGAGTTGCCTCTCGAAGCTGCGCGGCGTAACTGGGCGAGGAGCGATACTGATTGATTCGGTACGTAAGCTGAGATGCCGTGGCCACGCCGGCACCTCCCCGCACCCCCAGGTGCTTCCAAGCAAGGTCAAACACAACCTTCAAGTCATCGTAGCTAGGCATGCCACGCCAAGATAGCATCGGCGCAAGTCGACCAATGTTTTCCTCTATCTCACGCGCTAAGGAAATCTGACCCCACGGTTCTATGCCAGCATTCTCTTTGATCGTCTCCAATGTCAAAGAGTCCTGCTCCCAAATTTGTCGCATGCGGCTGGTGGCAGAGTCCGACAGATCCTCTTCATTCAACTGAATGAGCAATGAGTCGGGAGCATTGTCATTTTGAGTGAAGACAGGTACATCAACGAACTCCAGCTCAGGCTGGGGCGGGTCATTAAAGAGATAGACGTGGCCAACAAAGTGTTGCCACATGCGCCCTGAGCGCCCTCGGATGTTGTTGAACGTGAAAAAATCGTACTTGCGATTGTTTATCTTGTGATCGGCGACCACCACGTTGCGAGCGGCAGTGTTCACTCCCTCGATTAGCGTTGAGGTGCAGACCAAGTACTCCAAATGGCCCTTGTTAAATAGTCGGACAAGCATCTGAGCGATCGAGCGTGGCAGCTTCCCGTGATGAGTCCCAACCCCCCTCCTTAAACACTGGACCAAGGCCCACTTAGAGCTGTAATTCTTGCCGAGCCACTCAATAGCAGCCAGCAACATTTCACTTGGCTGAAAATCGCTACGAACTTCGGAGACAGCTTTCGCAAGACTCCGAGCACCATTGACAGATCCACTAAAAACCAAGGTAGGTCCGGACAGTTTCGGCACCAGCCTCTTCAGGCGCTCGATCGCGTCGCCACCAGGTGGAACGAGATGCGTGTCCGACGCGACCGTGCTGAAGTCTGTGCGGATGAAAGCACAGTTGTAGTTCGCCCCGAACCCGTCAGGCAACTCGTTGATATTGGGGCCAAGCATGTAGAACTGCTTAGCCTGCTTCACGAGCCGATAGAACGCATGATTGAGAAGCACAGCGCGTTCGTCGCCTTTGCCTTTCTCAATCGCAAGCTTGTAAAACTCGTCAATGACGAAGAAGTCGATGTTCTTGATATGAGGGTTCTCAACCACGCGTTCCTGCGTGTGCACGAAGATGTTCCTCCCGACTGGCTCTTGGCTGAGATGAGTTATGACCTTGTAGTCGTCTCTAAACCGCATAAGACGCCGACGGGTCTCATCCACCAAAGCCAAGGTTGGCACTACAACGACAATGTTCGTATGGCGACGGCTAGCAATCACTGCGTCGATGATGAGGCTCTTGCCGAAGCTGGTCGGCGCGCTCAGGATGACATTTCGCCCCATCATCAGCGCGCGGTACACCTCTGCTTGCTTGGTCGTGAACACAATGTCCTGAGGCATTGCGTCAGGTCGGTGAGCCTCAGTAGCAATGAGCGTTCCTACGTCAGAACCGGCCGCATCCAAGTACGGAAACAGCCCGACAGTTCGTAGTAGGGTTTGGACAATAGACTCGTAATGTTTGAATGTTGCCTCGCGGTCGAGAACGCGAATAAGCAGTTCACGCGCTTGCTGCAACTGATCTTCGTCTGGAGCGAGAGAGACTAGCTTTGACAACTGTGACAGGAAATCGAAGGCGTCGAATGATGTACGAGGGCCGATCCTCTCCAGCGTTGCTCGTAGCTCCTGGTAGCTCATAGATCTCTCGCTGACTGTAGTCTCTTGTTCAAACGGTCAAGGAGATCACGTTTGCTCGCCATGGGGAACAAAAAAAGCTCAACACGAACCTTGGTCAACGTGTTCTTCGCCACGAACTTGCGGTGGTTTGCTTGAAGCTCGGCCTCTAGTGCAGCCTTGTAGGCCAAAGACGCTTCCGTGTAGCCTTTCGTTGTGGCACTGTCGTACGTCAAAAGAACCGGCACAACGATAGAACTCACGACTACATCTAGAGACCTATTCCGGTGCAACAAGTCTGCTACGCGCTCCGTGCACGACCAGCTCGGATCAAGCTTTCCAGTTATGAGAATAAATTCCTTGCGCAAGTAGTCATCACGAAAGTGGGCCTCAAGCTCAGGGACGACATCAGCGATAGCCTTGGTAATACTCGTGTAGAACTTGACTTCTCCTATCCATAGCTCGAGCCCATCAGGCGTGTCCAGAACATGCACCGCGTCAAATCCTTTGACAGTGGCGTTGACGGAGTCCTTGAAGAAGATCTTGCTGATTGCCGGCTCGGTCCCGATGGCTTCGCGCATCAGCGCATGGAGGAGCAGCTCTCCAAACTCACCGCGCTTGTCATACTTGTCTGTGTCGTAGACAACTTGCGCGGCTTTTCGAATCTGAGCTACAGAGTTCGTGTCGTTGATGGACTTCCTCTCTGAATATGAGAGGGAGAACTCGGGCAGCCATTCCATCAAGTACCGAGAGAGCTGCTCCGCGCGCCAAGTGCCTGACTCATACCCGGCACACACACCATGCAGCCGCGGCTGAAGAGCGAGTTCATGGCAGTGAACACTGAAAAATCGAACCATGTCCCTGTAACGCCTGCGTCAGCACCACAAAGTCCTTGCGACATGTGGCTCTCACGGTAATCTCCAGCGCCGTCATTTGTATCAATGCGTTACAGCATACCTCATCCAAGGCAATCTGCAGCAAGGCATCCCCTCATTTGATGGGAGCAACTGCAAGCAGGTAGTTTGAAAAACTGGCCTCGGTTTCGCATCGCCGGGTTGCCCACAACTTGCACCCCTCAGTTGATCCCACATCTAGCTCCACAACCCGCCAGTTGCGGGCAGCCATGATGTGCTTGTCGCATCCCGAAAACGGCATTGGACGTCGATGTTCTGCGGTTGTTTTGCATTGCTGTCACCGAACCACAACCACTGCTTTGATGCAAGTGGTCAACGCGCAGCACACGCATTGACCTCGCCGTGGCCTTTGAATCGCTCACCGATTCTGACCTTCAACATGTCCGGCGTGCTCGCGTCGATGGGCTTGTAGATGGTAAGACCCGAAGACTCTTGGTTGGCGGTCCTCAGCAAGCGAACCGAGTCCAACGAACGCCCAATCACATCGAAGCGGCCTTTGGCGAAGGACCCCTGGACTTCCACACGTTGTCCATTGTGCTCAAAGGCAAAGCACTCAGGAACGGCGCCACCCAACTGAAAGACTGCCTCATCCGCCTCGCTTCGAGTCATGCCTTTGGCCAAGAGGCTTGCAGATAGCTCTGGATACGTGGACGCCTCCACCATGACAAGCTCCTCCACAGATCCGCCTCGCGGATAGAACTGCACTCTATAGCCGCCGTACTGCTGCAGCAAATACACATGAACAGAAAATCGCCCAATCGGCCCTTCAAACAACTGCTTCCAAGCACTCACACGCATCTCCAAAAGCAAGGGGACAAATAGCTTATCGGAGCCCTCGGAAGCTCACCACGATGGATTCCCCTACTGAGAGCAACTTCTGCGCAAGTCGACGCCACTTCAGCAAGGCGCAGACCACTGAGCCTCCGCGGCCAGATCCGTGCACACCTGAAAAAGTGAGTCAAGAACAGCTTGAAGCTTTCGAGTGTCGTAGTGAGCCAGTTGCAGAGACTCCTTGGACTGAGCGCAGAAGTCGCTCACGTACGTCTCTTTGTTAGCGAGAGCACCTTGGTACACATCTTGGTTGGCCTTGTAGGCAACCCAAGTAACCACCGGAGCCGGAAGACCCGGTCTCTCAAGGTCAAGATAGCACTCGATGGCTGCAGCACGAAGGTTAATGTTGGCCAACGATGCCCCTTCCGGACCGCGGCAGGGGAAAGACTTGAACTCCTCGAGTTGGGGCAGCATGCTCACGCGCATGTTCGCAGGCAGTGCCTTGTTCAGTGTTTGAACTGCTCCGTTGCCTTCGGCATCGTTGTCAAATAGAAAGACCAGCCGATTCTGAACGTCAATCTTCAGAAGGCCTTGAGCAAACTTGACGAGGTTTCCCGCTCCGGAAAATGGGTGGCCTCCCTCGGTCACGTCGAAGAAGCGGAAAAAGTCTTCGATGTCTGGCCGCAGCAAATGGAAAGCGTGCTTCAGCACATGGATGTCTGAAGAGCCTTCGGTAGCTATCAAGATGGTCTCTCGCCGCCTGGCGCCGGGTACGAAAGACTCCTCGACCTCCCAGCCGTTGTCCACGAGATCACCGTACGCCCACACCAAATCAAGGCATTGATTCTGCGGGCACTCCGCGAGCAGTCTCAGCAGATAAAACGGAGACAACACAGAGAGCAAGCCAACAAAGTAGGCTCTCTCGCAACCTGCGTACGAATCTCCATAGTCCTGCCGTGGAATGCGCCTGGCAAGCGGGTCGTCCAAAAACCTGCCTTGGCATCGTCGTTGCGCCTCCACATCTACATCCCACACATTTTTTGCACTGAGCGAATCGAGTGGGTGAGCCTTGACGAACGCAAGTAGTTCGTCAAAGGACAGTGGGTTCAGAGCATCCGGCCCTGCATCCGGAACGACGTCTGGTAGGTCATCCAACCACTCGCGGACCAGGTCTCCGTACTCCATGCGAGCAGCCGAAATTGTGTAGCCTAGCAATTCCAAACGAGGCAGGACGTGGCTCAAAGTGCGAACAAAGGCCCACTCTCCAAGACCGTGCTTTGGCTCATCCTTCATTTCTTCAGGAACGAGCTCGTCCAGGCGCCGACGGTCAGATTCTTGAAACAGTGCACCGTAATCGACGCCCATGCTGTTCTTGCTGGAGCAGATTTCCTGGCCGCCCAGTCGCAGGTCGATGAATGTTCCCATGCTTGCTCCGGATCAGGTGGAGGCGATTGTCTGCCTGGTCAGTTCGGAAACGACTCGCATGGCAAACCTACACCGCTTCAAGGCCGTTTGGGCCCAACTCGCACGTGACGCCGGAGAGCCCAGCGGCGTGAGCGACTATCGCGCTGAATGGCCGTCTTCACGCCGAAGTCACGCCTCCCAGAGTCGCAGCTCCAGGCGTGAAGCCTGACCAGGTCACGCAACAAGTAGTTAATCTTCTTCGACTTGAAGCTGGACTCACCCCCTATACGCGCTCCCCAGGATGCCAAGAGCTCCAGCACGTTGAACCAAATCAGCTTCACCGCGTGCCACATCCCAAACAAGACGACCGTGAGCACCATGAGAAAAGTGAATCCCTCCTGGAATCCCTTTGACATCAACACCTCGATGACGTTGGGGGCGTCTGGACCAAGACCAACAACTACAAGCGACACGAGTATTGCCAACGCTGCCAACACCACACTCATCAATCGGCTGCGACGGTCAGGATCGTGCACACGCCGCAGAATGCTCTCAAGCGAGCCGTCACCGACGGGCCTCAAAGCGTCGGTCGACGCGCGCACGGTCTGCGCCTCCTGGGCTATGGCGGAGAACTCGCTGGCTTCGCGGCCGAAGGCATTGCGCAAATAGCTTCGCTTGGCCTCATCCACCGCTGCACCAGGAGCTTCTTCAGGGAGTCCGTGAGCGGCGCGCAGTGCAAGTCGCTTCTTCTTGTCGATGACTGCGTACGCGACAAAGAACATCGCCTCGCACACCAACACCAGGAGCATGGTTTGGTCGCTCTCCCCCAACACAGGGTCTAGAAACCGCGTTGAAGCCCACATCCACAGGACAAAGGTCAACAGCCAGGCCAGCCAGTAAAGCGAGAAGAACTTGGGATAGAAGCGCCGTCCCTCAAATGCGTTGAAGTACTGGTCAGCGATACGACTCAACTCATTCATTCACTGCCCCGACATCGGCCGACAGCGAATCAGATGACACCGTCGACGACATCCAGAGTCACGCAGAGGTGGTGGCTGATCTGCAGCTCCTTGCTCTTTCCCAAGCCTGGAAAGTGATTGGCCTTCACGTGTTGCTCAAACTCATCAAGCGCGAAGTTGGTGCCGAACTGGTTCGGTCGAGCATTAACGGCCTTCACCAGCTTCTTGGCCGCCTGCACGAACTTGCTCGCAGTGGTCCCAACGTCTTTGTCAGTGTCGTCAGAGACATAGTGCGCGGCCCAGACCTCCGTTGCGTTGTGCTTGTAGCAGGCGTGAACGGCTACAGCCGCGGGGGCACCGCCACCGGGGATGAACTCCGCTCCAAGGCACGTGTAGTCCCCAAAGCCAGCCCACTTGTCCTTTATGTACGTGCTGTGCCGGTCAGTGAAGAGCTCCGCAGCGCCGTAGTCTGCGTTGCGCGCGAGCTTGTTGAAACGGTCCTCAACGAGCACGCGCTTGCCAATGGGCAGCAGCCCCTGTTTGTGGGCACTGAGCTTTCCGTTCAACACGAGGTGGTACTTCACATCGGCCCGGCCTGCCAGGGCAGCTATCTCAGCGTCATTGAGTCCAGGACTGCTGTACGCGAGAACGACCTCGTGGTCAGGAAACTCAGCTATGAAAGCATCAACCTGCGCCTTCGTGGTTCCTGGCGAGCAACGCAATGCCGGCAAGACCGAGTCAGCGGCCTTGATGGAGGCGACAACTGCTTTGCGCCAGACGTGGGTCCCACCTCCCGCGAGCTCATGCTTGTCTGGGTTGAGCAGCACGGCCAGGCGTTCATCCTGCTTCCCAAACGCCTCGATGCACTTGACCAAGTCGCCTGGCTTACTGACCACAGGCTCTATGACTGGGAGGAGGGAATCGAGTGACCGGTGATCAGCGAGCATCGCTCGCAGCGCGAGAAGCTCCGAACGACGCCCGTAGAGATAGGGGAAGTACACGCGCTAGCCTCCTTGCTTGGAGAGCTGGTGCGCACTCAAAGACGACCGCCCTCGCTCGTTGGTCTATAGGCGGTGCTATAGGCAGCACCGCTCCGCTGGCGCGTTTACTGTAAACCCAAAATGCTTCTAAAGGCAGCTTTAGAAACCGGATGTGTACGCAGGCGCGTCTGAAGTGACGCAGTTCACGAACGCTCAGGGATCTGCTCAGGCCGGGGCGCTAAGCGCATTGAGCAGCTGTCGCCGTTGGGGGGCAGAAAGAGGAGTCGCGTAGCCAAGCGCTCGAAGGCTTTGAGGCAATGCCTTGAGGTACTCCACTGATTCAGTGTCCGTCGTTCTGGCGCGCATGGCTGCCACCAGCGCTCGATGGGCCTGCTCGCTGGTAAGCTCACCAAACAGAGCCGCGTAGTGGGCATCGACCAGACCGTTCGGCAAGGCAGGCTGCGGACCAAAGTGCTCAGCAACCACCTGCATGTATTCGGCTCGCCGCAGCATTCTGAAGACGACCGCAGGTTCGACGCGCGAGACATCGGAGACCGCACGGCGACGCTCCGAAAGCGTGTCGTCCTTTGAGAGCACGTAAATGCCCACGCGCGAGTCTAGCAACGCAGCGTACTTATCTGCCGCGGCAGGATGAGTCACCAGATTCACCCTGTCGAAGGCGCGAAGGTAGGCTGGAGTCTGCGTCGTCAGCCGCATCGGGCTGTCGAACTCCGTCTTGATTTCGTACGCAGTTGAGGTGCCATTGAAGACTGCAGCGTCCACGATGGAGCCAGCAACGTTGAGTTCAATCGCAAGGCTCGCGGTGCGCGGACTGTGTTTGCCAAACACGATGCGACTCGCAATGGCCGCCTTGTAGACGTACTCGCACCGGTACCCTCTGCCCAGCTCTTTCAGCCCGGCATCCAACAAGTCCGCTACGCAGCCCTGACTACCAGGAGCTCCAACTTCAAGCCTGGCCAGCTTCTCGACCAACTCGTTTGCGCAGCCGCGACGCGCCACACTCTCCAGCACAGGACGAGTGAAGATGCGGGCAAGTAGACGCGAGCGATCGAGGGGAGTCATTGCGGTTAGCTCAAGGCACCAACGTATAGCATCCAGGGGTTTAGCCCGACCTTGGCGGTCAGACAACTTGGATTCTAGCGAGCAGGCTGGAGTGAGCCGCAGCCGCGTGGACGCACACCGACCAGGGCTACCTGTTGAACATCACAATCTAAGGCCGTCGAAAAAGTGAGCTCCTACTTCGACACTCAAGCTGCCATGCTTAGCACGAATTTTCGCCTCGACCTCGGGCGATGCCAAGCCTGTGAAGTCGAGGATATAGCTATACAGCATCTCTCCTCGACTGCCGTCAGAAGTGGCCCCGCTTGTCTGAACAGTTTTACCCCGAGAGATAAAGAGACTGCGTGCGGGTTGAAGAGGTGCAGAGTTGTCCACGGCGGCGGTGGTCGCTGTGCGACGAACCGACCGACGCGGTGGGCAACTCGGGGCGCACCAGGATTTTCATTCTAGGCAGCCACGGCCATCTCGGGCAGCAGCGCCCAGTACGCCTGCTCGGGCGTGCGGTCCTCGATGCGTGAATGCACACGCTCGCGGTTGTACCAGTCGATGTAGGTGTCCAGGTCTGAGCGGGCAGCGCTCACCGCCTCGTAGGCCTGCAGGTACACCCGCTCGTACTTGATGGTGCGCCACAACCGCTCCACAAACACGTTGTCGCGCCATGCCCCCTTGCCGTCCATGGACAGGCGACATCCGCGCGAGAGCACCGCGTGGGTGAACTCATCAGCCGTGAACTGACTGCCCTGATCGGTGTTGACGATCTCGGGCACGCCGAAGCGGGCGAACGCCTGCTCGATCACCTCGCTGGCATGACAGGCCTCCAGCGTGATGGCCACCTTGTGAGCGAGCACCCGGCGGCTGGCCACATCCACCACGGCCGTGAGGTAGACGAACCCGCGCTTCATCGGGATGTAGGTCGTGTCCAGCGCCCAGACCTGATTGGCGCGGCGGATGGCCACCTTGCGCAGCAGGTAGGGGTAGACCTTGTGGTGCGGGTGGCGCTTGCTGGTGCCAGGCTGCGGGCACAGGGCCTGGATGCCCATGCGCTGCATGAGCGTGCCCATGTGGCGCCGCCCGACGTGAATGCCCTGGCGCTGCAGTTGACGGCGCAGCATGCGAGCGCCCATGAAGGGATGCTCCAGGTGCAGCTCGTCGATGCGGCGCATGAGCGCCAGGTCACTCTCGCTGGTGGGGCGGGGCTGGTAGTAGACAGCGCCGCGGCTGATCTCCAGCAGTCGGGCCTGGCGCACCACGCTCAAGGGGTGTTCACGGTCAATCATCGCTTTGCGCTCAGCAATCCCGCCTTGGTGAGCGCGCTTTCTAAAAAATCATTCTCCAGCGTCAGCTCCCCGATCTTGGCGTGCAGCGGGGCCAGATCGACCGGCTCGGGGGCCGAGCCAGCGCCGAAGACGTCGGCCGCGCGCTCAAGCAGCTGGCGCTTCCATTCGTTGATCTGCGTGGGGTGCAGCTCGAACTCCTTGCAGAGTTCGGCCATGGTCTTGTCCTCGCGCAGCGCAGCCAGCGCCACCTTGGCCTTGAACGCTGCGCTGTGGGAGCGGCGCGTGCGCCGCCCAGATGCCTTCTTGTTCATCACAAGCTCCTTATGGCCAGCCCGCCTTGGGCCGGCTCAATGCACGGAGCCTGCTTTATCTCACCTGTTCAGATTTGCGGGGCCACTTCTAAACAAAGATCGTAATTGGTGGTGAACACCTTGGTGCGCAGCTTCCTGGTTGAACGTCTGACCAGTCTTCGAAGAAAGTCCGCATGCAAACCAACATCATCATCCACCTTCAGGAATCGCACTTGGTCTCTGACGACCTCCTCTGCGACTTTGATGAAACTAGCAACTATGGCCTTTTCAGCAGCGCTGTCGATAAAGTCTTCGGCCAGCTTGCAATAGGAGAGCAACGACTCGATGTTCTCGCCTTTGTCCCCGACTGGGTAACGTGCCAACTTAAGCGCCTCCTCGAACTTCTTCGCATCCATCGCCTTGCAAGCGCTCCAGAGGTCGCGCATCATCGGGGCAATCGCCTTTCCTTCCAGCGGCGTCCGTTTCAACGGATTGTCTAAGGGTGCCGGCGCGCGGTTCACATGCAACGATGTGCCGAGACCCGTGAGGACCACCAGATTGCTGCAGCGGAAGCAGTCCGATAGGTTCCTTGATATCTCAGAGAGAGCCTCGTCAGGAATCTCGCGTCCGTTGGCGTCCCGCTTTGGTTCCTCAACGGCTCTCCAGCCACGCCCACCGCGAGAAGTCAAAACCTGCATGCATTCCTCCTGAACATGGTCTTTTGCTGCTTCGTCTTCATCCGTGCACGGATCTACGCACGCAAGATTGCCTTGGCGCAGCCAACTGGATGTGCGGAAAAGTGTACTAGCTGGTCGAGGCACAGCCACGAAGCCCGAATCAACCGAGGTCCGCAGCAGGTACCGAGGTCCTGACCATTCGTCCTGGAACCTCGATGTTGCCGCTCAGGCCTTTCATGGCGTTGAGTGTCTCTTCGCTGTACATGCGCCACGGCTTGTAGTGCGGTCCGGTGGAGTCCATGTGCACCTGGCAGCCAATCATGTAGTCGTCTAGGTCTTCACCTGTCAGGTGGTGCCTGGTATCGACAGCCCAGTCACTGCCGATAAAGACTACGCGGATGGTGCACTGGCGCTCGCTGATTCGCAGGCAGCCCGAACTCCAAAGCGGGACGTAGATGCCCGTCTCTTTTGCTCCCATGAGCACGAACGACTGCTTGTGCTCAAGGTTTTCAGACTCCCAGTTGATTTGTCGAAGGTGCTGGGAGCACGTCGCCACGAGTGCATCGCGCTCAAACTCGGCCGCGCGGACGAAAAGCACGTAATGCGGATGCGGGTCGGCGTCGCTGCACCCTGGGAGCCAGACCTCAGTGCCTGACAGAGTTCCGGGCTCGTTCTCTGGAAGAGTCTTCTGAAGGTCGATGAATCCTTGGAAGCGCTGCTGAGCCTCTGGCATGGATAGGACTTGAGTGGTTACTGAGTACATAAGTGATGGTCTGTCGGCGCCACGACGGCGTCTTGTCGTGTAGTCACCGGCTCTCAACTCCGCGTTGTTTTAGAGAATGCGCGGACTGACATGCGCTCTAAAGCGCCAGATCTGACACATCACCAAAACGCGCATGCTGTCGGGGGCCCGACTCAGGCAAGGGCTTCCCGCTGCGAGAACACATGGGGAACCAGTCCTTGGCGCAGACCCGGCCGGAACGAAACGCCTACGCGGTCCACCTACCTCCAGGCGACTGGACTAGATAAAACGGAGGCGCTATAGCTGTGAAAGGAGCTTTTCCCCGTGTCCTGGGTCACCCACCTCTCACCAACCGCCGCCGACGGCGCCTTCCTCTGCAACACTCTGAGCGTCGACGGCGTTCGAAAGACGCTGCCAGTGCATGAGATGCCTTTCGTTCTCAGCGACCGCCAAGAAAGTCTGAAGGTGGTACTGCGCTCGAAGTTGCACGGCGTCGACGACATCTCCCAGTACTTGGACCTGATGAGATGGAACAGCCTCCCAACTGGTGGTCAAACGCTACACACATTTGATACGAGTAAAGGCGACGTCTGGATTCCGAGCCAACTGCTGGTGCAAGCTCTCTTCGCCTTCAACGTCCCGCTGGCGAAGCTTCTCTTCCGACCAATCCCCGTCGAGTGCTTTTGCGCTCCAGTCCTAGAAGACTCGGACAACCAAATCACCTTCCCCGACAGAGCGCTCTTTCGGCAAAACTACAAGCGAGACTCCAGCGTCTTGCAGCGACTTGCTTGGATGGCGCACAGTAGATCGGCCCAACGAGCCTGGGGAAGCGTGTTCCGCAACGCACTAGATGGCCGGCTCGACTGCACAATGCCAGAGGGAGAGTTCGAGGTGTCAGTGCGGGGCAAGCGCGTGCACGGGATTTTTTGCGTCGCAAGAATGACCATCTTCAAGGTGACGTGTGACGACATCTACACACGCGAGCACAACACCACTCAGACCTTCGCCTTCCGCAAGCGCGCAGAGCCGTTTGACCGGAACTCAGTGCCAATCCGTGAGGTGTTGGATTCGACCTTCATTGAGGTACGCGAGCACTTGCTCAAGAACCAGGCACTTCCGGAACATGGCAAAGCCACTGGCGACGATGCCCGCCTGCGACGGAACCTGAACTTGATTCGGACCAAGCTGGTCCACCCCTGCAAGTGGCCTCAGTTGCCAGGACACCACCGGGATGTGGCGAGCGCGTTTTCGCTTTACACGCGGCTTCGGCGCGCAAATCACCTGGAGGACGTCAAGCGCCTTCTGCTTGAAGCACAGCCAGGCTGAGACTTCTGACCTACTGGTTCGCTGGCTTTTGAAGGTGTCCTTTAACTCGTCCAGAACGGATGGCGCTCATCGTCACCTGTTCGAAGATCTTGTCCCATACATGCTTGGAAACGAGGCTAGACCGCGTCGTGGAAGAGTCACCGTGGCTGCGTATCTGGCGGGAGCGGAACGAATAGCTCCGGCGAAGCGCGCAGCGGTCCCGTATCTAAAGAATGTGGACACGGAACAGCCCTTCAACCCGTTCTTGGTTCGCATCTGTTACGGGGCGGTCTAGGGGGGCCGTCCGTACATGTTGCGGCTAAAAGTGTTCGGCCCGCTTGTGTTCTTCATACTGCTTTTCGACGAGGGCACTCTGCCTGGGCATGCGTCTGCCGAAATCAGACGGTTTTTAAAGAAGTTTGCAGGGGCTGTAGAACTGACACCTCAGCACAAGAGGGTGGAGCTTCGCGCTGGAGAAACAACGTGGGCAGACCTTTACGCTGCCCAAGTCGCGCGAGTACAGGCACTCAACCTCAGTTGACTTCTCACCTGTTGATTTCAGCCGAAGACCAAGGAAGTCAAGAGACGAGGAGTAAGCCGTCTACCAGGCAACACCAGACCTACACGGCGACGAGCTCGGCAATCTTGGCGGCGACCACTTCCATGGAGTCTTCCGCAGTGTCCAAGCCGGTTCGGGAGGCGAGCAGCGGACTGACGTTTCGTAGAGCCGCGTACGTCGTGTTGTGCACGATGGGAACAAGCTGGTTACCCGCCAGGAGCGCAGAAAGCTCCTTCTCAGCAACGCCTTCGTTTGGGAGCCGGGCTATCAGAGCAGGCGTCACCAACACGAGCCCAATTCGAGAGTTTGCCAACCCCTTGTCAATCGCCCGCATCAGGGGTTGGCCGAGTTGCACATCCTTTTCACTGAACCACACCTTGACGCCAGCCACCACAAGCAAGTCATGCAGTTGCTTGGCTATCCCCTGTCGGTCGTCCCACGCGTGGCACAGAAACACGTCACGAAGATCTGGCAGCGTCACTGCCCGCGTCTCAACGGTTTCACGGATTGGGGTGAGAGAGAGAACCTGGGCCGACGTATACGAAATGGGCGAACCCGCCTTCGACCATCTCGGCCTTGAGGTGCCTCCAGAGCGGCCAAAACTCCCGCTTCCACCGCTGTAGCTACCTCCACTCGACGTGGGATACGAAGGGCTGTAACCGCTATAGCGGTAGCTGCTTCTGTAGCGGCATGCGGGACAAGCTGCCGCTGCGGCGGCGGAACTGTGTCCACGAACTGGTGCTGTGCATCGAGCCAAGTAGAACTCCCTCAGTGGATGTTGCTTGAATATGTCTACGTCGGAAGATCCAGCCCGCCCAGGCTATCGCCTCGTGAAAATTGCCCGCGAACATGACTGCCCAAACGGGGATTGAACGCGCCACCCTCGGTCGGTCCCTACACTGCTCGTCGCCCCCAATACGCCTTGCAACAAGCAATGAGAGGCACTCAGGCTTGAAAGCGAACGACTCTTTTACCTAGTTAGCAGAACAGGTCTTTCTCGAAAGCGAACGACTTAATTACCTAGCTAGTGGCCGGGCTTGAGCAAGAGCGTTGATTTTCCTCACTTTCTTAGCGAACGACTCTTTTACCCAAACCCACGATGGCCGATTGCTCGCCCACCGCGAGCGCCGCCAGCACGCCCGCGGCGCGCGAATCGCCCAGGCGCTCGCCCATGGCCTCGGCCACGCGCTGGCGCGCCCGGTCCACCGGATGGCGCCAGGTCTGCGCCAGCCGTTCGGGCGCCGGGTCGCGCGGGCCCGCGCGCACGTAGCCGGTGGCCAGAATGCCGCGCTCCCACAGCCAGCGCTCGCGGTCGAAGCCGTGCGGGTTGAGGCTGCCGTGCGCGCGCTTCAAGCGCACCTCGAACGCCCAGCGTTCGCCCGCCACCAGACCCGGGCTGCGGTGGGCCACCGCCCAGCCGCCGGGCCGATCAGCGTCGCGCTGCG
>JABAHQ010002324.1_pt2 | contig 17333 bp, 17 predicted proteins | sample 7062091 | NCBI WGS metagenome assembly JABAHQ01 (sample SAMN14534359, study PRJNA622989) | marine sediment metagenome | biome: marine biome [ENVO:00000428]; feature: marine pelagic biome [ENVO:01000023]; material: deep marine sediment [ENVO:00002113] | place: India: Gulf of Kutch | collected...
GGCCGCACACGGCGCAGAACCGGTGCCGCTGGTGCCAGTAGACCAGGCCGCGGGCATAGGCCAGGATGGCGCCCTCGCCGCGCTCGAGCAGCGGGCCGACGGTGCGCAGGTCGAGGAACTCGCCGCGATCCGGGACCGTGGGCTCGGCGCCCGGGTCCTCCAGCGGCGACAGATCGAGCGCGAAATAGGCGGTCTCGCCGGCCAGGCCGAGCAAGACGGTCTCGGCGGCGCGCGGCACGAGCGCGGCGGCGTCTTCGCCGCTCAACCAGATCGCCCGGGTGCTTTCGCTGCGATCGACCAGGTTGCGGGCGCGCCAGACCGGCACGTAGCGGCTCCCGGCATCGCCGAGGCGCGCCTCGAGCCAGGCCGGGTCGCGGCGCAGGTGCTCGGCCCGGTGCAGGCCGACGCCGCTGTAGAAGTTGCCCCGGGGGCACGCATCGCTCATGGCGGTGACGTTCGCACAAAGGCGGCCGCGCGCGCAATCGGCCGCGGCGACCCCGGGCGGCGGGCGCTCACCGGCCGGTTCCGTGAACCGGCGGGCTCCGGCGGCAAGCGGCCGTTCGATCGCGGCCGCGCCAAGGGCCCGGTTGCCCCGTGCGTCAACGGGCCGTGTGTCCCCAACGGATGAGGCTGCCCCGCGTTCGCCATTTGCGACATTCAGCGGGCGCGGTAGACGGCCCTGCCGTCGACCCGTAACATCGGCGTACCTTTCGAATGGAGTGTACTGCCATGAGTGAGCCTGATCCTTGGTGGGTGAACGGCATTCTCTACGAGAATTGCACGTGTCAATTATTGTGTCCGGCGCATGTCTCGTTCAAGCAGGCGTGCGAGGGGGATAAGTGCTTAGGATACTGGGGCATCCACGTGAACAGGGGGCGCTTCGGCAAACTCGTGCTCGACCGCCAAAATGCAGTCTTGCTTTACGAATCGCCGCCCTACATGCACGAAGGCGATTGGACGATGAAGCTATATCTGGATAACTCGGTCGACCAGGATCAACGCGATGCACTGGGAAAAATCCTCAAAGGTGAAGTGGGTGGCCCGTGGAGCATTCTTTCCAAGTTTGTCGCTAAGTGGCTCGATCCGGAAACAGCGTCCATCCGCTACGACGACATTGGCACGCACAAGCGTCTGCGCGTCGAGGGGGTGCTCGAGAGCCTGATCGACGATGTCGAGAGCAAGAAAACCGGCCAGACAGCAACGCTGGGCAACCTCTTTAATGTCATCCATGCCGCAGTCCAGTTCATGGCTACGGGGTCATCCAAGGTGATGGATCCGACATTCACGTGGTCTACCAAAGAGAAACACGCACTCTGGTCGGAGTTCTCTTGGACCGGGCCTTGATCCAGACAGTCGCCCTGCGCGGTGGGGCTCATGGCACGGGGATGTCGCGAAATCCGATACTTCAACCGACGCAACGGCCAAGGCAAATTTCGCTCAGGAGCGCGGGTCGAACATGTTGAAACTCCTGTGTCCGCCTGTGACCAGGGCCGACCTGACTTAATCCGCGAATGCGCTGAGCCGGCCGGCGTTGCGAGCGCCGAGATCCCGGCCGACGGTCCCGAACCTCCGGTTCGCGTCGAAGCCGGGATCGATGGTCACGCCGAGCCACTCAGATAAGGACGCCCGAGCGCCCGCACCCGGCTTGCAAGGGCGCGCGCCTTGGGTCAGGCTGGGCGAGGGTTGGCGGCCCGAGGACGGCACGAGGCGCATGCGACGGCGCAGCTTCATCCGACGGGCCGGTGCGGCCCTGGCCGGCGCGCTGCTGCCGGGCGCGGCGGCGGGCGCGTGCCGGGTGTTCCCGGCCGACGGTGAGGTCGAGTTCACGGCGCTGCGCCACGGCGAGGTGGTCGGCTGGCACCGGATACGCTTCCTCCGCGAGCCGGGGCGGTTGCGCGTGCGCACCGACGTGGAGATCGAGTTCGCACCACGCGGCGTGAGCGTGTTCCGCTTCGTGCACCATGCCGAGGAGATCTGGGTCGCCGGCTGGCTGCAGGCGCTGGTGGCGGACACCGACGACGACGGCCGGCGCTACCGCCTGCGCGCCGAGCGGCGCCAGGGGATCTTCCAAGGCACGATCAACGGCTCGGCCTTCACGGTCTCGGGCTACATCGTGCCCTCGAGCCTGTGGCACCGCGACACGCCGGCCTCCGAAGCGCTGTTCGACACCGTCGACGGCCGGGTCAAGATCGTGCGCGCCCGGTTGCTCGGCCGCGAGGCGGTGGCGGTCCGGGGCCGGCCCGTGCAGGCCAAGCGCTACGCGTTGCGCGGCGAGCTGCAGCGCGACCTGTGGTACGATTCCGCGTGCACCCTGGTGCGCGCCGCCTGGCTGGCGCGCGACGGCTCCCGCATCGTCCTCGAGCCGCGCTAGGTCCGGATCGCGGCAATTCGTCAGTCGCGGGACTGACGAATTATCCGCGTGCCCGAGGCCCTTGACTCCAAGGCCGTGGAGCGGCTTTTGCGTGAAAGCCGGTCCCGGGCGGCCGCCAACGGCCCTTGCACTTGAGGGCGGGAAAGCTGATATAGTCGCCGCGGGAGGTTGGGCGGCGGACGGGTCGCTCGCCAACCCGGTCAGGTCCGGAAGGAAGCAGCCGTAACGAGACGGGTCCGGGTCGCCGGTTCAGCCTCCCACCGCAAAGCGCGGTGGCGGCGCCCGCTGGCGCCCCGCCAAGCCCCATGGCCAAGCGCCAAGGCGAATCCCCGAGCACGCATCGATGACGGAGCAGCCTGCCGCCGACCCCAAGACCGAGGCCTACCAGGTGCTGGCGCGCAAGTACCGGCCGGCGCGCTTCGCCGACCTGATCGGCCAGGAGGCGATGGTGCGCACGCTCACCAACGCGCTGCACAGCGGGCGCGTGGCCCATGCCTTCATCCTCACCGGCGTGCGCGGCGTGGGCAAGACCACCACCGCGCGGATCATCGCGCGCGCCCTCAACTGCCTCGGGCCCGACGGCTCCGGCGGCGCGACGCCCGAGCCCTGCGGGGTGTGCGGCAACTGCGTCGCCATCGCCGAGGACCGCCACGTCGACGTGATCGAGATGGACGCGGCCAGCCGCACCGGCGTCGACGACATCCGCGAGCTGATCGAGGGCGTGCGCTACCGCCCGGTCCCGGCGCGCAACAAGATCTACATCATCGACGAGGTGCACATGCTCTCGCGGCAGGCCTTCAACGCCCTGCTCAAGACCCTGGAGGAGCCGCCCGAGCACGTCATGTTCATCTTCGCCACCACCGAGATCCGCAAGGTGCCGGTCACCGTGCTGTCGCGCTGTCAGCGCTTCGACCTGCGCCGGGTCGACCAGGCCGAGCTCGCCGGCCACTTCGCCGGCATCGCCGAGGCCGAGGGGGTCGCGATCGCCGAGGACGCGCTGGCCATGATCGCGCGCGCGGCCGACGGCTCGGTGCGCGACGGGCTGTCGCTGCTCGACCAGGCCATCGCGCTGAGCGCCGGCGCCCGCATCGAGGCCGAGGCGGTGCGCGCCATGCTGGGGCTCGCCGACCGGATCCGGGTGCTCGACCTGTTCGAGGCGCTGATGCGCGGCCAGGCGCCCGAGGCGCTGGCGCTTCTCGGCGCCCTGCACGAGGCCGGCGCCGACCCGGCGGTGGTGCTGCAGGATCTGCTGGAGCTCACCCACTTCCTGACTCGCGGCAAGCTGGTGGCCGAGACGCTGCGGGACCCGGCGCTGCCCGAGGCCGAGCGGGTGCGCGGCGGCGAGCTCGCCGAGACGCTGTCGCTGCCGGTGCTGACGCGCAGTTGGCAGATGCTGCTCAAGGGCCTCGGCGAGGTGCAGGCCGCGCCCTCGCGCCTGCACGCCGCGGAGATGGTGCTGATCCGCCTCGCCTTTGCCAGCGACCTGCCGAGCCCGGCCGAGCTGGTCAAGCGCCTCGAGGAGGAGGGGGCCCCGGCGGCGCCCGCCGCGGGCGCGCAGGCGGCCGCTCCGCCCGGAGCGGCTTCGCCGACGCCGCCGAGCCCGACGCCGAGCCTGAGCGCGGCACCCAGCGCGCCGGACACGGGCGCGCCGGACACGGGCGCGCAGGCCGCGGTGGCGCCGCTGCCGCAGGCCGAGGCGGCGGCCGAGGCCGGCCCCGGCGCGCCGGCGCAGGCGCCGAGGAGCTTCCCGGAGGTCGTCGATCTGGCCCGCTCGTGCAAGCACCTGAAGCTGGCCGACCACCTGGCGAACGACGTGCATCTGGTGCGCTTCGAGCCGGGCCGCATCGAGCTGCGCCAGGGCGCGCGGGCGCCGCGCAACCTGGCCGGCCAGCTCGGCGCGTTCCTGCAGGAGGCCACGGGCGAGCGCTGGATGGTCAGCCTGTCCTCGGAGACGGGCGCGCCGTCGCTCGGCGAACAGGCGCGCGAGCAGGAGGCGCGGCTGCGCGAGGCCGCGCTGCAACACCCGCTGGTGCGCGCCGCGCTGGAGACCTTTCCGGGCGCCAAGCTGGTGGCGCGGCGCGAGCGGGCGAGCCGCGCGGGCGAGGCGGGCCGCGACCAGGCGGGCGATCCAGACAGGGGAGACGGGGGCGCATGAAGAACCTCGGCCAGATGCTCAAGCAGGCCCAGCAGATGCAGGCCAAGATGGCGGAGCTGCAGGAGCAGCTCGCGGCGACCGAGGTCACCGGCGCGGCCGGCGGCGGGATGCTGCGCGTCACGCTGAACGGCAAGGGCGAGATGCGCGCCGTCAAGATCGACCCGGCGCTCGTCGACCCCGACGAGGTCGAGGTGCTGGAGGACCTGATCGTCGCCGCGGCCAACGACGCCAAGGCCAAGCTCGAGGTCCACGTGTCCGAGAAGATGCGCGAGCTGACCGGCGGGCTCGACCTGCCGCCGGGCTTCAAGCCGCCGCTCTAGGCGCATTCGCCGCCATGCCCGGGGAACGTTCGTCCGCGGCGCTGCGCCACGCTCAGCACGAGGGCGCCGCCGCGGGCCCGTGGGCGGAGGCCCGCCATGGCGCGCCGGAGCGCCTCGGGCGAGGGCTGCGGCCATGAGCCTCAGCGACATCGACCGCCTGATCCAGCTGCTCGCCCGGCTGCCCGGCCTCGGGCCGCGCTCGGCGCGGCGGGCGGCGTTGCACATGATCAACAAGCCGGAGACGCTGATGCTGCCGCTCGCCGCCGCGCTCAAGGAGGCGGCGGAGTCCATCCGGGCCTGCTCGGCGTGCGGCAACCTGGATGTCACCGACCCCTGCGCGGTGTGCCGCGACCCGCGGCGCGACGCGGGGCTCATCTGCGTGGTCGAGGAGGTCGGCGACCTCTGGGCGCTCGAGCGCAGCGGCGCCTTCAAGGGCCGCTACCACGTGCTCGGCGGCACGCTCTCGGCGCTCGACGGGCGTGGCCCGGAGCAGCTCAACATCGCCGCGCTCCTCGAGCGGGTGCGCGCCGGCGCGCAGCGCCCGCGCGAGGTGATCCTGGCGCTGAGCGCCACCGTGGACGGGCAGGCGACCGCCCACTACATCGCCGAGCGGCTTGCGGGCCTGGGCGTCGAGGTCTCGCGCCTGGCGCACGGGGTGCCGGTGGGCGGCGAGCTCGACTACCTGGACGACGGCACGCTGAGCGCCGCGCTCAAGGCCCGCCGGCCGGCGTGAGGCCGCGGAGATGGCGAATGAACTTAAATGAAATTAAACACGTGTTTTTCTAATTAATACAAAGGAATACGTAGGGGTTCCTTCCGTTGGAACGGCCCACGGCCCGGCGCCGGGAGGGAGTTAAGCAAAAAGCGGTTAATCGTCCGGTAGGGCCTTCAGCTCCGGCCCGATCGCCTCGGCCTCGGCGTCGGCCTCGATCTCGGCCATCTCCACCTCGGCGATCTTCTCGCCGCGCTTGGTCACTTTCTCGGTCGAGATGCGGATCTGGCGCAGGTCCTCGTTGGCCTGGGCGAAATGGCTCTGCAGCTTGCCCACCCGGCCGTCGAGGCGCGCCACGTCCTTGAGCATGGTCTGCACCTCGGCCTGGATCCGGCCGGCCTGCTCGCGCATGCGCACGTCCTTGAGGATGGCGCGCACGGTGTTCAGGGTCGCCATCAGGGTGGTCGGCGAGACGATCCAGACGCGCTGCCGGTAGGACTCCTCGACCACGTCGCGGAAGCTGGCGTGCAGCTCGGCGTAGACCGCCTCGCTGGGCAGGAACATGAGCGCCGACTCNNGCGATCGGCCCCGGCGGGTTGGGCAGCTTGAGCAGGCAGTCGGCCCGCCGGCCGTTGCCGAGCGTCACCTGGAAGTCGTAGGCCGAAGGCGGCAGGACCGCCTCGACGATGTCGCGCAGCTGGATCTCGCCGAAGGCGCCGCGCGCCTGCTTGTTGGCCAGGATGTCCTGCAGGCCGACCACCTGGGTGGACAGCTCGGTGATGTTCTTCTGCGCCGTGTCGATCACGGCGAGGCGCTCGCGCAGGTCGCTCAGCGTGGTCTGGTTCTGGCTCGCCGATTCCTGCAGCCGCTCGCCGACGCGCTTCGAGAACTCGGCCAGGCGCTCCTCCACCGCCTTGGTGACGGCGCGCTCCTGCGCCTGCAGGCGCTCGCCGAGCTGGGCCTGGGTGGCGGCCTGGCTCTCCGCCATCTGGGTCAGGCGGCCGACGATCTCCTCCCGCGCGGCGCCGCCGGGGGCGCGCCCGCGCACGAGCACGACGGCGAGCCCGGCCCCCAGGAGCAGCGCGGCGACGAGCGCCAGGATGGCGGTCAGCTCCATGGACTCCCGCGAATCCTCGACATGGCCGTCACGCTAACACGCGGGCCCGTCACCGCGGCAGGGAAAAACACGCGGGCCCGTCACCGCAGGCCGGGCAAAAAGCCGGCCTTTGGCGGGCCGTGCCCTCCGCCGCCCGCCGGCGCAGCGCCGGCGGGGACCGGGCCGCGACTGCGCCGGCGCGGGCTCGGGGCCGATCGCACCGGCGAGCCGCACGGCCGTGCCTGCGCTACTCGGCCCGCGCGGGCTCGGGCCCGACGCGCGCCGCGCCCTCGCGGCCGTGGTAGAAGCCGTCGCAGAAGGGGGCGAAGGGGACAAGCTCCGCGAGCCGCGCCTCGCCCTCCGCGGCGTCCATGCGCCCGTCGAGGCGCGCCCGGAAGGTCTCGGCCACGGCCACCATGTCCACGCCGTGCGGCGACAGGCGGAAGCGGCGGATGCCCATCCCGCCGAGCGCGTCGAGCTCGGCGATGAGGTTGCCGATGCCGTGCGACAGGGTCTGGACGCCGTTCACGGCGAGGAAGGGCCGGCCGTCCAGGGTCTCCAGCGCCATCCCGTCGGGGTCCGCCTCGCAGACGTACTGGCACGAGTTCTTGTGCAGGCCGTGGGCGCGCGCGTGGTAGCAACGCGCCGAGACGGCGAGCGGGATCCGCCCGAAGGCCTGCACCTCCAGCTCGACCGGCTCGGCGGCCGCGGCGAGCGCCTGCAGCGCCGCCGCGGGCAGCTCGAAGGGCAGGCTCACCCGCACGGCGCCGCGCCGGGCCAGGTAGGCGAGCGTGCCCTCGTTGTAGACGCTGACGTACGGGCCGACGGCGTGCGGCCGGCCGTCCATCAGCGCCACGCAGGCCAGGTCGTTGGCCTCGACGAACAGGTCCTCGGCGCCCGCCAGGGCGCGCAGCTCCTGGCGCTCCGGCTCGGTCATGACGAGCGCCAGGCTCGAGTGGACCACCTCCTTGCCGGCGCGCTCCAGGCGCTCGATCACCTGCGTCACATACGGCGCGAAGAACGGCGCCCGCTTGGCGCACACCACCTCGCCGAGGCACACGGTCTCGAGCGGCGCCTCGTCGGCGATGCGCAAGTAGAAGTCCCGTCGCGCCTCGGCCGGCCAGTTGAACAGGAGCGGCCCCAGGGTGAGCCTTGCCGCCGTCGCGCTCATTGCCAGGCCTTCCGGTAGGCGCCCAGCGTGCCCCTGCCGCCTTCGGTGAGCGCCGCGAGCTCGCCCTGCGGGATCGGCTCGCCGCGCGCCGCGGCGTCGATGGCCTGGCGGAACGCGGCCACGATCCGCTCGACGTAGGCGCGGCCGCGCTGGCGGCCCTCGATCTTGAGCGCGCTCACCCCGGCCCGCTCGAGGTCGGGGAGGATGCCGAGCACGTTGAGCGAGGTCGGCTCCTCGAACAGGTGCGAGGCGCAGCCGCCGGTCACGAAGCGGCCCTTGCACAGCGTCGGGTAGCCGGCCGGCACGCCGGGCGCGAAGCGGTCGATGGTGAACGCGCCGAGGCGCGAGATCAGCTCGCCGCCCGCCTGCTCGTAACGGACGTGGCTGGCCGGGGAACAGACCCCGTTCATGTTGGGCGACTGGCCGGTCGCATAGGCGGACAGCAGGCAGCGGCCCTCGGCCATGACGCACATGCCGCCGAAGGCGAAGACCTCGGTCTCGACCGGGACCTGCCGGTTGAGCGCCGCGATCTCGGGGAGCGTGAGCACGCGCGGCAGCACGACGCGCTTGACGCCGAAGGCGCGGTGGTAGAAGCCGATCGCCTCCGGATTGGAGGCCGAGGCCTGCACCGAGAGGTGGCGGCGCAGCTGCGCGTGGCGCTGCGCGGTGTAGTCGAGCAACCCGATGTCGGCCAGGATCACCGCATCGGCCCCGGCCCCGGCCGCCCGGTCGATCGCCCGGTGCCAGGCCGCCGGCGCGCCGGCCGGCGGGAAGGTGTTGATCGCGACCAGCACCTTGCAGGCGCGCGCGTGCGCGTAGTCGACGCCGGCGCGGAACTCGGCCTCGTCGAAGTTGAGGCCGGGGAAGTTGCGCGCGTTGGTCTCGTCGCGGAAGCCGAGATAGACGGCGTCGGCGCCGGCGTCGACCGCGGCGCGCAGCGCCGCCGGCGTGCCGGCCGGAGCGACGAGCTCGAGCGGCTCCGCCCTCACCTCGGGTCCGCTCCCGCGCCGCTGGGCGCCCCGCTGCCGTCCACGGGCCGGCGGGCGCGGCGCTGCAGGTCGTCCATCCGGCTCCTGATCTCGTCCAGCTCGGCCGCCTGCACGTCGCAGCGCCGTGCCACCGGGGTGAGCAGCGCGGCCTGCAGCTCCTCGAGGTCGCGGTTGGCCCGCCGCAGCAGCGCATCGGCCGGTCCCAGCACCCGCCGCGCCAGCCCCGAGGCCGGCCCGAAGACCGAGGCGGCCAGGTCGACGAGCTCGATGCCGGCGCCGTCGACCGCGTTGCGCAGCACGAGCACGGCCTCGGTGTCGCCCTCGATGACGAGATCGCGCGAGAAGAACAGGGCGTCGCCGTCGACGCGCCCTTCGAGCAGGTCGAGCAGGCGCAGCAGGGGGCCGCGGATCGCAGCCGCCGCCCGGGTCTCGCCCGCGCCGCTGCGCACCAGGCTCAGGCTGGGCGGTGCCGCGCCCGGACGGAGCAGAAGATCGAACGGCAGGTCCAGCGGATCGATCAGGAACGCCCGCTCGCCGAGCATCTCGAGCCGCCGGAAGACCTCCGGGTGGCGCCGCTGCGCGGCCGCCATGGCCAGGTTGAGCAGCGGCTGCAGCAGCGCCGGCGGCACCGGCCGGGCGGCGAGGCCGGCAAGCAGGACCGGCGAGAGCGGCGGCGGCTGGCCTGGAGGTGCCATGGTGCTTAACGCTCGCTTCGCGACTGTAACGGCCGCCGCGGGGCGGGCCCGCGAACAGGCCACGCTAGCCGCCACGCGCGCCCGGGGTCCTTGACATATCTCAAGTCCCGCCAGCGCCGAGGACGGCGGCTCGCCCGGGCCGCGGCCGGGTGCGGGCCGGCGGCGGGAGCGGGAGCGGCCGGCACCTCGCGCCCGGCGAGGCCGGGATCGCGTCGGGCGGCTTGACGGTATCGCGATAACGCCATAACTAAGCGCTTGGACCGCCTCCGGGACGCGGAGCGGCGAGGGAGTTTACTCGAGGTTCAATGGCTCTGCTGCCCATCATCACCGCACCGGACCCGCGGCTCAAGCGGATTGCGGCGCCGGTCGAGCGCGTCGACGACGAGATCCGCCGGCTCATCGACGACATGCTGGAGACCATGTACGACGCGCCCGGCATCGGCCTGGCCGCGCCGCAGGTCGGCGTGCTCAAGCGGGTCCTCGTGGTCGACGTCGGCAAGGACGCGGAGGCGCGCGCGCCTCAGTGCCTGGTCAACCCGGAGCTCCTCTGGGTCTCCGAGGAGGAAATCTGCAACGAGGAGGGCTGCCTGTCGCTGCCCGACCACTACGCCGAGGTCGTGCGCCCGGGCGCGATCCGCGTGCGCTTTCTGGACCGCGAGGGCGAGATCCGCGAGCTCGACACCGAGGGGCTGCTCGCCACCTGCATCCAGCACGAGATGGACCACCTCGACGGCATTCTCTTCGTCGACCACCTGAGCGCGCTCAAGCGCAACATGATCCTGCGCAAGCTGGCCAAGGCGAAGAAGGCCGGCAAGCTGGCGGCGGAGCCGGCCGCCGCCGAATGAGCGGCGCGCGGCGGCGCCGGCCGCGGCGGCCCTCGAAGCTCCCGACCGCCGGAGGCAGGGGATCCGGCCCGTGACGCCGCTCAGACTCGCCTTCATGGGGTCTCCCGATCTCGCGCTGCCCAGCCTGCGCGCCCTGGCCGCGGCCGGGCACGCCATCACGGCAGTCTATTGCCAGCCGCCGCGCCCGGCCGGGCGCGGCCACAAGCAGCGTCCCTGCCCCGTCCACGCCTACGCGGCCGAGCGCGGCTGGCCGGTGCGCACGCCGCGCAGCCTCAAGGAGCGGGCCGAGCAGGAGGCCTTCGCCGCGCTCGGGCTCGACGCCGCGGTGGTGGTCGCCTACGGCCTGATCCTGCCGCCGGCCGTGCTCGACGCGCCGCGCCTCGGCTGCCTCAACGTGCACGCCTCGCTGCTGCCGCGCTGGCGCGGCGCGGCGCCGATCCAGCGCGCCATCCTGGCCGGCGACGCGGAGACCGGCGTCACCATCATGCAGATGGACGAGGGGCTGGATACCGGGCCGATCCTGCTGCGCGAAGCGGTGCCGATCGGCGAGGCGACCACGGCCGCGGCGCTGCACGAGCGCCTGGCCGAGCTGGGCGCGCGCCTCGTCGTCGAGGCGCTCGAGGGGCTGGCCGCGGGGCGGCTCGAGGCCCACGCCCAGCCCGAGACCGGCGTAAGCTACGCCGCCAAGCTGGGGCGCGGCGAAGGCCGCCTCGACTGGCGCCGGCCGGCGCCCGAATTGGCGCGCATGATCCGCGCCCTGACCCCCTGGCCGGGGGCGGACTTCGAGGTGGCCGGCGAGCGCATCAAGGTGCTGGCCGCCGAGGCGCTCGAGGGCACGAGGGCGGGCGCGCCGGGCGAGGTCCTGGACGAGCGCCTCACCGTGGCCTGCGGCGAGGGCGCGCTGCGCCTGGCCCGCGTCCAGCGCGCCGGCAGGGCGGCCATGGATGCGGCCGACTTCCTGCGCGGCTTCGCGATCCCGTCGGGCACGCGCCTGGCGCCGCCCGAGGCGGGCGCATGACCCGCTACAAGCTTGTCCTGGAGTACGACGGGCGCGGCTTCGTCGGCTGGCAGCGCCAGGCCAACGGGCCGAGCGTCCAGGCCGCGCTCGAAGCGGCGGTCAAAGGCTTCTGCGGCGAGACGGTGAGCGCGCACGCCGCCGGGCGCACCGATTCCGGGGTGCACGCGCTCGCCCAGGTGGCGCATATCGACCTGGCCAGGCAGACCACGCCCGAGACCCTGCGCGATGCCCTCAACGACCACCTGAGGCCGGCGCCGGTCGCGGTGCTGAGGGCGGAGGTGGCGGGCGACGACTTCCACGCCCGCTTCGCCGCCAAGGAGCGCGCCTACCTCTACCGCATCGTCAACCGGCGCGCGCCGCTCACCCTGGAGAAGGGCCGCGCCTGGTTCGTCCCCGTGCCGCTCGCGGCCGAGGCCATGCACGAGGCGGCCCAGGCCCTGGTGGGCCGGCACGACTTCACGAGCTTCCGGGCCAGCGACTGCCAGGCCAAATCGCCGGTCAAGACGCTGGATGCGCTGGCCGTCGGCCGCGACGGCGACGAGATCCGGGTCGAGGCCCGCGCCCGCTCCTTCCTGCACCACCAGGTGCGCAACATGGTGGGCAGCCTGAAGCTGGTCGGCGAGGGCAGGTGGACCCGGGCCGAGCTCGAGCGGGCGCTCCTGGCGCGGGACCGGCGGGCCGCCGGCCCGACCGCGCCGGCCGAGGGGCTCTATTTCCTCGGCGCCACGTACTGAGCCCGCCGCCACGGGCGCGATGCCGAGCCGCGCGCTCCGGCGCTGCCCGCGTGCTCGCGCCGGCGCGCCTCAGGCGAGCATGGTCAGGGTGACGGCGTTGGTGATGAGGTCGATGACCAGATCGAGCGCCACGAAGCCGATGGCGCCCATGGCGCCGATGCCGAGCGCCGTGCGGGTGACGAACCACTCGTAGCCGAGGATCAGCAGCGACACCGTGCCGCTCAACAGCCCGACCAGCTGCAGCGGCATCACCTCCGAGGCGGAGAGCGCGACGACCGGCAGCGAGACCGCCATCTGGATCACCTTGGTCCAGTTGAAGGCGACGATGTAGCCGATGTAGCGCTCCTGCTTGCCGATCGCATCGCACACGTGGTTCACCGCGACCGGAAAGGCGGTCCAGCCGATCGTGTAGGCGCACAGATGGACCAGCAGCAGTCTGAGCGCGCCCGCGTCCGTATCGCTCTTGGCCAGCTCGAAGAGGATCAGCAGCAGGTAGCCCGGCGCCACGATGACCGCGGCGAAGAACGACTTCCAGAAGCCCTCGGCCGTCTTGTCGAAGTAGGCCAGGGCGCCCGAGTCGAGGCGCGCCAGGCGCCAGGCGCCGTAGATCCCGTAGACGATGTCGCGAAACGTGGGCATCAAGCGGCGAAGTAGCCGTCGAGCACGGCCTGGTAGACGGCGGTGAGATCGCGCAGGTCGGCGAGGCTCACGTGCTCGTCGACCTTGTGGGCGGTGGCGTTGAGCAGGCCGAGCTCGGCGACCGGGCAGTGGTCCTTGATGAAGCGGGCATCCGAGGTGCCGCCGCTGGTGCCGAGCTGCGGCGTGCGGCCGAGCGTGGCTTCGACCGCGCCGCAGACCAGCTCGCTGAGCGGCCCCGGCGGGCACAGGAAGGCCTCGCCCGAGACGCGCACCTCGAGCTCGTAGCGCGTCCCTTTGGACGCGTCGAGCGTTCGCGCGAAGCGCTCGCGCAGCCAGGCCTCCAGCCCGGCCCCGCTGTGCAGGTCGTTGAAGCGCACGTTGAAGGCGGCCTGCGCCCGGGCCGGGATGACGTTGTTCGCCCCGTCGCCCACGTCGATGTCGGTGAGCTGCAGGCTGGACGGCGGGAAGTGCGCGCTGCCCGGGTCCAGGGGCTCCGAGGTGACCGCCTCCAGCAGGCGCACCAGGTGGTGCAGCGGGTTGTCGGCGAGGTGCGGGTAGGCGGTATGCCCCTGCGTGCCGAACACCGTGAGCCGGCCGTTGAGGCTGCCGCGCCGGCCGATCTTGACCGTGTCGGCCAGGCCCTCGTTGCTGGTCGGTTCGCCCACCAGGCAGGCGTCCAGCCGCTCGCCCCGCTCGCCGAGCCAGCCGAGCACCTTGCGCGTGCCGTTGATCGCCGGGCCTTCCTCGTCGCCGGTGATCAGCAGGCTGATCGAGCCGCCGAACTCGCGGCCGTGCCGGGCCAGGAATCCGGCCAGCGCGGCGACGAAGCAGGCGATCGCACCCTTCATGTCGGCCGCGCCGCGGCCGTACAGCGCGCCGTTCACGACCTCTCCGGCGAAGGGGTCCACGCGCCAGGCCTGCCGCTCGCCCACGGGCACGACGTCGGTATGGCCGGCGTAGCAGAAGTTGCGCCCCTGGGCGCCGAGCCGGGCGTAGAGGTTCTCGACCTCGACCGCGCCCGGCTCGGAAAACGCCAGGCGGTAGCAGGTGAAGCCGAGATCGCGCAGCGTCTCCTGCAGGAGGTCGAGCGCGCCGCCCTCCTGCGGCGTGATGCTGGGGCAGCGGATGAGCCGCCGGGCCAGGTCGACCGGGTCCAGCAGGGCGGACTGTGGCGCGCGGCTCATGACGGGCGAGTATCCCCCGGAGTGATTCGTTGTCGAGGCTCGGCTCGGGTCTTCTCGCAGGCCCGGTTGCACATGCCTTCGCGTCATTCGCATCATAGGCGGCGCGCGGCGCGCGCCCAAGGCCGTTGAGTCTCCGCTCCGGCGCGCCGCCCGGCCCGGCCTCAGTCGCGCAGCAGCTCGTTGATCGAGGTCTTCGAGCGGGTCCGCTCGTCGACCCGCTTGACGATGACCGCGCAGTAGAGCCCCGGGCCCGGGCTGCCGTCGGGCAGGGCCTTGCCGGGCTGGCTCCCCGGCACGACCACCGAGTAGGGCGGCACGCGGCCGCTGAAGACCTCGCCGCTCGTGCGGTCGACGATCCGGGTCGAGGCGCCGATGTAGACGCCCATGGAGAGCACCGAGCCGGTCTCCACGATGACGCCCTCGGCCACCTCGGCGCGGGCGCCGATGAAGCAGTCGTCCTCGATGATCACCGGGTCGGCCTGCAGCGGCTCGAGCACGCCGCCGATGCCGGCGCCGCCGGAGATGTGGCAGTTCCTGCCGATCTGGGCGCAGGAGCCGACGGTGGCCCAGGTGTCGATCATGGTGCCGTGGTCCACGTAGGCGCCGACGTTGACGAAGCAGGGCATGAGCACGACGCCGGGCGCGATGTAGGCCGAGCGGCGCACCACGCAGGTCGGCACGGCGCGAAAGCCCGCGGCCCGGAACTCCGTCTCGCCCCAGCCGGCGAACTTGGAGGCGACCTTGTCCCACCAGGGCGCGTTGGCGCCCGGACCCCCGGGGATGGTGGTCATGGCGTTGAGCCGGAAGGAGAGCAGGACCGCCTTCTTGAGCCACTGGTGCACGACCCAGGCGCCGTCGCGCTTCTCGGCGACCCGGTAGGTCCCGGAATCGAGCCCGAGGAGCGCCGCCTCGACAGCCTGGCGCCGCGCGCCGGTGGTCGCGGGCGAGATCTCGTCCCGGCTTTCCCAGGCCTCGTCGATCACCCGTTGCAGGTCTTGGGGGCTCATCGCGGATCCCTTGGGCTCAAGCCCGCTTGGCTGGCCGCGGCGTGCGGCCGGCAAGCGCGCAAGATGCGCGAAGCCCGGCTCGGCTGTCAACGCCGGGCGAGGCGGCGCCTCGGCCGCGCGCGGCCGGGGCCCGCTGTTCCCAAGAGCGTCTCCGGGTTGCGGGGATCCGGGCCCAACCAATTGGCCCGGCTGAAGCGGCGCGCGGGGTTGCGGCGCTCTCTCGGCCACGGCCCTGCCGGCTCCAGGTGCGCACGTGGCCCGCTCGCGAGTCTTTCCTCGGCGCCTCACGCGCCGGCCAGAACCTCGAGCTGGCACGGGCGCAGGGGCGCGTCATCCTTGCCTCGGGTCTCCCCTTGGGCCGGATCGTTTCGCCCGTGCGCCCGCGCGATGCCTAAAGTGAGGTGCCGGCCGGGAGGTCGCTGAATCCCGACAGCATGTCGCGGCTCTCATCGTCCGCCGGGACGCCGGTCTCCCGCAAGGCGGCCCGCAGACAGTCGAAGACTCGGTCGTCCAGGGTCTCGGGGGGCGTTGCGCCCAATGCTCGACGACGCCGGTGACGTCGCCGAGCAGTTAGAGCTACTCGTTTGCCGTCTTGCCGAAATCACCGCGGGCCTGGGCGTGCGCCTCGTCGGGGAATTCAGATATCTGGCGCATGCTCTCGTCGGTTTCGCCGGACACGGGCGCGGCGACCGTGCGGCGGCTCGTCTGGAGAGCCAGGTCGGCGAGCACGTCCTCGCGCCGCGCGGCGAGTCGCGTGCGTCCGCGCGTCTGGCGCATCCAACGGCCGACCCGCTCGACGACGGCCGTGACGCCCTCCGACTTCATGACGAAGTCATCGCCGCCGGCCGCGATACATTCGTGCAGAGTCTCGATCTGGTCGAGCGCGGTCAGGAAGACGACCGGGATCTCACCGCCAACCATCTTGCGCGCGCGCTTGCAGGTCTCGATGCCGTTCATTCTCGGCATCATGATGTCGAGGAGGATCACCCTCGGCCGCACCGTGTGAAGCATCTCCACGGCTTCGTCACCGTCGCTCGTCGCTATCACCTGGTAGCCGGACGCTTCGAGAGCGTCGGTGTAGAGCTTGCGCAACCGCCGGTCGTCTTCCGCGAATAAGATGAGCCCTGACGCAGCCATCGCTCGGTACGCTCCGCGCTGTTAGAACATTTTGAGATTTAAGCAGTTCTGCATTAAAAAGTCGTTAGGATGCAAATGATCGCTCCCGATTACCCGAGCCGGACAAACATAGGTCGGGTACTACGTAATAATACATATCGCGATATTGTGTGATTTCTTATGCAATTCGGCTGTCCGGTCCGCGCCCTGCCGCACGTACGCGGCAGGCCCGAGCCCGCCCGGCGGGCATGACAGGGCGTGCCGGAACGCGAAGCGGGGTGGCCGGACAGCCGGCTGCGGCGGGCAGGCGGCGGAAGAGGCCGATCGATCACGACGCATTGGTCCGAGCGGCGACGAGCCGCGGCGCCAGCGCGCGGCTGGCCGGAAACCGTACGCTCACCGTGGTGCCGAGGCCGACCTCGCTCTGCAGATCGAGGGACCCGCCGTGCAACTCGACGAGCGCCTTGGTCAGCGGCAGACCGAGGCCGGTTCCCTCATGCGCGCGACCGAGCCTGCTGTCCACCTGTTGAAAGGGCGCCAGCGCCTTGGGGAGGTCATCCAGCGGGATGCCGATACCGGTATCGGTGATGCGGAAAACATGGCCGCCGGCCGGATTGCACCAGACCCGCACCGACACCCGGCCGCCCGCCGGCGTGAACTTGATCCCGTTGGTCAGAACGTTCGCCAGGATCTGCTTCAGCTTGCGTCGGTCGGCGCGCAGCATGGGAAGGCCGTCGGCGCAGTGCGAGTCCAGCTCGACCTCGGCCGTGTTGGCGCTTTCCCTGACCAGGGTGAGGGCGGCGTCGAGGACCTGCGGGATCTCGATGTCCTCCTCGTAGAGTTTCGCTTTGCCGGACTCGATCTTCGACAGGTCCAATATGTCGTTGATCAGCTCGAGCAGGTGCTGGCCCGAGGCGTGAATGTCGTGCACGAACTCCTGGTACCTGTCGTTGCCGATCGGGCCGAGCGTTTCGGTCTTGATGATTTCGGAGAAGCCGATGATGGCGTTGAGCGGCGTACGCAGCTCGTGGCTCATCATGGCCAGGAACTCGGATTTGGCGCGGCTCGCGGCCTCGGCCTGGTCGCGCGCCTCGGCGAGGTAGCCCGAGAAGGCCCGCAACTCGCGGGATTTGCGCTGGTGCCGGCTGATCGAGTCGCGCAGCCTTTTTTCGGCGTGCTTGCGCTCGGTGATGTCGGTGTGGATCGCGCCGATCGCCGCGATGTCGCCCTGGCCGTCGGTGATCGGGAACTTGACCGTGAGCAACGAATACGAGGCGCCGG
>JABAHQ010010227.1_pt1 | contig 17317 bp, 12 predicted proteins | sample 7062091 | NCBI WGS metagenome assembly JABAHQ01 (sample SAMN14534359, study PRJNA622989) | marine sediment metagenome | biome: marine biome [ENVO:00000428]; feature: marine pelagic biome [ENVO:01000023]; material: deep marine sediment [ENVO:00002113] | place: India: Gulf of Kutch | collected...
CCACTGCGGCGGAACAAAGACGAAATTCTCATCCACCTTGTTAAAACCGTAGGGAGCCAGAAAATCCCCGGTGAACGAGACCATGTATAAGAGAATCAAGACGATACTGCTCACGACAGCTAAATGATTGCGCAAAAATCGCAGCCACATTAACCGCCAGAGCGAAATTTTTTTCGCTTCTGGCGTGGCGATCTCTTCGATTTGCCCCTCTCGGAGGGTTGGAATAGCTTTCTCTTGTGCCGGATTATGGGTCACATTCATCCTCCTGTGGCACTGGGAAGACTCTCAATCATACCGAATACGCGGATCAAGCCAGACGAGCAAAATGTCCGCCACAAAGTTACCGACGACGAGCATGGCGGCCAAAAACATCAGGAAAGTGCCCGCCAAAAACATATCCTGATCTCGCAGAGCGCGGAAGTAGAGCGGCCCGGTCGTTGGCAGACTAAGCACAATGGCGACGATCGTTGAGCCTGAGATGATCTGGGGCAAGCTCATACCCAGAAGCATGATCAAAGGATGGAGCGCATTGCGAACAGCGTGTCTGAGGATAACTTTGGGTTCTGACAGCCCCTTTGCCCTGGCCGTGGTGATATACTGTATATTGAGAATGTCGAGCAGATTACCTCGCATCATGCGAACTAGGCCCGCTGTCCCCGCCGTACCAACAACGATAACAGGAATCCAAAGGTGCTTTAACAGATCCAAAAACCTGCCCCAACTCCAAGGGGTGTCAACATACTCCGGCGAAAACAGTCCGCCCACGGATTGATCGAAAACCATGGCTGCGATGACCATGAATACTAGCGCCAACATAAAATTGGGAATGGATAGACCAACTAAGCCGATAAAGGTAAAGGTATGGTCGCCAAAGGAATACTGGTGCGTGGCTGAGTAAATACCAATCGGGATAGCCACGACCCAGGTAAAAAACAGGGTTGAAAATGAAATAAGGGCCGTTAAGCCCAGGCGTTCCCAAACAAGTTCGCTGACATCGCGGTTATAGAGAAAAGAGCGGCCAAAATCACCCCGGACGAACCCGCTCACCCACTTGACATATTGCACATAAATGGGTTGATCGAGCGCATATTGTTTAACAATGACCTCCAGTTGTCGCTCGGCCGTGGTGGTGCCCTGGGCCTCAAGTTGAGCCCGGTACACATCCACGTAACTGCCGGGTGGCAGGTTAATGATGAAAAAACCGGCTACGGAAACGAAGAAAAGGGTGGCAATCATATAAAGAAAACGGCGGACGATGTACTTTGTCATCGCATTAATACCTTAATAGCTAGAAGAGGCGAAGAGGCGAGGCCTGACTTGCCCACGATCGCCTCTCCGCATCGTCGTCGGACCAGGCTTTACTCAAAGTAATACATTTCTGGATAAGTGATAGCCCCTGGAAAGCCGAGCACCCACGGACCCAACCAGCCACCACCCGGAATATCATCCCGCGTGGGTACGTTCTTCAGTTCCTGGCTAGCGACTACAATGTTAGGTGGGTCAGCAATGCCGCCCAATAAGAAGGGGCCTTGATCGATGTGGATTTGGATGATCTCAAAGACTAGGTCATCTCGTTTGGCTGTATCGGGCTCAACAATGGCCTGCTGGTAAAGCTCCCACATCTTTAACATGGGGTCGCTTGGCGATGGCTCCTCGCGCGGCGGGGTTCTGTTGCGAGGATCTTTGTCCAACTCCGTGCCTTCTTTGGCAGTTCCTTGCACGGCCATCCAAGCGCCATACAGGGGTGCCCAGCGCCCGCCACTGCTATAAGAAACGAGCCATTGCGGATAGATCAGCAGATCGGGGCCATCAGGCGCGCCCCCGCCATAGAGGCGAATGTCGTAAGTGGCTTCAGTTGTCATGACTCCCAACTGCTCGCCGGGGACAGTGTTGACGATAGCATTTAAGCCAATCGCCTGCCAGTCTTCCTTAATTAGCTCGGCTGTCTCTACAAACTGAGCGTTTCCAGCCGGGAAGTCGAGGCGAACTTCAAGGGGGGCGCCACTGGGAAGATCACGCCAACCATCGCCATCTTGGTCGACCACGTTAATCTCATCCAGCAGACTCATCGCCTTTTCGGGGTCATACTCGACGGCGAAGTCTCGCCAGGCCTGGAGCATTTGTTTCCCTTTTTCCGAACGACTAAATTGCGCTGCATTGGGGGACATCGTCCCGGTGCTGGGGGCCTCGCCCAGGCCGAGGAAGGTCAACTTTTGAATTCGATCCCGGTTCATAGCGTGGGACAAAGCCCGACGATATTGGGTGGTACGCACAACTTCCTGCTTTTCGAGATCGGGATTGTTCCAGTTGATACCCCAGGCCGGCGCGCCGCCGGCCCCGTTATCCCACAGCAAGACCCGGTAGTTCCCCTGCTCTTCATTTTCTTTGAGCAGTGAGAGATCCCGCAATGACAGATGAGGATGGATGTGAATGTTGACTTCGCCGTTAATGATCTTCAGCTTGAGCACTTCCGCGTTTTCAGCGAAGTTGACTTCGAAGCGATCGATGTAGGGGAGTTGATTGCCTTCCTTATCTACTGCGTAATAGTAAGGGTTGCGTTCCAGGATCAGTCGGTTTCCCGGTTCGAGGCTGACGGGCATCCAGGCATTTAGCACCGGGCGTTCGGGATTAGTCCACCAATCTTGGTTTTCGGTGAACGCCTCAAAGTCCACAGCGTCAGAGTAGTCAGGGTGGAATTGCTCCAGATAATGTTTGGGAAATGGCCCAAATCCGGGGCCGACACCGCCCATTACAAACTGAGCCAATTGTGGTTCGGTCAGCGGGGCGGGGCCGGCAAACTTGAAACGTAGGGTGAAGTCATCAATCTTCTCAGCGACCATGGGCTCACCGGCGACCAAGGCCCAGGCCGGAATGACTTCGGGATGATCTTCATTGAGGGCCATGTCTTCCCACCAGAAGAGCACGTCGTCCACCGTGAACAGTTCGCCGTCAGACCAGCGCGTCCCTTCACGGAAATGGAAGGTCCATTCCGATTTATCTTCGTTGCTCTCCCAACTTTTGACCAGGCCAGGACCAACGTCTGAACCGCCGTTTGTCCAGTGGAGCGGCGAGTGCCCATACATATATTGGCTGGTATCCTCAAAATCGTTGTCAGTCGTAAACCGAATCAACGTGCCACCATATTTGCCCACGCCAGCCCAGGGGAGATCGATCACGAATGGATCTTTGGGTAATCGTTCATCAACGGGCGGTAGTTCACCTGCTTTGATCCGCTCGGCCAACATANNCAACATAGGGGCTTCGTTGTATTTGGATGCCGGCTGCTCCTCACTGGTCTCGGCGGCGGTTTCCGATTTCGCTGTCTCTTGTTGTGGGGCGAGGTCGGTCTCAGCCGCTTGTTCAGCAGGGGCTGGCGCACAAGCCGCTAAGGCAAGCATGAGTATAGCGAACACTGAGAGTATCTTGAACTTTTTCATAATAAAACTCCTCCTTTTAGGGTGCAATGTTATTAATTCAAATTTACTTAATAACATCATGGAGACTGGCCTTGTGCATCCTCGTTATCATCACCCCCTTTCTCCTGATTTGATCCACTAATCTCTGATCTCTAATCACCAACCCTTAGTGACGTACATCAACATCATGATACTCAGTATGATACCCCGGCCAGCTTTGGTTTCTCCGGTCTGTTACTGAGTAATCCTCCACAGGCCGGGCGACCAGTTGGCTGTTTTTTACGCCAGCCGAACCCCGTGCGTCGTGGCGGCGGATCATTTCCTGCTTTAGAGCACCTTGGCTGTCCCCAAATTCCGCCAGCCCGGCCAGATTTTTCAACTCCTGCGGATCAGTTTCCAGGTCAAACAGTTGCTCAACGCCACCCTCCGGATACCAGATATATTTCCAACGGCCGTCGGTAATGCCAAAATAATTTGATTTATCGAGCGGGCCACTGGTCGCTTCAAGATAACGACGCGGTTCGGCTAGCTCACTTCGGGCCAGGGTGATCAAGTCTTGGCCGTCAACGTCAGCCGGGGGTACACCCCCCGCGGCCGAGACAACGGTGGGCAGGATGTCAGCCAGAGTAACGAGTGCCTTGGACTTTGTGCCGTGCTGTCGGTTCTCCCAACTTTGGGGCATCCGTAACACGAAGGGAACATGCGCCGACGGCTCGTGGAAGAAACCCTTAGCCCCGGCATAATGGTCCCCTAGATATTCGCCATGATCTGAGGTGTAGATAATTAGTGTATCGTTGAACAACTTCAAATCCTGTAAGGCGGCGAAAACCCGGCCCATATTGTAATCAATTTGGGTGATCAGGCCATAGTAGGCCGCCCGTGCTTCGCGGATGATTTCGAGCGGCACCAAATCATACGACTGTTTATGGCGCAGAAACTTAAAGGCTTCGGGACACTGGTCGTCTTCGCACCAATCGCCGTAAATAGGCTCCGGAATGGGGCAATTGCGATACATCGAGTAGTAAGGCTCCGGGGGATCCAACGGCGGATGGGGCTTGGCAAAGGAACACCATAAAAAGAACGGCACAGTTGGATCGCGCCGTTCACGGATATATTCGACACACTGTTCAGCCGTCCAGGCGGTCAGAGTCAAACTCTCCGGTACAGTGGCCATACCTGGATAAAGTTCATTTTGGCCTAATCCATGCCGCATCGGCTGGACGTCATAGCCCAGTCGGCCCATATGACGGTAGTAATCTTCGGGCAGAATCATCTNNNNGTGACGGGCGCGTTGGGGGGTGAAGTGCATCTTGCCGATCGCGGCAGTTTGGTAGCCCAACTCATTTAGGCACATCGGCAGGGTTTTCACCCCCTCCAAGGCACGTGAAGACGGTCCGTTACCCGTCATGCCGTGGTTAAACACATACATGCCGCTCATAATTGACATCCGTGATGGAACGCAGATAGGGCAATCTGCATAAGCGGCGGTGAAAGTGACCCCCTCATGACATAAATGATCAAAGTGCGGCGTGCGCATAAATGTAGGGGCAGCATCACCTGCTGTGTCAAATCGCTGTTGGTCTGTCGTGATAAGCAAAATATTTGGCGTCTCCATTGACATGACAGAACTCACTTTCTATTCTCAAGGGTTGGCAGAAAATGTTAAAGCAACTGGCAGGGTGGTTAGTATACTAACTCACTAGCTAACGGCTTAGGGCGTGTCTGCAGGTCTTATAGCAGTTCATCGCCTTTCTTGTATTACAAGCGACAAAAACAACCTGTTCTAGGAATTATCAAGACGATATATCAACTTTTGTCTCGTGTCAAATTGTGATCGTAGACCTCACCATTGTTCCCAATTTTTCAATTATTCTCTAGCCTGCCACTGGGCCAGGTCTTGTTATGAATCGGTTTTAAGATCTCCAGGACTTCCCCCAGTAATGCTTCATCCAGGGGTTCTGCGATCCATTCTACGTTCTTACGAATATTGTCTGGATTAGCCGTACCGACCAGGGTCGTGTGGATATCTGGATTGGCCAGGGCAAACTGCATGGCTAATTTGGCGATATCGACGCCCTTGCTTCGACAGTAAGCGGTCGCCTGGGCACAGGCTTCTTTGATGCCGGCTGAGGCCGGATGCCAGTCCGGTGTGCCGCGCCCGGTCAGCAACCCCATGCCTAAAGGTGAGGCGCTAATGATCCCGACCTCTTTCTCTTGCAAAAATGGAATCAGCTCCGTCAGCGAAGTGTCGTTCAGGGCATAGCGGCAGTACGACAGGATGGTATCTACCTCGGTCCGCTCCACCACATAGCGGAAGATCTTCAGCGGCAGCCCCGTTATACCGATGAAGCCCACCTTTCCCTGCTCCTGGACTTTGCGCAAGGCGGGGATCGTTTCATTGATCATTTGATCTAGAGAACCGAATTCGATGTCATGACACTGGATGAGGTCAATGTAATCGACACCCATACGGGCTAAACTTTCATCCACACTGGCCGTGACGCGTCCGGCTGAAAAGTCGAACTCGGCATCGCCGTAGCGGCCTACTTTTGTGGCCAGGTAGTAGCGATCTCGAGGAACGCCCTTTAGGGCTTTACCAAGAACGGTTTCTGCCTTAGTGATTCCGTAGTAAGGTGAAACATCAATGAAGTTGATGCCCAGATCCAGGGCGGTATGCACCGTCCGAATGCCTTCACTTTCATCAATATGGCGGAAGACGCCGCCCAGGGAAGAAGCGCCAAAACTCAACGCTGAAACTTCCAGGCCTGTTTTTCCAAGGGTGCGATATTCCATGCTTAAGTGCCTCCATTTTCTAATTTTTGTGGATTTGTAAAACCGCTCTGAGCCGGTCCGTGACCGGCGTTCGGGTCACGGACCCGAACTGAGCAGAGCTACGAAGTTTTGTTCTGCTTCCACTATAACCAAACATGGACTAAATTACGGATTAATGCTTTCAGCTTCTTGTTGCGCCCAATCCATCGCTTCCTGAGGCGTGGTGTCTCCATCGATGATCTGGCCGACTGCTTGCTCGAATATATCCATGGCTGCGCCGAATTCAGTCCATATCCTGGGGGAGAACAGCACGGCCTGTTCCATAGACGCCCGGGCGACGGCAGCGACCTCGCCCCCGACTTGCTGTTCGTAGGCGGTAGACTCGGCCAGCGATTTGCGCACCGGCATCAAGCGATAGGTCATCTGCTGGCTGAGGAACGAAATCCACTGCCAACACACATCGAGGTGTTGGGCCTGGGAGGAGATCGCGTAGCCCTCGACCCAGGCATCCGTGGCCGACCGCGCGTCGCGGGGCAAAGGCGCCATCATCCAATTCACGTACCACTCCACCGGCCAGGTCAGGCCCCCGCGGTCAGAGAGGGGTAGGATCCACATGCCTACCTTGCCATTACGCAGGCCCTGGTAAAAGGTATAGCGACCACCCCCGAAGGCTCTCCGTGCCTGCTCTGGCGTCGGGGCGACACCGTATTCGTGGAACAGGTTGGCGTACCATTCCAGGGCCTCGATGGTCAATGGATCGTCGAAAGTTGTGCGGGTAGGATCTTGCAAATTGTCGACAATTCGCCCGCCATGTTGGTAAATAAACAACACGCTATCAAAATATTCTGGCGTGGTCGTATAGCCAAAGATGCTGGTATCGGGATCGCGGATGGCCAGAGCATCGTTTAGGAAATCGTCCCATGTCCACCCAAGCTCAGGATAAGAAGCGTCGTATTGATCAAACAGGTCCCGGCTGTAATACATCACATCTATGTTCACCCCGGCCGGGATGGCCCATGTTTTGCCTTCGCTGGTCAGCGATTCTACCGTGCCAGGATAAAAATCTGCCCGATTGAGCGATGTATCTATCATGATGAACGGGTCCAGACTCAGGATTTCACCCTGCGCCTGTAACTCACCCAGGACGAATGGGTTGGCAACAAGGACATCTGCGTCACCAGCGCCGAGGTCGCCCAGTTGGTCCCAACTCCTGGGACGCAGTTCAACGGTGACGTCAGGGTAGCGCTCGTTGAACTTTTGAACTAATGGTTCGTAGTAACCTGTATCCACCTCGGGATGGACAAAGGTGATGGTCACTGGTTCAGGCGGTGGAGTAGCTCCGTCACAACCAGAGAGGAGGATAACCAGCAGGCAGATGATCGCCCATGTCAGCTCTGGACGTCCGACCCTCGCATATAAATCGCTGAAAGACAATTCTGCTCCTTGGATATAGTCGAACTGCATTCCTCACTTATGACCACGCTGGGATAATATTTACGCTGCGTTTTTTTTTGGATATGCTGCTCTGTTACAGAGGTAGCATATAGAAGCTCCTACCAGGCGAACGCTTCGGGGGCTTCTTCCGGTCGCAGTGGTCTGCCGCGATTGATATTGAAAATTTCGTCTAGCCGCTGCAGAGTTTCCTGATCTAACTGCAATTCTGCCGCTCTCTCGATGCCGTCTAAATGCTCAAGGCGACGGATTCCAACGATGGCCGAGGACACAGCCGGATTGGCCAAAGTCCAGGCGATGGCGACGATATGTTCTTTTTCTCCTATATCTTGGCAGAGTTCTGAAAACGCCTCAAACTGCCGGTTGTCGCTCAGGCTTAGGCCATACTCTTTCTCAACGGAGTGAGTTCTGGAGCCTTCGACCGCTTTTTTCTTGCCGGTCAAGAGCCCTCCGGCCAGCGGCATATAGGGCAAAATGCCGATGCCAAAGTCTCGAGCGGCTGGAAACACTTCCAGTTCGGGGTATCTATTCAACAGATTGTACTGTGTCTGCTCCGAAACGAACCCCAGAAAGCCACGCTGCAGGGCTTGCATTTGAAACTTGGCCAGCCCCCAACCAGGAAAATTGCTGGTGCCGACATATAGGACATCGCCGTTGTTTACCAGACGCTCAAAAGTGCCCCAAAACTCCTCTGCTGTTATTCGGCGATCAATATGATGGATCTGATACAGATCGATATGATCTGTCTGTAAGCGCCTCAATGAATCAGTGGCGTGTTTACGGACTTTATAGGCGGATATACCTCGCTCTTCATTTGGTGTAGGTGCGTCTGCCATATTCCCATACACCTTGGTTGCCAGAACGACTCGGTCTCTCCGCCCTCCGCCCTGTTTGAACCACCTGCCGATAATTTCCTCAGTTGTACCAGGGCCAGCCTTACCACCGTATCGGTTGGCCGTGTCAAAGAAGTTGATGCCCAGCTCCAGGGCTCTATCCATAATCTTGAAGGCTTCCTCCTCCGGCGTCATACCGCCAAAGTGCATTGTCCCTAAACATATTCTGCTGACAGTAAGATTTGATCGTCCAAGTTTTGTGTACTTCATTTTTTTCCTCGTCGTTTTATATTCTTGCCTGTTCCCAGTCTGTGTATGAAGGTTAAAATGGCTGTTTCCGTATGATTTTAAACACGTAAGCATGGTCACAGGGTTTCTCATTAGGGGTTTCGATCTCAAGTCCTTTGTCGGTCAGTGACCATGCCAGCTCTCTATCAAGGCCAAGCATCTGGATGGAACTAATCTCTGACTCGTATAGCCCCTTCAGAGAGGCAATGCTCACCTGCTTGCCTGGCCAACCCAGACAAGTTGCATATAGCACATTATCCTCATCCTTAGCCGTGAACCGGATATCCTGGGCAGTATATTCAACCTCCTGCTGCTCACTAAAGTAGCCGGACTTCTGCATTTGGGTAGGCCCTTCCCCGTAAATCATCCAAGGCATGGTACCATAGATGGCCTCTCCATTTATATCCAACCACTTGCCGATCCCTTGCAGGCATTCTTTGGCCGGCTCTGGTATCTCGCCGTTCGCCTTGGGGCCGACATTCAGCAGTAGGTAGCCATTCTTGCTTACATTGTCCACCAGGTTGTGTACCAGCGCACTCACCGGTTTGAAACCGGCATCCTGAACATAGGACCATGCACCTTGATCATCGACTGATGTGTCGGTGATCCAATCATGATAGGTCAGTTCACCCATACGCCCCAGTTCAAGGTCTACGACAGCGCTGCCAGGGGGGAGATCATGCCATTTGTAGGTGACGACAACTTCTTTGCCCCATGCTTGCTCCTGATTATAGTAGTAGGTAAGAAACGCCTTCTTATACTGCTCCTGGACAAAGCGCAGCCCGAAGTCGAACCAAAGCATATCTGGCTGATACTTATCGATCACCTCATGAATTTTTCCCAGCCACTTATCAAGAAACTCCTGGTCAGGCTTGTCTTGCAACTGCCACTCGCTATCTCGGGATTCTATGGCAGGCTTATGTTTCGCCCATTCTTGATTGTGTAATGGCCCATATAAGCCGACATATCGTGGATCCGAGGTGTCAAACTCCTCTCTCCAGTGCGGAAAGAACCACCAATTCTCGGCGTGGTGAAGGGCAACCATAAACCTCATGCCCTGTGCCCGAATGGCCTTCTCCATCTCTCCAACAACGTCCCGCCTGGGTCCCATCTTGGCCGCGTTCCATTCGGTGAACTGGCTATCCCACATAGCAAAACCGTCGTGATGTTCGCCCACAGGACCGGCAAATTGAGCGCCGGCCTGCTTGAATAACGCTGCCCATTCTTCGGGGTCAAATTTTTCGGCCTTGAACATGGGGATAAAGTCTTTATAGCCAAATTCTGAAGGGGGGCCGTAGGTTTTGAGGTGATATTCATACTGCTTGGTCCCTTCCCGGTACATATTGTACGGATACCAGGTGCCATTCGGACCGCATGCGGGAACTGAATAGATTCCCCAGTGGGTATATATGCCAAATTTAGCCTTCTGGAACCATTTTGGGGTAACATGAGTTCTGAGTGAGTTCCAGGTCGGTTCATAAGTTTTATACGTTTTCATTTTCATGTCCTCTTTGCTGCTCTTTTGATCTTCAATTGGTGTTTGGCGGATATTTCCAGTTTATCTTACGGAGATTATCATAAAAATACCGGTAGCTATCCTACGAAACATCAAGGGGAATGCTATGGTCGAGCCTCGGAATATAGCGACCGCCTTTCTGTGCCTTGTCTGAGATTTACTAGCTAGTCCTGCCATTGCTCTGGAAAATCGGGGGTCAAGCCGAACTTATCCATATCGAAGTTCTCGAACCCCAGTTTCAGAGCCGGCGACTCCGGCTTCACCCGATAATCACTGTTCTCCGGATCGACGAACATCGGGTCCGCAAAGACCGAATGTTGGTCGTAGCCCAACGCACGCCATTCCTCCAGCGAGTACTTCTTCCCCTCAACCAGCGAGTATTGCCAGCTTTGATCTTCACCACGTGGCTGAACACGGGCGACAAACTCGCCCAGGTCGCTGTAGAAGCAGTTGTAGTCAATTTCCTCCAACCAGGGGCCACGGGCTGGTGGGGCAATCAAGGTGTAAATTTCGCCGTAGCTTTTGCCCATAGCGAAGTTCAGATCGTCTTCAGGCGTCATATTGGCCACACTTACCACCGTAATGTTGCGGAAGTAGCGGTCGTGGTTATCTTCGTTGCCGACGTGGAAACATGGCGAGTTGGCGCCGTTGACCCAGATATTGTTGTAGATAGTCCGGTACGCCCCTTCGCGCAGCTTCATGCTCACCCCCACACAGAGATTGTTGTAGATCTCGTAGTTAGAGGCTCCATCATCCAAATCCAGCCCCCAGCCCGAGCTTTCCTCGAAGAAATTGTAGCGCATAATCACTGGCTCCATCGCGTCAACTTTGACATGTCCGGCGAAGTGGCTGTGCTTTTTGACGTATTCGGTGTGGGATTGGACCAGACACCAATACTTGTCCCGTCCCCAGGCGTTGAAGGGGCCGTGGTCGCCCGTCTCGCGGCAGGTTTCGTGGATATGGTTATACTCAATGATGTGGCCGCCCCAGGTCCCATCGCCGATGCAGACTCCGGCACGCGGCATATTGTAGATTTCGTTATGACCAACTGTGATACGTTTGGCTCGTGAAATATACACCCCGGCAATCTGCTTGCCGAACACACCGCAGTCGTGGATCCGGTTGTTCATCGCCTGGCACTCATAGGGAAAATTTCGCTGCGTGCCCACGGTCGTTTCCAACGAGCCGACGAAGCAGATGGCGCTGTCACCGGTCTCGGTGAACTTGCAGCCGGTGATCAAGTTGCCCCGGTTGTGATTGTTCATGAAGATAGCGTTGCCTCCCACGGCGTCGAAGAAACAGGCTTCGATTTTACAGTCTTGCGCACCTTCTATGAACACCGATCCACCACGGTGGATGGCCCAATCGCTCAGGGAGGGGATCGAGTACGGTTCCAGGAAAGTTGAAGCCGTATGGGTAACCTGAAACCCTCGTAGGGTGATATAGCGAACCGGCTCATCTTGCCTGCCAATAAATCGCACGACCTGCTGTAGAATTGGAACTTCAACGATGGCTGTCTCCAAGTCCACCTCTTCCGGCGGCATGTAATAGAGGATGCCCGTCCCCTTATCCAGGTACCACTCGCCGGGTGCATCCAGCTCCTCAAAGACATTTTCGATATAGAAATGGGACCGTTCGTTAACCTCGCAGGGATTATGGGACCACTTGGCCCCCATTTGGAAACCGCCACGGCCAAACCAGATGGTATGGTCGCCCCAGTCAATATGTTTGATTTGCCACTGCAAATTCCCCCAGTAATGCGCCTGATAGATATGAATCACCGCTTCTTCGGGCTTGGCCCAGCGCCTTTGGGTAAAGGTATTGGGATCGAAAGTGATACCCCTTGGCGCGCCACTGGAGAAGGTCATGTCATCGTTAGGCCCTGGATAGGGATCCTTTACCTCATCGCCAACTTTGCCCGCTGCCAGAATATAGCCACTGTAATTTTTGGGATCGGAAGCATCATAGTTAGGATAGCGAGCCCGTGTCTGGCGCTTCCCGTTGATGAACAACTGGGTGAAATCGAGCCTGCCTTCTCTAACCTCAGGCAGCTCGCACATCATAATACCATCCCGGTAGGGTTTCCACTTGCAGTTAAGCCGCTGTCCGCCGCTGATGACGGGTATTTCGCCAGGGTAAGCGGCATAGGTGATTGGCTGTTCTGGCGTGCCGGAGTCGCCCGGCCCAAAGACTAGCGGCTCCTCAAAATAGTATGTGCCGCCGCGAACCCAGACTGTGATTGGTTCATCCGTGGTCTGTTTCAATGCCCGCACTGCATCTCTGGCCTGGGCAAATGTCGCCAAAGGATTCTCTTTGGTGCCGGGATTACTGTCGCTCCCGTTTGTGGCGATGTAAAAGTCGGCCATGCAAGCCTCCCCCTCACTTTACATCTAGCGGTGAAATTTTGGATTATCAACCAGCACGGCTTGGCCTTCTTGCTCAAGCAAGAGTTTAGCAAAGCCCGTCTTTTCGATGCTGTCGTAATCATGGCCCGCGTCTCCCGGCCAAACGGATAAGAAACTGAACGGTTGATCGCCAGTGTTGACCGTGCGGTGTGCCCACAGCGGCGGAATGTAAGCAACCGTACCAGGACGTATGGCTATATCGCGTACTGTGCCCTCTTCGGTTTGCAAGAGGAGATGTCCCTTACCACTCAACCCGACATATACTTCTGCCCGGTCACGCTTGGCGTGAAAGTGCCCTTTGGTCATGTGGAACTCTTGCCCCACACGTCCGGGGTAGATAAGGGTGGTACAGTGGAGGAGCTGGTCTTCTGTTTTTGGCAACTCAGGCGCATTATATACCTCGTAGATTAAGCGATCGCCCTCTTCAGCCATAATTTGCTCGTAAGCTGACCGATCAAAATACATATTTCGCATATCGCTTAATCGCCTCTGGATCACCTGACCGGCAGGCTGAAGCGTCCCGTGTTGCATATCGAGGATTGTGTTAAATGGTTCGATTAGCGTCATTCGCTTCCGCTTTCCTGCCAGGGTTTAAGCAACACCTTAGCACATTCGCCGGAAAGCTGGGTCTCCCAGGCGTGTTGAGCCTCATCCAGCGGGAAGACGTGGCTGATGAATTTGTCCAGCTGGGGGCCACTTTCAGTGATCACCCGCATGAGTTTGGGCGTATCTTTTAGATTGTAATGCCACGAGCCGACCAGGGTAAGCCCTTTGCGAATCATATCCGGGCTAATCTTTAGCGACGTTTCGGCATAGCTTTCACCCACAAAAGCCACCTGGCCCCGGCGGCGGGCAGCATCTATCCCCAAGCGGTGTGCAGCCACAACCCCCGAACAATCAACCACTTTATCGACTCCCAACCCATCTGTCAGGGCCATAATCTGATCCAGGACATCTTCCTCCTGGGGGTCAATTACGACTTCCGCTCCCAGTTCTTTGGCCTTTGCCGCCCGCCACGGATTAACCTCGACGCCAATGACGCGCGCCCCCCGGTAACGGGCATTTATCACACCTCCTAGCCCCACCGGTCCTAAACCCGTAATGAGGACTGTATCAAAAGCATCAACCGTTATACGCTCAAAGGCCCCGAAGGTAGGCCCCAGGCCACAGCAGGCCAGTGAGGCGTGGTCGTAGGACATGCCGTCGGGAATGGGGACTAACAGCCAATCAGGTTTGAGCAGGTATTGGGCGATGGTAGCGCTTCCTTCTGGTGAACCGATAAATTCAGCCACATTTATGTTGTTTTGACAGTAGATATAGTCGCCGGCCAGGCAGAGCGGGCATTTGCCGCAAGCGTATAGGGGCATCACGACAACCCGGTCCCCGACCTTAACCCGGCCCGGCTGAGCTACCTCGACCACTTCCCCGGCCGCTTCATGGCCCAGAAATTCGCTTTTCCCTTCGACCATAAAGCGCTTAAATTCCGTGCACAGAGGGGCGGTATGTATCTTAACCAGCACCCAATTTGCTTTGGGTTTGGGGATTGGCACTTCAACCACACCGGCTTGACGTTCCCCTAGAATGACGGCTTTTTTCACAGCTTAACTCCCACTCCGCGTTCAAGTAGCATCCTTGAGGCTAATTTTAAAGACGTAGGCGTGCTCACAAGGCTTCTCAGATGGCGTCCTTATCTTGAGTCCGCTTTCGTCCTGCGACCAGGATAGGGTTCCTGGCGAACCAAGCATACTGATCTCGGAAATTTGGTCGGCCCGGACGGTTGACTGGGCATTGAGCGATTTGATGGTCGCCTCTTCCCCCGGCCAGCCCAAACAGCTAGCGTAGAGGGCGTTCCCTTGGGTGGTGAAACGGATATCTTCAGCGGTAAAGGCCCGGTTTTGGCGTTCGGTCATATGGCCTGCGGCAACGCCGGTCTCCCCCTCCCCGTAAGTATGCCAGGGTTGGGTGCTGTAAATAGCTTCCCCATTGATCTTGAGCCAATCGCCAAGACCCAGCAGGAGGTTTGTGGGCTCCTCCGGAATCGTACCGTCGGCTTTAGGCCCGATATTTAATAACAAATTCCCATTTTTGCTGACGATGTCAACCAGGTCATGCACCAGGGTAGTGACAGTTTTAAATTCGTCGTTCTCGATGTAGCTCCAGGACTTATAGCTCACCGATGTATCGGTTTGCCAATATACGTCGCGGATATCATCTAGCTTGCCCCGCTCGATGTCCAACACAGCCGTACCATCGGGAAATTTATCCTTGTAGTTCAGGACGACTTCCTTGCCCCATTCGACGGCGCGATTGTAATAGTAAGCAGTCACCTGCGGCCGATAGGGGGCGAATTCATCAAAATGCCAGCCAAAGTCAAACCATAAGACGTCGGGCTGAAATTTGTCAATGAGCTCCTTCGTCCTGCCGAACCAGTCTTCAATAAACGCTTCACTGGCCGGTTCGTCTTCGGGATGGGGTGGGCTGTAAAGGCCGGAATAGGCTTCGTTGGTGGTATCGAAGTCATCGGCGTAAGTATAATAACGCCAGTTAAAAGCCCGGTGGCTGGAGACGCCAAACTTCAGCCCCTGGGCCCGAACTGCTTGGGCCAGTTCGGCCACAGTATCCCGGCCAGGTCCCTTTTTGGTGGCATTCCACTCGGTGTAGTCGCTGGCGTACATAGCAAACCCATCGTGATGTTCGGCCACCGGAACGATATATTTCGCACCCGCCGCTTTGAACAACTCGACCCAGGCCGCGGGGTCCCACTTTTCAGCCTTAAACATGGGGATGAAGTCTTTGTAGCCAAATTTAGAGGGATGTCCATACTTTTCCGAGTGGTATTGGTAATAGTTGGGTCCTTTTCGCGATATCTCGTCCCGGTACATAAAGCGTGGGTACCACTCATTATCGAAGGCGGGGACAGCATAGACACCCCAGTGGATGAAAATCCCTAACTTGGCATCCTTATACCATTTCGGTACGGAATAGTTTTTCAAGGATTCCCAGGTAGGTTCGTATTTTGTGGTGTTGGTCTGATTCATGCTGGTTTCTCCTAAACTAAAGAATTGTTATGCGTTGAAAAGGAGGTGTTCTGGCGGCGCTGGTAGACACAATTTATGAAGGCGTATTTTAATCACTTCTTTACTTCCGAGCAATCATCAATAACGTTTGAGGTGCTAAGTCATCAATCCTCGAGATAGCACCGTCAGGCCACTGAATATCCAGACGGATAAGTGCGCTGTCAGCAGGAAAGCCGAAGTGGATACGGGCCGGATCGCCGGACAGATAGCCACTGGCGGCGCGTACCTGGCGATAATAACTGCCAGTGCTGGTATGCAAAGTCAACTGTGCCCCCAGGGCACGCGTATTCTTGCTTTCAGGCCAGAAGAGATCAACTTCCAGAGCAACGCCGCCGCAGAGGCGGTTCTCAAAGATTTGGGCCGGGGCTAACAGGTTGTTGACTACAATATCAAGATCGCCGTCGTCATCCAGGTCGGCTATGCTCATCCCGCGGCCGCTCGTCGTCGCGCTCAACCCCCACTCTGGCACAGGCGCGAACTGACCTTGGCCATTATTACGAAAGACTTGATTCTTTTCGACCAGTTCGTAGTTGGGCAGATGGCCGAACATTTCAAAGGCCATCATACCATTGACGACGTAAACATCAAGAAAACCATCATTGTCCAGGTCACCAAATTTGGAAGACCAGCTCCACCCAGTGGCAGCCAGTCCGCTGGCCTCAGCACGGTTTTTAAAGTGGCCACTTTCATCCCGCACCTGAAGTACGTTTTCCATTACTTGAGGATCGCCTTCAAGCTGCTCTTCCTCGTGCATGTCTTCCATCACTGGCGCCCAGGCCGCTAACGTTTGGTTGTCGTTAGCATAGGGTCTCATATCCGTGGCAAGAATTTCAAGTTGGCCATCATTGTTTATGTCGCCAGCATCGAAACTCATAGTGTTGCGGGTGGTTGTCGTAAATAAGTGCGCTTCTTGCCAACTATCCGCCTGTCGTAGCCAAACTTGATCCGGCAGGTAAAAATCGTTACCAACCAGGATATCTAAGCGGCCATCTTCATTCAGATCTATCAAGAAAAGGGCTAAAGACTGGGCGGCGTAAGCTAGATGGGTTGGTTCAAACGTGTCACCCCGGTTCTCGTAGTATATGACACCACCACCGCCAAAGGCTTTAGCTTGCCCACCCGCTTTTTCTAGCTCAGCATCGTAAGTCGCTATTACCAGATCCAAATCGCCATCGCCATCTAGATCGGCCCATGACATCGTGTAAGGGTTCCTCACCCTGAATTGCTCTACCTGAGTAAAACCCGGTTTGCCGGCCAGACCGTTATTACGCCAGAAGGTCGGACGCGCCCGCAGAAGACGGGAAAAGACAATATCCAGCCAGCCATCGCCATCCACATCAATGATGTTCACGGCCCGGGTATCGCCATGGGGGAGCGTTTCTTTGCGAAAGGTGAGCTTGCCCTCATTCCAGAAGATTGCGTTGGGGCTGGCCAGGTTGGCCAGCACAATATCCAGGTCTCCATCGTTGTCCAGATCGTTGATGCCCAGACCCGCGCCATTGCTTTCGAAGAGGTGGGGAGCATCATCTGCGATCGTCGTGGTATGGTCCAAGGTGTG
>JABAHQ010007771.1_pt2 | contig 17313 bp, 20 predicted proteins | sample 7062091 | NCBI WGS metagenome assembly JABAHQ01 (sample SAMN14534359, study PRJNA622989) | marine sediment metagenome | biome: marine biome [ENVO:00000428]; feature: marine pelagic biome [ENVO:01000023]; material: deep marine sediment [ENVO:00002113] | place: India: Gulf of Kutch | collected...
CACCGGCGAGGCCATGATCGGCCCCGAGCAGGCGCAGCATGTGCTGCACAGCCTGCACCTGCTGGGCCCCACGGCCCTCTTCGCCGCCTTCACGGGGGTGCTGCTGTTCGCCAGCAGCATCGTCGCGGGCTGGGTCGAGAACTGGTTCGTCTTCCACAAGCTCGACTCGGCCATCACCCACAACCCGCGCTTCACGCGCGTGCTGGGGCGCGAGCGGGCCGCGCGCTGGGCCACGTTCGCGCGCGCCAACGTTTCGGGTCTGGCGGCCAACATTTCGCTGGGCTTCATGCTGGGCCTGGTGCCGGTGTTCGCGCAGTTCTTCGGCCTCGGGCTGGACGTGCGCCACGTCACCCTCTCTGCCGGCCAGCTCACGGCCGCCGGCTTCGCGCTCGGGCTGGACGTGCTGCGCGAGCCCGCCTTCTGGTGGGCCGTGGCCGGCGTGCTGGTGGTGGGCCCGCTCAACCTCACGGTGAGCTTCTACCTGGCCTTTCGCCTGGCGCTGCGGGCGCAGGCCATCAGCACCGGCAACCGCCAGCTCATCCGTGTGGCCATGCGCCGACGCCTGCGGGCGGCGCCGCTGAGCTTCCTGCTGCCACCGCGTGCACGTCCCGACGGCGGCGACGACGGCGATGCCACCGCGCCTTCCGCGCATGGGTGAGTTCGAACTGATCGCGCGCCACTTCACGCGCGCCGCGCCTGCGGGCAGCGCCGTGGTATTGGGCGTGGGCGACGACTGCGCCCTGCTGCAACCCACGCCGGGCCACCAGCTCGCCATCAGCAGCGACATGCTGGTGGAGGGCCGCCACTTCTTCGCCGGCGCCGATCCCGAGGCTTTGGGCCACAAGGCGCTCGCCGTCAATCTGTCCGACCTGGCCGCCATGGGTGCCCGCCCGCTGGGCTTCACGCTGGCGCTGGCCCTGCCGTCGGCCGACGAGGCCTGGCTTGCGCCCTTCGCGCGCGGCCTGTTCGCGCTGGCCGACGCGCACGCCTGCCCCTTGGTGGGCGGGGACACCACGCGCGGGCCGCTCACCATCAGCCTCACAGTGTTCGGCGAATTGCTGCCCGGCCGCGCCCTGCGCCGCGACGCCGCACGCGCGGGTGACGAGCTGTGGGTCAGCGGACGCACCGGCGAGGCGCGACTGGCCCTGGCGCTGCGGCGCGGCGAGCCCTGGGCACGCGGTGAACTGGCCGAGGTGCAGGCGCGCATGGACCGCCCCACGCCGCGCCTGGCGCTTGGCCAGGCCCTGGCCGCCACCGACGGCGTGCGCGCCGCGCTGGACGTGAGCGACGGCCTGCTGGGCGACCTGGGCCACATCCTCAAGGCCAGCCGCGTGGGCGCGGAGATCGAGACCGCCGCCTTGCCAGTGGCGCCCGCGTTGCTGGCACTGGACGAGCGGCACCGGCTCGAGTGCCTGCTGGCCGGCGGCGACGACTACGAGCTGCTGTTCACGGCGGATGTTTCGGCCCATGCCGACGTGCTAACGGCGGGCGAACGCGCCGGCCTGGCCGTCACGCGCATCGGGCGACTCACCACCGCGCCCGGCCTGCGGCTCCTCGACGCCCGGGGTCGCGAACAGCGCCTGAGCGAGCGCGGCTTCGACCACTTCGCCAACTGAGCACCCGAGGCCAGGATGCGCAGGACGCGCCGCCTATGATTCCGGCCATGACCGCCGCGCCTCACGCCCGCCCCAGCTGGCGCTTCCTCATCGCCCACCCCGCCCACTTCATCGCGCTCGGCGCGGGCGCGGGCCTGTCGCGGCTGGCGCCGGGCACCTCGGGCACGCTCTGGGCCTGGGTGGCCTGGCTGGTGCTCGATCCCGTGCTCACGTCCACCGCCTGGGGCCTGCTCATTGCCTCGGCCACGCTGATCGGCTGGTGGGCCTGCACCGTCACGGCGCGGCACATGGGCGTGGCCGACTCGGGCCACATCGTGTGGGACGAGGTCGTCGCCTTCTGGCTCGTGCTCTGGCTCATCGCACCCGGCGGCTTCTGGGCCCAGCTGGTGGCCTTCGCGCTGTTCCGCTTCTTCGACGCCGTGAAGCTGGGCCCCATGGCCTGGGCCGACCGGACCTTCAAAGGCTTTGGCCCGCGCGGCGGCTTCGGCATCCTGCTCGACGACTTCGCGGCGGCGTTGTGCACGCTGCTGGTCATCGCGCTGTGGCGCTTCTGAACATGGACCTNNGTGACCGAACTCGCCACACGCCTGCGCGCGCGCGACTGGATGATGGCCAGCGCCGAGAGCTGCACCGGCGGCCTGATCGCCGCCGCCTGCACCGAACTCAGCGGCTCCAGCGACTGGTTCGAGCGCGGCTTCGTCACCTACTCCAACGCCGCCAAGACCGATTCGCTGGGCGTACCCGCCGCGCTCATCGAGGCCCACGGCGCGGTCAGCGAGCCGGTGGCGCGCGCCATGGCCGCGGGCGCGGTGGCGCACTCGGCCGCGCACTGCGCGCTGTCCGTCACCGGCGTGGCCGGTCCCACGGGGGGCAGCGCCGACAAGCCCGTGGGCACCGTGTGGTTCGGCTGGAGCACGCCGGCCGGCGTGACCACGGAACACCGCCGCTTCGACGGCGACCGCGCCGCCGTGCGCGCCCAGGCCGTGCGGCATGCGCTCGCCGGCCTGCTGCAACGCCTGCCCTAAGCCCCTCGCATGGCCGACGCCTTCAAGCTGCTCATCAACCCCGAGACCGTGGCGCACACCGCGCGCCACCTGCGCCGCGCCTGGCGCGGCTTCGACGCCGATCGCTTCTCGGCCATCGCGCTCGATGGCCAGGACGGCCTGGAGTTCAAGGCCCGCGCGCACCGCCTGGCCGACGCGCTGCAGGCCACGCTGCCCGCCGACTTCGACCGCGCCTGCGGCGTACTGGAAGCCGCGCTCGCACCGCCATTGGCGCTGGACGCCCACGGCGAGCCGGTGGGCCTGCAAGGGGCACAGCCGCAGGGCGTGTCGGGCTGGGCGCTGTGGGGCGCGGGCGAGTGGGTGGCGCGCGCCGGCCTGGGCGAGCCCGAGCGCGCCCTGCTCTGCCTGCGCGAGATCACGCAGCGCTTCACGGCCGAGTTCGCCATTCGCCCCTTCATCGCGCAGCGGCCCGAGGCGGTGTTCCCCTTGCTCGAGCGCTGGACGGGTGATGGCAGCGCCCACGTGCGCCGGCTGGTGAGCGAGGACCTCAACGACATCGCCAAGGACCACCCCGCGCTGGTGGCCGACTGGGTGCGCGAGCACCGGGTGGGCGCCAGCGCGGCGCGCGAGGCCTTGTTGCGCCACGCCAGCCGCGGTCTCATCAAGGCCGGCCACGCGCCCACGCTCGCGGCCTGGGGCCTGGCCCACGGGCTCAAGGGCGAGGCCACGCTGAAGCTCACGCCCGCCAAGGTGGCGGTGGGCGGCATCCTGCGGCTCGAGGCCACGCTGCGCTCCCGCGCGCGCACCGCCCAGACGCTCGTGATCGACTACGCCGTGCACCACGTCAAGGCCAATGGTTCGGCCTCGCCCAAGGTGTTCAAAGGGTGGAAGCTCGAACTCGCGCCGGGCGAGACCCGCGCGCTGGGCAAGGCGCATTCGTTGCGCGAGGTGACGACGCGCCGCCTCTACCCCGGTCGCCACCGCGTGGAGCTGCTCGTCAACGGCGTGGCGGTGGCCGAGACCGCGTTCGATCTGCTGGCCTGAATCAGGCCCTGAGGATGTGCGCCGCCAGCCCGCGCCGGGGCGCCGGCTGCACCGCTGGCGCGTGACCCAGGCGCGCCCACATCTGCACGGTGAAGCGCGGCGCGCTGGCCTGCAGGCGCTCGTGGACCTCGCGGTACAGCGCACCCATCTCCGGGTACTCCTGCAAGGCCTGCGAGATGGGCTGCATCGACAGCCCCTGCGCCGTGGCCGCGAGCTGCGCCCGCACCCAGGCCCGCCCGGCGTTCACCTGCGTCACCCGGTCATTGCCCTCGGTCACCAGCCAGTAGAAGGCCGGCGTGGTGTCGATCTTCGCGTTGAAGTCGTCGATCTGCCCCTGGACCGCGCGGTCGCCCGGCGCGGGCGCGACGCTGCGGTCGAACAGCCCCAGCGCGGTGACCACGCGCACCAGCGGGTCGTTGACCGACAGGCCGTCGCGGTGCTGGGCGATCTCGCGTGGGCCCACGCGCAGCACCTTGAACGATTCGAGCACGGTGCGTGGCGTGGTGAGCTCGATGCGCCAGGCTTCCTTGGCAATGCGCCGCTGGTGCGCGATGGCGTCCGCCTCGTCGGCTGTGACGAAGCCCGTGCGGAACGGGTAGGCCGAGGCGCTGTGCGCGATGGCCTCCCGCTCCGTGGCCCCGGGCACGCGGGCGTCGTAAGCCTCACGGTTGGTGCGGCGGTGCAGCACCTGGGCGAACAAGGGGTCGGGTCTCACGCTGGCGTCGGGCACCAGGCGGATGCGCGCGGTGGGCCGCGCATCCACCGAGGCCGGGCCGAACGCGCCCTCGGGAAACAGGTCGATCTGAGCGCGCAGGCCTTTCTGCCGCGCGGCCTGATCGAGCAGTTCGATGAAGCTGCCCTGGCTCATGAGCATCTGGCGCGAGAACGGATCGGTCTCGGGCAGCAGGCGTGTGCGGTCGATGAAGAGCGTGATCTCTTCAGGCACCGACAGGTCCACCAACCAGCTCTGCAGGTTGTGCGAATGCGGCGCGAGCAGCGCGAACGACAGGGCCCAGCGGCGCGGATCGGTCTCTTCGCCCGGGCCCTTCCAGGCCGCGATCGCTTCATCGGGCAGCGCGCTGCTGCAGCCCGGCAGGCCCGCGGTGGCCGCTGCGATGGCGCCGCCACCGGCAAGACGAAGAAGGGAACGGCGGTGCATGGTGGGCTCCTGGTGGCTGGTGGATGGCGCCATTGTCGAAAGCCCGGCCCTCAACAACAATTGACGAACATCAAACACCAGCCATGCAGAAATGAATGACCCAGGCTTCAACTGGTCGCTGATCCGCTCGTTCCTGGCCGCGCTCGACCAGGGCAGTCTCATGGGCGCTGCGCGCGCCCTTGGCCTGCACCAGCCCACCGTGGGCCGGCACATCGCCGAGCTGGAGGCTCAGCTCGGCCTGACGCTGTTCGAGCGGACCGGGCGCGGCCTGATTCCCACGCCCGACGCCCTGCGGCTGGCCGAATCGGCGCGCGGCATGGCCGCCGCCGCCGCCCAGCTCGCGCGACGCGCCAGCGGCGCGCAGCACGGCCTGCAGGGTGCCGTGCGCCTGAGCGCCAGCCAGCCCGTGGCCTGCACGCTGCTGCCCCCGCTGCTCGTGCAGCTGCGCGCGGCCCTGCCCGACGTGCAGATCGAACTGGTGGTGAGCAACGCGGTGAGCAACCTGCTGCAGCGCGACGCCGACATCGCCATCCGCATGGTGCCCCCGGACCAGGGTTCGCTGGTGAGCCGGCGGGTGGGCCAGGTGGCCATCGGCGCCTACGCCCACCGCGACTACCTGCGCCGCCGCGGCACGCCGCGTCAGCCCACCGACCTGCTGCAGCACGAGCTGATCGGCAACGACCGCCAGACCGACATCGTGCGTGGCTTCGCGGCGCTGGGGCATGCGGTCACGCGCGAACACTTCGCGCTGCGCACCGACGACCTCATCGCGCACGAGGCGCTGGTGCGCGCGGGCGCCGGCATCGGCTTCCTTGCGCGCTACGCGGCGCGCCAGCACGCCGAGCTGGTGCCCCTGTTGCCGGGGCTGCCGATCCCGCCGCTGCCCATGTGGCTGGCGGTGCACCGCGAGATCCGAAGCAACCCGCGCGTGCGCGCGGTGTGGGACGGGCTCGCGGCATCCCTGCCCGGCGCGCTGGGTTGAATGCCCCAGGCGTCATCCCCCACTCCTATACTGGCCGGCCAAGCAACGACTTCAGGAGATCGCCATGGGGTTCTTCACGACCATCCTCGACAAGCTGGGCCTGTCCACCGCCAATGCGGCCACGCCGACCGCCTCGGCGCCAGCGCCGGCGCCCATGGCCGCACCCAGCCCGGCACCGGCCACCACGGCACCCGCGCCGGCCGTGGTCAACCCCATCGCCATGGTGGACGTGGTCGCGCAACTGGAAAAGCGCGCCGCCGCCAACCCGCAAAAGCTCAACTGGAAAACCTCCATCGTCGACCTGCTCAAGCTGCTCGACATGGACAGCAGCCTGCAGGCGCGCAAGGAACTGGCCAAGGAGCTCTACTGCCCCGACGAGTACATGAACGACTCGGCCAAGATGAACGTATGGCTGCACAAGAACGTGCTCGGCCACATCGCGGCCAATGGGGGCAACGTGCCCAAGGAGTTGCTGGACTGAACGAGCGGTTTCGACTGCCCGCATGATTCGCGTCCACCACCTCAACCACTCGCGCTCGCAGCGCGTGCTCTGGCTCCTGGAAGAGCTGGGCCTGCCCTACGAGATCGTGCGCTACGAACGCGACCGCCGGACCATGCTCGCGCCGCCGGAGCTCAAGCGCGTGCACCCGCTGGGCAAATCGCCCGTGGTCACCGATGGCGCGCTGGTGCTGGCCGAATCCGGCGCCATCCTGGAAACCCTGGTGGAGCGCCACGGCCCGCAGTTGCGGCCCGACCCCGCCTCACCCGAGTTCCTGCGCTACCGCTACTGGATGCACTACGCCGAAGGCTCGCTGATGCCGCCGCTGCTGCTGAAACTGGTGTTCGACCAGGTGGAGAAGGCGCCACTGATCGTCCGGCCTGTGGCGAAAGCCATCTCGGCCAAGGTCAAGCGCCGCTTCATCACGCCCAACCTGACGCAGCACCTGGACTTCCTCGAAGCCGAGCTGGCCAGCGGCCCGTGGTTCGCCGGGCAGTCCTTCAGCGCCGCCGACGTTCAGATGAGCTTTCCGGTGGAAGCGGCCGTGGCTCGGGGCGGGCTTGATGCGAAGCGCCCGCGCCTGATGGACTGGCTGCGCCGCATCCACGACCGCCCCGCCTACCGCCGCGCGATCGACAAGGGCGGGCCGTTCGAGATCCTCGGCTGAAGCCCGGCGGCCTCGAACGCTCCCCAGGCGCCCTCAGGCGCCGTGGCACTTCTTGAACTTCTTGCCGCTGCCGCACCAGCAGGGGTCGTTGCGCCCGGGCGTGGCGGCCTGGCGCAGCGGCTCGGCGCGCGGGCCCAGCGCGGTCCAGATGCGGTACAGCTCGTACACGGCCCAGACCGCGCCGTAGAACTGGTCGAGCCGCGCGTCGCTCACGCTGGGCGCGGCCTCTTCGTCGTGCAGGTTCTGCGTCGGCACGCCGCGGTCGTCGTCCGTGAGCGCGCCGATGGTCTCCAGCGCCTCGGCGATCCAGCGCGCGGTTTCCTTGTCGCGCGGCGGCACCCACTCCTCGGCCCATTGCTCCACCACGTCGAAGAAGCCCTCGGCCCAGGCCTGCGCGTACGAAGGCAGCGGCTCGTCGCCCGCGGGGCGCTCGCCCTCGGGCATGGCGGCCACGGCACCGCGCAGATCGACCACTTCGGGGTGGTAGGCGCGTTCGTCGTCGAGCGTGCCCACCTCGGTGCCCAGTGCCTGGCGCACCTCGGCCTCGCGGCGGGCCCACAGCGCCATGAAACGCTCGTAGCGGGCGGTGTTCGGGAAATGCACCCCGTCGGCGTGCGGCACCGTGGGCAGCGGACCGGTGCCCAGCAGCACGGGCAACCACTCGGCCGGCGGCACGGGCCGGCGCGTGCACACCAGGGCCGTCAGGGCACCGTCCAGGTATTCCCACGGAGGCACATCCCCGCCCAGGGCGGCGAGCTCGTCCAGGATGGCGTCGAGCTCGTCAAAGTCACTGGCCTGCAAGGCGGAATCGGGGTCGGTGGTCATCGGCGGGCGGCGCTCGGGAATGGGCCCGACAGTGTAGTGCCGCCCATCGCGCGGCCCGGGTGCGGCTTGCCGGGTTTCAGTGGCGCGTGTGCCCCGAGGGCGCAGCCGGGCCCATGGCCAGCGAGGCCAGCGCGCTCGGACTTGGGGCCTGTTCGACCGGTGACTGGTGCGTGGCCGGTGCCGGCGCTTCGTACACGCTGCGCCAGGCGTTCTGCAGGCTTTGCCAGACGCCGGGTTTCACGGTCATGGCATCGGGCTCGTCCATCAGGATGGGAAACATGGCGATCTCCTTCGCGGCAGGCCCTGGAAAACCGGCTGCGCGTCGCCTGCCCGGCGCGCGCGGTGGTGTCTGAATTCAAGCCATTGTTCGCTTGTTCAAAACACGCCCCAATAATGCGCATGCAGGATTTTTTGCCCCCGACCAGACGACGAACGCCCATGCTTGACCGACTCAACGCCATCTACCCGGTGCGCTACACCGCGCTCGGCCTGTGCGCCTTCATCGCGCTGCTGAGCCTGTTCACCTTGGTGGCGTTCGGCGTCGGCGGCGTCTGGTTCCTGCTGTTCGGTGCGCTCACGCTGCTGGGCCTGTGGGACCTGCGCCAGACGCGCAGCTCGATCCTGCGCAACTACCCGGTGATCGGCCACCTGCGCTTCATGCTGGAGTACATCCGGCCCGAGATGCGCCAGTACTTCATCGAGAGCGACACCGAGGCGCAACCCTTCTCGCGCGCCCAGCGCAGCCTGGTCTACGCACGCGCCAAGGGCGAGACCGACAAGCGCCCCTTCGGCAGCCAGGTCGACATGCTGAGCAACGGGCACGAGTGGATCAACCACTCGATCGCGCCGACCAGCCTGCCCTCGCACGACTTTCGCGTGCGCATCGGCGGCCCCGACTGCGCGCAGCCCTACGAGGCCAGCGTGTTCAACATCTCGGCCATGAGCTTCGGCGCGCTGTCGGCCAACGCGATCCAGGCGCTCAACGCGGGCGCGCAGCGCGGCGGCTTCGCGCACGACACGGGCGAAGGCTCGATCTCGGCCTGGCACCGCCTGCACGGCGGCGATTTGATCTGGGAGATCGGTTCGGGCTACTTCGGCTGCCGCGACGACGACGGTGCGTTCAGCGCGGAGAGGTTCGCCGCCAACGCGCTCGACCCGCAAGTGAAGATGATCGAGATCAAGCTGAGCCAGGGCGCCAAGCCCGGCCATGGCGGGGTGCTGCCGGGCGCCAAGGTCACGGCCGAGATCGCGGCCGCACGCGGTGTGCCCGAGGCGGTGGACTGCATCTCGCCCGCGGCGCACAGCGCGTTCTCCACGCCGATGGAGCTGATGGAATTCATCGCCAAGCTGCGCTCGCTCTCGGGCGGCAAGCCGGTCGGCTTCAAGCTCTGCATCGGCCACCCATGGGAATGGTTCGCCATGGTCAAGGCCATGCAGAAGAGCGGCATCACGCCCGACTTCATCGTGGTCGATGGCGCCGAGGGTGGCACCGGCGCAGCGCCGCTGGAGTTCACCGACCACGTGGGCGCGCCGCTGCAGGAAGGCCTGCGCCTGGTGCACAACACGCTGGTGGGCGTGAACCTGCGCGACCGCATCCGCATCGGCTGCGCGGGCAAGGTGGTGAGCGCCTTCGATATCGCGCGCGCCATCGCCCTCGGCGCCGACTGGTGCAACAGCGCGCGCGGCTTCATGTTCGCGCTGGGCTGCATCCAGGCCCAGCACTGCCACACCGGCCAGTGCCCCACGGGTGTGACGGCGCAGGACCCGCTGCGCCAGCAGGCGCTGGTGGTGCCCGACAAGGCCGAGCGCGTCTGGCGCTACCACCAGAACACACTGAAGGCGCTGAAGGAGCTGGTGCAGGCTGCCGGCCTGCAACACCCCGGCGAGATCAGCGCGCAGCACATGGTGCGCCGTGTGAACGACAACGAGGTGCGCCTGCTGGCCAACCTGCTGCCCACCACCTCGCCGGGCGCGCTGCTGGACAACGACGCCGAAGGCGAGCACGCCGTGTTCACCACGTGGTGGCGGCGAGCGAGCGCCGACAGCTTCTCTCAGCAGGTCTGAGGCCGCGCCTCAACTGCGCGACGGGTCCTCGTTCACGCGCTCGTCGCGCAGCAGGCGGCCGCGCGGGTCGTAGAGCTTGCGGCGCAGCAGCACGCCACGCTCTCCGTATTCCTCTTCGCGCTGCATGGCGCCGCCAGGCGCGTGGTACTGCTGCCAGCCGAACAGGCGGCCGTTGCGCTCGCGGTTGAGGGCGGCTTCGGTGCCGTCCTCGTAGAAGCTGCGCGTCTCGCGCAACTCGTCGCGGCCCAGGTGGCGGATGGTCTGCTCCAGCTTGAGCTGGCCATTGAGGTGCCACTGGCGGATGCGCCGCTCGCGCCCGCCGACCCACTCCACCTCCTGCGTGACCTGGCCCGACTCGGCGAACTCGCGCCCCACGCCCTCGCGGCCGTGGTACTGCTCGGGTGGGGGCTCGACCAGGTCGATCTCGTGACGCAGGCGGCCCGAGGGGTAGTAGACGCGCTTGATGCGGCGGTCGGGCGCGAGGGTGTTGTCGACGAACTCCTCGCTGCGCACCACCCCACCCTGAGGATTCACGATGACCTGGCGCATCAGCACACCGCGCCGGTGGCTCAGGGTGCCCAGCGGTTTGCCGGGTTCGCCGTAGAGCGTGACCTCGGCGAGTTCGCCGCCATGGCCACAGGGCTCGCGGTCCTCGGGCAGCAGGCTGGTCGGGGCGCAGCGCAGCTCGGCCAGGCTGCCGTCGCTCCAGCGGCGCAACAAGGCCATGGCACGGCGTCCATCGGCGCTCATTGCGCGCTGAAGGGTGGAACCGTCGGGCATGGCGCAGCGCTGCTGGCCGGCCGGGCCGATGGGGCCGCAGCGCGGCTCGTCGTCGGCCCAGGCGGGTGGCAGGGCAGTCAACAGGCCCGCCAGGCCCGCGGCGCGCCAGGCGTTCATGCGCCCGCCCTCTCGGCCTGCGGCGCCCACGAACGGGTCACCTGCACACCGACCCGTGCGAGGCGGCGCGCCAGCGCCAGCACCTGCGTGTCCTTGCTCAGCAGGGCCGCGCCGTGGGCCACGGCGAGGTCGATGAAACGCTGGTCGTCCGGGTCGCGACAGGTGAAGGGCGACTTGTCGGCCGGTTCAAGGCGGCGGACATGGCGATCGAAGGCGGCCAGCACGGCATCGCTCCCGGCGTCGTCAAGTCGGCGCGCGAGGTGCGGGTAGTCCAGCACGCGCCGCAACTCGTCACGCATCGCCGCCGTCGCGATCCAGGTGACGCGTCCATGCGCCAGCGCCGCGCGCAGCGGCGCCACGGCAGGGTCGTCGAAAACGAACAGGTCGAGCACGACGTTGGTGTCGATGACGACCTGGTCCATCCTCAGGCCTTCTCGGGGTTCGCCGGGCGCGGGGCGCGCGCGGTCAGGTCGAAGCGGAACAGACGGCACTCGATGGGCCCGTTCCACAGCGGCACGCGGCGCGACTCCTTGAAGCGCATGCGCCCGGGCAGCTTCAGGTCGGGCGTGAGCAGCCAGGCGCTCCAGCCGGCGTAGTGCGATTTCCAGTGCGCGGCCAAGCGCTCGAAGAAGGCGTCGGCGGCTTGGCCGTCTTCGTCGCGGGCCTGTTCCCGGCCGCGCACGCTCGCGCGCTCGGCCGCGTTGCGGCCGGCCACGCCCGCCGCCGCGATGCGCTCACCATACGGCGGGTTGAGCAGCAGCACCCCCGCGCGCGGGCTGGGCGGCAGTCGCTGCAGCGCGTCGCCGCCGCGCAGCTCGATGGCCTGGGCCACGCGCGCGCGCTCGGCGTTGCGCTGGGCGAAGTCGACCATGCGGAAGGCCACGTCGCTGCCGAAGACGATCGGCGCCTGTCCCTCGGGCCAGGGCCTTTCGGCCGCACGCGCTTCATCGCGCAGGGCCTGCCACACGTGCGGCTGAAAGGGCAGCAGCTTCTCGAAACCGAAACGGCGCTGGCCACCCGGCGCGATGTTGAGCGCGATCTGCGCGGCCTCGATGGGCACGGTGCCGCTGCCGCAGCAGGGGTCGACCAGGGGCGGCACTTCGGCCAGCGTGGCGGCCTCGCGCGCCTGCGTGTCCCAGCCGGTGGCCACGATCATGGCGGCGGCCAGGGTTTCCTTCAGGGGCGCGTCGCCCTTGTCCTCGCGCCAGCCGCGTTTGAACAGCGGCTCGCCCGTGGTGTCGATGTAGAGCGTGAGCGTCTCGGCCGTGAGGTGACCGAACAGGCGCACGTCGGGCCGCTGCGTGTCCACGCTGGGGCGCTCGCCACGCTTGTCGCGGAAGCGGTCGCACACCGCGTCCTTGATGCGCAGCGCGGCGAAGTTCAGGCTTTTGAGCGGGCTGTGCTGCGCGGTCAACTCGACCTTGATGGTCTGCTTCGGCGTGAACCAGATCTCCCAGGCCACCTCGGCGGCTGCGGTGTAAAGGTCCTGCTCGGCGCGGTACGGCCCGTGCCACAGGCGCACCAGCACGCGCTGCGCGAGCCGGCTGTGCAGGTTCAGGCGCAGCGCATCGCGCCACGAGGCCTCCAGCGAGACACCACCACGCGAGCGCTGCATGGCCTCGACGCCGGTGATGCGCTGCACCTCGGCGGCGAGGAAGTCCTCCACGCCGGCGGCGCAGGGGAGGAAAAGCTGGAGCTGGTTCAAAGGGACTTTCGCAGGTTCGCCGGCGCGATGCGCATGGCCTCGCGGTATTTGGCCACGGTGCGGCGCGCGCACTCGATGCCCTGCTCCTTGAGCAGGTCGGAGAGCTGGTTGTCGGACAGCGGCTTGGCCGGTGCCTCGGCGGCGATGAACTGCTTGAGCAGCGCGCGCACCGCCGTGCTGGAGGCGTTGCCGCCGGTTTCGGTGCCGAGCGAGGAACCGAAGAAGTACTTGAGCTCGTAGGTGCCGAAGGGCGTGGCCATGTACTTGGCGGTGGTCACGCGGCTGATGGTGGATTCGTGCAGGCCCAGTTCGTCGGCGATCTCGCGCAGCACCAGCGGGCGCATGGCCAGTTCGCCGTGCATGAAGAAGTTGCGTTGGCGCTCGACGATGGCGCTGGAGACGCGCAGGATGGTGTCGAAGCGCTGCTGGATGTTCTTGATGAACCAGCGCGCCTCCTGCAGGCGCTGCTGCATGGCGGCGTGTCCGCCCTCGCCACCGTCGCGCCCGCCGCGGTTCTGGCGCAGGGCGTTGGCGTAGACGTCGTGCACGCGCAGGCGGGGCATCACGTCGGGGTTGAGGATGACCTTGAAGCCGCGCCCGGCGCGCGTGACGATGACGTCGGGCACAACGACGTTGCGCTCGACGTCGACGAAGCGGCGGCCCGGCTTGGGCTCGAGCCGCGCGATGAGCGCGAGCGCGCCGCGCACGGTGTCTTCGTCGGTGCGGCACAGATGCACGAGCTTGCGGATGTCGCGCTTGGCGATGAGCTCGAGCGGTTGCGCGCAGATGGCCAGCGCCGCGCGCGCCTCGGGCGTGTTGCGCAGCTCCAGGATCTGCAGCTTGAGGCACTCGGCGAGATCGCGCGCGCCCACGCCAGGCGGGTCCATGTGCTGCAGCAGCTGCAGGTTCGTGCGCAGCAGTTGCTCGCAGGCCTCGCGGCGTTCGATGGCTTCGGGGGAATCGGCGTCGCTGCCGTCGTCGCCCCGCAGGCGCAGCAGCGCGAGCGCGAGTTCGGGCAGCGGGTCGCTCAGGTAGCCGTCGTCGTCGAGCGATTCGATCAGGAAGAGCAGCGCGGCGGCGTCTTCGTCGGACAGGCGCAGGCAGCGCGCCTGTTCGTGCAGGTGGTCCTGCAGGGACACCAGCGCACGCGCCAGATCGGCCGCACTCGCTGTGTCGTCGTCATCGCCCGAGCCCTGGCTGCGCGGTGGGGCGTCGCCGCCCCATTCACTGTCGTCGGGCGCCACCTCCACGGTGCCGTCGCCGTCCCAGCTTTCCTCCATGGGCGAGGCGCCGTCCAGGGTCGCTTCGACGCCTTCACCGTCACCACCGTCGGAGACATCGGTGGCGGTGCTCGTGGTCGGCGCGGCCGCGTCGGCGATCTGTTCACCCGCGTTCACCGGCGCGTCGGTGGCGGCCAGGCCGAACTCCTCCCGCTCCAACCCGTCGTCGGCCCGCTCCAGAAAGGGGTTTTCGTCGAGCATCTGCTCGACCTCCTGCGCCATCTCCAGCGTGGAAAGCTGCAGCAGGCGGATCGACTGCTGCAACTGGGGCGTCAGCGCCAGGTGCTGCGAAACGCGAAGGGAAAGGCTCTGTTTCATCGCGGACCAGTCACGGTGGTCACATGCGGAAGTGCTCGCCGAGGTACACCCGGCGCACGTCGGCGTTCTCGACGATTTCCGACGGCGTGCCACTGGTGAGCACGTGGCCCTCGTTGATGATGTAGGCGCGGTCGCAGATGCCCAGGGTCTCGCGCACGTTGTGGTCGTGGTCGGTGATGAGCACGCCGATGCCGCGCGACTTGAGGTGGGCGACGATGCGCTGGATGTCGTTGACCGCGATCGGGTCGATGCCGGCGAAGGGCTCGTCGAGCAGGATGAAGCGCGGGTCGGTGGCCAGGGCGCGCGCGATTTCGACGCGGCGGCGCTCCCCGCCCGACAACGCGGGCGCGGGCGAATCGCGCAGGTGCTCGACGTGCAGGTCGCGCAAGAGCGTGTCCAGGCGCTCGTCGATGGCGGCGGTGCTCAGCGGGCGGCCGCGCGCGTCCTCCTGCAGTTCCAGCACGGCCAGCACGTTCTGCGCCACGCTGAGCTTGCGGAAGACGGAAGCCTCCTGCGGCAGGTACCCCAGGCCCAGGCGCGCGCGGCGGTGGATGGGCAGGCGCTCGATCGACTGGCCATCGAGCAGGATCTGCCCGCCGTCGGCGCGCAGCAGGCCCACGAGCATGTAGAACGAGGTCGTCTTGCCGGCGCCGTTGGGCCCCANNTTCGCCCTTGTCCACCGCGAGCGACACGTCCTTGACGACGAGGCGGCTGCCGTAGGCCTTTTTGAGCCCGTTGGCCTCCAGGCGGCTGGTCGCCAGTACCTGCGTTTCGGGGAAGGTGGTCGACGGCGACTCGCTCACTTGCGCTCTCCGCCGAGCTCATTGGATGGGCGCAGCGGCGTGGGGGCGGGCGTGGGCTGCGGCGCCGCCTCGCCCTCGCGCGGCACCGGGGTGAGCGTGGCGCGCACGCGCCCCGAGGGGTTGCCAGGGTTGGCGCCCGCCGGGTTGCTGTCGACCGTGAACACTTCGGTGCGGTTGTCGTAGACGATCACACTGCCGCGCGTCTCGTCGTTGAGCTGGGTTCCGAGGTAGCGGCGCAGCACCGCGTCGCCGATGAAGCGCACGACGTCGGCGCGGCTGTCGTACTCGATGCGCCTGGCCTCACCCTCGATGAATTCATTGACACCGTCGCGCTTCTGCCTGAAATACGCCAGGTTGCCCTGCGCGACGCCGAACTGGTTGCCCTGGGCGTCCTGGCGCACCTCGACCTGATTGCCGCGGATCACGATGGTGCCCTTGGTGATGACCACGTTGCCGGTGAAAACGCTGACCTGCCGCGCGTCGTCGTAGCGCAGGTTGTCGGCCTCGGCGTTCATCGGCTTGAGCCGGTCGGCCTGCTCGGCCCGGGCGGTGCCTGCCAACGAGCAGGCGATCAGCAAACCGAGGGTGGTGCGGTGCAGCAGGGGGAGGGCGTGTGGCATGTCAAGGGCACGAAACTTGCATGCATTCTAAACACCCAGGGCGCGCGCCCGAGTGTCGCTGCCTCAGCCTTTTTTGGCTTCGCCGATGAGGTAGTTGGCGATGGTCAGCGTTTTGGGGCCCTGGCCGGGGATGTAGAAGCGGCCGGCCACGCCCAGGGCGGGCGTGCCCTCCACGCCGTAGACATCCTGCAGCAAGGCCGCGTGCTGGGCCTTCTTCAAGGTGTCGGCGTGGTTGAAGATCTCCGAAAACTTCGCCCGGTCCACGCCCTGTCTGGCCACCCAGTCGGTGATCGGCCCCGGCGTGGTCAGCGGCTGGCGGTCGACGTGGATGGCCTTGAACACCTGGGTGTGCAGGCGTTCGACGAGGTTCATGGCCTCCAGCGTGTAGTACAGGCGCTGCATGGGCACGAAGGCCGGGCTGAAGGCCACCGGCACGCGGCGCAGCACGGTGCCACCGGGCTTGCGCTTGTCCCAGTCTTCCAGCAGCGGCTCGAAGTTGAAGCAGTGGATGCACGAGTAGGCAAAGAACTCGACCACCTCGATCTGGCCTGCCGGCGCTTCCACGGGCACGGGTTTGCCCAGGCGCACGTATTCGGTGCCCTCTTTGGGAGCGATCCGTTGGGCCAGGGCCGGCAGGCTGGCGCCGGTGGCGAGCAGGGACAGGGCGAAATCGCGGCGAAGCATGAGACGGCACTCCAGGGGTTGAACCAGCGCTTGGGCCGGGCGAAGCGCGGGAAGTTCCCGCGCCGGCTCAGCGCTGCACGCGCACCAGGGCCGACTCGACCCCGTTGACCTGCAACTGCTCGATGGTCAGGTCGGCCAGGGCCTTCTGGGCGAAGGGGCCCACGCGCACGCGGTAGAGGGTGCGCCCGGCCTGTTCACGCTCGTCCACCGTCGCGGAGATGCCCAGCATGGCCAGTCGCGCGCGCTGGGCTTCGGCGTCGGGTGCGTTGCGGAAGGCACCGGCCTGCACGAAGTAGGTGTAGGGGTCGGCGCCCGGAGCGGGGGCTTCGGCGGGCGCGGCCCCCGGTGCGGCACCGGGCGAGGCGGGCGCGGGCTGGGCGGTGCGGGAGCGGGCCAGGTCACCCAGAGGATCGCTTGGCGCCGGCGCGGTACCAGCGGGCGGCAGGGTGCGGCCGTCGGCGGGCGGCACGGAGATGGCGCCCTCGGTGCCCGGCGCGGCGCCCGGCGTGGCGGGTGGCGCGGACGGCATACCGCTGACGCCGCGGTTGGGGTTCCAGCCCTTGTTGCGCTCGGCTTCCTTGGCATCGTCCTCGGCGCTGCGCGAGAGGCCGCGATCGACGAAGGGCACTGGCACGCGCGTGACGTAGACCGCCACGGCCAGGGCCGCCGCCAGACCGACCAGCAGGCCGACGATGAAGCCCACCAGCGTGCCGCCCAGGCTGCTGCGCGACGACGACTTGGAGGAGGAGGATTTCTTGCTCATGGTGCTCTTACATCTTCTGCGGCGCGCTCACGCCCAGCACGGCCAGGCCATTGTGCAGCACCTGCCGCGTGGCCGCGACGAGCGCCAGGCGCGCGCGCTTGACCGCTTCATCATCGACCAGGATGCGTTCAGCGTCGTAGTAACTGTGGTAACTCGCGGCAAGCTCGCGCAGGTAGAAGGTCACGTCGTGCGGCGCGAAGTCGCGCGCGGCGGCGGTGAGCATCTCGGGGTACCTGGCGATCTGGCGCATCAGGGCCTGGGCGGCCGGCGTGTCCAGCGCGGACAGATTGGCCCCCGCCAGCGTGGCCACGTCGCCACCCCAGCCGGCCAGCACCGAGCAGATGCGCGCGTGCGCGTACTGCACGTAGTAGACCGGGTTGTCG
>JABAHQ010010828.1_pt1 | contig 17305 bp, 17 predicted proteins | sample 7062091 | NCBI WGS metagenome assembly JABAHQ01 (sample SAMN14534359, study PRJNA622989) | marine sediment metagenome | biome: marine biome [ENVO:00000428]; feature: marine pelagic biome [ENVO:01000023]; material: deep marine sediment [ENVO:00002113] | place: India: Gulf of Kutch | collected...
ACTTATTGCACTGAAAACGAGGAGACCCCCTATCGGAATGGTGCGTCAATGCATGAGCCGCAGGCTGACGGTCGTACAAGGCCTGCTCCAGGGCATCGAGCACGAAGTCCGTCTGCATGCTGCGGCTGACGCGCCAGCCCACGATGCGCCGGGCGTACACGTCCACCACGAAGGCCACGTACAGCCAGCCCTGCCAGGTGGAGACGTAGGTGAAGTCCGACACCCATAGCTCGTTGGGACGGCTGGCCTTGAAGTGCCGGTTGACGTGGTCCAGCGGGCACGGGGCCGAGGTATCCGGCGTGGTGGTGCGCACCGCCCTGCCACGGCGTGCCCCTTGCAAGCCCATGGCACGCATCAGACGCTCGACCGTGCAGCGCGCCACCACGATGCCCTCGCGGTTCATCTGCAGCCAGACCTTGTCGGCCCCGTAGACCTGCCAGTTGGCGTGCCACACGCGCTGGATGTCGGCCTTCAAGCCCTCGTCACGCTGGGCGCGTTGACTGCGCAGTTGCGGGTTGCGTTGTCGGGCTGCGTGGCGCCAGTAACACGACGGGGCCATCTGCAGCACCCGGCAGATGGGCTCGACCCCGTAGTCATCACGGTGGCGGTCGATGTAGGCCTTCACGATTTGAGTCGGCGGTCGAGCTCCGCCTGCGCGAAAAACGCGCTGGCCGTCTTCAGGATGTCGTTGGCCCGGCGCAATTCCTTGACCTCACGCTCCAGTTCCTTGATGCGCTGGGCTTCTGACGTGGTGGTGCCAGGGCGCTGGCCGCTGTCGACCTCGGCCTTCTTGACCCAGTCATTCAAGGTCTGAGGCACACAGCCAATCTTGGGCGCAATCGATTCAATGGCTGCCCACAGCGATGTGTAGTCGGCTCGGTGCTCCTGCACCATGCGAACGGCGCGTTCGCGGACTTCCGGGGAGAACTTCGGTGACTTGTTCATGGCTCCATCCTCTCAAGAGTTGGAGCCTCCTCAAAACCCGGGGCGGTTCACTCCAGCAAGCTGGCCAGGCTATTCACGATAGCCGAGAGCGGCTTAAGGCAGAGGTGGCTCGTCACACCGAACGGCTAGTCTCAGCCATGGCAAGTCAGCCACTGGCGCCTGGCGTCGACAGCGCTTTCGCCCAGGTAAAGCAAGTGGCAAGGCTCCATCAGGAACTTCAGGCCCTGGAGGATCAGCTTGTCACCATCTATCAGGCCGCAGAACAGATCAAAGGCGAAGAGATTCAGGTGATCGAGGCACTTCCGCATCGACGCTCGCGTGTCGAATCGGCTATGTCGACGGCTGAGGACGCTCGCCTTGTAGCCCATCCCGGTCCTCGCAAGTCCGGCAAAGCTCCACCACCCAAAGAGACTCAAATGCGCGGCGCGTCAAAGCGACTCGGGGGTCGGGTCAGTGCCAATGACGAAAAGGTCTTCAAGGCTCTACGCCGCTTGTTGAAGGTGCATAAGGGTGCGACGCTTTCTCAGTCACAAATCGCGAGAGAGGCGGGCATTCCGGTAGGCTCAATCGTAGCCTCCATCAAGAGGCTCTTAGAAGTTAGGCGCGTGATACAGGTCGAGCGTGGCATGTACCAAATGACCTGAGTGTCAGTTTTGCCGATGCACTGAATTTTCTGGTGAGCGACGTCGCTGGAGGATTCGTCGCTACCAAGGTCGATTGAGAGCCCTTAAAAGTTACTGGCGACGTCGAAAAAACGGAATGAGTATGCGCAAGAGTCGCTCAAACGACTGGTACTTGCGCATGATCTAGACCTCAGTCGCTTCAAGCTTTTGCGTGTTTCCGATCGACAAGCGTTGGATCGCCCTCAGCGAGTTGGCCTATCTCCAGCCATTCGATGTTATCCAGCTTGAGCCGGGTTACCTGCTTGAAGGAGTCCATTAAGTGGTCTTCCACATCGGCCGGTATGCCTGTCGGCTTGAGCTCTGCGCGCAATGTCATGGTCTCTCTGTGGCCTTGCGCCTCCACGACAAGCTGCACACGGCTGAGTGCTGGTACGCGACTGAGCACTTCCTCAATGTTGCGAGGATAGACAAACACCTCGCGTACTTTGACACCCTGGCCAACGCGACCCTGCAGAAGGCCAATTCGGTCAACGAGGCCGTCATCTGCCTGGCTCAACGCCTGGGCGACGTCGCCTGTGCCGAATCGAATCAATGGCCACCCGCTCTCCAGGGTCGTAACCACTATCTCGCCGGTGCTGCCGATCGGCAGGGGTTCGCCCGACACTGGGTCGCACACCTGCACCATGCGCTCAGGGTGGATGCGGTACCCCTCTAGTCCATCTTCTTCGTAACCGATGAGACCAAAGTCACCGGTGGCATAGGCGGAGAACGTGTCGATGGCATAGCGCTGCTCAAGATCGCGTCGCTTCTGCATCCAGTTGCCCATTTCCCCGCCCAGCATGGCGTTCTTGACGCGCCAGTCACGAGGCAATTCGCAGCCCATGCGTTCCAAGGTTTCGGTCAAGGTAATGAAGAAGCTGGTTGACGCACAAATGCAGGTGATGCCCAACTCCAGGATGAGTTGGGCTTGCTGTTCAGCGCCGCCCGGACCGCAAGGGATGACCGTGGCCCCGGTAGATGCGATGCCTTGGTCGAGCAAAAGGCCAGCGGGCACAAGGTGGTACGACCAGGTGTTCAGCACGCGATCGCCGGGTCCGATACCCGCTTGACGAAAGACCTGTGCGAAGCCGCGCCCACTGACGTCGCTTGAAAATTCAGGCTCATAGATTGGACCCGGTGATACAAAGATGCGTCGAATGTCGCGTTCGTCTGCGGCCAGGAACCCGCCAAAAGGGGGGTGCGCTCGTTGGAGGGCGAGGAGTTGGTCTTTGGTCGTGACGGGAAGACGGGCAAGATCACTGGCGCCGTGCAAGTTGGCCGGCTCTATGGCCGCCCGTTCAAAAATGGCCCGTATGGCTGGAGCTTGTCGGTAAGCGTCGGTTTGAATGCGCTGAAGCGCTGCGAATCGGTTGGAGCGTGGGGACGTGGTCATGGGGCGGCCTGTGGATCACTTGCCGGTGAAACGCGGCGCACGTTTTCCCTGGAAGGCCTCCAGTCCTTCCTGAAGGTCAGCGCTGAAAGCATGAACTTCTGACGCCAGAAGCTCCAAGCGAAGTGCCGTGTCCTCTGGTTGGTCGAGCCCGTCGTCAACCAGTGCCTTCATGCGCTGAAGGCCCAGGGGACTCTTGGTGGCAATGGTGTCTGCCACCTTCTGGGTCGCCGCAGCGAGTTGCGCGTCGTCCACGACTTGATTCACCAACCCGGCCTCCCGCATGTCCTCGGCTGAAACGAACTCCCCGGTGTAGAGGAGGTACTTGGCACGCGTCGGGCCAATTACACGGGGGAGGCGCACCGAGCCGCCACCGCCGGGAAGCAGGCCGTAGTTGGCGTGCGCATCGCCAATCTTTGCACTTTGGGCTGCGATAACCAGGTCGCAGCACAGCACCAACTCCAGGCCGCCAGCGAGGGTAATGCCGTTCAGTGCGGCAATCACAGGCTTGGGGAACCGGTCCAGGCGGTTCATGGTCCGCAGGACACCCGCGAGAAAGGCGCTCGTGCCGTGCTCGCCCAACTGACCTCGTACGTACTTGAGGTCCGCCCCAGCGCAGAAGGCGCGGCCGGTGCCGGTGAGAACAACGGTCATTACGTCGGCGCGCTCGAGCGCCTGGTCCAGGGCTGTGTCGATGGCTTGGAGGACTTCTGGCGTGAGCGAGTTCATTGCATCCGGGCGGTTCAGGCGGATCCAAAGAGATCGATTCCGGACTTCGGTAACCACCACTGAATCTGACATGTCTTCTCCTTTAGAGGCGTACTTAGGGTTCCCTCGATTCTTTCTTTTGACTATCGGGTAAGTAACTCGGTGATTTCCCTTACCAATCGGCAAATCAACTTACCTTAGAGTAAAAACCGAAGGAGTTGCTATGAAGTCATCTAGCGAAGGCGGTCGTCTACCGTTGGCGGGAGTCAAGGTGGTGGAGTTCGAGGGAATCGGTCCAGGCCCCTTGGCGGGCCTTCACCTGGTACAGCTAGGCGCGAGCGTCACCCTGGTCGCCCGCCCCGGTCGAGGGGCTCTGCCACCAGAAATGACCCCGCCAACCGATAGCTTGATCAACCGCGGCAAGCACCGCGTCACGCTGAACCTGAAGACGCCACGAGACCAAGCGATTGCCATGGACTTGATCGCCCAAAGTGATGCCTTGATTGAAGGCAATCGACCGGGGGTGATGGAACGGTTAGGTCTTGGGCCTAAAGACTGCGCCAAGGTAAACCCCCGCCTCGTCTACGGCCGCATGACGGGCTGGGGACAGGATGGCCCGCTGGCCCAAGCTGCCGGCCACGACATGAACTACGTGGCACTGACCGGACTGATGTCTCTGACGGAGACACCCGGCCATCCACCGATCTTGCCCCCCACGGTCTTGGGGGATGCGGCAGGGGCCTTGGGTCTGACGATGGGAATCGTCGCCGGGCTGTTCGCCGCGAGAAATGGCGAAGGGCAGGGCTGCGTCGTCGACGGAGCGATTGTGGATGTGCTCGCGCTTCTCGCGCCTCTGGTTCAGCTTTTACGCAAGGGAGGCGCCCTGGAAGGGGTGGAGCCCAGCGTGTTTCATGACTCACCGTTCTATGACCGCTATCGGTGTGCGGACGGTCGATACATCACGGTGGGCGCTATCGAGCCTCCGTTCTATGCGCTTCTTCTGGAAAAGATGGGGCTGTCGGATGTGGATCCCGCTCACCAGATGAACAGGGCGTCGTGGCCGGGGCACTGAAGGTCCGACTGGCTGAGGCATTTGCGTCGAAGTCAAGCCGCCATTGGACTAGGGAACTGGAGGGCACGGATGCTTGCTTCGCGCCCGTCCTCACCTTGGGAGAGGCGGCGAGGCATCCCCACAACGCCAGTCGTGGCTTGTATCGCCTGACCTCCGATGGCGACGTCGAGACGGCGCGGGGATTGCGCTTCCTGCCCCTGGTTGAACGGGGCCATTTGGAGTCATCCCAATGAGGGTTTACCCCTCTCAAATTTTTTTAGTTTTACTCTAGAGTAAAACAAGTGCACGGCAGGTAAACATGATTCTGGCTGCCGGCTTTCAACAGACATCAGGAGACCGAACATGAATGACATCTACGTGATTGGGGTTGGCATGACGCCGTTTGGCCGACACCTCGACCTGGACATGAAGGCGCTCACCAGGCAGGCGGTGGAGGCAGCCATCGCGGATGCCGGTGTGCAGAAGGAGCAGTTGGAAGCGGCCTTCTTTGGCAACACTTCGCAAGGACACATGGAAGGGCAGCACATGATTCGCGGGCAGATTGCCTTGCGCGCCATGGGCATTGGTCGAATTCCAGTGGTGAACATTGAGAACGCCTGCGCCAGTGGCTCCTCTGCGTTTGCGCTGGCGTGTAGCCACTTGAAGTCCGGTGCGGGCGATGTCGCTCTCGCAGTGGGAACCGAGAAGATGTTCTCCACCGACAAGGCGCGAATGTTTTCCGTGTTTGACAGTGCCTGGGATATCTCTCGTGCACACGAGATTCGAGATTCCCTCATGAGACTGGGCCGAGACGTGACAGTGCCCGAAGGAACGACCTCGCCCAAGCCTTACAGCGTCTTCATGGATGTGTATGCCGCTTTCGCGCGCTCGCACATGCGCACGTTCGGCACGACGCAGCGGCAGCTCGCGGCCGTGGCTGCCAAGAACCACGCCCACTCGGTGCACAACCCACTTTCTCAATATCGAGTGGCCTACACCATCGACGAGATCCTGGCGGCGCCACCCATCACCTATCCGCTGACTTTGCCTATGTGTTCGCCCATCTCTGATGGCGCGGCGGCTGCGATCTTGTGCACAGGCGAGGCCCTCAAGCGCCTCAACTTGGACGCCCGGCGAGCGATCCGCGTGTTGGCCACGGTGGTGCAAAGCGGCTCAGATCGCGAAGAGTCGGATTACCGCTCGCACTGCACGGCGCTGGCCGCCAAGAAGGCCTACGACCTGGCGGGCGTCGGAGCTGCAGATATCTCAGTGGCTGAGGTCCATGACGCTACCGCCATGGGCGAAATCATCCAGTCCGAGAACCTTGGCTTCTGCGAGTTCGGCATGGGAGGCGTCATCGCGGAGCGAGGTGACACAAGCCTCGGAGGGCGGATTCCGATCAACCCGTCTGGAGGTCTGGAGTCCAAAGGGCACCCTGTCGGGGCTACTGGGCTTGCACAGATTCACGAGCTGGTTACTCAGCTGCGAGGGGAGGCGGGGAAGCGCCAGGTTGAAGGCGCTCGACTTGCGCTCGCCGAGAACGGCGGTGGCCTGGAAGGCATTGAAGAAGCGGTGGCCTGCATCACGATCCTTGGCCGCTGACCCGAAGAACAAAGAACGAAGTAGGAGACAACATGGACATTCAAAACGTGGTGGCACTCGTCACCGGAGCGGGCTCGGGTTTGGGCTTGGCCACCTGCCAGGCGCTGGTGAAGGCGGGCGCCAAGGTGATGGCGGTGGACGTCGATGAGGAGCGCTTGGTCAACAGCGTGCTGCCGCTGGGACCCAATGTTCGCATTCAGCGGGTCGACGTGTCCAACGACGCTGAGGTGAAGGCCGCCGTCGACTTTGCGGTTCAGGCATTTGGGTCGCTGCAGGTGGCGGTGAACTGTGCCGGCATTCTTGGGCCGTGCAAGACCTTGAGCAAAGGTGAGTTGTTCCCCCTTTCGCTCTGGAACCAGGTCATTGCCGTCAACCTCACTGGCACGTTTAACGTGATCCGACACGCGAGCCTGGCGATGTCGCGCAACACAGCCAACGACGACGGCGAGCGAGGTGTGATCGTGAACACCTCTTCCGGTGCAGCTTGGCAGGGTCAGATGGGGCAAGCAGCCTACAGCGCCACGAAGGCAGGGGTGATGGGGTTGACGCTGCCCGTCTCACGTGACCTGGCGCAGCACGGCGTGCGGGTTGTTTCCATTGCACCGGGCCTGTTCGAGACGGGCATGTCAGCAGGTATGCCGCCCAAGGTCTCACAAGGGCTGATCGACCACTCGATTCTCTTCCCGCATCGCATGGGGCGACCGCAGGAGTTCGCTTCACTGGTTCAACACATCGTCGAGAACGCGTACTTTAACGCCACGACCATCAGCCTGGATGCGGGTACTCGCTGATGGTCCAGTCCCTCCAAAGAACGAACTGAACCTGTAACTGGGACTGACCGCAAAGGAGTTTCCATGCAAGTAAGACGACTGATGGATCACGGGGGAAAAACATGAGTGATCTTCCAGGGGGTAAGCCGCCTCAGATCGTGCTTTCCGCAAACCATCTGCTTCTGCAGTTTGGGGGCATCGTGGCCCTGAACGACGTTTCCATCGATGTACACGCCGACGAGCTGTTGGCGGTGATCGGGCCTAACGGCGCAGGCAAGTCGTCGCTGATGAACTGCTTGAGCGGCTTCTATCGTCCCAAGGCAGGCGAGATCCGCCTTGGCGAACACTCCATCCGAGGCATGGGCACGCATGAGGTCGCGGCCCGTGGACTGGCCCGGACGTTTCAAGGTACCCACATCTTCTCGGGCATGACGGTGATCGAGAACCTGATGGTGGGGCGTCACTTGCACATGCGCACCAACCTGATCCAGTCGTTCTGCCACTTCGGACCCGCTGTGCGAGAAGAGGTGGCTCACCGGGAAGCCGTGGAGGAAATCATCGAGTTCCTGGAGATCGAGTCGATCCGTCACGTGCCCGTTGGCAGCCTGGGTTATGGGCTTCGCAAGCGCGTCGACCTGGGGCGTGCACTGGCACAAGATCCCAAGATCCTTCTGATGGACGAGCCCATGGCAGGCATGAACACCGAGGAGAAGGAAGACCTGGCCCGGTTCATTCTGGACGTGAGAGAGGCAAAACGCATCCCCATCGTGCTGGTTGAGCACGACATGGGCGTCGTCATGGACCTGGCGGATCGGATTGCTGTACTGGACTTCGGGAAAAAGATTGCTGAGGGAACGCCCAAGGAGATCCAGTCCGATCCCGCCGTTTTGAAAGCCTATCTGGGCGAGGGGGTGGCATGAACATTCGCATGGCAACACTGCCGCAATTGCTGCGTGATCACGCCCGCCAATCACCGAAGCGGCTGTCTCAGCGACACAAGACGCGCGGTATCTGGCGCGAGTACGACTTCTCGCAGGTCCAGCGCAATGTCATGGACTTGGCCTTAGGTCTTCACCAATTGGGCATTCAACGGGGAGAGACGGTCGCCATCATCGGGGAGAACGAGCCTCAGCACTACTGGGCCGAATTCGCGGCGCAGGCCATTGGGTGCAAGGTGATCTCGCTGTATCCAGACCTCACCGCAGACGAAGTGCAGTACCTGCTGGAAGACAGTGAGGCCGTCTGCCTCTTTGCGCAGGATCAGGAGCAGGTGGACAAAGGGTTGGCGGTGAAGGCGGCAACTCCTAACTTACGGCACATCGTGTATTGGGACGACACGGGCATGTGGTCGTACCACGACTCCATCTTGCGCAAGTTTCATCAGTTGCAGAGCGAGGGCCGGGCTCTTGGCGAGAAGGATGCTCTGCTGTACGACCGTCTCGTTGATCAGGGCTGTCCCGACGACATTGCAGTGCTTTCGTACACCTCGGGCACCACGGGCAAGCCCAAGGGGGTGATCCTTTCCCATCGCAGCCTGGTCGACAACGCTCAACGCCTGATCAATGCCACCAAGGCCAGGCCTGGCACCCAGTACCTGAGCTACATCGCGCCAGCCTGGGCCACAGAGCAGTTCATGGGCGTGGCCCTGGGCATTGGTCTGCCCATGGTGGTCAACTTTCCTGAGGGTCCTGAGCAGGTGCTGCCCAACATCCGCGAGCTGGCGGTCGAGGCCATGACGTTTGCCCCTCGGCAATGGGAAAGCATGGCGTCATCCGTGCAGGCCCACATGCTCGACGCTGGCCCCGTGCGGCGGGGCATTTACGAGTGGGGTTTGCAGGTGGGGCATGCGGTGCACGTCGCGCGCTTGGACGGCAAACCGGTCTCATGGTGGAAGCGGGCTTTGCTGCCCCTCGCCAATGCGCTGGTCCTGAGGCCCTTGAGAGACCAACTCGGCCTGACGCGCCTAAAGGTGGCCATTTGCGGCGGTGCCACCATGGCCCCAGATGTGTTCCGTATGTTCCATGCCATCGGCGTTCCCTTGCGAAACATCTATGGCTCAACCGAGGTGGGGCTGCTGACGAGCCACCAGGGCGACCGTTTTGATCTGGAGACCGTGGGTCACTGGATGCAGACGCACCCGGAGGCAGGTTCTTCCCTTGAATGGATGCTCACGGCCGATGGTGAGTTGTGCGTCAAGGGAGGCAGCTCGTTTCTGGGCTACTACCGACGCGAAGGATCTGTCGAGGCCAAGGTCAAGGACGGTTGGTACCAGACTGGCGATGCGGTCACCAAGACGGACCGAGGTGAGTTGGTGTTCCTGGAGCGCATGTCTGACCTGAAGCGCCTCGCCAGCGGCCAGACCTTCCCACCTCAGTTTGTGGAAACGCGTCTGCGATTCAGCCCGTTCATCAAGGACATCATGACCGTCGGAGACGAGAGGCGCGACTTCGTGGCCGCGCTCATCAACATCGACATGAGCGTGCTGTCTCGCTGGGCAGAAGACAAGCGCATTGGTTNNGAAGTCGCGGAGCTCCTCAGCCGAGAAATCGCGCGGGTTAATCAGTTCCTGCCGGCCCATGCGCGGGTGCAGCGCTTCGCCAATTTCCCGAAGGAACTTGATCCCGATGAGGGCGAGTTGACCCGATCGAGAAAGTTGCGCCGAGAGTTTCTGGAAGAACGTTATTCGGCGCTGATTCAAGGTCTCTACAACGGGGCGCCTGAAGTGACCGTGGACATCCCAGTGACCTATCAGGATGGGCGTCGCAGCCAGTTCACCGCGCAGGTTTTCATTCGCGACGTGGCGTCTGCCACGCCCAAGTCCGGTCTTTCCAACGGGAGAAGGCGATGATTGATTTTCTGAATTACCTGATCAATGGCGCGCTGACGGGCCTTTTGTATGCACTGATTGCCATGGGTTTTGTGGTGATCTATCGGGCATCGAAGGTATTCAACTTCGCTCAGGGGGAGTTGGTCGTCTTCGGCGGGTACATGGTCTGGTGGACAGTGATTCAAATGGGACTGCCGCTGTGGATAGGCCTGCCAGTGGCATTCGTGAGTGCGGCAATCTTTGGACTAATGATTGAGCGAATCTTCTTCGCGCGATTGGTCGGTGAGTCCATCTTTTCAATGGTGATGGTGACCATCGGTCTTCTGATCCTTATTCGGGGCGTGGTTCTGGTCCTGTTCGGTCCACAGGTCCGCGCCTTTCCGATGGTATTTCCGATTGAGCCGCTGATATTTGGCGACATCCTGATTTCACGCTCGATGCTCTATGGCGGGTTGCTCACGATTGCCATTGGTTTCGGACTTTCGTGGTTCTTCAATAAGACCCGCGCCGGCCTGACGATGACCGCGGTGGCCGAGGATCACCAGGTGGCGATGTCCATGGGAATCTCGGTGCAGCGATCGATTGCCTTCGCTTGGATTCTTGGTTCCATTCTTTCGACTTTAGGTGCCATGGTCCACCTGAGTGGTCGATCAATCAACATGCTGAGTTCTGATATTGGTTTGGCGGCGCTTCCTGTAGCTCTGCTAGCAGGCTTGGAATCGCTTGCCGGTTTGTTGCTTGCTGGGGTGTTGGTGGGAGTGATTCAAGGGTTGGCTTCTGCCTATCTCGACCCCCTAGTCGGCGGGGCAATTGGCTCAGTCTTTCCATTCATCATCATGTTGCTGATGCTCTTGATTCGTCCAACCGGCATGTTCGGGTGGAAAACCATTGAAAGGGTTTGAACATGGATCCCGCAGGAATTTTTTCAACCTCCTATCGTCAGGATCAATCGCTCATCCGGACGCGAAATCAGGCCATCACCCTGCTGCTGTTTATTGTGGCGCTGTTTGCCCTGCCGATGTTCGCTGAGGTGCGATCGGTGGCAGTGATGACTTCGATGCTCATCACTGCAGTGGTAGTCCTTGGTCTGCAAATTAATACTGGCCTGGCCGGACAGGTCAATATTGGCCAGGCAGCATTCATGGGGGTGGGTGCGTATTCGACGGCTGTGCTGGCCAGCAAACTGCATCTTCCGTTCTGGTTGGCGTTGCCTGCGGGGGGTGTGTTCGCAGCGCTTTTCGGCGTCATATTTGGTCTCGCTGCTGTCCGGATCAAGGGCTTCTACCTCGCGCTCACCACGATTGCAGCGCAAATCCTGTTTCACTTCTTTGTGCTCAACCTTCCGCAAAAATGGTTGGGTGGCTCAAACGGCATCACCATGCAGCCTGCGGAGCTGTTTGGCTTCAAGTTTGAGTCGGATGCTGGCGTGTATTACCTGTGTCTTGTGGTGGCGATGATCATGATCGCTGGAGGATACGGAATTGCGCGCAGCCGACACGGACGAATTTTTGCAGCCGTCCGTGATGACGACGTTGCCTCGGGGATGATGGGTATCAATGTGGTCAGGACAAAAGCCCTGGCATTTCTGGTGGGTGCCTTTTATGCCGGCATTGGTGGTGGTCTTTGGGCTTACTACGTCCGCTTTGTGACGATTGACCAGTTCACATTGATTCATTCGATCTGGTTTATCGCCATGATCATCGTGGGCGGTATGGGTTCGATTACCGGCGCATTGATTGGAGTGTTCGTCATTCGAATGGCCCAGGAGTCCATCACGTCCATGGGGCCTGTGCTGATCGAAAGAATTCCATTTCTTGGAGGAGACCTGGTGTTCGCGGCCATGAATATTTTTCTCGGCGGCATCATTGCGGGCTTCCTGATTTTTGAGCCTCGTGGCCTGATGCACCGTTGGAATATTGCAAAGCGGTCGTATCGGATGTGGCCATACCCCTATTGAGATCGCTATTTATTTCAACCCCATTTTTGCGCTGGTGGGCGGTTGATTTTGGTTGAACAGCGTGACCACAAAGGAGACAAGCAAATGATTCAGCAGACGATGGCCGTTTCTGTCAGCGCCCGCCAGGCCTTGGGTTCGGTGATGTTCTTGGCCGCCTTGGGTTGCGGTAGTGCCGCTCACGCTCAAGCGACATACAACATCGCCGGTATCGCAGACTTTACCGGCCCCTTCGCCGATGTTATGAAGGACATCACAGGCTGCCGCCGCGGGGTTCTTGACTGGTGGAATGATGAGGTGGGCAAGTCGCTTGGCGTGACGCTGAAGGTCAAGGAGCACGACGCCCGCTATGACGTCGCCCAGGTTGCCTCGCTCTGGCCAGGTATCAAGGCGGAGCTGAACCCTATCGCCGCTTGGGGCCTCGGCGGCCCGGACAGCAACGCGCTGCAGCAACGACTGCCCAACGACAAGATTCCGCTGCTGCTGGGCACGGCCGGCTATGGATTTGCCTGGAAGGGCGACAGCTGGGTGTTCAATGCCCGGGCCACATATCCGCATGAAGCGGCAGGCTTCTACACCTGGTATCAGAAGAAGATGGGGAGCGCCCCGCTGAAGGTGGGGGTGATCTCCTCTGAGGTTTCTCCTGCTTATGTGGACATCCACAAAGGCGTGGAGCGTTTTGCCAAGGACAACCCGCAGGTTCTGGAGATTGTTGAGACGATTTACACCGAGGCACAGCCGACGGACCTCACGCAGCAGGTGAGCCGTCTGCTCCGCAAAGGGGCGACGGTAATCCAGGTCTTTAACAACACGGCATCGGTGGTGGCAACCCGACGTGCGCTGCAAAGCTTGGGCAAAGGCAATATTCCCTTGGTGGTCAGCGCACATAACGGATTGCTGTCATCCGGCAAGGCGTTGGGCGACCTCAACCAGATGGAGGGAAGTTACGAGGTCTATGGCATGGCCATTCCGACGGACGACCCGACCACTGCTCGAGCCTTTTTCGAGAAGCTGCGCACCCAGTACAAGACCCAGGCCAACTTCACCTCGCCTTGCATGATGGGGCTGGCCACTTCCCTGCTCACTGTTCGCGCGGTGGAGCAGGTGGTAAAGGCCAAGGGGCCTGCTGGGGTGACGGGAGCTGATGTCCGCGCCGCTTTGCAGACCAATGCCGTTCCTAGCGAACGAACCTTTGGTGTTTTGCCCAACGTCAAGTTCAGCAACGAGGCGCCGTTTCCGACTTCTGGATTGGCCGTAAACATCGGAACGATTGAAAAGGGGAAGTACAAGCTGATCGAGCAGAACGCTCCCGTTCCAAACGTGAACAAGTGGTAATTGACCGGATCTCCAAGCCCGCGGCTGCAGGCTTGGAGTGACAACTGTCGGAGTTGCCTGTGCTTGAACTAAATAACGTGGAAGTCCTTTACAGCGATGTGATTCTGGCTGTGAAGGGGATTACAGCGCGCGTACCACAGGGCCAGTGCGTCACGCTGCTTGGCGCCAACGGCGCGGGCAAGAGTACGACGCTCAAGGCGATTTCAAATCTGATCCGNNGGTCACCGCGGGATCGATCACGCTCGACGGCACCAACATCACCGGAGCCAACCCGGTAGAGGTGGTGCGCCAGGGTCTCGTGCACGTCATGGAGGGGCGCAAGGTCCTTCGTCACATGACAGTCGAACAGAACCTGGTGGTCGGTGGGCACATGGGTAGCGGGCGAGAGGCTAAGGAAAGGCTCGACGAGGTCTATTCCCGCATCAAGCGCTTGGCCGCCCTGCGCGACCGAACCGCAGGGTATTTGTCTGGAGGCGAGCAGCAACTTCTGGTGATTGGTCGCGCATTGATGTCCCAGCCCAAGCTGGTGATGATCGATGAACCATCGCTCGGATTGGCCCCCTTGATGGTGGAGGAGGTGTACGGCCTTCTTTCCGACTTGAAAGCCAGCGGTCTGACTTTGCTGATCGTTGAGCAGAACACCCGCGTTGCGCTCGAACTCGCGGACTACGGCTATGTGATGGAGAGCGGCCGCATCGTGTTGGAGGGGCCTTCTGGTCAGCTCAAGAGCAATGAGGATGTTCGCGAGTTCTACCTCGGCTTGACGGTGGAGGGGGAGCGCAAGAGCTTTCGGGACATGAAGCACTATCGTCGCCGCAAGCGCTGGCTCGGTTGAACTGTATTTTTTGACACAAAGAAGTTAAATCCAAGGACATCAGATGAGCAGTGTTTCCAACGCTTTCCTCAGCGAACAAGAGGTCATGATTCGGGAATCCGCGCGCCGCGTAGCGCAGGAGGTGGTGGCTGTCACGGCGGCGCAGCGAGACCAAAGCAGTGAATGGCCCCATGCCGAAATCCAGTCCGTGGCCGAATTGGGGTTCATGGGCATGCTGGCCCCTCAGTCGTATGGATGGGGGTGCAGGACTTTCTTTTGTTGAGTATTGCTTGGCCATCGAGGAATTCGCCGCAGCGGATGGTGGCTTTGCCACGATGATGCACGTGCACAACTCATCAGCGCATGTCTTGTGCAATTTCGGCACTGAGGAGCAGAAGGCTCAACACCTGCCTGGTCTGGCCTCGGCCAAGAATATCGGTGCATTCCTGCTGTCAGAACCACACGCCGGGTCGGATACCGCTGCCATCCGAACATCTGCTAAGCGCGATGGCGATCACTACGTGATCAACGGCAGCAAGCAATGGATTTCCAATGGCAGCGAAGCGGGGTTCGCTTTTGTGGTGGCAGCCACTGGCGAGCCTGGATCGCGCAATCGATTCAGTCTGTTCATTGCTGACCCCAAGGATCCGGGTTATCAGGTGCTCCGAATCGAGAACAAGCTCGGGCAGCACACGGCTCACACTGCCCAGATTCAGCTGGACAACCTGCGCGTTCCGGCCGGCAATCTGGTGGGCGAAGAGGGGAGGGGATACGGAAAGGCCCTGTCGCTTTTGTCTGATGGGCGAATCGCGATTGCCGCCCTGGCCATTGGTGTCGCACGTGCGGCGCTTGAAGCGGCCATTCGTTACGCCAAAGATCGGGAGGCCTACGGCAAGCCGATTTCGGCACTCCAGGCCGTCAGCTTTGATCTGGCCGACATGGCGATGCAGGTCGAGGTGGCCCGGCAGTACATGATCTATGCCGCGCGCCGGCGAGATGCGGGGCTTCCCTCAGAAAAAGAGGCTTCGATTGCGAAACTGTATGCCAGCGAGATGGCAGAGAAAGTCTGTTCGGCGGCCATCCAAGTTCATGGCGGCTACGGCTACGTGTCGGACTTTCCGGTGGAGCGCTATTACCGAGATGTTCGTGTGACNNATCCAGAAGCTGATCATCGCCCGCCAGATCTTGGCTGAATGAGTACCTGGGCACGCTGCCGAGGGCGGCTGCCCGGACTCGTTGGATATCATGGCTCACTCTCCAGTTTCTACCCCTAGCAAAGCACGACGTCTGATCTTATGAGCCAATCCATCGACGCAGATCCGAAGCCACGGGCGCGTTCAGCGACCAAGCGCACCACCAAGGGGGCGAGGTGGAACAATGCTGTCAGTGGTGCGGATGAGCAGTACGAACTCAAGCGGCAGGCCGTGATTGCCGAAGCATCCAAAGCCTTTGGGCGCCATGGGTCACAGAACGTCTCTCTCGACGAAATTGCCAAGGCCCTCAACGTTACCAAGCCTGCGCTCTACTACTACTTCAAGAGTAAGCAGGAGCTCATTTACGAGTGCCATGAACTGGCGATGAAGATTGGCGATCAGGTGTTGAAGGACGCGATTGCCTCAGAGTCCACTGGATATGGACGTGTCACGGCTTTCATCCGGAATTACATCTCACACCTGACAGATCAGATGGGTGCTCCGGCGATCCTGCACGACTTCTCCGCCATGACGCCGGCAGATCGCAAGAAGATCACCGTGCGCAGAAGGAAGTTTGACCTCCAGCTCCGCAACATTATTGAAGAGGGCATTCGCGACGGTTCAATCGCCCCCTGTGATGCACGGCTCGCGGTATTCTGGTTTATGGGAGCGATCAGTTCCATTTCGCAGTGGTACCACACCGATGGCAGCCTCACTGGCGACCAGGTGGCGGAGGTGTTCATCCGCTTCCTGGCCGATGGCATCCGTCAGCGAGCGACGAATCCGGTTCTCATCTGAGCCTGGAGGGCGAACGCCCGCTTCATTGGCGAGAACGTTCGCGACCAGCGGGCATTCGCGGTACGGTGTAAGCGGTGCGCGCCATCAACCGTGAACTTCTCTGTTTCGGTTAAGCAAGCTTATCGCCTCAATCATTACCAATCACCACGGATACTGCTGCCATAACTTGAATCACGACTGATGTAGAGCGTTACTACCTCCGTGCCGCTGTATGGCATAGGAGATCTACGTGAAACGAACTGCATCGACCGTAGAAAAGCCCAACTCTGCAAAGACCAAACCGAAGGCATCAGCCGCTAAGCTCGCGCCATCTCGATCTCTCTCGAGGGTGGTTGTAGCGGCCCCGTCCAAGAAAGCTGGCAGGCAAGTAAGCTCAAAAACTGAGGCAGCCGCGCAAGCGCACTCAAATGGCGTTGCGTCAGGCGAGGGTTCAACGAGCAAGCAAGCTCAAGTGATTGCCTTGCTCAGGTCGGGCGCCGGGGCCTCAATGGCTCAGTTGATCGAGGTGACCGGGTGGGTTCCGCACACCGTGCGCGCCATGATCAGCACTGCATTGCGCAGGCGGCTTGGCCTGGCCTGAATGTTGAGCTGAAAGTCGAAAACGGTGTACGCGTCTACCGGATTGTGGGAGTGGCTGGCCAATGACGGAGCTGGAAGTTATCCGGGCGGCCAGACGGGATCTCCTCGTGACCCGGTGGCAGGCGTGCTTTAACGTCAATCCACCACCCCGGGTTCACACCGAGCTCTTGCGCCGCGTTTTGGCCTGGCATGTCCAAGTCGAGGCCACCGGTCAGAAGGTGACCCTGCATCGTCCTAGCTCGGCATCGGTAGATCGGACAAGGTCGCTACTTACGCCAGGCACTCGGTTGTTGCGGGAGTGGCGAGGCATTACCCATGAGGTTTCCGTCGGCCCTGATGGGTTCGACTACGCAGGGAAGACCTACAAGAGCCTCTCTGCCATCGCTCGAGCCATTACCGGTACACCATGGTCGGGTCCCGCGTTCTTTGGGATCAAGCGCTGATGGCGGCCAAAAAGTCAGGGGGTCTTTCTGCTCCCCATGTCGATCCCTCGCTGGCCTGCGCGATTTACACCCGCAAGTCCTCGGAGGAGGGCCTGGAGCAGGACTTCAACTCCTTGCATGCCCAGCGTGAGGCGTGTGAGGCATTCGTGCTGAGCCAGAAAAGCCTTGGCTGGACCCTCATCCCGACTGCCTACGACGACGGGGGTGAACCGCCCCGGCTTTCGTGGAGGCCGG
>JABAHQ010001808.1_pt2 | contig 17298 bp, 17 predicted proteins | sample 7062091 | NCBI WGS metagenome assembly JABAHQ01 (sample SAMN14534359, study PRJNA622989) | marine sediment metagenome | biome: marine biome [ENVO:00000428]; feature: marine pelagic biome [ENVO:01000023]; material: deep marine sediment [ENVO:00002113] | place: India: Gulf of Kutch | collected...
AATTTTTCAAATTCGCGCAGTAACCCCTCCCTGGCCACTTGCTCATTTTGCGGAGATGTTGCAATGTATGAGACGAAGGAACCTCCGTGCAGTCGATCGAGAAGGAACGCAGCAACTGTATAAGCAAGACTCTGCCGTCCGCGTAATTCTTCAAATAGGCGCCCGCCCAATCCGGAAAGCGCATTTTGTAAAACCGTTAACGCGTAATATTCGTTATCCGAGTATTTGGGACCGACAAATCCAAGCGCTAAAGATGTTTGCTCCTTATCTCGTCGATCGGAGTTTTCTTCAATTCCGACGGGGCTTTGAATGTCTGCATTTTGAACAGGGGCTTCGTTCGCTGATCTAAGTTCATTGAAACGTTCCTCTATCAGCTCCCGAACCCTGTCTGATTGAACATCTCCAACCACGACCACAAAGAGACTTTTCGGATCTAAAATCCTCTTGTGCCACACTTGTAACCTCTCCCGGCCAAGACTCTTTATCACGTCAGGTTCACCGTTAGAAGAGATGCCGTACGCGTGGTCCTTGAAAAACGCTTTGTAAAACAATGTCAAAGGATAGCGAAACATGTCATCCTTTTCCTGAAGGATTGCATTCAAGGTGTTTTCTTTTTCCTTATCGAGTTCTTCTTGTGGAAACGTCGGTTCCAAAATTATATCCGTCAAAATCTCGAATCCCGAAACGAAATTTTTTGACAGGATATTCATTGAATAACCCAAATAATCAGAATCGTTTGAATAATGAATGCCGGAGCCTAAACGCTCAATTTCGAGTGCAATCTCTTCGGCGGTAAGATTGCGTGTTCCTTTCAGGGACGTTCGAAGCGTCAATCCGGTAATTCCAGCGATTTCAGGATTCTCATGTATTCGGCCGCTTCGGGAGAAGAACCCGGTTGACACCAGCGGCAACTGGTGGATTTCTTTAACCAAAAGCGTCATGCCATTTGGAAGAANNNGATTCCTGGGAATCTCCCTGCTCATGTTTTTGATCCAAAATCTCATGCCCAAGAACTTTTTCATAATCGGAGACTTTCTCATCCTCAGGAATAAATTTGATATGGACATCTTTTGGCACATATTCTAAGAGACTGCAGTTGCTCACATTCAAGTATTTATTTGCCGCTGCCAGCACATCGGTCTTCGTGACCTGGTACAAATTGTTTAAATACTCTTCGGCGTAATGGTAATCGCCTAAGGCTTCGTAAGTAGCCAGGATATTGGCCTGGCCAGCAACCGAGTCCATGCTAAATGTATACATGGAATCCAACACGTTCCTTGCTTTCGAAAGCTCTTCATCGGTGAGGGGTTCGGTTTTCAGCCTTTTTATTTGGTCAAGGATAGCCACCTCTGCTTGCTCCATATTTTTAGGTTTTGCATTCGCCTCAATTAGCAACATACCCAAATCCCTCAGCTCATAATTGGCGGCAGAAATCGTATTCACGAGATTGCTTCGTTGTTTGACATGCTGATAGAGGCGTGAGCTTCGACCGCGACCCAGAACAAATGCCAAAATCTCCACCGCGTATGAATCCGGATGGAATACTTCGGGGGTATGAAAACCAAAAGCGATGTAGCTATGCTGGATGTCGCCGCTCTTTTGGCGGTATCTAAAATTGCGTTGGGCCGGTTCGGCTGGCGACTCTTGCTTTTGCAGAATCCCTTTTTCGAAATCGCCGTAATATTTTTCAATGGCGCGAAACGCGTTTTTCGATTCAACATCGCCAACCACAACCAGGATGATATTTTCCGGACGATATAAGTCACGATGAAAATTCAGAAAGTCATCCCGAGTGAGCGCTCTCAAACCTGCTTCGGTGCCAATACGCCAGCGCCGCATGCGATGCTTTTCGAAAGCCAATTCAAACATTTTCTCCCTGGTTACCGCCGCCGGCGTGTCGAGCTTGCGTTTGGCTTCCTGAATAACAACTTCGGTTTCCTTCCACAACTCAGCGGGATCAAACGCCGAATGAATCAGCGCGTCTGACTGAATATCCAAACCTTTTTCGAAGTTTTTACTTGGCAAAACTGTGTAATACAACGTATGATCGTAAATGGTGCTCGCGTTCAGATATCCTCCCAAAGCCTTGGTCTCCGCCGCGATCTGGCCGACGCCTCTGCGGTGAGTACCTTTGAAAAACATGTGCTCCATCAGGTGTGAGATGCCGACGAGTCCATCTGGTTCATTGAAGTATCCCGCCTTCACATAAGTGAAGATGCCTACTACGGGCGCTTTGTGATTTTCTTTGACCAAAACGGTCAAACCATTATCCAAAACTCTTTTTTTGACACCTGTACTTATCATAATCTGCCTTCTTAGTACTTCGTGTCTGAACGAAAAACGGAAGAATCAAGTCATTCCGGTAATCCTTTGTGCCGGAGTCTCCTTGTTTTGGATAAGAGATTCCCCCTAACCCATGCAGCAATGACTCGAAAGGACTGTTTGGTTCAGACACTAATTAAAAAAAATGCGCACCAAAATGATGCGCATCCAGTAAATCATAAAATTAAGGAACTTACGGAAATGGATCAATAACTAAGATTCAGTCTCGAGAAAAACTTTTGAGTGTTTATCTTCAACAATTGGAATGACAATTTCTTCATCTGCCACTAAATGCAACAAGTCTTTGTCCGGGTTATATTTCTTGACAAGCCAATATGGAATCTCAACCTCTCGATTGCAGATCAGCCAAATATTGTCACCCTGCCTGATTCTGTAAAGTTTCTCTCCTTCTATGCTGAAATTGCGGTAGAAATCCTCTTCAATTCCTTGATGATATTCAATTCGGCGTCGGTGGAATTCTTCGGGGGTCACGTTCCTGAACGTCAACCAAAGCGGCTGGCCAATTCGAATCGGCTCCCAGAACGAAAGTCCATTGATATTGCGGATTTTTTGTGTGGACACGTCAAGCCAGTCGGCAAAGTGACCCAGCGTTTCATCGGGCTCAACCGTAACCTGGCCATTTTGAGGAAAATTCAAATCTCGAAACGATTCTTGAACAGCCTCCATATGCGGAACCTGAACAATTCGGACGTCCATAGATTTGGTGACCTGCACATAAAAATCTGGGAGTGCCAGCGCCATGTCTTCCTCGATGTTCTGTGTCTGGATTACCAAATTTTGAATTTCAACGGACTTCAGTTCTCGCGGCTGCTCTCTTAGATTGTCCGAATGAAGGTTCGATCTCGCGGGGAGGTAAGCCAATTTGCCCTCCCCAGTGCCTTTTGGATGTTCCCGATCGCTTGAGCCTTTTTCGCTAACTTCGTCGGTAGGGTATTCAAGGCTAATGGACGACGGCACATCGACAACACTGGCGCTCATTTCTTTTGTTAAGTCGGTTGCCTCGGCTAACTGTGTCGGTTTTTCAACTTTAATTTTCGGTTCGGATTTCGCAACTTTACGGCTTGCCTGCGATGGTAACTGCAAATTCTGACCGGCGTAAATCCTATGCGGATTGCTTATGTTATTGAGTGCCATTAAATCACTCAGCGGCACCCGATATTTTCTCGCGATAGTAATTAAATACTCTCCCGGCCGCACTTTGTGCCACTCTGGTCGCACCTGATCCTCAAACTTTTCTTTAGGGGAAATCTGAGCGTACAGTTGTTCGATGTCCAAATTCTCCTGGAGTGGAATTCGGATCTTAAACCCTTTTGGTATGCGGCGTCGCGATTGAAGAACCGGGGGCCGCAAAGCCGGATTAAATTCAGCGAACTCCTCAACGTCGATGTTCAACGCATCGGTCAAAATCTTAACCCACACATAATCGGGCGTTTCAAATGTGGCATAGCCTCGTGCCCGATAGAGCTCGATATCTCCGAAATAAAATTTGTAGTTATTGGAGACATGCAAAGCTGCCAGAAACTCAGCGTAAAAATTGCGTGAAGCAAACCCGAAACTACGACTGCGATAATATTTTACAATCTTTCCCAGGTCATTCCCATACCTTCTTCTCGCCCGTTTGATTCCGTACAAGCCATGGTTGTACGCCGTGATTGCAAGAGGCCAACTCCTCAACGCAGCATAATTCCGTTTCAAGTGTGTCGCGGCAGCCTCCGTCGCTCTGATTGGGTCGAGTCGTTCGTCGACTTCATAATTAATCTTCAAGTAACGCCGCCCAGTTGAGCGGGTGAATTGCCAAATTCCGGCGGCGCCGAATTTGGAATAGGCTTTGTGATTAAACGAGGACTCCACGTGAGGCAGGACCAATAATTCCATAGGCAGCCTTTCTTTGCGAAAGATTTCTCTCATTTTCGACAAATACAGTCCCGATCGCAAAAGCCCAAGCTTGAACCGTTCCTTTAATCCAGTTTGGGCCCGAATGCGTCTGGCTGCCCTTCTCAGTCGTTTGCGATTTAAGTCCTCGCCAAACAAAGAGGCGACAAATTTTTCTTTTCCCACTAAACTCTCAAGGTTTAGCTGGGTTCTGCGGGCCAGTTTTAGGAGGATGGCTCTGTATTCCTTTTTGATGTTTTTAATTTTTTTCCACTGGAGTCTTTGACTGATGTAGATTCCGTGAAACAAGGAGTCCAGGTTTATAACCGTATAGACGACGCTCAGATCCTCTGAATCATGAATGACGACATCTCGCTCCGAGTATTTGGCGTAGATATTTTTCCAAAACTCAATTTTGGGTTTTAGAACTTCTGGGGTAGGAAATAGTTTGGACGAATAGTTGTTCGTTTGTGCAACACTTGCGTCATGTACAAACACAAGAAGAATCAGACTCGTAAGAAGTCTACCAAAGTTCCTAAGCTCCATTTCCGCTCCAATATGGTTTGGCTCAGTCAGCTCTTTCTGCTTACATACAAAATTTTGGCAAATACCATTCCACGGATCAATTAATTTTTAGTGTTTTTGGTTTAAAACATATCAAGCAACAAAAAAGCAAAGGAGGGCTCCCAAAAAGATAGTTGTATGATCGGTGGGAAATTACGATACTTCTCAATATGAAACTAATTTAATAAGCCATCCAGGTCATAATCGTCATCGTCTTCAGGTCTATCCATCACATACTCGATATTATCTGAGTCATTCAGAAGAATTCGAGTGATGATGTCAATCAGCTCGCCCTTTTTCATTTCTTTAAGCTGCTTAATCGAGTTCTCGATATTAAGAAATGCATCGCCGTCATAAATCCATGAGTAGAGTAGCGCGACCGAATGCAAGCATATCTCACCATTTCGGCAGGACGAGCAGAACGTCGTAATTTGCCTTTCGTCGACTTTGACTTCTACAAAATTATCTCGTTCAATGTTTCTGAATCTACCGGTTATCTTGTTTTTGAAAACAGTTGGACGATTTATAAAGCTTTGGCAATACAAAATCCAACCTTCGCCATTGGTGGCTTCATGATCCAGTGTAACGACCTGCTTTTCGGTCAGGTCAAAGAGATATTCAGAAACTCCGTAATCTTTGGTGTTCTCATTCATCGCATGATATAATACAAAAAATAACTTAAACGGTCAAGAAAAAATGAGAAATTTGTTTTTCTTTCAAGCAGCTACTCGGTTTAGCCTGAACGAATACAGTCGGTTTCTGTGATTCCCGCATGGGAGAGGCCGGAATGACGTGCTCGTTCTGTTTTCGTTCAGACTACTTAATGGATTTATGATTCTCATGCATCCGTATCATGCCCATACGTCGGGGGTCACCAGCTCTAACAAATTACCACTCGGGTCAACGAAGTAGATGGATTTCCCTCCGGAAGGCCAGGTAAACTGCCGCTGGATTTCGATCTGTAGTTGTGACAATCTTTGTTTCCAAAAGTCAATCTGACTATGTTCAATTGCAAATGCGACATGCCCTGCTCCATCCGCGCCATGTGCGGGTAAATTCCCGCTTTTCTTAGTTTCTTCTGCGTCAAATAGAAGCAACATGCTTTTGCCAACTCGAAAAAAAACATGGCGATGTTCTTCTTTGGAGTGAGCATCTTGACCAAACAACTTACTGTAAAACTCCTCGGCCTCTTTAAGATCATGAACATATAAGGATGTCTCAATAATCTGGTTTAACAATGCCATATGCCTCCTCACTGAAGTTACCCTGAATTTAAAAACCACTGAATGAGCGATTCCTCAACCCATCTTGGTCGTTCCAAAATAGAGGTTGAATTGACATCCGATGCAATCAGAGATCCGTCTGAACTTCATGGATTGCATCAGCGAATTTGTTGTCTTTCCCCAAATAGATAGATCATCTGAAAGACGTCGAAAAATAGACAAATTTTTTGCAAATTCAAAGAATTTAAGAGGAATAATATTCTTCAATATTTCGTAACAAATTCAGCTTTTCTTGATTTCAGTTCGTTAAAAGTTATATATTCCATTGATTATTCTACTGATAGTGCTCTTGAACGCTCTGGCCAGGTCAGAGACATGGCATATATGTTGCAGCTTAACTAAGAATCATGACGCCTTGACTGCACCTAATCATCTTCGTTTCTGCATTAACAAAAGGTCATCCACCATGGAAAGCTACTTTGTTCGAGTCGATGAAAAAGAATTCGGTCCGGTTTCAACTGCTGAAATAAGAAACCTAGTTGATAAGGGAAGTTTCACCAAAGATGATTTGGTTTGGAGTGAGGGAATGGATGAATGGGTGGCCGCGAAGAATCTGGCTGAACTAAATCAGATTTTCAATACAGAAGACAACAACCACGGCCCTTACAAGAATAAACTATTTGCGTTTGCGAGTGGGAAAGGTGGAGTTGGCAAAACTGTGTTGACGGCATCCATTGGTGTTGGGCTGGCATCGATGGGCAGCGAAGTGATTCTGGTGGATGGCGATCTCGGCGGTCCTGACCTTCACACCTGCATGGGCATTCTGGAACCGGAACACACCTTCTTCGATTTCTATTCGCTGCAGAAGGACAGCCTGAGCGAGATCACGTTGGACACTCCGATTGAAAATCTGCGTTTGATCAGCGGCGCCTGCGGCACACTCGGATTAGCCAATCCCAAGTATTTCCAGAAAAAGCGCTTTATTCGTGAATTGAAAACCCTTCAAGCTGACTATATTATCCTGGATCTGGGCGCCGGTTCATCCTATAATGTCCTTGATTTCTTTTTGCTGGCCGATGAAAAATTCATTGTCACCACACCGGAACCCACTTCCATGTACGAAGCCTTTGGGTTCATCAAAATTTGTTTGATGAGAGCTCTAAATCGCTCACTGAGAGAACATCCCAAAGCCCTCGAAGTGCTGGCCAAAGAAGAAAGCAATCGGCCGGGCAAAATACAACTCACCATTCCGGACCTGCTGCATAAAATCGAGGGAGTTGACCCCAAGGCCGCGGTAACGTCCAGGAACGTTGTAAATTCCTTCCGTCCAAAGCTCATATTAAACATGGTGAAGGAGAAGGACGATATTAAAGAAGGTATGGCCATTCAGGCCGCGGTCATGGAGCTGCTAAGCGTCAACGTACAATATTTGGGTTACATCGCCTACGATGCTTCGGTTCGGGACTCGGTACGCGGACTGAAACCTTTCCTCTTACATGATCCAAAGTCGCAAGCGTCTCAAGATTTGTCGGCTTTAATCAGGGTCAATTTGCTTGGCAAGAAGGGTTTCAAGGAAATCCTCAAGAAACGCAAATGGCGAAAACACCTTAATACACACGCGACTGAATATCCGGACATCGATATGCTGAAAGATGCGCCTATCTGTTCCGTAAATTGCTTCTATTGGGGCGACTGCGAGTATCAGGACGGCGGCAATCCCTGCCGCGTACGTCATTTGGAACCTGTGTTGAAAGATTAGCACGCTCCGCTAAAAAACGCATCAATCATCCTCTTGCCCCTATCTGTCGCTCTGAAGTCATCTCGCTGACTTACGCATAATGCCCTTACCGGATGTAACATTAATGTAAATTAGTTTAAAGCAACACAAATATCTAAACTGATTCATATTTGACCAGATCTTTTCAGGTCTTCTAATAGTCAAATAAACTATGGAAGATCTTTTAATAAAGGTAGATCAAAACACCATTGGCCCTCTCTCACTCAAGAAACTCGAGAAACTGGTCAAACAAGGGACGTTCTCTCCCCTGGACTTAGTGTGGGACGGGAACAAGGACCGGTGGATTCCTGCCCAAAACCTCGCAGAATTGCAGCCCCTTTTTGCCTCATCAAACGGACACAACGGAGCCTACCAAAACAAAATTTACGCCGTGGCCAGCGGCAAAGGCGGTGTGGGGAAAACCGTGACTACTGCCTCTCTTGGAGTTGGACTCGCTTCGATAGGGAGTGAAGTCATTTTAGTGGATGCAGATTTTGGGGGAGCCAATTTGCACACTTGTATGGGCATTTTAAAGCCGGAATACAATTTCGATGATTTTTACAACAACAGCAGAAAGCCTCTAACCGAATTCATTTTAGACACCCCGGTTAAAAATCTAAGAATGATCAGTGGTACCTCCGGATCCATGAGTTTGGCCAATCCCAAATATCATCAAAAGCAGCGCTTGATCAGGGGCCTCAAGAAACTGCAGGCAGACCACATCATCATGGATCTCGGCGCCGGCTCCGATTATAACGTGATTGACCTTTTCTTGCTGGCTGACGAACACATCCTCGTGGTCTCAACCGAACCTGCGGCGATTCTTGAGGCATTCGGTTTTATCCGAGTTTGCTTACTTCGCGCCCTTAAACGCGCATTCAAAGAACACAAACAAGTCGTCGAGATCATCGAAGCGGAGGAATCAAATCGACCCGGTCGTGTTCGGATCACCATCGATAAACTGCTCGATAAGATCAGTGAGGCAGCGCCTGAAGCTCGATTCAAGGCGGTTTCATTAATGAACGCGTTTGAACCCAAGATCATTCTTAACAAAGTGCGACGCAAAGAAAACGTTAACGAGGGAAGGGCCATTCAGCACGCCATTTGGGACTTGCTCTCACTCCGGTCCGATTATCTGGGATACATCTCTTACGACCCAAACGTTTCGAGAGCCGTGAAAAACTTCAAACCGTTTCTAGTTTTCGAACAAAAAACCCCTGCCTCACAGGACATCTTGGCCTTAATTCAAGTCAAGATTCTGGGGAAAAAGGGCATCAAAGAATTATTTGCAAAACGAAAGTGGCAAAAAAAGTTGTCAAATATTTCCATCATCTATCCAGACGCACAACCCTCCAAGGATGCCCCCATTTGTTCGGACGTTTGCTTTTATTGGGGCAATTGTGAATACCAAAATGAGGGCCACCCCTGTCCGGTTCGCCATTTGGAGTCCATACTCTCGAATTGATCCATTTCACGACATCCGATAAACCTGTCTCCCGATTTTTGCCTTGCTTTTTTGAGATGATAGAGATATATTTTTCCAATGGATATGGGAATGACTCGAAAAGGCTGTTTTCCGTTCAAAAAATTATTTTGCCCCAAATAATTTGGTCTTATCTCGTTTTTAAACATTTTGTCTTTTTGATTCTGGATTGTTCGGTTTAAGAGAAAACCGTAAAAAAGATTAACTTCTGTCGATATTCACGTAAGATCAGGTACTTATCGGGAACTTACTCAACTCTGTGATGTAAAAAATCCCAATAGCCGAGAGGATGATAAAGGAGTATTGTTCATGGATTTGCAGTTTTGTCTTTCATTCTTCGAACCACAATTGACTCAGCCGCCAACTCTCTCTCAAAACGTGCTAGATCTAATTTTCAACGCAAGCATTGTGGCAAAAGCGGTTCTTGGAATTCTGGTGTTTTTCTCCTTAATTTCATGGACCATTATTATCGATAAGCTCCGCGTATTTGGACGTGTTCGGAGAGACTCAGAACGATTTAAACGTCTGTTTCATAGACGAAAAAGCCCAAAAGAAATTCTGCAAGCCAGTCGGCTGTTTCCAAACAGTCCTTTTGCAGCGGTCTTCAAAGAAGCATATTGGCTGCTCAGCAAAAAGGAAGAGACCTATCCGAATCCCGGAAACATCGAAATGCTTAAAGAGCAAAAATCGGACTCACGCCACACCTCAGACGACCTGGTGCGACTGTTTGATTCCGTGGCAAGCAGCGAAGTACTGAAACTTGAAAAATATCTGGTGTTTCTGGCGACGACGGGAAGCGTCAGTCCTTTTTTCGGTCTGTTTGGAACCGTCTGGGGGGTCATGAGCGCGTTTTTGGCCATCGGTTTTACCGGTTCCGCGGATTTGAGCGTGGTTGCGCCGGGAATCGCGGAAGCCTTGATTACCACCGTGGCCGGTTTAGGTGCCGCCATTCCTGCGGTGGTTGCATACAATTATTTTGTCAACAGGCTTAAACGCCTCAGTTCGGAGTTGGAAATCTTTTACGCCAATTTAATCGAGGCTTTTGCCAAGAGGGAGACGCATGAAGTCCGGTAGATATACAAGCCTTTCTGAAATTAACGTCACTTCTCTGGTGGATGTGACCTTAGTTCTGCTGATCGTGTTCATGATCGCGGCACCACTGTTGAGATCCGGCATGAATGTCAATTTGCCACAGGCGGCGGCTAAAGAAATCGACCCGGGTGAGGCCGTTATCATCACCGTCGACAAAGAAGGGCAGGTGTTCTGGAACAAGGAAAATATCTCCGTGCAGGTTCTGCGAGAACGTTTGGAAAAACGCCAGGCTTCCGGTCGAATGAAGCCAGTCCTGTTGCAAGGCGACAAAGACGTGCCCTACGGAAAGATCATTGAAGTCATGGATGTGATCAAGCAATTAGCAGTCGGCAAACTCGGACTCATACTGAAACCGAGGCAAAAGTAAACGACTTCGCTGAAAATGAAACTGAATTTTTTATTTTCATTTTCGCTACATCTTTTGTTAGCTGCGATACTGTTTGTATCCCGACCTGGCACCCGAAAGTTTGAAGGGTATCCCGTTGTGATTCCGGTCGAAATAGTGGAAATGAAACCGGTCTCTTACGAAGCGCCGGAGATCGAGAAAATCCAACCGCGGGTGAAAGAAATCAGGCCGAAGACTGAGCAATTAGAGGGAGTCACCCTCGAGAAAAAAAAGCCGGAGAAAGAAGAGCCGCCTGAAGAGCCCATCAAGCCAGAACCTGTGGAGGAACCGAAGGAGGGGAAATCCGTTGTCGAGAACAAGAACGTCAAATTGGATGTTGAGGAGTTTCCGTTTTCCTACTACTTGGCTGTGATCCAGACGCGCGTGCAATCCAACTGGGAACCCCCATCTCCACCTGCGAGGAGTTCGATCTCAAGAAAAGTCGTGGTGTTTTTCAAGATTCAAAGAAACGGACGAATTACGGACATTACTTTGGAAACATCTTCCGGCGATTACGTGTTCGACCAGGCTGCCGTTCGGGCCGTGACTTTGGCAAATCCGCTGCCCCCGTTGCCGGTTGACTTCCGCGCACCGGAATTGCCCGTACATTACGAATTTGAACAAGGCCTCTAGCCTCAACAACAAGGTAAGCAATCTTAACATGAAATACAAAATACATCTGCCATTTATTGTAAGCTTGTTATGCCTGCATTCTCAGGCTCTCTTTGCCCAATCGGATGTTTATTTAAAGGCATATGCAAAAACGTTTCAGAGATTGGCAATCGATTTGTACCCCATGAGTACGGAAACATCCGACAATGCCTCCCGAACGATCTCGGAGATGATCACGGAGGTCTTGAGCAACGACCTTTGGATGTCCGGTTACTTCAAGGTAAATGTAAAAACCGGTGTACCTGAGCCGAACACGAGCAATTCCACGGATGGCAATTCCTCCGCCATTGCCATCATCACAGGGAAGTTTAGCATGGCTGACGGCAGGCTTTTCATCAAACCTGAAGTGATCGATCAGGCTTCGAGGAAAGCCATTATCCGGAGCGACTACGAAGCAGGCTCCGGCAAGGAACGGTATCTGGTTCACAAAATTGCCGACGATATCGTATACAGACTGACGGGCGAACGTGGCATCGCAAGAACGAAAGTTGCTTTCGTCAAGCAAAAAGCTGACGGTACCAAAGAAGTTGCGCTCATGGATTACGACGGATACCATGCACAGCAAATCACCACAGACAACAGCATCAACCTCTCGCCAGCATGGTCACCGGACGGCCAAAAGCTGTGCTACACTTCGTACAAAAACGACAACCCCGATCTTTACTTGCTCAACCTTCGGACAAACACCCCAACTCCCATCTCAAAGGTAACAGGGTTGAACTCTGCCCCGGCCTGGTCACCGGATGGGCGGTTCGTGGCGCTAACTCTCTCCAAAGATGGCAATGCAGAGATCTATCTCCTGGATGTGGGCGATAAGAAATTCAGACGCTTGACCTACAGCAGAGGCATCGATTCTTCGCCAACCTGGTCGCCGTCCAATCGACAAATTGCATTCACGTCGGACCGAACGGGTTCGCCTCAAATTTACATCATGGATGCGGATGGCTTAAACGTCAGACGCCTGACTTTCGAAGGAAGTTACAACGACTCCCCGGCCTGGTCGCCGCGAGGGGATAAAATTGCTTATGTCTCCAGGACCGAGAGCGGATTCGATATTTACACCATCGATGTTACTGGGCAGAATCAAATGCGTCTCACAGACAGCAGTCGGAATAATGAAAATCCCACCTGGTCGCCCAATGGATTTGCGCTCGTATTTAGTTCGGACCGAAGTGGGAGCAGGCAGCTCTATTCGATGTTCTGGGATGGTTCCGATCAAAAGAAATTGACCACGGGTGGCATTAATTACTCTCCGGCCTGGTCACCGCGTCTAAACTAACTTGAGTGAATGTGGAAAGGAGTACTGAGTATGAACATGAACAAGACCTCTCTTCTTGCTGTTTTGGTATTAGGCAGTCTGGCACTGTTGCTGTTAGCCTGTGGAGGCCAGAAAGAAACCGTGGAATACACGCCCGATCCGTTTCCTGAACCGGATTCAATCAGGGAGGAACCTGCGGAAAGAGAGCCTGTGCAACCGGAACCGGTCAGAAGAGACGAGCCGGAGCCCAGGAAGGAACCGCTTCGTTTGGAAACCGTTCACTTCGAATTCGACAAATCGGATCTCACCAGAGAGGCCCGAGCCATTTTGGCCGAGAATGCACGCAAGCTGGAGGAAAATCCGACCGTAGATATTCGAATCGAAGGCCATTGCGATGAGCGCGGAACGGTTGAATATAATTTGGCTTTGGGAGAACGGCGAGCGCTATCTGCTCGCAACTACCTCATAAACTATGGCATCAATCCGGGTCGTATTACCATAATTAGTTATGGAAAAGAACGTCCGTTGGATACAAGACACACACCGGAAGCCTGGGCACAAAACAGGAGGGCTGAATTTATCATTTTAAACCAATAAAGATAGAGTCATGAAAACAAAAAAACCAAAACCAGGCCGTCATTTCATTCCGTATTTGCCGTTAATTTTGATTCTTTTATCGATTGGTCTCATCGGTTGTGCAGCCTCTAAAAAGCGCATCAGTACGCATGAAACGGAGATCGACAACCTCAGGCGGGAACTGCGGTTTCTCAAGGAAGACAACTCGCAACTGCAGAGAAAGATCGACAATTTGGAGAAACGTCTGTCCGAGCAGGATCTCGCCATCCGTCAAAATAAGGCGGATTTGACGTCACAAATGGTTGAGGTCAGCGATCAGTTAGAAGAGGTGCAGAATCAACTAAACGATGTGAACTACCGAATTACGGCGCTCATCGAAAGGAAGGGAAATCTCGGAGCCCTGCCTTCGACGCCGCCGCAGACTTCCCAACCGAACGTTCCCCCGTCGCAGCCGGACACATTGAGTTCGCAGCCGCAACCTTCAACGTCCTTTGGCCTGGATGAGTCGAGAGAAATCTACAATACCGCATATCGCGACGTCCTACGCGGGAACTACCAGTTGGCGCTTGAAGGTTTTCGTCGATTTCTCCAGCAATATCCAAACTCCGACTTGAGCGATAATGCGCAATACTGGCTTGGGGAAGTCTATTATGCCCAGGGTCGTTACGTCAAGGCCATCGAGGAATTTGAAAAAATGGTCAAGTGGTATCGAGGCAGCGACAAAGTGTCGGCGGCATTGCTCAAGATAGGCTATTCCTACATCAATATCGACGAGCTCGATCAGGGGAAACTGTACCTCGAAGAAGTCATCAACGAGTACCCGGATTCCCAGGAAGCTAATCTGGCTCGAGGTCGACTGGCCGCTCTGAAATAATTTGCATAGCTCGCTTTTTTTATGTGGTTAGCTAAGACAATTCAGTGCATCCCAAAGACGGCAACATGATTTTGGGACACTCAATAAATGGTTAGGTCCAATTAATTAATCAGATTATCTCAGGCTATTTAATGATGACAGCATTATCTCAGCTGACTGTCTTAATGTCTTTTATCCTGAACATCAGTGACAGTGCTTCAGGCCAGATTTCCTCGTTTACAGAATATGCCACATTTGAACTTCAACCCGGAGTTAAACTTCAAATAGTCGCCGCGCCATTTGACTCTACCAAACATTCAATTGAGCGTTGCAAGATTGTAGATTGGACTGGAGTTTGTCTGATTGACAATGAACCTGTATTTGGAACAGACTGGGAGATCCCACGGAGTAGCATAAAACGAATTTATCTTAAAGTGAACGACAGGAAAATCGAACTGGAAAGTTCATCCATGTTCAATCCTTGGTTTACCAAACCTGATGAGAGGTCCTTTAGTTTGCAGAGATGGACTCAAGAAGGTTGGATTGTTCGAGGATATTTCTCGGATGCGGCAGGAAGTTATGTTGCTGAATGGAGAGTCATAAAAGATAAATCGATACGAACAGTAATCAGTAGCGATGAGTCAATCATCATTAGTTTTTTCCATGATAAAAAGTAGGTATATAGGAACAATGGAAGCACTTAACTTTGGCAATTTGTTGCAATTTGCAACGATTTTCACTTCAGTGATTTTTGAGTTTTCCGCATAGCCTGAATAGTTACTATGTTTGATGTTTGAAGATTTAAATGCGAGGTTCCAATGAAGTTACATAAATTACATTTCATCTTATTGCCCTTTTTCCTATTACTCTTTGCCACTATCAACTTGGCCGCGGATCAGGCGAACGAAGAAAAGCAGAAGGCGCTTCAAAAAGAAGTCGAGCACAGTTTGGTGGCGCCTTGCTGCTGGAACATGACCGTGGACCAACACGATTCGCAGGCGTCCCGCGCCGTGCGTCAACAAATCGAGGAGTTCATCAAAGAGGGGCGGACCAAAGAAGAAATGCTTGAATATTTTTCGCAGCAGTACGGAGAACGCATTCTGGCCAGTCCCTCCCAGGAAACGCTTCTGGGCAAATCCGCATATTGGCTGATTCCCATCGCGTTTGCTTTTGGCGTCCTGGTTGTAGGAATCGCCATCAGGCGGATGGCGAAAACTTCCACCGACAAACAGCCTGCTCAAAAACCGCAAGAGCCGCAAATATCGAAAAAAGATCCGGATTTGGATAAACGAGTGGAAAACGAGTTGAGTCAATTCGATTGATGTCGAAGCTTGCGCGGATGCACACCGCCGAACATATCCTGTCGGCGGTGATGAAACACCACTACGACGCTCCCAGGAACCTTGAATTGCATCTTGGCGAGAAAAAGACCAAATGCGATTATCAGGTTCCCAAACCCCTCCGGGAAGATGACATCGATCAGATTGAACGTCTGGTCAATAACCAAATCCAAAAAAATCATCCCGCCTCTGCCTTTTTCTTAAATCGACATCAAGCTGAGGACTACGATTTGTGGAAAGTGCCTGAAGATGCCGAAGAAATTCGGATTGTCAGAATCGGCGATTTCGATGCGCAGCCCTGCAGTGGCGAACACGTCTCCAACACGGGAGAAATCGGAACGTTCCGAATCAGTAGTTTTGAAATGAAGGACAGCGGGCGGGTGCGGATTCGGTTTAAAATCGACTGAGAGAGTCCTACGACTTTGTAAGTGGATAGAGCGAGTATCCAGTGGGGTTGATACGGACAAAAGCGAGTTGAAAAAGGATTAGTGCCACGGTGCATTCTAACGGGAGATGTTATCTCTCCTCGATAACTTGTGTGGTACCATCGCAGAAGACTTTCGAGCCGGATGATAAACGTGCCGAGTAAAACCCAGACGGGACACGAACACCTAACGAATCTCGCAAAGCCCAGACGACAGCAAAGTCGCCGCGTGGATAATAATGATCCACTAATTTACGAATCACCTGCCGTTGAGAATTCAAGATTACAAGCTCGAAATGCACGTCATCGGCAATGGAGTTGGACCAGAGTATTTTGGTTTCCTCACTGGCTGGGTTTGGACAAGCCGGGCCTAACATATCGCACCAGTCTTCCGAATCTGAACTTATCTCACATTCAGTGGTTGCCTCAGTTATATTTGGTGTGTGGTTGCAGCAAAACGCTAAAATACATAGCATGGCCAGGATAATCTTATTCACCATATTATTCCTATTCAATCAATTCCTGTTTGATCACCGTAAGTTGATATTGATCAACCAGATTGTTGATATTGGAAATCGCTTTATTTATTGCAGTCTGTGCTTTCTCAGAATCGCTTTTTTTAAGTTGGATTCTATCGCTCTGCCAACCCAGATGTTTGATAATTCCCAGAGAGTCGGAACCAACTCTAATTAGATTTGAAATGCTCAAGGATAGACCACAAGGAATAAAATGAGCAAAAGTGTTTCTATATTCATTCTATTCATTAAGATTTTCTACGCTCCAATCTTCCGTGTCTTTAGGTTGATAGAATCCCACCTTCAAGTTGTATCTGCCCTTGTCTTGATTTTTTATCTTCTTATATAAGTTCAGGAAATAGTCCATTTTATAATCACTCAGCTTGTTCGCTCCTTCATCATGATAGGCCTTTAGCCATCTCTTTGCATCATCCTTCTTTAAAATAGGCAGAGGATTCAATTTGTGAAGAGATAAGACCATGAAACACTGAAGAGCATTATGTAGTGAAATGACAAACCACTTCCATTGATAAGGATCTGAATTTAAATAATCTGATTGTTCGGCCATCATTTCAATTGATGAGATAGCCTCCGAGTATTTATTGACTCGTAACCGCTCATTCATAAGTTTCCGGAAATCCTCTCCGCATCGGGAACAATGGCTTGTACACGTTAGTCGTTGTTACCATTTGTCAACCAAAAGTGATTAATTCTTGACAATCAATGATATTCCATTGACCGTAAGCTCAAACCACCAGATTCACCAACTTCCCCGGCACCACAATCACCTTTCGCACCGTTTTGCCATCCAAACGCGATTGCACTTGTTCGCGCGCACGTTTCTCCAATTCGGACTTGTCTTCCGCAATGTCGGCTGGTACCACCATTTGGTCGCGCAGCTTGCCGTTTATTTGAATGACA
>JABAHQ010005254.1_pt1 | contig 17297 bp, 17 predicted proteins | sample 7062091 | NCBI WGS metagenome assembly JABAHQ01 (sample SAMN14534359, study PRJNA622989) | marine sediment metagenome | biome: marine biome [ENVO:00000428]; feature: marine pelagic biome [ENVO:01000023]; material: deep marine sediment [ENVO:00002113] | place: India: Gulf of Kutch | collected...
ACGAAGTCGTAAACCACCCGGCGTTCGCAGCCCATGATCAAGTCGAGGTTCCGCAGACCGACGTCGAAGTCGACGATGACAGTCTTGTGGCCGCGCAGAGCGAGGCCGGTACCGATGGCGGCGCTGGTGGTGGTTTTACCAACGCCACCTTTGCCGGAAGTGACTACGATGATCTTGGCCAAGGTGATTCACCCTAAAAATTGAAAAATCGGGACCTTCCGCCCGGTTTTGGCGTCAGGATTGCCCGTTTGGTCCTTGAAAATTCGCGGCAGTATCCGTTAAAGGCGGGTGATGTTCAACACGTCNNTTGGCCGGCGATGGAGACCATTTCCGCTGCGAGCTGCTGGCAGAAGATCCGCGCCGAAGTATCGCCCTTGATGCCAGCCAGGGCACGACCGCGAAGCGGACCGTAGACATGGATGTTGCCATCGGCGAGAAGTTCCGCACCGGGGCTTACCGGCGCCAGCACAATGAGGTCGCCGCCCTGTGCGTAGATCTGCTGGCCGCCGCGGATGGGCGTGGTGACCACGCGGGTCGGGCGGTAGACCGGTTCGGCAGGCTTGGCCGGAGCCTTCGATGCCAGGTCGACCTGGCGCTCGCGAGCCCCCGAAGGCGGCAGCACCGGTAGATCCAGCACCGCCGCTGCTTCGATATGCGCCGGCTCGCTGGCGCGCAGGGCCAGGGTGCGCAACCGATGCTTGCGGCAGAGTGCNNGCCGCCTCGGGCAATTTGTCCAGCGCCAGGACCAGCGGCGTATTGTTGAAGAAGTCCGGGGCTTGTTCGACCTTGGCCGCGAGCTGTTCGTCGAGACGTTCGATGTCGTTGCTGGCCAGCTCCAGCACGGTGATGGCGAGCATGCTGCCCTTGAGCTGGAAGGCTGGGGACTGGTCGAGAAGGTCGGCTTGGCTCATGGTCTGCCTGCTGCGGTAAATGGCGAGGACTTATAACGAGGTGTGCCGCTGCCTGCAACCCGCCGCGTGTGTCCCGGGCGATCGCTGGTGCGCCGAGGCTCGGTCAACCACGGCTTTTGCCGCTAGAATGCGTCGCTTCATCGGTTGTCGAGCTATTCATGGACCGTCCTCAGTTTCGTGCGTACTTCCTGCATCCGCGCTTCTGGCCGCTGTGGCTGGGGCTTGGACTGCTCTGGCTGCTGGTGCAGTTGCCGTATCCGCTCTTGCTGCAACTGGGCCGTGGGCTTGGCGCGTTGATGTTCCGATTCGCCGGTTCCCGGCGCTACATCGCGCGACGCAACCTGGAGCTGTGCTTTCCCGAACTCAGCCAGGCGCAGCGTGAACGTCTGTTGCGCGAGAACTTCGCGTCCACCGGCATTGCTTTCTTCGAGATGGCGATGAGCTGGTGGTGGCCGCAGGCGCGCCTGCAGCGGCTGGCAAAGATCGAGGGACTGGAGCATCTGCAGCAGGCCCAGGCGGCCGGGCAGGGGGTGATCCTGATGGCGCTGCATTTCACCACGCTGGAAATCGGCGCCGCATTGCTCGGTCAGCGCCACACCATCGATGGCATGTACCGCGAGCACAAGAATCCGCTGTTCGACTATGTACAGCGCCGCGGACGCGAGCGGCACAACCGCGACGCCACCGCCATCGAGCGGGAAGACGTGCGGGCCATGCTCAAGGTGCTGCGTGCCGGCCGCGCCATCTGGTACGCACCGGATCAGGACTATGGCCGCAAGCAGAGTCTGTTCGTACCGCTGTTCGGTATCCAGGCCGCCACGGTGACCGCCACCACCAAGTTCGCTCGGCTAGGCAGGGCCAAGGTCGTACCGTTCACGCAGGAGCGCCTGGCGGATGGTTCGGGTTATCGGCTGGTGATCCATCCGCCGCTGGAGGATTTCCCTGGCGAGAGCGAGGAGGCCGATTGCCTGCGCATCAATCAGTGGGTCGAGGAGGCCGTCAGCGCCCTGCCTGAGCAGTATCTCTGGGCGCACCGGCGCTTCAAGACCCGGCCGGACGGCGAGCCGGGGCTGTACAAGAAAAAGAAGAAGCGCAAGGCGGTGTAATGCGCTTTCCTGCCCATGTAGCGTGGCGGGCGTGTGGTGCGCTAACGCCACCCCATAGGTGACGGCTGGCTACATCCCGGGCGGCGTCCCGGTGGTTCCGGCCATCCAGTCGACCCAGCCGAATCAGGCCAGCGTTCCATCGCGGAAATCCCGCAGCGCCTGCTCGATCTCCTCCCGCCTGTTCATCACGAAGGGGCCGTACTGCACGATGGGCTCGCCCAGGGGGCGTCCAGCCAACAGCAGCAGGCGGGTTCCCGACTCGCTGTGCAACCGCACCTCACCATGTTCGGACAGGCGCACCAGCTGGCCTTTGCCCAGCGTGTGTTCGCCAAGGCGCAGCGCACCCTCATAGACATAAAGCAACAGCCGATGGCCTTCCGGCACCTGCGGGCTGATGCCGATACCGGCCGGCAGATGCAGATCGAAAAGCTGCGGCTCGGTATCCGGACGCTGCACGACGCCCGGCAGCTCGATGCCGTCGACCTTCAGCGTGCCGGCGATGACTTTCGCCTGTACGCCACCTGGCAGCGTCAGCTGTGGAATTTCCGCCGGTGCGAAGTCCCGGTAGCCCGGCTCGCCGAGCTTGGCGTGGGCGGGCAGGTTCAGCCACAGCTGGAAGCCGCGCATGAGGCCTTGCTCCTGCTCCGGCATTTCGCTGTGGATCACGCCGCGCGCTGCGGTCATCCACTGCACGCCGCCACTTTCCAGCCGCCCGACATTGCCCATGTGATCCTCGTGACGCATGCGCCCCTCGAGCATGTAGGTGACGGTCTCGAAGCCGCGGTGCGGATGTGGCGGAAAGCCGGCGATGTAGTCGTCGGGATCGTCGGAGCCGAACTCGTCCAGCATCAGGAACGGATCGAAGCGTTCCGGCGCGGCGCCGCCAAATACGCGGGTAAGACTGACGCCGGCGCCATCGGAAGTCGCGCGGCCGGTGGTGATGAAAAGGATTTCACGCTGGGACATGTCGAATGCCTCTGGTCTGGAATGTCGCCAGAATAATGGTGCTGCTTCGATCAATGGTTGCGCATTATCGCTCTATCCAATCGATTGATTGGATCATTCCTTCACCATGAGGTCTCTCGCACGGCTGTAGACATAGCGCACCTTCTCGTACTCGAACGGCGAGTTCAGCTGGCCGTAACGGAAGCTGGTGACGTGGCGGGCGTTGATGGCGCGCAACGCGGTCAGGCTCAGCTCGCCACCGGTGGTCTCGGAGTACTGGAGGAAGTCGACCTGTCGCTCGACGGCGAAATCGGTGACGCGGCCGGTGGCATCGCGCAGGTTGGAGGGGCCGAGAGCCGGAATGATCAGGTAGGGCCCCTGGGGAACGCCCCAATATCCGAGCGTCTGGCCAAAGTCTTCGCTCTGGCGCACCAGACCCATGCGCGTGGCCGGGTCCCAGAGTCCGCCCACGCCCAGAATGCTGTTGAACAGGAAGCGGGCGGTGGCATTCGCCGCACGCTGTCCCTTGAGCTGCGCGACGCTGTTGAACAGCGTCGGAATCTCCCCGAGGTTGGCGAAGAAGTTGCTCACACCGGTGCGCACCGGTTGCGGCGTGACATAGCGATAGCCTCGCACCACCGGCAGCATCACCCATTGATCGAGCCGGTAGTTGAAGTGGTAGATGCGCCGGTTGACCGATTCGAACGGGTCGTAGACGTCCAGCGCCTGAAAGGTGGCGCGCTCGAACTCACGTTGGTCCAGCCCCGGATTGAACTCCAGGTTGCGTAACGGATGAGTGAAGCCATCCTCGTCGACCGCCGGTGTGTCGGCGAAGGCCAGGCCGCTGAGCAGCAGCAGCGGCAACAGCATTCCTTTAGCCACGGAAGAACTCCAGCATATGTTGGGCGTTGACGCGGTAGGTGAGGTTGCCGCAGTGGCCGCCGCGCGGATAGAGCGTCAGGCGATCGCCGAAGGTGCGGCGTAGAAAGCCGATGTCACCGGCACCGAGGATCACGTCGTCGGCGTTGTGCATGACCGCGATCTTCGGGCTCTGGCGCAGATAATCCTCGAGGGCATAGAGGCTGACCTGCTGGATCAGCTGCGGCAGGCTACCGCCGTCGTACTGCGCTCGCCACATGGGGATCAGCTGCTCGGTGATGTAGCAGTCGAAGTCGCAAAGCAGGGCGCGCTTGAAGAATGGCTCCAGGCGTGTGCCCTCGTTGATCGGATAGTCCTGCGGCACGATCAGTCCGCGACGGTTGATCAGGTCCGAGGTGAAGTTGATGTCGGCGGCGGAAAAACGGAACACCGAGCCGATCAGCATGGCCATCTGCTCGTCGCTGAGCTTCAGCGCCGACTGCTGGAAGTCGTAGAGCATCGCCTCGTCGAGGTCGATGTAGCCGCGCTGCCGGTAGTAGCGGGTGAGCTTTTCCAGCACCACCTCATAGAAGGTGGTGTGGTTGTCGATGCCGTCGACGCGGGTCTGCACCAATTTGTCCAGGTTGCCGACCGATGTGTAGAGGTTCACCGGCGGGTTGAGCAGCAGCACGCGCTTGAAGTTGAAGCTGCCGCGGGTTTCGTCCAGCTGGCTGACGAACGCCGCGTTCAGCGCGCCGAGGCTGTAGCCGGTGAGGTGGAANNGAACTCGGTGACAGGCAGCTTGTGATGCCGGGCGCGAATGGCCTGCATGACCCGATAGAGATCCTTGGCATCGTCGGCACTGATGCCCGGTGTGGCATAGCGCGAGGCAGCGGACATGAAGTCGTAGCTGGTGGGCGAAGACAGCTGCACCACGTGGTAGCCGGCGCCGTAGAACAGCCGCTTGAGGGCCTCGGTCTTGCCCGCCGAGTAATGCGCACCGGTGCCGGAAATGATGAAGATCAGCGGCGCCGGCCCGCGCTGGCGTGCCAGGCGATAGCGCAGCTGTTTGACCGGCCAGAAGTTGTCCGGCAGGGTGAATTCGCGCTCGGGCCGCAGACGCAGGCTGTAGTCAGCCTGGTCGATGGCGTCGTCGCTGGGTACCTCGGCGCGCAATGCGCTCGGCGTGCCGGCGATGGTCGCTTCGAAAGGATTGGCCAGGGGGTAGCCATACTCCTCGATGCTGAGATCAGCCGCGTGCAGCGGCGTAACGATCAGGGCGAGCAGGGCGGTCAGACGCAACAACAGCTGCATGGTGTATCTCCGTTGACAGGCCATCGCGGCCTGTAGCGAGGCGGCAACGGATGTCTCGTGCCGCCTGTCCCATCAGAACTGCATTGGCAGCGCAGTGCAAGCCAACATCTCTATGGCAGCGGCGCGGGGAATTCGATCCCTGCGCGGGGATGGAAATGCCGACGGCTCGACAGTTGCTGTCGAGCCCCGATGGCAAGCGGTACCCGTGCGGGGCAGGCGTCAGGCCTGGTGGTGCAGCCAGGCATGCTTAGGAATCGCTGCGCTGCGTCTACTGCGTTCGAATCGCTGCCAGACCTTCTCGTGGAAGTAGAAACCTACCGAATTGCACAGCGGCTCGATGGCGGCGACCAGTCCGCCGATGGCGATGTTGCCGGTCAGCGCATAGGTCACCGAAAAGGCAATGCAGAAGTGCATCAGGGTGAACGTCACGGTCTTGAGCATGGCCTGTCTCCTTGTGCAGTCGAGAATCGTTCTCGCGACAAGGAGAGTCTGGTCGAGGTCGAGCAATTTCTGAAATCAACGTGCTGCATGTGCGACATAGCGCCACACTATTTGTGTTTGGAATTGTTGCGAAGCGCCGATTCATGCGGCTCGAGGGCTCTATGTCGGGCCTTTTCGCAAGACGCATTCAGACCAAAGTCGGGTGGTGTTCGCTTCGGCCGGGCCTAAAGTGGCCGCCCTGCCTCCATCAGGGGGCAGCGACCGTGGAGACAGATTCCAATGCACAATGAAAATGTTTACCGGCAGATCTATGCCAATCCGCGTTTCCAGGAGCTGGTGGCCAAGCGCGGGCGTTTCGCCTGGATGCTGTCGGCCGTCATGCTCGGCGCCTACCTCGCGTTCATCCTGCTGATCGCCTTCGAGCCAAAGATCCTCGGCATCCCGCTTGCCGCCGATACCGTCACCACCTGGGGCATTCCGGTGGGCGTGGGCGTGATCTTCATGGCTTTCATCCTGACCGGTGTCTATGTGCAGCGTGCCAACGGTGAGTTCGATCGCATCAACCAGGAAATCCTCAACGAGGCACAGAAATAATGATCCTGCGTTTCCTGATGACTGCCCTGCTGTTGGCAGTCTCGCCCGCGCTGCTCGCCGATGCCATTACCGGCGAAGTTCAGAAGCAGGCCACCAATTACACCGCCATCATCATGTTCGTGGTGTTCATCGTGTTCACCATGGGCATCACCAAGTGGGCGGCCAAGCGCAACACCTCGACCGCTGACTACTACACTGCCGGCGGCAGCATCACCGGCTTCCAGAATGGTCTGGCGATTGCCGGCGACTTCATGTCGGCGGCGTCCTTCCTGGGCATTTCCGCGCTGGTCTACACCAGCGGCTATGACGGCCTGATCTACTCCATCGGCTTCCTCGTCGGTTGGCCGATCATCCTGTTCCTGATGGCTGAACGCCTGCGCAACCTGGGCAAGTTCACCTTCTCCGACGTGGCGTCCTATCGCCTCGGCCAGACGCAGATCCGTCTGCTCTCGGCATTCGGCTCGCTGATCGTGGTGGCCTTCTACCTGATCGCGCAGATGGTCGGTGCCGGCAAACTGATCCAGCTACTGTTCGGCCTGGACTACTACGTGGCTGTGGTGCTGGTCGGTGTGCTGATGGTCATGTACGTGCTGTTCGGCGGCATGCTGGCGACCACCTGGGTGCAGATCATCAAGGCGGTCCTGCTGCTGTCGGGCGCCAGCTTCATGGCCATCATGGTGATGAAGACCGTCGGCTTCGATTTCGGCAGCCTGTTCGCCGAAGCGGTGAAGATCCACGAGAAAGGCGCGCAGATCATGAGCCCGGGCGGTCTGGTTTCCGACCCGATCTCGGCGATTTCCCTGGGCCTGGCACTGATGTTCGGTACCGCCGGCCTGCCGCACATCCTGATGCGCTTCTTCACCGTGTCCGACGCCAAGGAAGCGCGCAAGAGCGTGTTCTACGCCACCGGCTTCATCGGCTACTTCTACATCCTGACCTTCATCATCGGCTTCGGCGCGATCCTGCTGGTCAGCACCAACCCGGACTTCAAGGACGTGACCGGTGCCATCGTCGGCGGCACCAACATGGTCGCCATCCACCTGGCCAGCGCCGTGGGCGGCAATCTGTTCCTCGGTTTCATCTCCGCGGTCGCCTTCGCCACCATCCTCGCGGTAGTGGCCGGCCTGACCCTGGCCGGTGCCTCGGCGGTTTCCCATGACCTCTATGCCTGCGTGATCAAGCAGGGCAAGGCGCGGGAAGAGGACGAGATGCGTGTGACCAAGCTGACCACCCTGACCTTGGGCGTGGTGGCGATTCTGCTCGGCATCATCTTCGAGAAGCAGAACATCGCCTTCATGGTCGGCCTGGCGTTCTCCATCGCCGCCAGCTGCAACTTCCCCGTGCTGTTCCTTTCCATGTACTGGAAGGGGCTGAGCACGCGCGGTGCGCTGTTCGGCGGCGCGCTGGGCCTGATCACCGCGCTGGTGCTGACCATCATCAGCCCCACCGTGTGGGTCGACGTATTCGGCTATGCCGAGGCGATCTTCCCCTACAAGTACCCGGCGCTGTTCTCCATGGTCGCCGCCTTCGTCGGTATCTGGTTCTTCTCGGTTACCGACAAGTCCAAGCGGGCAGGGGAGGAGCGTGAGCGCTTCTTCGCCCAGTTCGTCCGTTCGCAGACCGGTCTGGGTGCAACCGGCGCCGTCGCTCACTAAGGCGATCAGCCGGCAAGCGAAAGGGCAGCCCACGGGCTGCCCTTTTTCATTGGTGGCGGGCAAATCACCAGCCTGCACCGCGCCCATGTTGCCGTCATATTGCCTGCCGGGGACCGGGCGGTCAGCCCCATTGGCCAAGGGTTTGCCAGGGGCATTCATCAATCTGATGGATGCCGGTACGGCTCCGGGCATTCGCTAGACTCGCTGCCACTACCCGAACAACAAAGGCAGCACAACAATGCACAATCGCATGATGATCACCGGCGCCGGTTCCGGACTCGGACGGGAAATCGCCCTGCGCTGGGCGCGCGAGGGCTGGCAACTGGCGCTTTCCGACGTCAATGAGGCCGGGCTGGCGGAAACCCTGAAAATGGTTCGCGAGGCGGGCGGCGATGGCTTCACCATGCGCTGCGACGTGCGTGACTACAGCCAGCTGATCGCCTTCGCCCAGGCCTGCGAAGAGAAGCTCGGCGGCATCGATGTCGTGGTCAACAACGCCGGCGTGGCATCGGGCGGTTTCTTCGACGAGCTGTCGCTGGAAGACTGGGATTGGCAGATCGCGATCAACCTGATGGGGGTGGTCAAGGGCTGCAAGGCGTTTCTGCCGCTGGTTCAGAAGAGCAAGGGCAAGATCATCAACATCGCCTCCATGGCGGCGCTGATGCAGGCGCCCGGCATGAGCAACTACAACGTGGCCAAGGCCGGTGTGGTGGCGCTCTCTGAGAGCCTGATGGTCGAGCTGCGCCAGGCCGAAGTGGGTGTGCACGTGGTCTGTCCGTCGTTCTTCCAGACCAACCTGCTGGATTCCTTCCGCGGGCCGACGCCGAACGTGAAGGCGCAGATCGGCAAGCTGCTGGAGTCATCGCCGATCACCGCGGCGGACATCGCCGACTACATCCACCAGCAGGTGGCCAAGGGCGAGTTCATGATCCTGCCGCACGAGGAGGGGCGCATGGCCTGGAAGGTCAAGCAGCAGAATCCTCAGGCGATCTATGACGAGATGGCGCTGCTCGCCGAAAAGAAGCGGGCCAAGAGCAAGGCCGTCTGAATCCGGCCGGCCGCTGCCTTCAAGCGGCCGGTGCGGTTGCCTCCGGGGAGGCTGGGGAGTAGGGTTGCCTGTCCGGTTTCTTGCCGTAACCCTATGGATCGCTTGTGAATTTCCCTTCCCGCGGACTGTTGATGCTGGCCCTGGTGCTGGCAGCGATCAACCTGCGTCCTGGTATCACGTCCTTCGCCCCGCTTATCGAACGCATCGCCGAAGAGCTTGCCCTGCCCCGTGGCCTGATCAGCCTGACCACAGCCTTGCCGGTATTGCTGATGGGCCTGCTGGCGCCGTTGGCACCGCGGCTGGCGGTGCGCTTCGGTCTGGAGCGCAGCATCGCCCTGTGTCTTGGTCTGATCGCCGCGGCGCTGGTGCTGCGCCTGTTCGGCCACAATGCCGTGCTGCTGATCGTCACCGCCGGCCTGGTCGGTGCCGGCATCGCCGTTGCCGGGCCGTTGTTGTCCGGTTTCATCAAACGTTACTTTCTCGAACGCATGGGCAAGGTCGCCGCCTGGTACTCGCTGAGCATGGCGGTGGGCGGGACCCTCGGCGTCGTGCTGACGGCGCCGGCCACCGAAGCGTTGGGCCAGCAGTGGAATGCCGGCCTGGCGGTCTGGGCGCTGCCAGCGGTGATGGCGCTGTTGATCTGGTTGCGGCTGCCCAATCAGCCGGAGGCCGCCAGTGAAAGCGGTGCGGGCTTGCCCTGGAATGAGCCGCGGGCCTGGCTGTTGAGCATCTACTTTGCGCTGCAGGCCGGGCTGTTCTACGCGCTGGCCACTTGGCTGGTGGCGCGTTATCACGAGGTGGGCTACAGCCTGCTGCAGAGCAATGCGTTCTTCAGTGGCTTCATGCTGATCGGCCTGCCGAGCGCCTTCGCCATGCCCTGGCTGGCGCAGCGCCTGGGCAACCGTCATCGCATCATGGCGACCTGCGGAGTGCTGGCGACCCTGTGCCTGGCGCTGATCGCGCTGCGACCCGGCTGGCAGCCGCTGGTGGTCTGCATGCTGCTGGGTGTTGCGCTCAATGGCACCTTTTCCCTGGCGCTGATTTCGCCGATGTACGAAGCCGGCACGCCGCTGGCCGTCAGCCGACTCACCGCGATGATGCTCTGCACGGGTTACTGCCTGGCCTGCCTGACACCGGTGCTGGCCGGACTCGGTCGCGATCTGGCCGGGGACTATCGCATGCCATTCCTGGTGCTGACCGGCATGGCGGCGTGCATGTCGCTGCTGGCGATGCGCCTGCGGCCACGACATGTCGATCGCTGAGCGGTCTGGCTGTGGCCTGCGTCACCGCTTGCCATGCCGCGGATGACCGGCTCGCCGTGCTGTGCTAGAAAGCTCGCCGTCCACGTCCCAACCTAGCGCGCCGGAGTTCTGCTTGGAGTCTGAATCCATCGTTTATGGCTGCATCCGCGATTGGCCATCCGCCGACCTCGAGCAGTGCCGCCAGCGCCGGGCGAACAATCTGGCCGCCGTGCAGGCGTTGCCGCAGGGCGAGGCCTGGCCCTTCATCGGCCGCGAGATGTTTTCCTTCTGCCGTGACGAGGATCTGGGCCTGTATCAGACCCAGGTGATCCACTTCGGCGCCAGTTACCGCGCCGTCGAGTACGAGTGGGCGCTGTGGGTGCAGCGCTTCGAGGCTCTGCTCAAACAGCTGTACTGGACCAGCGCCGTGGTGCACCTGGAGACCGAGCTCAACGGCACCCATACCTTTCGCTGGGAAACCGACTCGGGTAGCCACAGCCCGCAGCAGAGCGACCTGCGCATGCGCTGCGCCTGGGAGCGGGAAAGCGGGTTGTTCGGCTGACCCCGGTGCGGCTCAGTCCAGCCACTCCCTGGGCACGTCGCGCTTGAGCGCGAGCTGGCACTGCTGACTGTCCGCATCGAAGACGATCACGGCTTGGCCTTTGTCCAGGGCGCGGCGTACCCGCGCGACCCGGGTTTCCAGTGGCGTTTCGTCGCCATTGTCGGTGCCGTCACGAGTGACGAAATCCTCGATGAGGCGGGTCAGGGTGTCCGGTTCGAGCTGGTCGTGGGGTATGAGCATGGGGCTTCTTCGATAAGACGGAGGGGCGATGCTAGGTCGCGCCGCCCTGCAGGTAGCTGTCCAGGCAAGCATACAGCTGCCGGCTCTCCAGCGGCTTACCGATGAACTCGTCCATCCCGGCGTCGAGGCCACGCTGGCGGTGCTCGGCCAGCACATGGGCGGTCACCGCGATGATGGGCACGGCCTGCAGCTGCTGTTCCGCTTCCAGTTCACGGATCTGGCGGCTGGCCTCGAAACCGTCCAGCTCGGGCATTTCGCAATCCATCAGGATCAGCTGAACGGCGTGCGGATCGCGGCGGTAGAGATCCACGGCCTGGCGGCCGTTGTCGGCGAGCTGCACGGCGTAGCCGCGTTTCTTCAGCAGGCCGCGCACCACCATCTGGTTCACCGGATTGTCTTCGGCGACGAGGATGCAGGGTTCGCCCTGCGGCTGCGCCGGTGAGGGTGAACCGCGCTCGCCGGCGGTTGCCGGTTCCTGGGCGTAGAGCATTTGCAATGCCTCGCGCAGCGGCGCGCTCTGCAGCGGCAGCGCCAGACTGACCAGACGCAGCCCCGGCGTGACGGGTGGCGGCTCGTGAATCGGCGAATAGAGCATCAGCACACGCTGATTGCTCTCCAGATGCGGGCGCAGACGTTCCAGCCACTGGCTCGGACTGCCCGGCCAGGGCGCCAGCAGTACCAGCAATGGCGGGGCGGTGAAGTCGGCAAGGCAATCCGGCAGGCGCTCCGGGTCCTGACAACGCTCGGTACGCATGCCCCAGCGACGCAGCAGATGACTGAGTGCCTCCAGCCCCTGGGCGTCCTGCGAGGCGAGCAGCGCCGGCCGGCCCGCCAGTAGCTGGTTCAGCGGGTCTTCCACATCGCTGGCGGCATGCAAAGGAATCTCGAAGCAGAAACGGCTGCCACGGCCCGGTGCGCTCTGCACCTCGATATGGCCGTTCATCATTTCCACCAGCTCTTTGCTGATGGCCAGGCCCAGCCCGCTGCCGCCATAGCGGCGCGTGGTGCTGGAGTCGCCCTGGGAGAAGGATTCGAACAGCTGAGCCAGAACCTCCTGGCGCATGCCGATGCCGCTGTCGCTGACGCAGAACACCAGGCGCCGCGAGCCGTCCTGAGTCTGCCGGCTGGACACTTCCAGCAGCACATGGCCGTGTTCGGTGAACTTCAGCGCATTACTCAGCAGGTTCATCAGAATCTGCTTGAGGCGGGTGGGATCGCCGCGGATGCGTCGCGGGACGCCGGGCTCCAGGCCGACGTGCAGGCTCAGCTGCTTTTCCAGCGCCTGGGCGGTGAACAGGCGAATGGTCTCGGAAATGAGGATTTCCAGGTCGAAGTCGATGTCTTCGAGGCTCAGCTTGCCGGAGCCGATGCGGGCATAGTCGAGGATGTCGTTGATGACTGCCATCAGCGAATTGCCGGAGCTGGAGATGGTATCCAGGTAGAACTGCTGGCTGCGATCCAGCGGCGTTTCGCGCAGCAGCTGCAGCATGCCGAGCACGCCGTTGAGCGGTGTACGGATTTCGTGGCTCATCTTGGCGAGGAAGCGGCTCTTGGCCTCGTTCTCGCTGGCGGCCCGCTCGGCAGCCTCGCGGGAGCGGTAGCCCTCTTCCTTGAGCAGGTTGATACGGTCGGCAAGTCCGATGGACAGGGTGATCAGCTCGAAGGCGACGCTGGCTTTCACCACGGCCGCCCCGTATAGCCCCAACAGCTCGATGCCGAGGGAGCCGGCGGTGACCAATATGAAGGATGCCAGCAGCACGCCCCAGGCCAGGGTGTAGTAGACGCCGTAGCGCACGCCTCGGCGCCAGACAAAGGCGCCCGCCAGCAGCAGCCCGGCCGACACGATGATCACCGTGATGCTCGCCAGGATGCTCCAGCTCTGCACGTCCAGCACGAGGCCGGAAATCATGCTGCCGAACGCGGCCAGCAGAGTGCAGCGCAGGAGCAGGTCGAGTCGCGGGAACAGTTCGCGGGTATGCAGGAAGTGCCGGCTGAACTGGATGGCGATCAGGCAATGGCTGAACATCAGCACGTAGATGCCCTGGGCGACCCAGCCGCCATCGTCGGCAANNAAAACCGTCGAAGGACAGGGCGAACAGGCCGACGTTAAGGGTATAGACCAGGTACCAGAAATAGGCCGGCTCACGCAGCGAGGCGAAGAGGAACAGGTTGTAGCAGAACATCGCGAACAGCACGCCGTAGAAGGCGCCGCTGAGCCCGTTCAGCTCCTCGTGCTGGGACGCGCTGGCATTGTAGGTGCTGAAGTACAGCGGCACGTATAGCGTGCTGGTGGTCTTGATGCGCAGCAGCAGGGTGGTTTCGCCGGGCGGCAGGTTCACCGGAAACCAGAAATTGCTGACCTTCACCGGGCGCTCGGCAAACGGGTGGAGGTCTCCGGTCAACTGCTGGCTCAGACTGCCATCGGGGTATCGCAGGAATAGCTCGATATGGTCGAGCAGCGGGTAGTTGATCTCGATGAAGCCGCTCAGCGGCTCGGCGAGACGGTTGGACAGACCGGCGCGCAGCCACCAGGTCGAACTGTTCTTGCCTTCGTTGACGTGGCCACCCTCGACGGCACGAAAGCGCTCGGGCGGTAGTGCCAGAATCTCATCGACGTCCAGACGGCCGGTGCGGTCTTCCAGGTAGAAGGTGCCATTGCCGAGGGACTGGCGCGTATCGATCGAGTCGAGCACCACAGGCGTGAATGCCCAGGCTTGAAGCGACAGGCAAAACAGCAGCAGAGCCAGGCATAAACGCGGCAACATTTTTCGATCCGGCAGGTGCGCCCGTTGGGCAGGGCGACACAGATTAGTAGAGCGGTGTGACGGTACCGATTCCTTCGGGCTCTACATGGCGCCTTCAGAGTGCCGCACGTCCTTGTCCGGACAACTTTGCCGAGTTACGCGCCGAGCGGCAAGCCTCGCCTGCGGCAAAGCAGGCGGCTTGTCACGCAATCGGATTTCAGCTGTTGCGCTCCTGCGGATTGGAATGGCGGCCGATCAGGGTATCCACCGGCGGCACGCGGGTATCGTTTTCCATCTGCGCATCGTGCTCCAGTTGATGGCTGAAGCGCTCCAGAGAGTCCTTCGCGTGCTGGGCATCGCTGGCGAATACCGGCTGGCTGAGCATGTAGCCGCAGAGCAGCCGGCTCATGGCGGCGAGGCTGTCGATGTGGGTGCGCTCGTACCCATGGGTGGCGTCGCAGCCGAAGGCCAGCAACGCGGTACGGATATCGTGCCCGGCCTCCACGGCCGATTGCGCATCGCTGTGGTAGTAGCGGAACAGGTCGCGGCGTACCGGAATCTCGTGCTCGGTTGCGAGCTTGAGCAGATGGCGCGACAGGTGGAAGTCATAGGGACCGCCGGAATCCTGCATTGCCACGGTGACCGCATGCTCGCTGGAGGCCTGGCCCTTGGCGGCGGGGGCGATGTCGATGCCAACGAATTCGCTGACATCCCAGGGCAGGGCGCCGGCGGCACCGGAGCCGGTTTCCTCGGTGATGGTGAACAGCGGGTGCACGTCGATCGGCGGCTCGCGGCCGCTTTCCACGATGGCCTTGAGCGCGGCCAGCAGAGCCGCAACGCCGGCCTTGTCGTCCAGGTGACGAGCGCTGATATAGCCGCTCTCGGTGAACTCGGGCATGGGATCGAAGGCGACGAAATCACCAACGTTGACGCCCAGCGCACAGGTTTCGTTGCGGCTGTAGGTGTAGGCGTCCAGGCGCAGTTCGACGTGGTCCCAGCTGACGGGAGCCTCGTCCACCGCGGTGTTGAAAGCGTGCCCGGAGGCCAGCAGCGGCAAGACGCTGCCGCGGATCACCCCGGTATCGGTGAAAACGCTGACGCGGCTGCCCTCGGCGAAGCGGCTCGACCAGCAACCCACCGGCGCCAGGCCCAGGCGGCCGGTATCGTGAATCTCGCGGACGATGGCGCCGATGGTGTCCAGGTGCGCGGCGACCGCGCGGTCCGGGCTGTAACGGCGCCCCTTGAGCGTGGCGCGGATGGTGCCGCGGCGGGTCAGCTCGAAGGGGATACCCAGTTCGGTCAGGCGCTCGGCGACATAGCGCACGATGGTGTCGGTGAAGCCGGTGGGGCTGGGGATGGCGAGCATCTCCAGCAGCACCCGTTGCATGTAGTTGAGATCGGGCTCGGGTAGTTGTGCGGTCATGGAAACCTCCCGTTGACGGCGGCCTTGCAGCCACCCGATGAAATGAATGAAGACAGCGTGATGGGCGCCCTTGGGCTGCCCCTCGATGGATGGCCTGCGCCCGGCCGAGGCCGGGCGGGCGATCAGCCAGCGACGCTGAGCGGAAAGAGCAGGTCGATGAAGCGCTCGGCGGTCGGCTGCGGCTCGTGATTGGCCAGGCCGACGCGCTCGTTGGCTTCGATGAAGACGTACTCCGGTTGATCCGGGGACGGCACCAGCAGGTCGAGGCCGACCACCGGGATGTCCAGCGCGCGGGCGGCACGCACAGCGGCATCGATCAGCANNGCTGGGCGGTGACATCCTCCAGCGTACCGCCGGTGTGCAGGTTGGCGGTGCGACGGACGGACAGGCGCTTGCCCTCGGGCAGTACGCTGTCGAAATCGAAACCGGCGTCACGCAGGCAGCGCTGGGTTTCCTCGTCCAGCGGGATCTGGCTCTCCCCACCGGTAGCGGCCTGGCGCCGCCGGCTCTGCTTCTCGATCAGCGCGCCGATGCGGGTGCGGCCGTCACCGATGACTTCGGCCGGGCGGCGGACGGCTGCCGCAACCACCTCGTAGCCGATGACCACGATGCGCAGGTCCAGGCCCGGATGGTAGCTCTCCAGCAGCACCCGGCTGTCGTACTGGCGGGCGCGCTGGATCGCTTCCTCCATCTCGGCACCGTCACGCAGGTCCACCGCCACGCCCATGCCCTGCTCGCCATCCACCGGCTTGACCACCACGCTGCCATGTTCGGCGAGAAAGGCGGCGTTTTCCTCCGCCGTGCCAGCCAGCCGCTGCGCCGGCAGGCAGATCCCGGCGTGGGACAGGGTGCGGTGGGTCAGGCGCTTGTCCTGGCAGAGTGTCATGCTCACGGCCGAGGTGAGATCGGACAGCGACTCCCGGCAACGCACCCGCCGACCACCCTGGGTGAGCGTGAACAGTCCGGCCTCGGCATCGTTGACCTCGATCTCGATGCCGCGCCGGCGGGCTTCGTCGACGATGATCTTGGCGTAGGGGTTGAGCTTGGCTTCCGGCCCCGGGCCGAGGAACAGCGGCTGGTTGAAGCTGTTCTTGCGCTTGACGGTGAAGGTCTGCAGGTCGCGGAAGCCGAGCTTGGCATAGAGCGCCTTGGCCTGCTGGTTGTCGTGCAGCACGGACAGGTCCAGGTAGGCCAGGCCGCGCCCCATGTAGTGCTCGATCAGATGGCGTACCAGTGCCTCGCCGACGCCAGGTCGCGGGCAACTGGGCGAGACTGCCAGGCACCAGAGGCTCGAACCGTTTTCCGGATCATTGAAGGCGCGGTGGTGATCGATGCCCATCACGCTGCCGATGATCTGCCCGGAGGTGTCGTCCTCGGCCAGCCAGTACACCGGCCCGCCTTGCTCGCGTGGCGTGCAGCGCTCCGGGTCGACCGGCATCATGCCGCGCGACTGATAGAGGCCGTTGATCGCATGCCAGTCCGCCTCGCTCTGGGCGCGGCGCACGCAGAAGCCGCGAAATGGTTTCTGTGACGGGCGGTAGTCGCTGAACCAGATGCGCAGAGTGTCGGAGGGATCGAGGAACAGCTGCTGTGGTGCGTACGACAGGACCTGATGGGGCGCCGCCACGTACAACGCGATATCGCGTTCGCCGGCCTGCTCGTTGAGCAGCTCGGCGGCAAGCTGCGCGGGATCCGAATAGGTGTGGCCGACGAGGATGCGCCCCCAGCCGCAGTGCAGGACCACGGGCCCACAGGGTTCTTCCTGACCATCCTCCGCGAAGCGTGCCTGCAACCGCTGGTAGGTCGGGGCCTGGCCGCGCAGCAGGCGCTGACCGTAGGCTTGGGACTTCTGCATGGTACGTTCCTTGATGCTAAGTCACGAACCGGCCAGCGGCGGGGCGAAACGGTCGCCCCCGTGGCGCGTGCCAGCCGCAGCCGTTCGTGAGCGGGTTATTGGGGCCGTCTAGCCATGGCGCGACCTCATCGATGCCCCTAGAGGCCTTGTTCGCTCAACCATAGGTTGACCGCCGCCAGCTGCCAGAGTTTGGAACCGCGCAGCGGGGTAAGCTGGCCATCCGGATCGGCGAGCAGCTTCTCCAGCATCTGCGGGTTATACAGCCCGCGCTCCTGGCTGGGGTCGAGCAACATCTCGCGCACCCAGTTCAGCGTGGCACCCTGCAGGTGCTTGAGGCCCGGCACCGGGAAGTAGCCCTTG
>JABAHQ010004465.1_pt2 | contig 17289 bp, 12 predicted proteins | sample 7062091 | NCBI WGS metagenome assembly JABAHQ01 (sample SAMN14534359, study PRJNA622989) | marine sediment metagenome | biome: marine biome [ENVO:00000428]; feature: marine pelagic biome [ENVO:01000023]; material: deep marine sediment [ENVO:00002113] | place: India: Gulf of Kutch | collected...
TGCTCTCTCCGGTGCTCTCGGGCGAGAAGACCCTCGATGAGATCATGCTCAACGACGAGCAATGGTATGCCGAGCACAGTGTCGCGCTGCACAAGGGCATACCCGTTGTGTCCATCGATCGCGCCCGGCGCCGGGTGAGCGCCGCGGACGGAACCAGCGCCGACTACGATCGCCTGCTGCTGGCCACCGGATCGAGCCCGGTCAAGCTCCCCGTGCCCGGAAATGACTTGCCCGGCGTGGTCACCTTTCGTGATATCGCCGACGTACAGCGCATGCTCGATGCCACGAAGGACAAGCGCCATGCGGTCGTGATCGGCGGCGGGCTGCTCGGCCTGGAGGCGGCCCACGGACTGGTGCAGCGCGGCATGGCGGTCACGGTGGTGCACCTCGTGGACCGGCTCATGGAAAAGCAGCTCGATGCGCAGGCGGCGCGCATGCTCCAGCAGTCGCTGCAGGCGCGCGGCATGCAGTTCCTGTTGGGCGTGCGCACCGCGGCCATCCTGGGCACCGATCTGGCTCGCGCCGTGCGCCTGGCGGACGGGCGCGAGCTCTACACCGATCTGGTGGTAATGGCGGTCGGCATTCGCCCCAACATCGACCTCGCCCGGTCGGCGGGGCTGCACTGCGAGCGGGGCGTGTTGGTGGACGACACCATGCAGACATTCGATCCGCGCATCTATGCGGTGGGCGAGTGCGCCCAACACCGCGGCACCACCTATGGCCTGGTCGCGCCGCTGTTCGACATGGGGCGCACATGTGCCAACCATCTTGCGCGCCTGGGCACCGCGCGTTACGAGGGCTCGCTTACCTCCACCAAGCTCAAGGTGAGCGGCATCGACCTGTTCTCTGCCGGGCAGTTCATGGGCGGCGAGGACACCGAGGACCTGGTATTTCGCGACGCCGCGCGCGGCGTCTATAAAAAACTGGTGGTGCGCGACAACTGCATCCAGGGCGCGGTGATGTACGGTGACACGCTCGACGGCACCCGGTACTTCGAGCTGATGCGCGACGCCACGGACATCACCGGCCTGCGCGAGCAACTCCTGTTCGGCCAGGCCCACCTGGGCGATGCCGGGCACGGCGCCGAGAGCCGGGTCGCGGCCATGTCCGACACGGCGGAGGTGTGCGGGTGTAACGGCGTGTGCAAGGGCGACATCGTGCGCGCCATTACCGAAAACAAGCTGTTCACGCTGGAAGAGGTGCGCACCTATACCAAGGCCTCAAGCTCCTGCGGCTCCTGCACCGGCCTGGTGGAGGCGCTGCTCGCCACTACCCTGGGCGGCGACTACTCCGCGGCGCCAAAACGCAAGCCGGTCTGTCCCTGCACCGAGTACTCTCACGACGAGGTGCGCGCGAGCATTCGCGACCATGGCCTGAAGTCCATCCCGGACGTAATGGCGTTCCTGGAATGGAAGAACCCGGACGGATGCGCCAAGTGCCGCCCGGCCCTGAACTACTACCTGGTCTGCGCCTGGCCCGGCGAGTACGCCGACGACTACCAGTCGCGCTTCATCAACGAGCGGGCCCACGCCAACATCCAAAAGGACGGGACTTACTCGGTGGTGCCGCGCATCTGGGGCGGTGAGACCACGCCCGCCCAGCTGCGTGCCATCGCCGAGATCGCCGAACGCTACGAGGTGCCCACTGTCAAGCTCACCGGAGGGCAGCGCCTCGACCTGCTGGGCGTGAGAAAGGAAATCCTGCCGCGGATGTGGGGCGATCTCGCCCGTGCCGGCTTTGTCTCCGGGCACGCCTACGGCAAGGCGGTGCGCACGGTCAAGACCTGCGTCGGCTCTCAGTGGTGCCGGTTCGGGACCCAGGACTCCACCACTACGGGCATCCTGTTGGAGAAGATGGCGTGGGGGGCGTGGACGCCGCACAAGGTGAAGCTGGGTATCTCGGGCTGCCCCCGCAATTGCGCCGAGGCCACGATCAAGGATTTTGGCGCGGTGGCGGTGGACTCCGGCTGGGAGCTGCACGTAGGGGGCAACGGCGGGGTCAAGGTGCGGGGCACCGATTTCCTGGCCCACGTGAAGACCATGGAGGAGGTGTTGGAGTACTGCGCGGCGTTCCTGCAGCTCTATCGCGAGGAAGCGCACTATCTGGAGCGCACCGCGCCCTGGATCGAGCGCGTGGGGCTGGCCTGCGTGAAGCAGCGCGTCGTGGAGGATGAGGCGAGTCGCAAGGCGCTGGCCGAGCGTTTCCACGACGCGCAAGACCTCGCCCAGGCGGACCCGTGGGCCGAACGCGCCGGCGGCGGCGAGGCGCACGAGTTCACCATCCTCAAGAAGGTGAGCTGACCCGATCGATTCATTGATTGGGTTTGTGCAACGATCGCTTGGCAGCTTGTTTGAATGGGAATTGCTGCTGCCTCATAGATTCCCTCTCTCTCCAGGGGTGTCGCAAAAGCGTCCTTTGTCGGAGAGATGAACTTTGCAGCCTGGAGGGACTGCTGGCGAAATCCGGGGATCACGCCAGCCCATTCCCGCGGATTTCACTTCGTTCCATCCGGGCTACTCACTGCAGTCCCGGTAGGTGGCTTCCTTGGTGCTGTCCCGGCGGCGCCACACGTCTTGGACATGACGGAGCCAATCGGAACGTCCCTTCTCCGGGAGAAGGACAGGATGAGGGGATCAAACGCGCAAAGCTTTGATTGGTTGAATCCCCTCACCCCGGCCTCTGCCGGAGGGAAAGGGATTTATGGAATAGCGATGAATGGAAACGAACCGAGGTGATCTTATGCAGGCCGCAACCGAGCTGCAGCACAGTGACTGGATCGAGATCGGCCGCCTGGAGGACATCCCGCGTCGGGGCGCCCGGGTGGTGGACCTGCCGGCGGGCAGGGTGGCCGTGTTTCGCACCGCCGATGAGGAGGTGTTCGCCCTGCGCGACCGCTGCCCGCACCGCGGCGGGCCGCTGTCCCAGGGGATCGTGCACGGTCGCAAGGTGACCTGCCCCCTGCACGATTGGAAGATCCACCTGGATACGGGCCGGGCGGCGGCCCCGGACGAGGGCTGCGCGGCGCGCTTTCCGGTGCGCGCGGTCGACGGGCGGGTGTGGCTGTCCGCATGCCCCGAAATGGGCTCGGAGAGCGCGGGCATCGAGGACAGCGACAGGCGTGCCCCGTGACCGAGGTGAGGACCACGTGCCCGTACTGCGGCGTCGGCTGCGGGGTGATCGCCCGCGTCGACGGGCGCGGCACGGTCAACGTGCGCGGTGACCCCCAGCACCCCGCCAACCTGGGGCGCCTGTGCTCCAAGGGTGCGGCCCTGGGCCAGACCGTGGATCTGGTGGGCCGGCGGCTGCATCCGGAAGTGAACGGCGAGCGCTGCGACTGGGACGGGGCCCTCGCGAGCGTGGCCGATGGTTTTCGGCGCGTGCTCTCCGAGCACGGCCCCGGCGCGGTGGCATTCTATGTCTCGGGTCAGTTGCTTACCGAGGCCTACTACGTGGCCAACAAGCTGATGAAGGGCTTCATCGGCACGGCCAACATCGACACCAATTCGCGCCTGTGTATGTCCTCGGCGGTGGCGGCCCACAAGCGCGCCTTCGGGGCGGACCTGGTGCCCTGCGCCTACGAGGACTTGGAGCGCGCCAACCTGATCGTGCTGGCCGGCTCCAACCTGGCCTGGTGCCATCCCGTGCTGTATCAGCGCATCGCCCAGGCCAAGCGCCGCACCCCCGAGCGCCGGGTGGTGGTGATCGATCCGCGGCGCACCGCGACGTGCGAGCTGGCCGACCTGCACCTCGCGCTCGCGCCGGGCAGCGACGCGGGGCTGTTCAACGGGCTGCTCGCCTATCTGAAAGATGCAGGGCGTGTGGGTCGGCGTTTCGTGGAGGCGCACACGGAAGGGGCCGGGGCGGCCCTGGAGGCGGCCCGGGCCAGCGCGCCGGATGTGGCCTCGGTGGCCCGCCAGTGCGGGCTGCCGGCGGCGGACGTGGCCGCCTTCTTTCGCTGGTTCGCCGAGGAGCCGCGCGCGGTCACGCTGTTCTCCCAGGGCATCAACCAGTCCAGCAGCGGCACCGACAAGGGCAACGCCATCATCAACTGCCACCTGCTCACCGGGCGCATCGGCCGGCCGGGGGCGGGGCCGTTCTCGATTACCGGCCAGCCCAACGCCATGGGCGGGCGGGAGGTGGGGGCGCTGGCCAACCAGCTCGCCAGCCATCTGGAGCTGGACGAGCCGCGGCACCGCGCATTGGTGCAAGGCTTTTGGGGCGCACCACGACTGGCCGACCGACCGGGGCGCAGGGCCGTGGAGCTGTTCGACGCCATCGAGCGCGGCGAGATCCGGGCGGTGTGGGTCATGGGCACCAACCCCGTGGTGAGCCTGCCCGAGGCCGATCGCGCGCGCGCGGCCCTGGCGGGCTGCGAGCTGGTGGTGGTGTCCGACTGCATGCGCCACACCGACACCACCGCGGTGGCCGACGTCCTGCTGCCGGCGCTCACCTGGGGCGAGCGCGACGGCACGGTCACCAACTCCGAGCGATGCATCTCGCGCCAGCGCCCGTTCCTGCCGCCGCCGGGGGAGGCCCGTGCGGACTGGTGGAGCATCTGCGAGGTGGCCAAGCGCATGGGGTTCGAAGAGGCATTCACCTACGAGGGTCCGCACCAGATCTTCGACGAGCACGCGCGCCTGTCGGCCCTGGCGGGCGGGGCGTTCGACATCGGTGCCCTGGCCGGCGGCTCGGCCCAGGACTACGAGGCCCTCCGCCCGGTGCAGTGGCCGGTCCCGCGGGGCGGGCAGGGCGCCGGCAGGGCCCGCCTGTTCCGCGACGGGCGCTTCGCCACCCCCGACGGCCGGGCCCGCCTGGTGCCCGTGGTCCCGCGGCCGCCCGCGCACCGCGTCGATGATCGCTTCCCGCTGGCCTTGAACACCGGGCGCGTGCGCGACCACTGGCATACCCTCACGCGCACCGCAAAGTCCCCGCGCCTGGCCGCCCATACCCCGGAGCCCTACGTCGAGCTCCACCCCCGGGATGCGCGCCGGGCTGGCGTGGGCGGGGGTGAGCTGGCCCGGGTCAGCAGCGCCTGGGGCGCGGTTCTCGTGCGAGTGCGGGTCGGCGCGGCGCAGCGCCCGGGTTCGGTATTCGTGCCAATGCACTGGAGCGACATCCACTCGGCCCAGGCGCGCATCGGCGCGGCGGTGAATGCGGCGCTCGACCCGGTGTCCGGGCAGCCGGAGAGCAAGCACACGCCGGTGCGGGTCGAGCCCTGGCCGGCCGCCTGGCACGGTCTGGTGCTTTCCCGGCGCCGCCTTGACATGGGCGCGATGGACTACTGGACTTGCGAGCGGGGGCCCGGCCTTTGGCTCTATCACGTCGCCGGGCGCCACCCGCCCGCCGACTGGCATGCCGCGGCGCGGGCGCTCCTGTGCCGGTCCGAGCGCCAGGTCAACTGGGTGGAATACGCCGATACCGGCACCGGTCTCTACCGGGCGGCGCGTCTGACGGGGGCGCGGCTGGAGAGCTGTATCTTGATCGAGAGCCGCTATCCGGCGGCAGGCCGTGACCGTGTGCTGGACCTGTTTCGGCGCGATGTGCTATCGGCCCAGGAGCGGGCCGTGCTGCTGTCGGGGCAGGGGTGCGATGCCGGTGAGGGGTCCGTGCTGTGCGCCTGCGCCGGGGTGACGCGGGGCGCCATCGAGAAGGCCGTGCGGGAAGGGCGGGCCGCGAGCGTGCAAGAGCTGGGCGTCCGTTTCGGCGCCGGGGCCAACTGCGGGAGCTGCGTGCCCGAGCTCCAGCACCTCCTGGCGATACACGCCGAACGCTGAAGCGCATAAAAAAGCCCCGCCGGATGGCGGGGCCTGGCAGTCACTGCCGGACGTGCTCAGTCTTCGCCGGCGAAGGCGCCCAGCAGGTGCAACAGGCTGGTGAACAGGTTGTAGATAGCCACGTACAGCGTGATGGTGGCCATGATGTAGTTGGTCTCGCCGCCGTGGATGATGTTGCTGGTCTCGTAGAGGATCAGCCCGCTCATCAGCACCACGAACATGGTGGAGACCGCCAGCGACAGCCCCGACAGCCCGAAGACGAGGGCGGCGATGCCGGCCAGGAAGGCCACCAGGATGCCCGCCACCAGGAACCCGGCCAGGAAGCTGAAATCCTTACGAGTTGTAAGGGCATAGCCCGACAGCCCCAGGAAGATCACACCCGTGGAGCCCAGGGCATAGGCCACCAGCTCCGCGCCGTTCGAGAAATGCGTGACGTAGGCGTTGATGATCGGCCCGAGGGTCAGGCCCATGAAGCCCGTGAGGGCGAACACGAACACCAGGCCCAGGGCGCTGTTGCGGAACTTGGTGGTCAGGAACAGCAGCCCGAAGTAGCCCACCAAGGTGATCAACAGCCCCGGGTGGGGCAGGTTCATGGCCATGGAGACCCCCGCCGTCAGCGCGCTGAACAGCAGCGTCATGGACAGCAGGGTGTAGGTGTTTCGGATGACCTTGTTGGTTGCCGGGGCGGCTACGCGACCCCGTGCAATGACCTGATCGTAGTTGTTCATTCAAATTCCCCTTCGCCTCCGTTGGTTTAAACAAGGCTATCCACTATGACCGTGGCGATGAGCCAGTGTTCCGTTCAAGAATATAGGGACGGTCGTGCTAAATTCAAGCATATTCGCGCGAGATAGACCTACCGGTGGTCCCCGACTGGCGGCTTCCGGTATCCTTGGCCTCGGGGCCGGGCCCCGGCGGCCGCCGGGGCCCGGCCCTTGACCCCATTCGGAGAGGTGGCCGAGCGGTCGAAGGCGGCGGTCTTGAAAACCGCTGAGGCGCAAGCCTCCGGGGGTTCGAATCCCTCCCTCTCCGCCATTCATGCAAAAGGGGGCCCGAAGGGGCCCTTTTGGATGGATCACAGGGTGGATTCGAAACCTCGGAGAAATAGAATTAGCGCTTCGACAACCCGGCGAAGCCGGGTTGAACGCCGGAGCGCAGCGACCGGAGAAATCGGGACAGCCACAAAAAATGGAGGAATCGGGACTGGAGAAATCGGCGAAAATTCGCAAAATTCGGCAAAATTCGGGATATCCACAAATCGGGAACACGAAGAAATTCGGGACACCCACGAATTGCTCTGCGCCGGGAGAAGAACCGATCTGAGAATCGGTTTGGGTGCTCGGGGTATGAGAAGATACCGGGCTGCCCTGGCGGAGGGCCCGGACTGCGAGCCAAAGGGGACAGATTTGTTTGAGTGAGGCGCACCACCCGCTACACCTACGATGTGCNNGGGTGCTCGGGGTATGAGAAGATCCCGGGCTGCCCGGGCGGAGGGTCCGGACGGCGCAGAGACGTGACAGGCATGCGATGTCTGCCGCAGGGCGTGAAGGAAGAAAGTCATGGGCAAAGCCCCGATTTCGCCAGCCTCGACCGGGCTTTGGGCGCACTGCTCGGTCTCGCCGTCGGCGATGCCGTCGGGACCACACTCGAGTTCTCGCGGCGGGATGCGCAGCCCCCCTTGACCGACATGGTGGGCGGCGGTCCGTTCGATCTTGAGCCCGGGCAGTTCACCGACGACACCAGTATGGCGCTGTGCCTGGCCGATTCGCTGCTCGCTGCGGGAGAGCTGGATGTGCAGGATCTGATGGAGCGCTTCGTGCGCTGGTGGCGCGAGGGCGAGAACTCCTCAACGGGCCGGTGTTTTGACATCGGTGCTACTACCGCGAACGCGCTGCAGCGGTTCGTGGGCACCGGGGAGGCATATGCGGGCAGCACCGATCCCTNNCGGTCGCCGTGCGCTGGCATCGCGAGCGCGGGCCGTGGCGGCGGCGGGTGCTCAGAGCCGCACCACCCACGCGGCGCGGGCGGCGGTGGATGCCTGCGCTTGGTTTGCGGGGATGCTGGTGGATGCCATCCAGGGGGCAGCGAAGGAAGATGTACTCGCGCCGAGCGCTTGTGCGGGCGATCCCGCGGTGGCGGCCGTGGCCGCGGGCTCGTGGCGCGGCCGGGCGTGAGATGAGATCTCTTCCTCCGGCTACGTAATCCATACCCTGGAGGCCGCGCTGCGGTCTGTGGATCGTGCGGGGAGCTTCGAGGAGGCGGTGCTCGCCGCCGCCAACCCGGGAGACGACGCCGACACGGTGGCCGCGGTCACCGGGCAGCTCGCGGGCGCCCTGTGGGGCGCGAGCGCGATCCCGGCCTGCTGGCGGGAGCGGCTCGCCTACGGGGAATCCATCGTGGCCCGGGCGCGGGCGCTGTTCGAGCTCGGGCGCGCCGGATGAGCGGGGCGGCGGCCAACATCGATCTGGCCAGGCGGCTGGCAGGCGAGGGGAGCCTGCGCATGCAGTGGGCGCACTGGCTGGAGGGCCCGGCGCCTTTCGGGCCGGGCGCGGTGTCCTTCGAGCGGGTGCGGGGCATGTTGCTGGGGCTGGCTGTCGGCGATTCCCTGGGCAACACCTCGGAAGGCATGTTACCCGACAGGCGAAGACGGCGCCACGGGTTGATCCGGGACTACCTGCCCAATCGGCATGCCGGCACCCGCCCGTGGGGCTGCCCTCGGACGATACACAGCTCGCCTCCTGGACAGTCAAGCATGTGCTCGACCGCGGGTGTCTCGAGCCGCAGGCGCTCGCGGAGCTGTTCCTCTTGCGCACCATCTTCGGCGTTGGCGGCACGGTGCGGCGGTTTTGCGAAAGCTTTCAGGCGGGTTGTCCCTGGTAGGAGGCAGGGGTGCACTCGGCAGGCAACGGCGCACTCATGCGCATCGTGCCGGTGTTCGCGCCCCACCTGCGCAAGGCCGGCCCGGCGCTGTGAACCGACACGGCGCTCGCCGCCGGGCTCACCCACAACGACCCCGCCTCCATCGGGGCCTGCGCGGCTCCTGTTTCCGGCGCCTCATCTTGTTCGCGAGCTCGACGAGACCACCGGGCTGAGGAGTCGGCTAGAGGATTATCTGGGGAGACTTCAAAACAGCCCTCATCCGCGCCTTTCGCGCTTATCCCCCGGCTACAATACCCACATCGGGGATCAAATCAATAAGCAGGCCTCGCATGCCGGGCTGCCTCCACAGCAACATCGCCTCCCTGCTGCTTCTGGCCGCACCGTGGTCCTCGGTGGCGAGCATCGCCGCCGGGCCGCAACCCCCCTGCGACGCCGACCCCTACCCGCCCTATGCCGCGGTCGATGCGCAGCCCAACGTAGAGGTATGGGTTCCCGAGGAACTGGCGAGCTGGAATCCGCCGCCGTGCGCCGGCTGGGGAAGCCGCGAGTCGACCGTCCTCGTCGCCCTGGCAGCGCGCTTCGAGCACCGGCGCGGCGTTGACGCCCTCCTGCAGCGCATCGCTGCTGTCTCGCAATTCCACACCATCCAATACTGGTCAGTCACCCGCCAGCGCTGGCGCGAGCTCATCAAGCAGGCCCGTGCGCTCACAGATCCGGATAAGGATGCACGTAGGGGGGACTTCTCAGTGGCGGAATTGCGCTCGGGGAAGGAGCTGTATTTCTGGCAGGACGAGAATACGCCTGCCGGCGAGATCATTTACCGAATGCGTGTGCGCGAGGCTACCGCGGAGCGTCTGGTGGTGACCGCAGAGAACGTCTACGAGCAGAGATTTTTGTTCAGCACCCTGTTCGGGCCTGGCGAGTACCAGGTGGTCCATTTCCTTTACCGGGAATCTCGCGACATCTGGCGATACTATGGGCTTATGCGCGCCGCCGAAGTGCCAATCAGTCTCCTGGGCAAGAGCCAAGAATCGTCCTATATCAACCGGGCCGTGGCAATATTCCGCTACATCGCCAGTATCCCCACCGATAGAGAACCCCCTGTGGCTCCGGATAGGTAATCCGTTGCAGGGAATCTTCGCAGCCGGAAAGGAACCCTGTGTTTCTCCTTTGAAGGGGAAGCTTGAAGGGGAAGCGGGGCACCAGGTCCTGGCTCGGGCCTGGCTATCTCCCCCTTCCTCGCAGCAGGACGCATCGAGCAAAATTCAAAGCGAAATTCAGGACACCCATAAATTGCCCGCGGGATCAGGAAATCCAGGACACCCACAACTTGCCCGCTGGAAGAAACAGGAAATTTAGAAAATTTAGGACACCCACAAATTGTCCGCCAGAAGAAGAACCGGTCCGAGAGCCAGTTTCGGCGCTCGGGTACCAAGTAGCGCCCAGGCGACAAGACAAATTTGGGACACCCATGCATTGCGCACGAATTGCTGCGTCAAAAGATCTGGGATAGCCACGAATTGCCATCCAAGCCCCAGGCGCCACGGACCGGGAAAGTGGCGGTGGAATCCGGTACGGAGAATTCGGAAAATGCTGGTTACGTGCGAATCGCGGCCGCGGACCGCGAACACCGGCCGCAGCCCGAGGAATTGTGTCTTTTCCGCTATCGGAGGGACCCGCCGGGACCTGCGGGCCAGGCGGGGAAGCGGGCGCCGGCGGGGGTAGCGGCGGGGCTCACAATGTTGCTGGCGGCCTCTGGACGGATCGGCCATGTCGGCTAATCTCAGAGCAGGTCCAATGGCATCGATTGCTGCCAAAATCAATACCATACAATCGAGGTGGATATCATGGACCTGAGCTTCGACTTCCCAGAGTCGAAAAAAAACTATATAAATAGCATGTCACACCGCCCAGAACATGCGGTGTCGAAGTGGCCGCAGGGCACTTGGCCTGGCGCGGGGTAGTTCAACAGCGTATGGCGCATCGCCGGCGCGCGAACACAACCGATCCGAGGCTGCCTGCGGGCTCTTGTCCAGGGGGGGCTGGATGATTAACGTCTTGCTTGTAGACGATCACGAGCTGGTGCGCACTGGGGTTCGCCGACTGCTCGACGATACGCGGGGCATCAAGGTGATCGCCGAAGCCTGCAGTGGCGAGGAGGCCCTGGGGAAGGTGCGCGAGCGCCGGCCTGACGTGGTTCTGATGGACGTGAACATGCCGGGGATGGGCGGACTGGAGGCCACCCGCAAGCTGCTCAAGACCGACCCGGGTCTGAAGATTATTATATGTACCGTCCACGCCGAGGAGCCCTTTCCCACGCGCCTGATGCAGGCCGGGGCGGCGGGCTATCTCACCAAGGACTGCGGCATCCAAGAGATCATCAAGGCGATACGCTCCGTATCCAAGGGTGAGCGTTACGTGTGCAGCGCCATTGCGCAACAGCTGGCCCTTTCCTCCATGCCTGGTTCGGCGGCATCGCCGTTCCACAAGCTCTCGCAGCGCGAGATGCAGGTGATGCTCATGCTCACCCAGGGGCAGAACGCCCAGGAGATCTCGGACAAGCTGTGCCTGAGCCCCAAGACCGTGGCGACCTACCGCCACCGCCTGCTCGAAAAGCTTGGCGTCTACAACGACGTGGAGTTGACTCGATTGGCCATGCGCCACGGTATGATCGACACGGCCGACACCCGCGACACCACCGAATAGGCGTCGCCGGCCGCGGCGGGGCGTGCTGGCCGCTGTTGTGCTATCCGCCGCCCGGTCCGCGCCGCTGCGACAGCATTCGGTGTGTGCCGCCATCCCGTAAGCACGCGAATCGCGGGACGACAGATCATGAGTAACAAGCGGATCCGGGTCCCCGAGCTGCCCACGGAACTGCAGTGGTTCAACACGGAGGCTCCCCTCACGCTGTTCGAGCAGCGGGGCAAGGTCACGCTCCTGCACTTCTGGACCTATTCCCGGATCGGCTGCATGCACGCGCTGTCGGACCTGCGCTACCTGGAGGAAAAATATCCCGACGGTCTCACGGTGATCGGAGTCCATTCCCCGAAGTTCCCCAACGAGCGGGTCGGCTCGCAGGTCCAAAAGGCAATCAATCGCCACCACATTCGCCACACCGTTGCCCACGACCCTGAGCTTCGCGTGTGGAAGAAGTACGGCATTCGGACCTGGCCGTCGGTGCTGTTCATCGACCCCGAGGGCTACGCCGTCGGCATCCTTCGCGGCGAGGGCCGGCGCCGGCAACTGGACGAGCTCATCAGCGAGCATTTGGAACGCGCCGATGCGATGGGCATACGGCATGCCGCCCCGACGCCGCTACAGCCGCGCCCGGAGCCCGCCCCCGTTCTGCTGTTTCCCGGCAAGGTGCTGGCCACGCCCACCCGGCTGTACGTTGCCGACAGCGGGCACAACCGCATCATGGAGGCCACCCACAGCGGCCAGATCCGGCGAATCTACGGCTCCACCAGCCCGGGATTTCTGGACGGGCAGGGGCGCGATGCCGCGTTCTGCAATCCTCAGGGCATGGTGCGACTCGGCGAATACCTTTACGTGGCCGATACCGACAATCATGCGATTCGACGCATCGAGCTGGGGCGCGGTGACGTGCACACGATTGCCGGCACCGGTCAGCAGTGGCGCGATGCCGGCTTGTTCTACCACGACCCCGTGCAGGCGCCGCTCAACTCGCCCTGGGACCTTGCCCATCACGACAACAGCCTCTACGTCGCGATGGCGGGTCAGCACCAGATCTGGCGCATGGAGCTCACCCACAATACCATCGGCAATTTCTCGGGCTGCGGCCGCGAGAACATGATGGACGGCGACCCGCGGTCGGCCGCCTACGCGCAGCCCTCGGGCCTGGCCACGGGCGAGCAGCACCTGTACGCTGCCGACGCCCAGACCTCGGCCGTGCGCAGCGTGCGCCTGCCCGACGGCCAGGCCCGCACCCTGGTGGGCCGCGGGTTGTCCGAGTCCGGAGACACCGACGGCACGGGTGCCGAGGCCCGGCTCCAGCATCCGTTGGACGTGGTGTACGACCCCGCGCGCCAGGTGCTCTGGTTGGCCGATACGTTCAACAGCAAGATCAAGCTGCTGAACCTTCAGACCACCGACGTCGCCACATTCGAGGGCTGCGAGGGGCTGAACGAGCCGGGCGGCGTCGCCCTTCAGGGCGACACTCTTTGGATCGCCAACACCAACGCGCACGAGATCCTGTGCATGGATGTCGATACCGGCGCCTGCCGGCGCATCGAGCTGTATGAGTAGGCCGCGCACCTTCGATCCCCGCTGCCGGCGCTGCCCGCGGTTGGCGGACCTGCTGGACGAGGTCAAGGAGGCGCACCCCGACTACCACGCGCGCCCCGTGGAACCGTTCGGCGACCCCGCCGCGCGGCTGCTGGTGATCGGCCTTGCCCCGGGCATGCACGGGGCCAATGCCACGGGCCGTCCGTTCACCGGCGACTATGCGGGTATCCTGCTCTACGAGACGCTGCACCGCTTCGGATTCGGCAACCGCCCCGAATCGATCAGCCGCAACGACGGCCTGCGCCTGCGAGACTGCCGCATCACCAACGCCGTCAAGTGCCTGCCGCCGCAGAACAAGCCCTCCACCCAGGAGATCAAGGAGTGCAACCCTTTCCTCGGGGCCGAGCTCAAGGGGCTCGCGGAGGGCGGCGTGGTGCTGGCGCTGGGCGCGATCGCTCACAACGCCGTGCTGCGCGCATCGGGGCTGAAGGCATCGCAATTCCCCTTCGCCCATGGGCGCGAGCATCGCCTCGGCGGCGGCCGCTCGCTGCTGGATTCTTACCACTGCAGTCGCTACAACACCCAGACGCGCCGGCTCACAAAGGCCATGTTCCATGCGGTGTTTCGCAAGGCCCGGCGGCGTCTTGGTTGAGGGGCCCGCGCGGGTGAGGCCCGTGGTAAACTGCCCCCGTCGACACGCTGTGCGAACATGATCTACGCAGCGACCTGCCCTTGCCGACCTCGATGAGCCAGCCGAAGCAGAAAAACCCCTTCGACCCGCAGTCGTTCGCGCGCAATCTCACCAACAAGCCCGGCGTCTACCGCATGGTGGGCGCGAACGGTGAGGTGCTGTATGTGGGCAAGGCGCGCAACCTGAAAAAGCGCGTCGCGAGCTATTTTCGCCGCGCCGGCCTGCCGCCCAAGACGCGGGCCCTGATGGAGCAGGTGGAGCGCGTGGAGGTCACCCTCACGCATACCGAGGGCGAGGCCTTGATCCTCGAGAACAACCTGATCAAGGAGCTGCACCCGCGCTACAACGTGCTGCTGCGCGACGACAAGAGCTATCCCTATATTTACCTGTCCACTGACGACGAGTTCCCCAGGCTGGCGTTTCACCGCGGCCCGCACCGCGCCAAGGGCCGCTACTTCGGCCCGTATCCGAACGCCGGCGCGGTGCGCGAGACCTTGAGCCTGCTGCAAAAGCTCTTCCCGGTGCGCCAGTGCGAGGACTCGTTCTTCCGAAACCGCTCCCGCCCCTGCCTTCAGTATCAGATCAAGCGCTGCACCGCCCCCTGCGTGGGCTATGTCGACCGCGATACCTACATGGCCGACGTGCACCATGCCGAGATGTTCCTGGAGGGCAAGAGCTCGGAGGTCATCGACGAGCTGGTACGGCGCATGGAGAAGGCCTCCGAGGCGCTGGACTTCGAGCTGGCCGCCCGCTACCGCGACCAGATCACGAGCCTGCGCCGCGTGCAGGAACGCCAGTACGTGTCCGGCGAGGGGGGCGACCTGGACGTGGTCGCCTGCGCGGTGCGCGGCGGCAGCGCATGCGTGCAGGTCTTCTTCATCCGCGCCGGGCGCAACCTCGGCAACAAGACGTTCTTTCCGCAGATCCCCGAGGGCGCCGAGCCGGGGGAGGTGCTGGCCAGCTTCCTGCCGCAGTACTATCTCGGCAAGGAGGTGCCCCAGGACATCGTGCTCAGCCACCGGGTCGAGGACCAGTCGTTGGTGGCGCAGGTGTTGACCGAGCGTGCCGGGCGCCGGGTCAGCGTGCGCCACGGCGTGCGCGGCGAGCGCGCCCGGTGGTTGGAGATGGCGCTCGACAACGCCGAGCATGCGCTGCAGGCGCGCCTGGCCAGCCGCACGGGGATTCAGCGCCGCCTTGAGGCCCTGCAGGAGGCCCTCGAGCTCGAGCAGATACCGACTCGCATCGAATGCTTCGACATCAGTCATACCATGGGCGAGGCCACGGTGGCCTCCTGCGTCGTGTTCGAGGCCGAGGGACCGGTCAAATCGGACTATCGGCGCTTCAACATCACCGACATCACGCCGGGCGACGACTACGGCGCGCTGCGCCAGGCCCTGCAGCGGCGCTATACGCGCCTGAAGAAGGGCGAGGGCAAGCTGCCCGACGTGCTTTTGATCGACGGCGGCAAGGGGCAAGTGCGCCAGGCGCGCGAGGTGCTGGAGGAGCTGCAGGTCGAAGGGGTGGTGATCGTGGGAGTCGCCAAGGGGCCCGAGCGCCGCCCGGGGGAGGAGACCTTGTTCTTGTCGGGCCGAGCGGCGCCTTTTATACTGCCTCGAAATTTGGTCGCCCTGCACCTGATTCAACAGGTGCGCGATGAGGCGCACCGCTTCGCCGTCACCGGGCACCGCCAGCGCCGCTCGCGGGCGCGCAGCACGTCGGTCCTGGAGTCGATCCCGGGCATGGGGCCCAAGCGCAGGCAGCGGTTGCTGCAGCAGTTCGGGGGGCTGCGGGAGATCGCCCGCGCCGGGGTGGAGGACCTGGCCAGCGTGCAGGGCATCAGTCGAGACCTCGCGCAAAAGGTCTATGACGCGTTTCACTCCGAGGCGTCTTGAATCCCATGAGGCTGAACGTTCCCACCATTTTAACGCTGTCGCGCATCGCCGTGATCCCGGTCTTCGTGCTGGTCTACTATCTGCCCGTAGCCTGGTCCAATGTGGTGTGCACATGGCTGTTCGTGCTGGCCGCGCTCACCGATTGGCTCGACGGCTTCATCGCCCGGCGCTTCGGGCTGACCTCGCGCTTCGGGGCGTTCCTGGATCCGGTGGCCGACAAGCTCATGGTGGCCGTGGTGTTGATCCTGTTGGTGGATCGTAACCCGACGTCCTATGGGGTGGTGTGGCTGGCGCTGCCGGCGGCGGTGATCGTGGGCCGCGAGATCACTATCTCGGCCCTGCGCGAGTGGATGGCCGAGGTGGGGGAGCGGGCCAAGATGGCGGTGAGCCAGATCGGCAAGATCAAGACCACCGCCCAGCTCGTGGCGCTGCCGCTGCTGATCTACCGCGAGCCGCTGTTCGGCACCGTGCCTGTGGTCGAGATCGGGTTTTACCTGCTGTATCTGGCCGCGGTGCTCACCCTGTGGTCCATGGTGATCTACCTGCGCGGCGCCTGGCCCATCCTGCGCGAGAACATGGGCGGGCGGGATAGCTCGGTGCCCTGAGCGGGGCCGGGGGCGTGCTTGACACCCCGCGGCGGCCGAATACAATAGTGCGCTTCGAGACCTGCGGGAATAGCTCAGTTGGTAGAGCACAACCTTGCCAAGGTTGGGGTCGCGAGTTCGAGTCTCGTTTCCCGCTCCAAATTCAGAGGGTTAGCGAAGCCTCGGTCGTAAGGTCGAGGTTTTTTCGTTTTACGGCCCGGGCCCGCCCGGGCCGCCCGTCGAGCTTCCCGGGCTGGGTGGCAGAGTGGTTATGCAGCGGCCTGCAAAGCCGTGTACGCCGGTTCGATTCCGACCCCAGCCTCCATTTTTCCCTCCTTCCGGCACAGCGGCGTTTCCCACCCGGGGCGGGTCCGCCTACAATGGGCCGCACCCGCGCCCGGGTGGCGAAACTGGTAGACGCAAGGGACTTAAAATCCCTCGGCCGCAAGGCCGTGCCGGTTCGAGTCCGGCCCCGGGCACCAATAACCTACGTTCAATACGTTCTGAGTGACAAGTGGTTGTGTAGACGCCACGTAGACACCCCGGCAAAACGCAAGCAATCAAACAATCAAAGTAGTGCCGCGATCGCCATCTGGGAAGACGTTGTTTGAGTGTCATTTCCGCGAGCCCCAGTCCAACGGCAGCCGCCGGTGAAATACACCACGACTGCGCTCAGGTTTCCCGCGATTCTCACTATACGCAGGGCTATCGACATCATCAGAGGCTACCGGTCACACTATCGTTCAGCCAGGCGAAAGACTGATCGCGTCTTGCAGACGAGGCAGCACAATGGCATGTAGCAGAGAGAAACGCGCATTGGAGAATCCCTGTGGTCGATTTCAAGAGACGTACAGGCCGAAAGAAGAGTAGCAAAGTTGTCGATCCCTGTGAGATTTACAGCAATCTGGATCGGCGTTCCGATAAGGGGCCGCTGCGCCCTGCTCAATCAGCAGTGCTTCGCATATGGCACGAAGAGCGGCGCTATAACCGTGATGTGATCCTGAAGCTCCACACCGGCCAAGAAAAACTCTTGTTGGTCTCTTAATGCTTCAATCGCGACTGAACGAGACAGCAAGACCGAGCCTCTACTTGTGTCCCAACAAGTTCTTAGCCGCCCAGACGCGACGCCAGGCTGAGGAATTCGGGGTCAAAAGCACACAAAGCACACAAAGACACACAAAGAGTGAACAAAGAGGACACCCACATACTTCTTGACGCACCGG
>JABAHQ010012038.1_pt2 | contig 17272 bp, 12 predicted proteins | sample 7062091 | NCBI WGS metagenome assembly JABAHQ01 (sample SAMN14534359, study PRJNA622989) | marine sediment metagenome | biome: marine biome [ENVO:00000428]; feature: marine pelagic biome [ENVO:01000023]; material: deep marine sediment [ENVO:00002113] | place: India: Gulf of Kutch | collected...
AACAACAAGATCCCGGCCATCGTCGACCCCAACGGGCCGGGCGGCCAGCCCATCAGCCTGTTCGAGTCCGGCGCCATCCTGGTCTACCTAGCCAGCAAGTTCGACCGCTTCCTGCCCAAGGGCGACCGCGAGCGCTTCAAGGTGCTGGAGTGGCTGATGTTCCAGATGGGCGGCGTGGGCCCCATGCTGGGCCAGGCGCACCACTTCCGCCGCTACGCGCCCGAGAAGCTGGACTACGCCATCAACCGCTACACGAATGAAGCGAAGCGCCTCTACGGCGTGATGGACCGTCAGCTCGCGGGGCAGGAGTGGATCGCGGGCAACGAGTACACCATTGCCGACATCGCCATCTTTCCCTGGCTGCGCAGCTGGCAGAACCAGGGCATCGACTGGGCCGACTTCCCGAACCTGAAGGACTGGTTCGACCGCATCGCCGCGCGCCCCGCGGTGCAACGCGGCGTGGCCGTGCTGGCCGACGCGCGCAAGCCGCTCACCGACGACAAGTCGCGCGACATCCTGTTCGGCAAGACGCAGTACGAGAAGCGCTGAGCGATGGCCTGTCGCGTGCCGTTCCCTAGGCCGCACGCCCGGCCGAAGACGCGCGCAGTCTGCGGGTAGAATCCGCGCCTTGTCGGGGCGTAGCGCAGCCTGGTAGCGCATCTGCTTTGGGAGCAGAGGGTCGCGGGTTCGAATCCCGCCGCCCCGACCATTTCACACCGAGAACAAAGGCCCACCCCCGTGGGCCTTTTTTCCAGCGGCACCCGCACCGCACTGCCCGTAGCTCAACTGGATAGAGCAGCTGCCTTCTAAGCAGCAGGTCGGGGGTTCGAGTCCCTCCGGGCAGGCCATAAATCCCCTTTGAATTCAACAGCTTACGCGAAACTCGGAAAAATCGGCAGACGCTGAAAATAGCCGATATTCGACGCTGAGTGTCCCCGAATTGTCCCCGCGCAGACGGCGTCGGACGCCAGTGGACAGCGATGGACAGGGGCGCCGTCCCCGCAGTGTCCCCGTGCAGTCAAATCTCGTGCGCCCTCCTCGCCCCTGAACTTGCAAAGCAGTTTGCGGTGGCGATCCATGCCCCACAGCATGTGCTGGGCCAGGTCGCTTGCCTTAGCCAAGCTCGTAGGCCATCCTTGCATGCGTGAGACCGATCGAAAGTTGTGTCTCTCGCCGACAGCTGTCGGTCATCACCATATCGCCGAAGGTGCCTGGACACCCCGCCGATTGCCGATCCATCGGCCCACCTCCGATCCACGACTGGTGCCTCTCTGGCGCACACCACATCGCAAGGATTGGTACATCTCCACCCCGCTTCTTGAATCAGGGTTGAGGATGAGGCTTGTCTGTGGCCACTCACAGGTACCCGATCTGCCGCCAGGTTCCCCAGGAGAGCCTGTGACTCACTCTGTTCTTTCATTGCCTCAGGGCGACACAACTCAGCCCATGCTCGTGGACGTACCCACGGCCGCTCAAATCATCGGCGTCACTGCCGCCTGTCTCGACAAATGGATTCGTCGTGAAGTCGCCATTGGCATGCCCGCCCTCATACGCGTGGGCCGCGCGCGGTACTTCCGACGCGCAGAACTCTTGAGGTGGCTGCGCGGAGAAATCAATGAAGCCAACCATGCGCGGCTGCCCGCACCAGTTGAAGCACCGCCATTGCCCGCGAAGCGCCCAAGGGGACGCCCCGCCAAGCAGGTTCTGGCTTGAGCCAACGGCACGAGGACATGCCGCACTGACGTCAAAACCTGATGCCACGGCTCCACGTGTCCATTTCCTCCCCTGTCAGCCACCGCGAGAGGCGCCCCAGGACTGCCCTGTGCGCGTCTCCTGCGGGGCCGACGCATCCGACTGCGGCCAAAGCCGCCAGAGATGCAGTCTCGTTCCGCGAACTGGCCACGCGGTATCGGTTCAGTTCATGCCACCATGCGCGCGCGGTGCCACCTTCACTGTGCGCACCGCATGACGGATCTCTGAGCGAGTACGCGTGCAGAAAGAAGTGTCGATGCCAGCAAAACACTTCGCCGTAAACCGGAAACGACCGATGCACGCAGTGCCAATCCAGGATACGCGGATCGAAAACGAACTGGCGAACGTCTCTGGCGAGAACGGGCTTGTCAACGTGGGCCAGCAAGCGCTTCAGCAGTTGTGGGCGTTCGGTGCGCAGCGACAGGGACAGTTGATCGCTGATCTCGATATGAATGCCATTGGAGGCGCTGCGAGCGATGACAGAGTCGCTCGACCAGGTGGTTCGCGTGTTCATGTTGGTGCCGAAGTGGAGGAGTTGCTACAAACTCGCACACTTCGGGCTACTGTCAAGTGAGCCGCACTAGGGCAGCAACGAGCTGACTTGGCGGTCTCGATGCATCGCGCGATGAGTCAGCAGGTGGATGCAATGTGGGGTTGCCATTGGCTGCACTGCAGCGAATTCTGTCAGTGGCCTGCGGCCACCCAACTGGCGCTACCTGGTGTCAAGTAGCCGTCTGAATTCACGACAGCGCATGCCTTAGTGACCAACAGCGACTTGGCCGCCTGGTTGTGCGCCGCTTCACGCTGATGTTCGCGGAGAACGTGGCTTGCGGGTCTTCTTCGGCGCAGCCGTTGGAGTGAGAGAGGGATCCCAGCTGATCTTCAAAAGCTGCACCTTGAACCCTAGTCCGCCAAGGGCGCGGGCGGTGTTGTTCAGGTTGACCTGGGAGAAGAAAGGCAGGCGGAGCTCTGGTTGCGGAGCTTCGCTGATGATCGCGTAGACAACCGTCATCGCCTCACGCCCAAGCGGAACAGCAGGGTCAAAGAAGGAGTTGAACGGAGCGGGAACCTTTGTGTAGGCCTTGCCGCGAAACTCGTCGTCGGTGCGCAGGAGCTGGGCGCTCACGTATCCCTGGGCGAACAGGTGGCTTAGGACACTGGATTTCGAGTACTGCTTGACGTGAACGAGTTCGCCGTCTCGGCTGAGCAAGTCGCAAAGCTCAATCTTGCCTTGGCCGCCTCCGTGCATGATGGTGTCGGCGTCGAGCAAGTGGAATCGCGCGGGGTCCAAGTCCCGCGCCTGCTCGTTGTACTTTCCCTCGCCGCCTCCTTTGTATTTGGGCAGTGGAAGTGTCGAGCGGGGAATACGGTCGAAGTCAGCCTTGGTCTTCGCCACAAAGGATGTGGCTATGAGATACCACTTGCCATCGTTGAGGATGTGCTTCTCCCCTCCGTGATCCATCTCCGCGTAGAGGCATTTGTAGACCTTCCAGGCTCGGCCGACATTCTCTCCTTCCCCATCAACCGCCATCACGACGCGATCCTTCATAAGCTTGAGGCTGATCGGCGCCCCATTAAGGCTCTCACCGAAGCCGATCAGGCTGACATCGGGTCGCAGCACAGCCCTATCACCAGCGAACACGAAGCCTTTAACCCTGCTCCAATCGATGATCTCGGGGATAGCGAGCCAAAGGCCGGACGTGTCTCCGCGCTCAAGCTGGGCCTCAAGCTCTCTTTCGAGCTTGGCGATCTGGCCAGCGCTCTTCACCGGGGCGATGTTCGTCACCCAATCGTGCTTGCCTGCAATCAGAGGCTCCTCGTGCTTCGCCAAGTACGCTCGGAGCAAAGTTGGGACGTCAGACAGCAGGGCGTTGACGCTCACCGACAGACCGTCGCTTCCAGCCATGCGATTGCCCAAACGCGGGTCTAGCGGTGCACCAACCAAGGCCTTGAGCAAGTCCTGCTCAACATTGAGGCCGAACTCCTCGGGCGATGCTTCTTGCCCAGACTGGATGCGGGACTGGCTCTGCAACGCGTCCAACGATTGAACATCCACGCAGCGCAAGCTCTGGGGATCGACCGACTTCAGCGCTGTGACGAGGCCAAAGCGCTCCTCCCAAGTGTCGGGCTGCAGAAGGTGTCTTCCCCCGGCACCGAAGACAATGACGAACGCACGCCCATCGACAACAAGGAAGAGCGAACCTGAGATCGATGGCGCTAGAAGGTCGCGGCGCAACGCTTCCGCGACGGGACCCTCGAACAAATCAGCCCACTTCGGCGGGGACGGATCCTTTCGGCGAATCAGTAATACACAGTTCTCCGCGCCCTCAATGCTGAGGGGGACTGCGGGCCTGCAGCCTGATGAGTTCAACGCCGCGGCAGGGTCAGTGATCCCGATCTTCATCAGATAGATACTTAGTGCCCGCAACGGCTTCTTCTTCGCAATATTCACTCACGCCTCCAGTCTCATCACGCTGCCCACTTTCTACCCCGAATCGCATATTCGACCGCAAGGTCATAGACGTTGTCGCACTTCTGCTTGAACGTCGTGCGGTCATAGCTGCCCGGCAGATCTGCATCAAGCAAACGCTCGATCTCTGCCCGCACCTGCTTCTGAGTCTGCGCGCTCTGGTGCCAGTTCTGAATCAGGACCTTGGGCTGTTCCTCCACCAGGCGCTTGAGCAGATGCTTGGCCGCCAGTTTCACGCGTAGGGTCTCGTCCTGCGTCAGCGACTCCTTTCTGAGCAGATCAAACAGCTCCAGCTCGTCTGCGGTCAGGCCCTCGCGGATGTGTCGTTCGGCCTCTTCCTTCAGCTCCTGGGCGTAGGCGGTCAGCTCGTCGTAGTAGTTCTCGGTGGACGTGGCGCCGGAGTTGTAGGCGTCGATCACCCTCTGTAGCCGCTGCAGGAAGTCGGTTCGCGTGCTGTTTTCCGCCAGCATCTCGGTCAGCTTGCGCTGCAGGAAGGCCTGTAGGTCGGCGATCTGGATGTTCTTGAACGGCGCCTGCTTGAACTCCTCGCGCAGCTTCTCGACGTTTACCTTGCTCAGGTCCCAGGCCTTGCCGCGCTGCACGATCTTGTATTGCGCCTCGAACTCCTTGGCCGAGAAGGCCTCGGCGTTATCCACCACCACGCTGGCGTCCAGCAGCGCCTCGATGCGCTGCACCGCACTGTCGATGTCGGCCCCTTCGACGATGCTATCCATCACCCCACGCAGGTACTGGAAGGCCGACACCACTCGGCCCTTCTTCTGGCCCAGCACCTCGGGCTTGCAGGCTCCATACAGCGAGGAGATGGTGTTCTCGAAGACATTGAACGACTTCCGCTGCTCGTCGCTGGCCAGCAGCGTATCGGCAAAGCCATTGAACTGGCCCAGCTTGGTGAACACGTCGCCACGGTCCAGTGCCTCGTGCAACGGCACGCCCTGGCTGTGGCAATAGGCCAGGCCCTGCTCGATGGCTTCGTCCAGCAGCGTGAACAGGTGGCTCTTGTCGCGCACCGGCAGTTCCTCGTCCTCAGGGCCGGCGGCGTAGTCCTTCAGTGCCTTCTTCATTCGGCGGAAGACGTTGTAGTAGTCCACGATTTCGCCGTGGCGCTTCTCGATCCCGAGAATCTTGTGGCCGCTCACGCGGTTAGCCCGCGCGATGGTTTGCATCAGCGTGTGGCCCTGCATGGGCTTGTCCAGGTAGAGCGTGCTCACTGTCGGAGCGTCAAAGCCCGTCAGCCACATAGCGCAGACGAACACCAGTTGCAGCGGGAGCTCGGGATCCTTGAAGTTGAACTCGATATCGTGGCCGTGCTCATCCAACGAGTTCATGCGCTGGCGGTGCGGCTTGATGTCCAGGCCCTTCTTCGCAAACTTCTCTTCCTCGCCGGCCTCCTCGCTGACGATCACCGCCATCTGAACCGCGCTCATCCAGGCCTTGAGCTGCTTCAGGCGCTGACGCTCCACGTCGTTGGTCGTCGCGGTGATGCGGCCGTTCAGTGCCTTGATTTCGGCTTTCCACAGCGCCTGCACCTTGTCGAACATGGTCACGGCGGTGAACTTGTCCACCGAGATGATGATGCCCTTGCCCAGGTAGCCGCGGCGGGGGAAGTGATAGACGATGTCGCGCGCAATCGTGTCCAGCCGGTCCTCGCGCTTGACGACCTCCATCTCCTGCGCGAAGCGCTTCTCCAGCTTCTCCTGCGCCTCGCCGTCGAGGTNNATGGTGGCGAACTCGTCGCTCAGGTCGTCGTTCTGGATCAGCACCTCCGGCACGCGCTTCTCGTAGAACAGCGGCACCGTGGCGCCGTCCTCCACGCTCTGCTGGAAGTTGTACTCGGACACGTAGTCGCCGAACCAGGCATTGGTCTTGCGCTCCTGGCCCAGCAGCGGCGTGCCGGTGAAGGCCAGGAAGTTCGCGTTCGGGAGGCCGGCGCGCATGTTCTCTGCCAGGCCGGCGTACTGGGTGCGGTGGGCCTCGTCCACGATGACGACGATGTCGTCACGGTCGGACAGCCGCGGGTAGTCCTTGCCCTTCTCGAAGCGGAACTTCTGGATCAGCGTGAACACCACGCGCTTGTTCTTGCCCAGCATCTCCCGCAGTTGCGCGCTGCCCTTGGGCCGCACATCGTCCTTGGGCGCCACCACGCCGGTGTGCAGGAAGTTGCGGTAGATCTGCCCGTCCAGGTCGTCCCGGTCGGTCACCACAACGAAGGTGAAGTTGCCGGTGAGCTTGCGGAAGATCTTGCGCGTGTAGAACACCATCGAGAAGCTCTTGCCCGAGCCCTGGGTGTGCCAGAACACGCCCAGCCTGCCGCCCAGCTCGCGCCGACGCTTGAACTGTTCGTAGGCGTTGTTCACGCCGATGAACTGGTGGTTCTGCGCGATGACTTTCTGCGTCTCGCGGTAGAACACGCAGAAGTTCTCTACATAGTCCAGCAGCCGCTCAGGCCTCAACAGGCCCAGCACCGCGCGCTCCACGCTCAGGCCCTGGGCGGCAATGGCTGGGCGGTCCAGCTTCTCCTTCTCGTCATCCACCCGTAGCCAGGTGAAGAAGTGCTCCCACTGCGCGGTGATACTGCCCAGCCGAGTCTCGATGCCATTGCTCAGCAGGCACAGCGCATTGGCGGTGAAGAGCTGCGGAATCTCGGCCTTGTAGGTGGTGAGGTTGTCATCAAAGGCTGCGCGCAGCTTCACGTTGCTGTTCTTCAGCTCGATGAACACCAGCGGCAGGCCGTTCACGTACAGCAGCACATCCGGCCGGCGGTAGCCATGCTCGCCGCGCACCCACAACTGGCTGACCACCAGGTAGTGGTTGCGGCCGGTGCGCGGGTCGTGCGCGTTGAAGTCGATCGCCCGCAGCCGCTCGGTCACGGTCTGCCCTGCCTGCGGTCCGGTCTCGGGCTTGTAGGTCACCGGCACGCCGTCGCGGATGAGGCCATCCATCTCCCGGTTGGCCGCCACCAGGCTCATGGCCGTGCGCGGCTGCACCAGTTGCGCCAAGGCCTGGTCCACCGCGTTTGCCGGGGCCTGCGGGTTCAGTCGCTCCAGCGCGGCGCGCAGGCGGTCGGCCAGGATCACCTCGCGTTTGTCGGTGCGGCCTGATTTGTCATTGAGGTCGTCGGGCTGGGCCGTGATGCAATTCAGCACATCGAAACCGCACAGGTGCTGCAGCCGCTGCAGCAGGGCCTGCTCGATGTCGTCTTCGCTGATGAAGTTCTTCGCGGCGGCCACGGCACCTCCCTGGTGTTGCCGGTTGTGGAGAAGAAGACCTGCTAACGGGCTATCGCCTCACGCTGCGCGGCCTCTACGGGCGGCTGCTGCATGCTGGGCGGGAACTGGATGTCTAACGCCTCGACGCGGAGTTTGCCGGAGATCAGGCGCGGCAGAAGCTGATTCCTCATAACCGACAGTTTCTCGTTCTGAGCCAGCAACAGACGCCGTTTACGGCGAATCGGTGCTGCCGCATCAGAGAAGCGCTTCAGCAAGTCCGAGGTTGGTACAAGCACTTTGGTCCGACTGATGAGCTCTCGGCTCAGTTCAGCCTGGCCGGTAGATCCGGATGCCATGGACTCGAAAAAGGGTTGAAGCAGTTGGATCGTGTAGGCCAGAAACTCGCCCGACAGCGCAACGTCCTTGGGGCGAAGAATGGTCACATGGCTATCGCAAGTGACTCCGTCCGCTTCTATGTCGAACACCGCCGCGCGCCCGAGCGTCCCCACGCCAGTCGAGTTGATCAGGACGTCACCAGAGCGGAGCAACTTATCGTCCGGTACGACGCTCACATGGGGCCGCGCTTCGGCCATGCTCACTCGACCACCCCGGATGCATTTTTGGTTGATGACGTGGTGCTCGGACTGCTCCGCGTAGTCCGGAGAAATGCCACGCTTAATCAGTACCGCCAATTCGCCAATTGGCTGGCGCGACCAACCTGGCGGCGTCAGCTCATCGCCCTTCATCGTGGCGTGCGTTGGAAACCTCATCCGCACAAACCACTCACGGTAGATCTCTTCGGCCATGGACTCCAGCAAGGCGATGCGGCGCTGGTTATTGGCGATAAGGTCGTCATACATGGACAGCAGCGACGCGATCTTTTCCTGCGCTGCCTTGAGTGGGACCAAAACAGGGATGCGTTCAAAGACAGACTTCGGCACGATTGGCGTATCGATGCCTGAGTTGTAGGCAAAAATGTACGGCTCATACGCCCTGAGCAAGTAGTAAACGAAGCGGGCGCAGTGCTTGTCATTGACAACGATGGAGTTGATCTGCTGGTTCGTGATGCACGAGCAGCTTGCGATGCCCATCTTGCCGAATGCGAAGCTCAAGCTAGTAAACATCACCGCGTCTCGCGGAATCACCTGTCCCTTGAACTTGTCCAGCGCCTTTTCGGAGATTCGGGTCGCCGTCGAGTCAACGTAGTAGCTGTTCCACGTGAGGTCTCTTGGCGAGACAAAAAGCTCGTCTCCGTCGTAATACTCCACGCTTTCAGTGGGGGGCGTCTTCCCTGTAACGACTCGCCCAAGATCGGCGATCTTCAAGGGCTGCCAATCGCTCATTCGCCCTCCACCAGCGTCGCAATGTTTTGCGCGATCAGCGTCTCAAGTGCGTGCGATTGGTTCGTAAGCTCCTCAAGCTCGGTTGCAATGTCGGCCAGACCGGCGAGGAACTCCCCCTGCGTCTTCCCATCCTCCTCGATCACCACGCCGACATACCGCCCCGGGTTGAGTGACCAATCCTGCTCGGCGATCTCCTCGCGGCTGGCCAGCTTGCACAGGCCGGTGACGTCTTCATACGTGGCCTTGGGGAAACGCTCCTGCAGCCAGCTCACATGCTGGTAGTACAGCTCGGCGGCCTTCAGCTCGTCGTGCAGGGCCTGAACCGCCGCCTTCACGCCCTTGGTCTGGCGGTTGGTGGTGGCGCGCTTGCCGTCCTCCTTGGCGGCCTCGGCCTTGCGCTTGTCCATCTCGCGGATGGCCTTGTCCAGCGCCTTCACCGCCGCGTGCAGGCCGGTGAAGAAGGGCGTGAACTGGGCGCGGAGCAGGTGCTGGGCTTTATTGCGGTCTTCCACGCTGTGCTTCTGGCTGCGGGTGCGTTCGTGCTGGTCCTGGGCCTGCGCCAGCGCGGCGAGCTGGCCCCACTGGGCCTGCAGCGCGGCGATGGCGTCGCGTGCGGCCTGGCTGGTTTGGGCATCGGCCGCTTCTTCCGCGAGCACGGTCAGCAGGCGCTCGCTCAGGCCCGGCAGGTGCTCAGCAGCTTCGTGCAGTTGGGCCATGCCTTGGCGCAGGTAGCGGTCCACCTGTTCCACAAACTCTTGGCGGCGGCCCTTGTGCAGGCGGGGTATGAGAGCGATGTTCTGGATCTGCGCGTCGCTCAGCTCGCGGTGGGCGCGGTCCACCTGGGTGAAGATGTTGCGGGCGTCGATGAACAACACCTTGTCATCCGTCTTGCCCTTGTCGAAGAACCACAGCGTAGCCGGCAGCGTGACGGTGTAAAAGAGGTTGGACGGCAGCGTCAGCATGCCGTAGATGAGGTTCTGCTCGATGAGCGTGCGGCGGATGTCGGCCTCGGAGTGGCGGGCATCGCTGGCCGAGTTGGCCATCACCAGCGCGGCGCGACCGCCGGGCTTGAGCGACGTGGCAAAGAGGTTGATCCAGAGGTAGTTGCCGTTGGGCACGGTCTCGACGGCCTTTTCCTTGCCGTCCTTCCCGCCCGCGGCCTTGGCCTTGGTCTTGTTGCGAGGCACGCCGTAGGTGTTAAAGCGGCGGTCCTTTTCCACGGCATCCAGCGCCACGTCGTCCACGTTGAACGGCGGGTTAGCCATCACGTAGTCGAAGGCGCCGAAGGCATTGAACGGGTCTTCGTAGTAGGTGTTGGCCTGCTTGATGTCGCCGCGCAGGTTGTTCACGGCGAGGTTCATCTTGGCGAGTTTGACCGTCTCCAGCGTCTTCTCAGTCCCACAGACGAAGACATCCAGGTCAGCCGCCTTGTCGACCTGGTGCTGCAGGATGAAGTCGGCCGACTGCACGAACATGCCGCCGGAGCCGCAAGCGGGGTCGAAGACCTTGCCGCCGTGCGGCTCGATGATCTCGGTCATCAGCTTGACGACGGAGCGCGGCGTGAAAAACTCGCCACCGCCCTGGCCTTCGCTGAGGGCGAAGTTGGCGAGGAAGTACTCATAGATCTGGCCGAACACGTCGCCGGTGACGTCCACCGGGATGTCGGAGAAGAGCTTGAGCAGGTCCTTGGGGATGTGCTGATTCTTGGGGCTGCGGGTGAAGCGGTCGTACTCCTCCTGCGGCAGAACGCCCAGCAGCTCGGGCTTGGTGCTCTCGATACTAGCCATCGCCGCGCGAATGGCCTTGGCGATGTTTTCCTTCTCGGGCAGGTTCAGCAGGTAGTCGTAGTGGGCCTCGGGTTCCAGGTAGAAGCCGCATTTTTCGATGGCGATGTCCTGCTTGCTGCGCTCCCGGCGGGTGCCCTTGAGCTTCTGGTATTCCTGCTCGATGGCCGCCTCGTGCTGGCGGTATTTGTTGTCGGCGAACTTCAGGAAGATCAGGCCCAGCACCGGCGTGCTGTACTCGCTGGCCTTGAGGTCGGAATTGGCACGCAGCTTGTCGGCGGCGGCCCAAAGGTCGTTTTCTAGTCTCTTGAGCTGATCGCGATTCATCGTGCAATCGTAAGACAAGGGCATTCAACGGCCGCCAAGCCGAGGGCGACGGGTTTTGCCGGCAAGGCTCGTATGGAGTCGATCAATGCAGAACAGACGGGCAATGCCCCTCAGGTGAGGTGACGTGGAGGCAGTCGTTCAAAGGCTGCTACGCGGCCTGCGACGGCTCAATTGCTGGTAGGGGAGCGTCGTCGGTCCGTCAATGAAGCTGGGGCGGAACGACAGCTGTCGGAAGGAGCAGGCATTGTTGGCCTCTCTACTGAACGACCGATCCCAGTCTTAAGCCGTCGACCGGATGCAGTCGAGACGTCGGCTCTCATAGCCATCGCAACGTCTGCGCCCGCGCCGCAAGCCCATGCGGCCCGCCCAGTCCGCCCCTACGCGGGTATCGCGCGCTGAAACCGCTCGGCCAACTTGCTCAGACGCNNGGCAAACACCAGGCGCACGTAGTCGCGCGTGTTCTCCAGGCCCCAGTTCTCCATGGACGTCGCGGCCACGCCTTCGGCCAGCAGGCGCCTGGACGCCTCCGCGCCGGTGAGACCATGCCTGGAGACATCGACCAGCAGTGACCACCCGCCCTTGGCCGCCACCACCTCGTATTTCGGCCTAAGCACGCGCACGATGTAGTCGTGGCGGACCTGCCATTCCCGCGTGCATCGCTCGATGCCATCGTCGGGCGCTTCGATGGCCCTGGCCACGGCTTGCTGGGCGATGCCCACGGTGCAGACCACGTTGCCCAGCGCCGCGCGGCTCAAGGCCTCTGCGGCCGCCATGGGCGTGACGATCCAGCCCACGCGCCAGCCGATCATCCGGTACTCCTTGGACGCAGCACCGACCGTGATCGTGCGTTCCTGCATCCCCGGAAAGTGCAACGGGTTGAGTCGCGGTGCGCCGTCGAACAGGATGCGCTCCATGGCGCTGTCATGGATCATCCAGGCGTTCGCCCGAACGCAGGCAGCGCAGATGGCCTCCCACTCATGTCGGTTGAAAGTGGCCCCCGTGGGCATGGACGGGCTCATCATCAGGAAGGCCTTGGTCCGCTCGGTGACCACCCCGGCGATCGCCCCGGTTTCGAGCCGCCACTCGCCGTCGACTACCTTCATCGGGATGTACCGTGGCACACCACCGGCCAGCAGCACCCGGTTGATGAGGCCTACGTAGGTCGGGCTGGTCATCAACACCTCGTCACCCGGCTCGATGACGGCCAACAAGGCGTTCAGGACACCGCTGAGGCCGCCGGCCGAGATGAAGCACTGGCTCTTCCAGTTGTAGGTGCCTGCCGGCAGGCCTCCGTTTCGCTCCACGAGCGCGGTGGCGGCCCTTCGCAAGCTGTCGTGGCCGAAGAAGGGCAGGTAGCTGTTGGCGTCATCGTCCAGCACCTGCTCGCGGGTGGTGTCCAACGCCACCTGTGGCGGAAGCAGGCCCGTGTCCAGGTTCTCCAGGCGCAGCACGTCGGGGTTGTTCAGGGTGTCGGCCACATCCCCCATCCGTTCGACGCCAATCGGCGTCATCAGCGCTGTCCGCTTGCCCACCACCGGTGTGTTCAACAATGTCACTTCTCGCTCCTGTCGTGCACCGGAACTCGGGCTGATCTCCTGACAGCGCACCTTTTTAATATATTAAACTGAAGCTTCCATGTCAAAAACGGCCAACCCTGCCGCGCGCACCATCGCGCTCACGCTGCAGCGTCGCATCGTTGACGGCACCTACCCGGGGGGCATGCCGATTCGCCAGGCCGAGGTGGCCACAGAGTTCGGCGTGAGCCACATTCCGGTACGCGAAGCGCTCGCCTCACTGGCACAGGGTGGGCTGGTCGATATCCAGCCCAACCGCGGTGCGGTGGTCACCGCCCTGAGCGCAGATCAATGCCTGGAGCTCGCCGAGATGCGCGTGGCCCTGGAGTCCATCGCGCTCAAGCATTCGATGAAGCGCCTGTCCGCGAAGGACCTCACTGCGGCGCGGCAAGCCCTGGCCCGCGGTGCCAAGGCGGATTCACTGGAAGAGCGATCGCAATGGAACTGGGAGTTCCACCGCTTGCTGCACGCGGGCGCCGCACGGCCTTTCCTGCTTTCGCAACTGGAGACGCTGTGGAAGCACGCAGACAGGTACCTGCACTACACGTGGAAGAACGCGCACTACGAGGCGCGATCGGACTCAGAGCACGAGGAACTGCTCGCCGCAGTGGCAGCGAAGGACGAGCCCCTGGCACTGCGCCTGAACAAGCGACACATCCTTGGCGCCGCCACTGTTGCGATCGACCTGATCAAAGCGAACGAGGTTGCCGGGCAAGGCGGTGCCTGAGCGCCGCAACTGTCCGCCGCCTGAGACCGCCCTTCCGGATCACTGACGGCCAGCACATCCTTGCGGCTTGAACGTGCGCTCCCTTGATGCCGGGTACTTGGCGAGCTTCTCCGCCGGGCGCACGGGCCTGCGCACCAGTTCGCCACCGCAGTTCGGACAGACGCCATTCAGCTTCTGGTCGGCACAGCCCTCACAGAAGGTGCACTCGAACGAGCAGATGCGTGCGCGCGTCGATTCGGGCGGGAGATCAACATCGCAGCATTCGCAGGAAGGCTTGAGCATCAGCATGACGGGTTCACCTTGCGTGTTCCGGGTTGATTCAGATACCGCCCGGGCACGCGCAAACGCACCACCACGCGGTAAATCGGGCCAGGCCCCGGTTCTGGCGACCGCAGACCTGACCCACCACCTTACTGGATCACACCGACCGGTGCGCGCCCACCCTTTTCAAACGTCTGCAGCGTGATGGCGGCATTCTGCAGGTCGCCCTTGGCATCGAACCGGATGCGCGCTGTGATGCCCTGGTAGTCTGCCTTGACCAACGCATCGACGTACTTGTCCGGCTCTGCCGATCCGGCGCGCACCATGGCATCGGCCATCACCATCACGGCGTCGTACACATAGGGCGCATAGAGCAGGATGTCTGCCTTGAACCGGTCATTGAACCGCTTCTGGAAGTCCGCCCCACCCTTCAGCTGTGAAAGCTGGATGCCTGCCTCGCCGCAGTAGATGTTGCGATCGGGTCCGATGGTGGACACCTTGACCATTTCGGCCGTGCACAGGCCATCGCCACCTGCCAGCGGCGAGTTGATGCCGAGCTTGCGGATCTGGCGATACAGAGGTGCACCCTGCGAGTCCATGCCGCCATAAAAGATCAGGTCGGGCTTGCGAGCGCGGATCGAGGTCAGGATGGCTGAAAACTCGGTGGCCTTGTCGTTCGTGTATTGCCGTGCCACCACGTTGCCGCCAGCTGCCTTCATCGCTTTTTCGAACTCATCGGCAACGCCCTGCCCATAGGCCGTTCGGTCGTCGATGATGGCGACGTTCTTGAACTTCAGCGTGTCATGAACGTACTTGGCAATGCCGGAGCCAATGCTGCCGTCGTTGCCGATGGTTCGGAACACGTACTTGAACCCTTGCTGCGTGATCTTCGGGTTCGTCGCCGACGGCGTGACCATCGGAATACCGGCGTCGTTGTACACCTTGGAGGCCGGCAACGTGGCGCCCGAGTTCAGGTGGCCGATGACGCCGTTGATCTTCATGTCCACGTACTTCTGCGCCACCGCCGTCGCCTGGCGCGGGTCCGCCGCATCGTCCTCGGGCATCAATTGCCAGCGGACCTTCTTGCCGCCGATCGTCACGCCCTTTGCATTGAGATCATCGATCGCCAGCTGCGCGCCGCGTTCGCTGTCTTTGCCGTAGTGGGCTTGCGGACCGGTCATGGGGGCTGCCATGCCGATACGCACCACAACTTCCTGCTGAGCACTTGCGCTGGTGGCAATGGCTCCAACACACGCACCGATCAGGAGCGAGGTCTTGAGTCGCAACATCTGAGTTTCTCCATGGTTGACGGCAACTGATTCGCCGGAAAACCAGTATCAAGAAACACAGCATCGACCTGCGTTGAAACAAGCGACACACAGGCGTCAATTCGCGACAAGCTGGATCGAAGGCACCAGCCGAGACTCTCTCGAAGTGACGCGCCGCCATGCATCAGGCACGCGACTTGTCGCGTTTTGAAGCTTCGGCGTCGCTTCTTGCGCGCGGCTGTCGCAACACCGGCCGCAGAATTTTTGCGAACGCCCGCACGGCCTGCTCGCGCCTCCCGCGTCCATCCGTTCGTCCAGCCCCCTTGTTCGGGGCAAGGCGAGTCTTGTCGTTTCAACCCCGGCGCGAACCCCATGACAGAGTTTCTTCAACAGATCATCAACGGCCTCATCGTAGGCAGCATCTACTCGCTGGTCGCCCTGGGCTACACGATGGTCTACGGCATCCTGCAACTCATCAACTTTGCTCACGGTGACATCGTGATGGTGGGTGCCATGGCAGCGTTGCTCGCCGCGAAGGTTCTGATGACGCTGTTTCCCGGTATGCCCGGACCGCTGGTACTGGCGCTTTCGGTGATGGCAGCCGTTGTGGTCTGTGTGCCGCTGAGCCTGATCATCGAACGCGTGGCCTATCGGCCGCTGCGCAACGCCCCGCGCCTTGCGCCCTTGATCACCGCCATCGGCGTATCGCTCACGCTACAGACGATCGTCATGGTGTTCTTCGGCCGCAACTACCACGAGTTCCCCTCGCTGGTACCGCAGGAGCCCATCGAGTTCCACGGCCTCGTCATCAGCGTCACGCAGATCATCATCCTGGTGCTCTCGCTGGTCTGCATGGTCTGCCTGGCCTTGCTGATCGAGAAAACACAGGTCGGCCGCATGATGCGCGCGACCTCGGAGAACCCCAAGGTAGCGGCGCTGCTCGGCATCGACACCAACAAGGTGGTGCTGCTGGCCTTCGGCATTGGCGCAGGCCTGGCGGGTCTGACCGGCGTCATGCTGGCAGCCAACTACTCCCTCGTGCACTTCTACATGGGCTTCATTCCGGGGCTCAAGGCGTTCACAGCCGCAGTGCTCGGTGGTATCGGCAACGTCTACGGCGCGATGTTCGGCGGTCTGATCCTCGGGCTGGTGGAAAGCCTTGGTGCGGGCTACATCGGCCCGCTGACCAACGACTTCCTGGGCAGCCACTACCAGGACATCTTTGCCTTCGNNGAGGCCGACCGGCCTGATGGGCGAGCGGGTTGCCGACCGCGCCTGATTCCGAAACCCGACTTCCCCGGAGCGCGCCATGAGAGCCGTCAAACCTGCCCATGTGATTCTTGTTCTCGCCCTGCTGATCCTGCCACCCATCATCGGAACCGGTGGCGGTGCCTGGGTGCGCATTCTGGATTTCGCGCTGCTCTACATCCTGCTGGCATTGGGCCTCAACATCGTCGTTGGGTTCACTGGCCTTCTGGACCTGGGCTTCATCGCCTTCTATGCCGTGGGCGCCTATCTGTATGCGTTGCTGGCCTCTCCGCATCTGGCAGAACAGTTCGCGTGGATCGCAGCCATCGCGCCGAACGGTCTTCATGTGCCGCTGTGGGCGAGCATTCCGCTGGCAGGTCTGGTGGCTGGGGTCTTCGGCATCCTGCTGGGCGCGCCCACACTCAAGCTGCGGGGGGACTACCTGGCCATCGTCACGCTGGGCTTCGGCGAGATGATCCGCATCATCCTGGTGAACTGGTACCGCTCACCGGCGGCCCGGACGGCATTTCCGGCATTCCCCGGCNNCGTCGCGCACTACTACGTGCTGCTCGCGATCACGGCAGTGGCCATCCTCATCTGCTTTCGCCTGATCGATTCGCGCATCGGACGTGCCTGGATGGCGATCCGGGAGGATGAGATCGCCGCCAAGGCCATGGGCATCAATACCCGCAACATGAAACTGCTGGCCTTCTCGGCGGGCGCGGTTTTCGGGGGTGTCTCGGGGAGCCTTTTTGCGGCTTTCCAGGGCTTCGTGAGCCCCGAGTCCTTCACCTTGTTCGAATCCATCGTCGTGCTCGCCATGGTGGTGCTGGGTGGCCTTGGCAATGTGTGGGGAGTGGTGATCGGCGCGGCCATGCTGGCGGCCATTCCGGAAGCCCTGCGCCTGGTCGTCATTCCGTTCCAGGAGGCCATCCTTGGCCCGGGCAACGCGGTGATCGATGCCGAGGTGGCCCGCCAGCTGCTGTACGGTCTGGCCATGGTGGTCATCATGCTCTGGCGCCCCAGTGGCCTCGTGTCCAGCGTCGCACGGCCCGCCCGTCGGGCTTCGGCGACTTCGTCCACGCCGGATGAGCCGGTGCAGCCCGAGCTCGTCACGCTCAACGCCAAGGCCGGCTGACGAGACCCCACCCATGACCCCATCAACCCATCCGCTCCTCGACGTCCGCGGCGTCAACAAGCGCTTCGGTGGCCTGCAGGCCTTGTCCGATGTCGGCCTGCGCATCAACGCAGGGCAGATCTACGGCCTGATCGGCCCCAACGGCGCCGGCAA
>JABAHQ010010227.1_pt2 | contig 17263 bp, 14 predicted proteins | sample 7062091 | NCBI WGS metagenome assembly JABAHQ01 (sample SAMN14534359, study PRJNA622989) | marine sediment metagenome | biome: marine biome [ENVO:00000428]; feature: marine pelagic biome [ENVO:01000023]; material: deep marine sediment [ENVO:00002113] | place: India: Gulf of Kutch | collected...
TTGGTTGGGTGCTATTTGTCGAATTATCTTTGGTCAACGAATCACTGACCTGCGTGCAGCCGGCAGTGATAACTAAGACGATAAATAGACCCAGTATAAAAACTATTCGAAACTGCTGAATCATCGTGTCAATCATGAACATCGCTCAAATCAGGTGTCTCGCCGGACCCAGGAGAAGCAGAGCCAGACCCAGAACTAAGCTACAAGCAAGCAGAACCCCCGTGACCAGAGCCGCTATATGGCTTGGGGTACCCCCGCCTTGGCTAAGGGTGTATTCAAAATACCCCCAACCCGACTCTTGAACGAAATGCAGATGGTAATTACCCGGTGTCAGACCGGCCACGGGAATATCGGTATACAGATATTGATCACGGCGCCATTTAAACGACCAGTCATCTACCCTGGCAACTGCTTCCTGGTAGTCATCGGTTGGGCTGAGGTATAAGCTAACCGTCCCAACGCCGTTGATATTAACCACTCTGATCCTCTGAATATCTGGTTCAACGCTAACCACAAATTCTTGATGGGCACCGGTAACGGGTTCCAAAAAGGCAATCCCATGCTGCAAGCGTAGTGCAACTTGGTTATAGTACCGGTTGCTAAAGAACAAGAGAGCCAGGCATAGAACGAGCAAGATAGCTAATGACTTGATTAACTTCCGTCTTATCCTTTCCGGCAAGGCAGATGTTGGGACAACCTTTGTTGGGGTCTTCTCCTGATCTGTAGTCTGCCCACCAGCCGGCAGGGCCCCTCGTTTTAGTTCAGATAGACGTGAGGCATAAGACAGATGGTTCGCCAGAATGGTCTGGTTCTGGGAAGCCCTTGATTCGGACTCAGATGTTGGCCTGGCCGGGGATAGCCAGGCCTCCAGTCTGATATACCACCACCGCCACAGGGCCCAGATAGGATAAGTAGCAGCCAGGGCGAAGATGATCCCCACGCTTACTTTGGTTGCATAAGAATCCAGAAGGAGATCACGCCAACGATATAGTTCGGGATTTTCGGCCAGATATAAGGCAGCTTCCTCTCTCTGCCCGTACGTCCAGGAGATGAAGGTAACGGCGATAATTACAGCCATACAGATGAAACTGGCCAACCAGGCTTTCCCTCTGCGGACTAGCAAGCTGGTTTGATAGACCCAAGTCGCGGCGGTGCCCAGGATACCAAAGATCAGAAAGCCCAATCTGGCCTGCCACAAGCCCTTGAATAGATTTTCAACACTGCTGACAATACTGTTCAATGTAGAAACTTTGGCCCGCGAGGTTTCAGTCACTTCAGCCTCAATCAGTTCGCTGGGCAGAGTAAAAAGTAAGGAGAAAATAGCCAAAGCGAAATAGACGATCAGGATTAAGGTCAGCAGGCTCAGGGCACCGGCCAGGAAGCCTGCCAGATATACCTTGAACATTGACCAGTTTATAGCCAACATGCCCTCTTTTCGAACTGCCACCCCTAAATCCCTTCTCCTCGTTTATGCATAAAGAAGGGGGTACTGCCCTAAAATCTGTGACAGCCCCCCTGCAGTTATGCATCGAAACTCTTTAACTCCCCGTCGTAACCGCCTAATGACTAGCTTTGCAGAAGTTCATTGGTTAGTTCGTGGGCCTCTTGGCAGGCTATGGCGGCGTCGAGTTCTTCGCCGATCCACAAGCGATCAAACACAGTTTGGTAGACGGAGGGTTCCCACTCCAGGAATTTGGGATGATAAACCGGATGGATACCATCGCGTTTACCCAAGTCGTACATGGCGTGTTTGAAGTCCTCTGGATCGAGACCTGTTTCAGGGATAGGCAGGCCGTATTCATAGAAATCCACGTGACCGGTAAATTGACTGCCCATGGCTCCGGATATCTTCAGATTATCAGGATTGGTCAGGGTCCAACGGATGAGTTCGTAGGCCAACTCCGGTTGGCTAGAAGTGACAGGAATGCTGAAAGCAGAGCCGCCGACGAACTGGAAGCGTCCGGCCGGACCCTTTGGCGAAGGCGCGGTAGTCCATCTGAATTTGTCTCCAACAACCTCAGACAGGAAGAGGGCTTCATCATTCAGGGTCCAGTAGATGCCGATCAAGCCTTCGGCGAAGGCCGTCCCAGCGCCCAGGCCGATGCCCTGTAGCAGATCTGCACTAGGCATAACTTGATGTTTCCAGAGCAGGTCGGTCACGTACTGGAAGGCCTCAATCGTTTCCGGCTGATTGAATTTTGACTCGGTGATCGCCTCATCCCAGAAATCACCGCCGAAGTTCTTGACAATCCAGTAAAAGCCTGCTGACCAAGTCGTGGGCAAAAAGACCCCCCACTGATCTATTTCACCGTCGCCATCCTTATCTTTGGTCAACGCTATGGCGGCTTCCAACAGATCATTCATGTCCCAATCTTCAGTGGGGACGTCAACGCCGGCTTCTTCCAGTAGATCCAGGTTAACATAGAAGCCGCCTGGGGCGAAATCATAGGGGATGCCGTATTGCTTCCCCTCCCATTGGAAAGACTCTACCTGAGACTTATAGAATTTATCGGGCCAGTCAGGGGGGGTGTAAGCATTGAGGAGTTCATCCATAGGCATCAGCCAGCCATTGTTGGCGAAAGAGGGTGCTCGAGTATCGTGCATCCACATCATGTCTATGACAGCCCCGGCGGCCAATTGGGTTGGCATTTTGGTCCAATAATCTCCCCAGGGAATACCCCAGTCACCCTGGACATTTACATTGGGGTAGAATTTCGTAAAGAAGTTGTCAAAGTGGAGCAGCCATTTGCGCATCTCTCCTTCGCCTTCCCAACTTGAATAGTTAAATGTGACATCAAGATCTGAAGGGACAAGGCCGGTGATCCAGGGGGACTGCGCCTCGACTTCAACGACCTTCTCGACTTCGACGATTTTCTCGACTTCAACCGTTTCTTTGACAACCTGTGTTTGGGTTACAGCGGGGGCACAAGCGCCGAGAATGCTGACCCCGGCCACACCTAGCCCGCCCAGGCCGACTTGTTTAAGAAACTGGCGACGGTTATATCGTTTTACCTGGTTTTGATTTGTAGCTTTTGACATCGGCTCCTCCTTAAGGAAATTGACAATTAGCCATTAAGTAAGTTGAAATAATAGTCAAAAAGAATTATTCTTCATATTGCCATAAGCTATGCACCTCCCTTTATCCCAGAAGTTACAATTCCGCGCACGTAATACTTCTGCCCAAAGATAAAAGCGATCAAAATGGGCAAAACAGAAAAAGTGGCCGCCGCCATAATTAATTCCCACGGGGTTTTCATTGCCATCCGAGACTGGAACGCGACTAACCCCAACGGTATCGTTTTGTTATCAAGCGAACTGATAACAATCAGCGGCCACAGAAAATCGTTCCAGCTTGTTAGAAAGGTAAAGATGCCTAGTGTAGCCAGGGCCGGTTTGGTTAGCGGTAAAATAATCGACCAATAAACTCTGAAAAAGCTGCACCCATCAATCCTGCCCGCATCTTCCAATTCTTTGGGCAGCGTAACCATAAACTGGCGCATGAGGAACGTGCCCCAAGGGGTAAATATAGCGGGAACAATCAGTGGCCAGAGGGTATCTATCCATCCAAAAGATTGCATCTCGACATAGAGGGGGATCATCCTTACGGCGAAGGGGATCATCAAGGTGCTCAGATAAATTAAGAAAACCTTGTCCCGTCCCGGAAAACGCAAACGGCCGAAAGCGTAGCCGGCCAGGGAAGAGGTAAAGAGTGTTCCCAGCACAACGCAAAAGGATACGATCACACTATTTAAGAAAAATCGATCAAAAGGTAAGAGCGTCCACGCCTCCACATAATTATTCCATTGCAACTTAACCGGGATAAACTGGGGGGGAAAGGTATAAATTTCATCAATCGTTTTTAACGATGAAGAAACCATCCATAGGAAAGGAATCATCATCATAATTCCGCCTACGACCAAGATAAGCCAGGCGGAAATATTGCCCAGTTGCGTTCGCCGTTTTTTACCAATACCAAAATTACTGGTGTGTCTGCTTATTAGTTTGGCCGTTGTTGTCGCCATATTTCAATCCTCACTGGAAAGTTTATTCCTCGAATCCATAGACCCATTTTCTGGCCAAGTGCCATTGAAGTAGCGTGATAGCCAGAATACAAATAAATAACGCTGCCGCCAGCGCAGCCCCGTAGCCCATTTTGAAAAAGGTAAAACCATTCTGGAAGATATAAAGGACAAGGGTGGTAGTAGCCTTAGCTGGCCCGCCTCCGGTCATGACATAAAACTGGTCAAAGCCTTGCAGCGCCCCGATGAGGGAGGTGACCACCACAAAAAAGATAGTCGGAGTGAGCAACGGAACTGTAACATAGCGCAGCCTTTGCCAGGCATTCGCCCCGTCAATCTCAGCGGCATCATAATATTCCTGGGGAACACCCTGTAAACCGGCCAAGATAATGAGCATGGCGAAGCCGATACCTTGCCAGTTGCCCATGATGATAATGGCCGGCATGGCCCAGGTTGTGCTATGTAGCCAGCGGGGGCCGTTGATGCCAATCAGATCCAGTAGATAGTTGATCAAGCCAAGTTCGGGATGGTAAATCCAGCTCCACACAATCGCCGCCGCGACCGTTAAGGTGATCTGAGGCAGAAAATAAATAGTGCGGAAAAAGATAACACCTTTCATTTTACGATTCATGAGCAATGCTAACCAGAAGGCAATAAAGACCCCGGTAGGTACAGCTACAAACGTGTAGTAAAAGGTGTTACCCAACGTTTTCCAGAAAAGTCTATCGCTAATGAGTTTGCCAAAGTTTTCCATACCGACGAAGTTAGGATCCTTAGCCAGGCTCCAGTCAGTGAACATAATGTAGAACGCAAAGAGGATAGGAAACAGGCCAAAAGCCACGAACCCCAAAAAATTAGGCAACAGGAAAATATACCCGGCGATTGTTTCCTCACGCTGTACTCCTTTGAAGGCCCGTCGGAACTCACTAAAGAAGCCGGTTTTGTGGATACTTATCTTCTCTTCGTGAGGTAACGCTTTTGCCTCTACCGTAGAGCTTTTCATAAATACCTCCTATTCAGACTTTACACTTCTGGCAAGGCCCGGTCTTCCGTCCTCTAATCTACAGCATGCAGTGCCCTTCTAACGAAGGTTACAACACGATTTCCGCATGATCAACTCACACTCCAAAATGACACGAGACTCGGCTGGTTGCTCCCCGTTGATTAGCGCCAGCAACATCTGGGCGGCGATCTGGCCGAGTTCTCGCGTTGGTTGCCGCACCACTGTTAAAGGTGGGTCTGAGACAGCCGCCCAAGGGTGGTCATCGAAGCCAACCAGGGCAATATCCCCTGGACAGTGCAGCCCGAGTTCCTTGACTGCCAGCAAAGCGCCTAGACTCAGCAGATTGTTATTGGTAAATAAGGCTGTGGGACGCATGGAGAGCGAAAGGATTTGGCGGGTTGTCTCACGGCCCGCTTCGATGCTCAAAATGGAGGTGACAACCCATTCCTCTGGCAACGAAATGTTATAATCTTGCAGCGCCTGACGAAAGCCAGCCAGTCGCTCACGCATAGTAGATAGACGTTGGAAGCCGGCGAGGATGCCGATTTGGTGATGTCCATGCTCGATCAGATGTTGTGTTCCTAAATAAGCCCCTTGCTCATTGTTAACTCCCACGTATGGTCCCTTCGCACCTTCAAAGGTTCGATCTACAAAGACAATGGGAGTGTGTTGAACCTCTGCTTCAGCCAGGATCGCCCAGCGCTGACTGGTGGCAGCCGCGATAATGCCTTCCACCCGTTGGCTCAGTAGCAGCTCCAGATAATGGGCTTCACGTTCCAGAATCTCATCGGTGTTACAGACAATCAGGCCGTAATTTTCCGGTAGCAGGACATCTTCGATCCCGAGCATCACCTCACTAAAAAAAAGATTGGTTGCATCCGAGATGACTACACCAATAGTCCCAGTCCGCTTCGTCGTCAGGCTGCGAGCGGCTGCGTTGGGATAATAACCAAGCTCTGCAATCGCTTGTAAGACCCGCTGTTTAGTCTCCTCTTCCACGAAGCGGGTATTATTAATGACATGAGAAACGGTCGTCTTAGAAACTCTAGCCCGCTCAGCGACATCGCGCATCGTTGCCCGTTTCAAAGGATAAGACTCCTGTGACAGTTATTATCGAAACGATATTTAAAACTGATAGAGAACCGGTTGCGCAACCGGTTGCCTAAGATATTACTACTGAAGGAAGGACCTGTCAAATATGTATGGCATTTTGAGTCGCTCCGATTTTAGGCGAGTCAAAGTAACAGTTTCAGTGTTACTGTCGTTTTGTACGCCAAACTGTTGAAATATAGCTGGTTACGGAACTATCCTAATCAAAAGGCCGCCTAAGTAGGCGGCCTTTTGATGGTTGGAGATGGATTGACGAGTTTTTATGGCAATAGATCCTGAATGACCGATTTCTCGCTTCTTAGTTCCTCTAAAGTCACCTGAATTTTTTCCTTAGCAAAGTCGCTCCATGGCAACCCCTGCACAATGCTGTAATTGCCCTGCCCATCGCTGGTGACAGGGAAAGAGAAGACAAGCCCTTCGTCGATGCCATAACTACCATCCGAAGAAACACTGGTGGAGAGCCAATGAGCGGCGGGGGTTTTGGCTTCCATGCTCCTGACGTGATCTACGATGGCATTGGCGGCGGAGGCGGCCGAAGAATGGCCTCTGGCAGCGATGACTGTCGCGCCTCGCTTTTGAACTGTCTCGATAAATTCCCCGTGTAACCAGGCCATATCGCCAATAACCTCAGGGGCAGGTCGGCCATTGATTTTGGCGTTTTCAGCATCGGGATATTGGGTAGCACTGTGGTTGCCCCAGATGGTCACATTGCTGACGGCGGTTACGGGCACACCCGCTTTCTTGGCCAGTTGGGTATAAGCCCGATTTTGGTCCAGGCGAGTCATTGCGTTGAAGCGCTCCTTGGGGATCTCAGGCGCGTTGTTCATGGCAATCAAGCAGTTAGTGTTGGCCGGATTGCCGACGACCAAGACACGCACATCGTCGGCCGCGCTAGCAGTTAATGCCTTACCCTGCTCAACAAAAATAGGGCCGTTAACGCGAATTAGATCGCCTCGTTCCATCCCCTTGCCACGAGGCCTGGCGCCAACCAGGAGGGCCCAATTGATTCCGTCAAAAGCGGTTTTAGGGTCATCGGTGGCAACGATATTTTCTAATAAGGGAAAAGCACAGTCATCCAGCTCCATAACAACCCCTTCCAGAGCAGGCAGGACAGGGGTAATTTCCAGTAAGTGAAGGGAAATTTTGGTATCATGACCAAAAACCTCCCCGGAGGCTAAGCGCGGTAATAAGGCATAGCCGATTTGTCCGGCCGCTCCGGTGACGGCTATCTTGACTGTTTTTGACATAATCGTACTCCTCTTTAATAGGCTTAAACTCGACAAAATACCCGTTACAGTTATCCAACTGTAACGATCATACCGAGGCGTGCCTCACGCCCTCGTGTCGAAGACGCTTCGCGTAGGAGCGAGGGCCGAAGGTCAGATAGGGTCGAACTCGTCGCCGCACGAGGGCGTGCCGGCTCCTCTATTTTCATTACTCCTTACTCGTAAACTTTAACCCCGAATGTTAAAACACGCAATTTAAGGAGCGCCCAAACGAACAATATTGGGGTGATTGTGATTAAACCGGCCAGTCACATTTTTACTGTCGAACAAAATCCGGCTGTGTTGAGCAATCCATTCGTAATCCAAGCTGCTGTGGTCGGTAATAATAGCCACACAATCGGCCGCTGCGAGATTTTCAGCCGTTAAAGGAATGCGTTTAATGTAGGTTTCCTCTTTTAGAAAAACATTTCCCCCTACCTTGAACGAGGGAACATGCGGATCGTAAAATGTAACCCCGGCTCCGGCCTTGAGTAACAACTCGATGACCCGTTCGGCCGGGGAGTTGCGCGCATCGTCAATGTCACGTTTGAAAGCGACGCCTAAAATCAGGATGTGAGCTTTATTGATGGTTTTGCCATGCCGGTTGAGAGCTTGGGCAATTTTTTCGACCGTAAAATAGGGCATTTCACCGTTAACTTCAGCGGCTAACTCAATGAATTTCGTGTAGAAATCGAACTCGCGCGCCTTCCAGGAAAGGTAATAAGGATCAACAGGGATGCAATGCCCCCCGACCCCCGGCCCCGGATAGAAAGGCATAAAGCCAAAGGGCTTCGTTTTAGCCGCCTCAATGACCTCCCAAATGTCAACCCCCATCCGGTCACTCAGAAGGGTCAACTCATTCACCAGGGCGATATTGACGCTTCGGAAGGTATTTTCCAGCAATTTGCACATTTCGGCCACCGCCGGCGATGAAACGTGAAAGACTTGGGGGGTCAATTTAGCTAAAAAAGCAGCGGCCAGATCAGTACAAGTTTTAGTAACGCCGCCAACCACTTTGGGCGTGTTTTGAACGTCAAAACCTGGACTGCTGACCTGGCCGGGATCAATGCGTTCCGGTGAAAAAGCCAGGAAAAAATCTTGCCCCACGACCAAACCGGTTTGCTTGAGTAGAGGCAAAACCACCTCCTCAGTTGTGCCCGGGAAGGTCGTACTTTGCAGGATAATCATTTGATTGGGCCTGAGGATTTGGGCGATGCTGGCTGATGCAGCCCTGATGTAAGAGAGATCAGGGGCTTTTTGGGCGTCAAAAGGGGTGGGTACGCAGATGAAAATGACGTCGGCCTGAGTTAGATAGGCATAGTCAGTATAAGCCTTGAAACGCTCAGTTTCGACGAGTTCTTTAACCTCGGCCGAGGGGACATCGGGGATGTAACTGGAGCCATTATTAAGTTGATTGACCTTGTCAATTGATAAATCAACCCCGATAATACAGTAGCCAATTTTGCCGAAGCCAACGGCCAACGGCAATCCTACGTAGCCCAGGCCAACAACGCCGACGACGGCTGTTTGGTCAGCGATTTTGTTCGCCAGATGAGACATGACTTAATATGCCTTTCTTATTGAGGTGGATTAGAGGTCAGAGGTATGCGTTCTAAGTGCCAGATACCGATGAGGGCGGCAATGGCGACCAAAACCAGGATGCTATAAGCAGCCAACCGGTCTGATTCGACAACGAGTAGGGCAATCAAGCCGAGGATACCGCCAACTAAGTAAAGGCCCATTACAGCCTCCCGTTGGGTATAGCCCAGACGCACCAGCCGGTGTGAGGTATGGTCAGTACCGGGGGTGTTGAGGGGATTGAGGCCCCGGCGTAGCCGTGAGAAAACAACAAGTGTCATATCAAATATCGGGACTCCTAATACCAGGACGGGCACCATCCAGGTAATAATGGGGCTTTGGGTTGGGAATCGTAATTTAATACCCACTGCGGCCAACATCAAGCCCAAAAATAGTGAGCCAGAGTCCCCCATAAAAATAGAGGCTGGATTAAAATTATAAACCAGAAACCCCAACGACACCCCTAATAGGGCAGCGGATAGGCTGGCGACCAGGTATTGGCCACTTTGAATGGCCATTAGCATAAAAAAAGCAGAGGCAACAGCGGTAATTCCCCCAGATAGCCCGTCCATGTTATCCAAAAAGTTAATAGCGTTAGTAATCCCGAGGATCCAAAGGATAGTTACCCCCCAATTTAGCCATTCAGATGGCAGGAAGGTGACCTCTACGCCGGCGACAATTAATAAGATGGCGGCAATCAGTTGGCCGCCCATTTTCACCAGAGGACGTAGTGGTTTTTTATCATCCCAGGCGCCGACCATTGAGACCCAGACAGCGCTGATTAAAATGCCAACTACTTGGGGAACGTTGTATCTTTCGCCAAAGACGAAGATAGCGATTAAAGCGCCCCCTAACATAGCTAATCCCCCGATTTGGGGGATTGGTGTTTGGTGGATTTTACGGGCTTCTGGGTAGGCGATAAAGCCTGACCGTTCGCCTACCCAGCGTACCAGTGGCATTCCGGCCACGGCTGCGGCCAAGGCGAGCAAAAAAATTAAGTAGATAGAAGACATAGGATGTCCTTATTAAAAAGTTTTCAGTTTTTCAGTTAATCAGTTCAGAGTTCAGAGTTAAACCCGGAACTCGGCACTGAGAACTGGGAACTCGGAACTGATTCTTGCTAATCGCTTGATGATTCGGGTTGTTTTTGTTGAAGTTGTTGTTCAAGTTGGCTGATGAAGCTACGTAGTTCCTCTTTAGCAGCTTCGGGGGCTACTTCCAAGGCGATTTCTGCATGCTTCAGTCCTTGCTCTAACTGGCCGGCCTGTTGGTAGAGGAGGGCGAGGTTTTTGTTGCTATCATAGTCGTTGGGTAAGGATTCCAAAACTTTGTTATTAGCTGCAATGGCCTGTTCCAGGCGGCCCGTCCTGGCATAAATATAACCCAGACTGCTATGCACCTGAGGCAAGTTTGTATTTTTGGCTAAAGCTAGCTCGTAAGCTTGCTCGGCATGACTGTACTGTTCTTGGGCCAGATAGGTATCGCCGATTTCAATGTAGGCTTGCGTATTGTCGTAACCTTGTGCGATTGCCTCTTGCAGGTATCTATTGGCCTGGTCAATATTGCCAGCTCGTAAGTAGGAATGACCGATCGCCCAAAGTATTTTGCCCCGATTAGGGGATTGTTCAGGATATTGAGTGGCCGACTCCTGCAAGGCAGCGATCAAGTCTTCAGTGCGGTTGATAGAGACATAGAAGTTGAGCCGGGTATCGAAATTATCGTCGACAAAGCCAGCAGGATTTAACTCGATGGCGTTCAAGTGGGCCTTCACCGCTTCCTCAATCTCTTGCTTGGCCACGTGGGTGTCACCCTTATAGAGTTGGGTGGGGAAATAGCGGTCATCAATTTCGGCTGACTTCCCGTACCAGGTCAGAGCCTTGTCGTAATCTCCCAGCGCGTAATGCACCTGACCGACTAGATTATAATAGTCAACATTTTGAGGCGCTAGCTCGACGGCTTTTTGAAAGAAGTCTAAGGCTTTGTCATAGTAGGACCTATCGAAAATCTGGGCAATGGTGAAGTAATAGCGCCCAATATTGCCCGTATTGTCGGGGTTGAATTTATTGATATTGCGGGCTTCCAGGGCGATTTCTTCCCCCCGCTGCCAGGCTAATTGGCGCTCTTGGGGGCTAAGGCGTTGATCCTGGGCTTTTAATTGGTAGTCTAAGGCCAACATCAGATAATAGAAATCTTCATCTGGGTCAGCGTTAACGCCTTCCTCGTGGATGGCGATGGCTAAATCCCACAGCCTGGCATCTCGATATTTTTGCCCTTCTTTCAAGAAGAGGTCGGCCTTGACCACATTTATGTTCTTGAAAGAGATGAACAGCGCCAAAGCTAGGGCCAGAGGGGGATACAACCACCAGTTAGCCGAACGCCAGGTTGATAATCGTTTCGTTTTACCCTGGATGAGCATAAAGGCGAGGATCAGCAGCAGAATCAATAAGGCAATGTAAAAGGTGAGCAGGAGGTTAAAGACGCCATTAGCGCTTTCCACGGCGGTTTGGATTGCTAAGCGTATCCCTTCCTGCTGTGATAGGGGGTCAGTGAGTTGATTGAGGGTGTTAAGGCGTTCGTTAGTTGCGCCGGCAAGCTGCCTGACAACACGACGTTGTTGGGCATGGAGCAGAAGATAAAAGCCAGCATATCCTAATGAAGTGACCAGATAAAGGGTTATTCCCCAGCCCCAATTAATCGCTTTACGCCAGCCCCCCTTTCTGATTGCCGTATCGGATGCAGTGATGGCCATGCCAACCAGAAAGGTGATAGTTGTCATCCAGAGCAGGCTATAATTTCCGGTTTTGATGTCAAATACAATGGGGATGAAGTCAAAAGCCAGGATGATAAGCACAATAGCCATGACCAGCCCTTGCGAACCAAACCAAACTTCCCAGCCATCAGCCGTCCAGACATTATTGCTGGTGACTGGCCTGCGTGGTGCTGTTCTACCCCGGCCTCTGCGCCGGCGTTGTTTACTGGCAGGCGGCGTTGATTCCTCGACTTCTGGCTCTGGTTCCGTGCTGGGAACTTCGGCGCCTGTGCCTTGCATTCTATGCAACGCTACCATCAGGCCGAGATATAGCCAGAAATAGGTGTATGTGGCGGCGATAGAGAAAACGAAGTGCACCTCTAAAAAGTGGCCTATCAAGGCGCTGAGAATGCCGATCAGCAGCAGTGGATAGCTGATGGTAGAAGTTTCAGTTGAGGAGTCGGGTTGCGCCAGGAAACCGCGTCCACAGAAGAACAGAAAAGTGGCCACAAATAAACTAAAGGGCAAGAAGACAGCCGACAAGGTGAAGTTCCCCTGGGCAAGATAGGGGCTGAAAATGCCCAGCAAACTGGCAACGATCATAAGACCTATTAGCCAGTAACCTGTTTTTCTGGAGGATACCCAGCCTAACCAGCGCAAAGCGTAATAAAAAAGACTGCCCATCAAGAAATAAAAAGCCGCAAAGCCCAAAACGCCTGTCATAACCAGGCTATCCATAGTTTCATTGTGAGAGCGGTCGGCGGAACTACCCCGGGCTTCTACGTGGGCCAACTCAGGTGGGTAAACATAGGCAAAGGCGTTAAACATTGACTCGGGTCCATAACCGACCAGGGGTCTGATGGCGTTAAAGGGATCGGTAAATTCCTCTTCAATACCAATTGGCCTATGAGGACTGATCAGATTCAAAGCGCCTTCCCAGATAAGCACACGAACTTTACCAGTACCCCCCTCAATATTTGTTAACTGTCCCAATCGGCCCAGATAAGGCACCTGCTTGAGTGGTTGGAGGGGGCCATTGGGGAGATTAAGGAGGAGAACAAAAACAATGGCACCGATAGTGATGACTGGCCAACTCATCCACAACCAACGCCAACCTTTACCGGCGGCGGCCAGATAGGTATAAACACCGGCAAAGCCAATCAGTGCCCCTAGCGCAGCGCCTAGCAAGGGTAGTCCTTCAGCTTCAAGCCGAAGGACACGTAACAACGCATCTATACCCGTTCCCCCCAGGTAGCCCAAACCACCGCCGAGGCCAGCCCCCAGAGTCAGAGCACCGACCAGAGCGACGCCTAAACCAGCTTCGCGGATTGAGAGTTTACTTTTATCCTCAGCCTGCTGGCGTAATAATAACAACACCAGCAGCCCCATCAAGGCAAAAGCACCCAACAGACCCACTTGCGGCCCTCGGCTGCGGCTGTAGAGAATGGTCAAAATCTGGATGGCTAAAACAAAAATGTAGATGGCCGAGAGGATCGTGTGTCCCCAAGAGGCGTTTTCCTCAGTCACAATTGCTGCCATAGATTTGATCAGGCGGCTGACCGTCAACGGCACGATCATGATCAAATAAGAAGCCACAAAGATGGCATTTCCCATATTCGAAGCCACCCGTTTGGTGACATCACCTGCCCAGGGGAGGGGATCTAAACCGTTGTGTTGAATGATCCCATATAAGCTGACAGGAACACTCACCAGGATGACAGTATTGATCAAACGGTCAACCTGGTTACGGTCGGTTAGATTAACGGCCATCAAGGCAAAAATGACGATATAACTNNGAGATGGCCAAGATCGTGCTGATGAGATAGACAATCACCAAAGCAACCGTAGGCAACACCAGCGGTTGCTTGAGCCAGGTCTTCAAACGGTCGCTCAAAGGGTGGTCACTATGGGTGATCCTCCCTTCTTCCATAACCTTAATCAACCAGGCCAAAATCATGACCAAAGCGATGCTGCGCAACAAAGTGAGCTTGTCAGGCTCAAACGTTCGAGCAGTATGAATATTAAAAAAGAGTGGCACGGCTATTGCGGCTGCCAGCCACCCGGCTTCAATGACTTTGGCGCAAAAAAGGGAGAGCTTAGTATTCATCAAAAATTCCTCATCACCAGTGAAACAACGGTGAAATATGTGGTTAAGCGAATCTTACCGTAACAAAGGGATAAAATCAAGTAGGCTTAAAAGGTTCTGCTCAAAACCTCAACATATATTCGTATAATGTTATCTACCATCACCTGTTGCGAAAATTCAGCTTGAGCGCGGGCCAGGGCGGCCCGTCCAAACTGCCGCCGCAGAGTTTCATTAGTTCTAAGGCTGTTGATTGCCTGAGCCAGGGCTGGTGGGTCCTGGGGAGAGACGACAAACCCAGTGATCCCATCTTGCACAATCCAGGAGGTGCCAGTGCCCAATTCGGTCGTCACACATGGTAGTCCCGAAGCCATCGCTTCAATAAGCACGATTCCGTATGCTTCGGCACGCGCATTGGCCGGTAAGACAAAGAGATCGGCCTGGTGGTAATAGGCGGGCAGATAGGCATCATCTATCTCACCGGCGAAGGTCACCCTTTCTGTGAGACCTAGTTCTTGAGACAGAGTTTTCCATTCCGCCTCCATTGGCCCAACGCCGACGATGGTCAAGTGAGTTTCCGGTATATGAACTAAGGCTTTTAGTAGTGTGTCAAGCCCTTTATAGTAGCGTAGCCGCCCGACAAAGAGAAGCTTAAATAAATCGCTTTGAGACTGTTGAACGGTCGGCTTTTGCCCCGGGGCAAAACGGTTGAGATCAATGCCAATCGGCACTGCGGTACACTTCGCTCGAATGGCTTTCAGCCAGGGAGATGTTTCGATATATTGGGGAGTGGTGGTAATGATACGATCTGCGGCCCGCAAGATGCGTTTTAGCAATGGCCCATAAAATAATAACCATTTTTGTTGACTGGCCCGAACAATGTCTGAGTGATGGGTGATAACTGTGGCTTTGGCGCGTTTGGTGAGCCAATTGGTCAATTCTCCCAGAGGAAAAGGGGAATGAAGGTGAATGATGTCTGGGCGCAGGCGGACCAGTTGGAGCGGTTGGGCAATGCTTAGAGGCATAGAGGCGGCGGTTAGCAATCGCCCCGCCTTAATGACGGTGACGCCATTGATAATTTCTGTACGGGTGCGTTTGCCGGGGTCACACACCAAAACAGTCACTTGATGGCCGGCGGCAACTTGAGCCTCAGCCAAAGTCTTTATATAATTTTCGATGCCGCCCAGAACAGGAAAATAGTCTTTATACAGATGCAGGATGTGCAATTTTTTCTACCTCATTGTTCAATGAGCTTCAGGTAGAGGGGAGAAATTTTAGCTACCATTTGTTCTTTTCTGAAATGCGCCCGGGCCCTCTGTTGGCCCGCCAGACCCATCGTTTGGCGCAAGTTAGCATCTTCCGCTAAATGAACCATCGCTTGGGCCAGGGCAGTTACGTCGTGGAGTGGAGGCACAAAGCCGGTTTCGCCGGCGATGACTTCTTCTGGAATGCCATCCGTGGCCGTTGCGATGACCGGTCGAGCGGCAGCCATGGCCTCCAAAATCGAAATGGGCAAGCCGTCCCCCCCGCCGGAAGTCAGCACAAACACTTCGGCTGCATGAAGCAGGTCTACTATATCTTGCCGCATGCCGGGCATGATAACCTGCTGTTGCAAGTCTAATTTATCCAACAATAATTTAATTTGTGGCCGCCAGGGACCATCGCCGACTAAGAGCAAACGTACGTTGGGAATTTGTGAGACAGCCTGACGAAAAGCATACAATAGGGTGGGAAAATCGCGGGGCCAAAAGAAGCGACAAATCATAATCAGGAGAACATCATCCGGTTTGATACCGAAACGTGCGCGTAGCGCCTTTCTATCAACGGTAGATTTTTCAAATTGTTCGACTTCAATGCCATACCAAACGACAGCCACATTATCATCATTTCCTAAACCAGCCCGGCGCAATGTTTCCCGTTCGGCGTGGCTTACAGCGATATATTGGTCTACCTGGCGGGCTTGCATTTTTTCTTGGAGCGTTAGTAATAAGCGGCGAGGCCAGGGATAATGAGGGATCATAAATCCGTGAATACTGTAGATAATTTTTGGCCGTCTGGCTCCTAAGGCCATGGTGGCTAACCGGCCCCAAAAGGCGGCCCGGGCGCCGTGACAATGCAAAATATCTGCCTGTGTGGCTAATGCACGGATGGGGCCAATTTTGCCGGTTATGGGGTGAAAAGTTACCCCATGCGAGGTGAAATCTGCGGCTTTGACAATACCGTCGTCGTCGGGCATAGCCACCGAGGTAAGATAGTGCTGGCAAGACAGGCCCTGGGCTAAGTCTCGGACGTGAGTGGCTCCGCCGCCGTGGGAGGAGGCCACGAGATGCAAAACGCGAATAGGCGATCGTGTCGTCATGATATGACTTCTGTCGAATTTGAGAAAGATGTTTTGCCAGATTGATTAGGGGGTGTTTCCGTTAGCAGATTGCCGATGACACCCTCAATGCGGCTTACTTGTTTGTCCCAAGAATAAGCCTCGGCGGCTTGACGTCGAGCTGCTTGTACTTCCGCTGAGGTTGGTTGTTGCAGGGTTTGTTGGATGGCCGTCGTGAACGCCTCCGCTGACTCGGCCAGAGAGATTAGCTCACTTTCCCGACGCAGGTAAGGCAAGGGAGTAGCCACGACGGGTTTGCCCATGGCCAAAAACTCATACAGCTTTAGGGGGGATACTTCACGCGTGTAGTCATTGAGACGGTAAGGAATAAGACCAACCTCGAATTGGGCCACAAATTCAGGCACCCGGTGATGTGGTATGGCCGGCAGTAGATAGACGTTGGGCAAGGTCGCCAGCGGCGACATGTCAACTAAATGAGCCCGTAAGAAGCCAACCAAAACAAACGTTACTTCTGGCAGGTGTTGGGCCACATAGTGCAACAAAGGGACATCTAACCGGTTGTCAAGTGTACCGACCAGACCGGCGATCGGTTTTGGCAGGCCCTGCAACTCATGAGGAAGGGGTAAATCTTCAGCGGGCTGAAACAGATCGGTATCTACACCGCCTGGGATGATTTCTAACTGCCGGCTGTGGCGGCTTAGATTTTCAGCCAGCCCGGCGGTTCGGGTTAAAACCAGGTTGACTTTTCGACATAAGGCCTCTTCCATAGCGATGATTTGCTTTGGCGACACCAGCGGATAACCGCTGGCCCGGAAGTTATCAATGCAGTGGTAGACCGAAATTTTTTCGCCCAAAGCTCCCACCAGATGGCTGCTATTAGCCCAATAGGTCCAGAAAATATCAACTTGCCAACCTAGGCGACGCAGGGTACGCCGAATAGCCAGCTTTAATATCTGTTGATTGACCGCATTGGTCACAGCATGGTAAAAAATCGGCAACACCGGCGGAGGGGCGTAGACGTGTAAGTTGGGTAAGGTCGGGATCGGCTGGCGTACCCCCCCCTTAAACCAGCGTCGCAGTTGGATCAGCGACTTTTGCCGGTCGGAGATGAGTGAGTG
>JABAHQ010016759.1_pt1 | contig 17258 bp, 9 predicted proteins | sample 7062091 | NCBI WGS metagenome assembly JABAHQ01 (sample SAMN14534359, study PRJNA622989) | marine sediment metagenome | biome: marine biome [ENVO:00000428]; feature: marine pelagic biome [ENVO:01000023]; material: deep marine sediment [ENVO:00002113] | place: India: Gulf of Kutch | collected...
TATCAAAAAAGCGCTTAATATTGATGTGCAGCCTTTCTGGTATCAATACTGGGACCGTTGCATCCGCAATAAAAAGCATTATTATGAAACAGCGACTTATATTTTATACGATCCCATAAAGCATGGCTATGTGGATGATTTGAATGAATATGCTTTTTCAAGTTTCCAGAGCCGAAAACGCCAGGACGAGGATAGGTTAAGAAAAGAATTTATTATCTATAAACCGCAGGTAATCACATACTATAATGACATTGATGATTTTTAAACTTTACACGTGCATCGCATAAAGGCGATGCACTCCTAAACTTCACGAAAAGAAAATCTTTACTGATTCGATCTTGCGGCGAGTGGCGCGGGTGATGACGAATTTGACCTCCTTAAATTCCAATTCTTCATCCCGCCGGGGAATATGCCCGAATTGCGTTAACAAGAAACCGGCCAGAGTCTCGTAATCTCCCTCCGGAATGTCAAGCTGTAGCTCCTCATTCAGTTTCTCGATTTGGGTTCGTCCGTTAACCCGATAGGTGCTCTCATCAAGTTGGCGGATTAATTTTTCCTGCTCATCGGTCTCATCTTCAATTTCGCCAAACAATTCTTCAACTAAATCTTCGGCGGTGATCAATCCTGCAGTGCCGCCGTGTTCATCAATAACAATGGCGATGGAAGTGTTGTTCTGTCTGAATTCCGATAACAACTCCGAACAACGCTTGGGCTCCGGAACAAACATGACCGGTCGTATCAACTCCTGAAACGTACTCGGTTCCAACAACAAATCCCGAATCAGGACAATCCCGACAATATTATCAATATAATCCCGGAAGACAGGGTACCTGGTATACCCATACTTTTCGGCCACCGCCATCAATTGTTCGAGAGTTGCTGTTTCCGGTAGAGCCACAATTTCGGTACGGGGCACCATCGCCTCCCGAACCCACAGCTCTCTTAAACTCATGATCCCGGCAAAGAAAACGCCTTCAATGGGGTCCAATTGCTTCACCATATCCTGGCTCTGATTTAACAGAATTTCCACGTCTTTTTCTGAAAAAAAATCGTGAAGTTCTCCCTTGCGGTATCCTATCAATGACAGTATTCCTTCGGAAATTTTGCTGATGACAAAAATGATGGGGTAAAATATCCAGTAAAAAAATTCCAGCGGATAACTGATTTTGCGCACCAACCAGTCGGCGAGACTGCGAAAAATGGTTTTGGGGAGAATCTCTCCCAAAAGCAGGCCGGCGAGGACAATCAATAGCCAGGTAATCTCAGCATCGATGTATTGATTGAAATAGACGGTGGCAAAGGTCGCAAAGGCAACGTTAAAGATATTGTTACCGATTAAGGTGGTATAAAGAAATCTTTCCGGCGATTTTAGAAAGGGCACCACAATATTCGCCACTCGCTCTTTGCGCCGACGCCATACTTCTACCCGCACTTTGTTGACCGTAACAAAAGCCGTCTCGCTTCCGGAAAAGAAAAATGACAACACCAGAGAAACAACGACAATAACTAAATAAAAGGATTTCATTTTATGTCAAGACACTATCTGCTTATTTTTGCTCTACAAACTTATAATGTTATGAATGAAAAAGAAATTAAAAAAACTAAGAATTGTTCTGAGGATTATTGTAAATTTAAAGTTTATAAAGAATCGCTCTTGCTGGGCACCAGGGATTTGTTCATTTTGAGGGAGTATTTCGATGAGCTTAATATAAATTCCATGGCCGCTACACGGTGGTCCCTTGTAGAAAGAATCTCTTCCCGCCATTCAAGCAACCTCGAAGGAGATTCTTTCCCACGGTGAGCATACCAAGACATAGTCTCCACCATGTGGCAGGCACCACTGTGTGGCCATGTGCCACTATCGCTCAGAATGACAACCCTTTTTGACAGTAATTTCCACCAAACCTCAGTATGAGCGAAAACAAATATGTCGCACTTAGAATGGATGGTTGATCATGCAACTGAAACCCAAACACTATGTTCTCATCATCGCTATTGGTTTGTTTTTAATCATTTTAATTCAAAACAGCCAGGTAATTTTCCTCTATTTCTTATTCTGGCGGATTCAAATTTCCCTGGTTCTATTGATTGTTTTGATTATGGTAATCGGCTTTGCAAGCGGCTATCTGACCCATTCAATTATATTGCAGAGAAGAAAGCAGAAGCGATAAATCGGTTTTTGCCTTGCTGACTATCAGAAGTTTTTTTTATTTCTAACAAAAGATTGGATTTGATGTTAATGACAGAAGGAAAAAAGTCTAAGAGAAAAATATTGGGAAAAATTTTTAAATGGTCTTATAGAATTGTTCTCGCTTTGTTAGCTCTACTGATTTTGTTTCTCATTTTTCTCACCCTCAGTCCCGGGGAAAATTTAATCCGTAATCTGGCTGAACAACAATTACAGAAAGCTGCCGGTCAAAAAGTTCGCATAGGTGGATTGGAGACCAATTTATTCACCCGATTCCAGGTAAGCGAGCTGGAAATTCCCCATACTGAGGAACCCCTATCGCCACAATTTTTGAAGTTAAGACATGCCAGAGTCGATTACCGGTTATGGGAGTTCATATTTCAACAAGTGAATTTCGAATCCATCTCCATTGACGGTTTGCAAGTAAACATCGAACGGGATAGCAGCGGTTTGGCAAACATCCCCTTCCTTTCAGACGAGTCGACACCTGACTCGGCTCCTCCTGACACAGGAATTCAGCCGATCACACTTCCGTTAACCATTGGCAATATTCAACTGAGAGATGTCTATCTGTATTATAACGATCGCTCCATTCCCCTGGATGGCAGTTTGCATAAATTAAAGATTTTAGTAGCTCATGAAGATGCAGATACTTACCGCTTTCGCCTCAACGCCGATTCGGGTGGGGTGAACTATCACGATAAGCCGGTGCCATTGACACAGTTCAGGATGAGTGGTAGCTGGCAACCGGAAATAACGCGTATTGACACCATGTTATTCGCCGTTCCGGGGCTACAATTTAAGGGCAACCTCAGCGCAGCGATTGGAGCTTCACCCTCAACACTCAGCGGAGACGTTCGCTTATTTGGTAATCCCCAGCCATTATTTTCTCAATTTAAAGATATGTTCGCACCCGATAGTCTCTATTCCCAGGGATCATTGGATGTTTTGGTGAACCTGGCAGGAACCGTTGACAATCCTGGCCTAACCATGCAAATCGATCTACCTACCATGCAATGGGCGGACATCGACCTACGACAGGGTTATTTGAGGGCACAGTGGCAGAACGATCAATTAACCCTGGAAAAATTGCAGATGCAGTTACTGAGCGGAACTGTAACCGGCAATGGTTATCTGGCAATGGACAGTCTATTCAATCACCGGCTTAACCTTGATGTTAAAGAACTGGCCTTGCGGCGCACGCTGGGAATTGTGTTAGGCGAAACTCCTATATATCAGGGAGTGATTAACGGACAAATCAAATCCAGCGGACCGTTACAAAAACCGGATGACCTGCAAACCAAGGCCTCGCTGGCATTTCAAAAGGTACAATATTCACCGACCAATAGTTCAGCAAATAACTCTCCACGACGGGTAGAAGATTTCTTCGCTGAGGTTACTTACCAGGCAGGCAAAGCTCGGTTGAGCTTTATTCAAGGTGGAACCGCAATTAATGCAAATTTACATTATCAAGCACAACGCCTTGACGGAAATTTTAGTCTCCATATTTCCCATATAGCGCCTCTGGCCGCTCTGGTAAACATTACAGGTACCAAAGGAACAGCGAGTGCCCGGGGAACTGTGAATGGTCAATTAGACTCGCTGAGGGTTGCAGTCGAGTTTTCCGGGAATGACTTCCTTTATCAAAATTTTCCGATTGATTCAGTTAACGGGAGTGTTAGCTATCGGGACGGTCAAATATTTTTAACCAAAACTACTTTTAAGGGAAAGCTAAGCGCTATCGACTCCCTCCACCCACCCTTTGACATTACCGGGTTAAGCGGCGGATTTGATTATTCCGGCAGCATTGAAGGGGAACTCACCAATCCTGAGGCCCAATTTGAGGCACATTTTTCAGACCCTGCTTACCAGGATATCAACATAGATACCGGTTCGATTGCCGTTTCTATTGAAAATCAATCGGCTACTCTGGAGGCACTTCAGCTCCAAAAAGATTCTGTATTAATACGATTGTCAGGGCAATCCGCTATTAATCCCATTCGCGGCCGGGGAAAAATCGATTTCTATTTATTGTCCTCTCCCGATACTCCGTATATGGAGACCGATTTAGCGCCGACAAATTTCGGGCAGATTACCGCCGGGTTCGATCTATCCGACAGCAGTGATTGGAAGTTAAATTTTGACACACCCCAATTTGATCTTCAACCAATTGCCGGTCTATTCCCGGGTATGAACTTACCCACCGGCTTATTAAAATTGAGGGGGAATTTTCGTGGGACGCCGGGTAAACCCACAGGACAATTGCAATTTGATATTCTAAGACCCGGCTTTGCGGAGGTGCGATTGGATTCAATTATGGGAAGAATCCGACTGGAGCCCAGGCTTGTTTCGCTGGAACGATTGGGAATTTATAGCAACGCTAATCAAACCTGGGCAGAGGGGTCTGTGGAATTGAAAAAATCCGAGCAGGGATTTCCGACCGCAACAGGAAACAGCTCCATAACCGCCCTGGCTGAGGGGGATGAACTCGATACGCGCATGCTTAATCCTTTTCTATCCGAAGCACTGCATTTTGAAGGGTTTGCCAGTTATAAAATAGAGGCGTCCGGAAAAATTAGTGATCCGAAAATAAACGGGTATTTTCGTCTCCGGAACGGCAACCTGCAAATAGCAGAATCAACGCCTGCGGTTCAAAAAGTCGAAATAGACGCCAGGCTGACAAATTCTAATTTACAAATCCGGAACATTAGCGGGCGCATTCAAAAGACCCCTTTTAAATTGCAGGGCGAGATTCAAACCGAAGATTGGCAACAGTTTGATACGCGTATGGTACTGAACGTGGCGGGTAAAGAAGTCCTTAATGGTTCCGGTATTATTTCCGAGCAGGCATTAGACCTGGATTTCAAAACGCACAATTTCGATCTCTCCTTCTTGCATTCTTTCATGTCTCAAGTGACGGAGATCAGGGGAATTTTAAATTCATCATTGCTGGTCCGGGGATCACCGACCAACCCTCTCATCAACGGTAATGTGGATATTCGCCAGTTAAAACTGCAGACAATTCCGGAAATTTTAAATCAACCCCTCACTGATGGGTTGGTAAAAATCAACTTTGATAAAAATCAGCTGATGCTAGACTCGCTCTTTTTGCGTCTCAACGGAGGGACAATATCTGCTTCCGGTGACCTGGTCTATCAAGATAACCAGTTGTCAGAACTTAACTTCCAAACCAAAGTCGATAAGGTTCGCGTTTCCCGCCCCAAAGAATATTTAGTAACCGTCAACTCTGCGGATATTCAATATCAGAAGAAGGGAAACCAATATTTGCTGACAGGCGATATCGTTTTGGGAGAAACTCGCCTATTATATAATTTTCGTCCCCAGGCCATTTTACCGTTTAAAAAGGAAGTGGAGCAGCCCGCTGAAGAACCTTCGCCAATCTTGCAGCAAACCCGAATGAACATTCGGCTGAGAGAAAGTGACAATATCTGGGTGGATAACAACCTGGCCCGATTACGCTTACACTCAGAGTTAGGGTTTATCGGAAGTCCTGCCCAACCCAATTTAACCGGGCGCCTTTCCGTTAATGAAGGATATGTTCTCTATCTGGATCGAAAATTCGAGGTAAAAAAAGGGGTAGTGGACTTTATTGATCCGAATAAGTTAAATCCGATAGTTGATCTGTTGGCGCAAACCACTGTTACCGCATATGACCGAACACAGGGCACTGAATACGTGATTAGATTAGAAGTGACCGGACCTCTGGACGAAGTCAAAGTCAATCTTACCTCAACTCCTCCCGCCGAACGGTCGGACATTATTGCGTTGCTAACGGTCGGGGCAACCCGGGGTCAATTAACCGGCAGCGGAGAAGGCGGGGAAACATCTTCGCTGGAAAATATCATTGCCGAACGATTCGAACATTTATCCAGCAGAGTATTTTACGGATATGCCTCCAAAACACTAAAAAATTTATTTGGATTTGAACAGATCAATATCGAAGGCAATTTGTTCGCCCTTGGTGAGAAAGCCGGGCCCCAGTTGATTGCCTCCAAACGAATTACCGATCGCACCAAAATCACCTATTCAACAGCGGTAGGTCACCTGAACGAACAACGAGTCCGGCTCGATTATCGTCTCACCAAGCATTTTTCTCTGGAGGGAGAGGCTGATCAGAGAGGTCGTTCGAGCTTAAGTTTAAAATACAAGTTGAAGTTTAAATGAGAATTGTATTCCTCAAATTATTCTTTTTAGTCCTGATATTCACTTTGCTTTCTGTTTACGGACAGCAGAAGAAAGATCATCAATTCAAAGTTGTCTCGGTTGAATTCGGCGGCAATGAAGCCTTTTCCGATTCCCGCCTGAGGCGACTGATGGTTTCCCGACCTCGAAAATTTCCATCCAGCCTTTTTGCATCCACCCATTTTTATCGGGAAGTGTTCAAGGACGATCTGGCCAACATCAAACAATTTTATCACAATCAGGGGTATCTTCAGGCTGCCATTGCCGATACGCAACTATCCTTTAATAAGGAAGAAAAAGAACTCAGCATCGATATAGCCATTAGCGAAGGGGAATTAACCCGGGTAGAGGGAATTTCATTCTTCGGCAATCAAGTGTACAGTGATAGCGCCCTTCTGCAACAAATTAAATTCGGTCCGGGCGATCCGTTTAAACGACGTAAGATTAATGATACTGAACTGGATTTGTTGGTTCGCTACGCTAACAATGGTTACCTGGATACGGAAATCAAAACCAATGTAAGTATAAATGAGGAGGCTCATCTTGCCATTATCGATTTTAATATTACCGAAAAGTCTCAATCGATTATCGGTGAGCTGAAAATTACCGGTCTGGTCAGCGTGGATACCAATGTGGTCCTTCGGGAGCTTTTGTTTGAAGAGGGTGAAGTAGTAAACTACTCAGAACTATTAAAATCTCAGCGGCGTCTTTATTTAACCGCGCTTTTTGAAAGTGTCTTTATTCGCCCTCAAACGCCCGAAAATGTGGACCCCGGTAAAAAAGATATTTTGATCGAATTAAAGGAGAAACAGTATGGGGAGTTCAACGTTTCGGCAGGTTACGGCTCGGTTGAAAAAGTCAAGGGACAGATAGAAATTTTCCACACCAGTTTAGCCGGAACAGCTCGTAAAACCGGAATATCAACTCATCTGAGTTTTATCACCCGCAATCTGGAAGCAACTTTTACCGAACCGTGGACATTTGGCTTGCCTTACACCACCGACATGAAAGCATTTTTGAATTATCGGGAAGAACCGAGCTTTACACTGAACAGCCGGGGGGCGAGCGTGACTATTGGCCGGGATTTTGGTGAACGCTCTACGGTTTCCCTGACCTACAAATTTGAAGATGTAGATTTAAGCGATATCAAAATTACCGATATTCCTATCGAAGAGAAGAATGATCTGCGAACCCTGTCGCTTTCTTTAATCTACGATACTCGTGACAATATTTTTGACACCGAAAAAGGCACGTTTATTGAATGGCGCAACGAAATAGCGGGAAGTTTTCTAAGCGGAACCAACACATTTGTCCGTTCAATCGTTATTTTTAAGTATTTCTTCCCCTGGAGCCGCTCCACTGTTCTGGGAACCTCACTTGCGTTTGGCTGGATGGACCGGTTTGGTTCCCAACCTCAAATTCCGTTAAGTGAGAAGTTTCGCGCCGGTGGTCCGAACGTTTTGCGGGGCTTTGATTTCCAGGAAGTCGGACCTCTGGATAGCAAAGGCAATCCTCTGGGTGGCAATCTTAAATTTACCTGGAATGTATTGGAAATCCGGCAGGCGATATACAAGTGGATCGGGGGTGCTGCTTTTTTGGATATGGGCAATGTGTGGTCGGATGCTGATGAATTTCGCCTGAAAGACATCCGTACCTCCCCCGGCATTGGAATTCGGGTAAGTACGCCAATCGGTCTGGCCCGATTGGATTACGGGGTTAACATTTCTCCCCGTTCCGGCGAGCCAGGTGGGCAAATTTACTTTAGTATGGGACAGGCATTTTGATAGATGTCTGATGTCTGGCTGGTCAAATTAATTTTAACGGAAGTGCTTGTGTGCATGTTTGTGTGTCTTTGGAGTAAGGGAGTATTGGAGTGCTTTATCAGTACGCGGTCATCAGGTAGCTGTGCTTGGACGTAAACCTTATGGATTTTGCAGGCGAAATCTGTTAAATTCTCTCATTCACTAAGGAGGAAAATTTTATACGCATCAATTGTAGTTCTTGTTAAGGTTAACGCTCGTGTGTAGCTGCGGAAGTTTAAAATTATTAAATGAACCTTTAGAGGAGCAATAATATGTTTCGCTGGTTAATTATCGGATTTATGACAATAGCCATTTCTTTACTGAGCTGCCTGGAGTTGGAAGAAGGCACCCTGGATAAGGTAAAAAGGGAAAAAGGCAGGTCATCATCAAAGGGTAAACAAACAAAGTCTGATACCACTCGTACCGAAAAAACTGACAAAGATTACAAGTTGCTGGAATAGTATATTAGTCAATTTATGCTCGTTTCGGTATATTCCAGCTCTCAGGGATTTCTTCACATTTGGATTCTTATCCCCTTGGGTGCTCAAGTGTTATGTGTTTGCGTATCCCGAACACGATAACACCAGAACACTCTTTAACACGTCCCTATCAGCTGGCAATAAATTTCTGATAATGTTGGTAGCGGTCTAATATTTCTTCCACATAATTAACCGGTTCCCTCCCCCGGCAATAGCCATATTTAACCACTTCATCATTATAATAAGTTTTGGTTGATTTTTTTACCAGGAATTCTGCTATATTTCCCCATTTATGGGGGTCTTTATCATGTTTCTTTGCCAATCTTTGGGCATCCTCCACATGCCCCTGTCCTACATTAAAAGAGGCTAAAACAAACTTCAGACGTTCGGTTGAATCAGGAATCTCTTTCCAGTATTCTGCCAGCCAATTTAAGAACTTGGTGCCGGCGGCAAGGTTTTGTACCGGATCGGTTATCTGTTCAACACCATATTGACGGGCGGTCCTGGGCATTAACTGCAGCAAACCACGGGCACCCATCCAGGAACGAGCTTCGGGATCAAATTTGGATTCCTGATAAATCTGAGAAGCTAACATTCTCCAATCCCATCCCACATTTTGGGCAAATTGTTTAATTAAGCCATCATACTGGGAAATTTTTCCACCCGATTCGGAATAAAATTCACTCTCAACTCTCTGCTTAACATAGCGTTCGTTTTCATAATATTTTTGATACAGCACATTGAAGGTTGGTTTACGTTTTATTTTATTTAGCCATGCATTAATGACCTTTTTAAAATTGGGTGAATTTTTGCGAACCGCCCAGGCAACCCGCTGTGGCAGACTAACCGGTGTATTCACATCAATATTGGCATAAAAGGCCTTATTAACCAGGGCGATATTTTTATCGGCAACCGTGTATTTTATCTCTCCTTCTGCCACCCGGCGGATTAGTTCGTCGGTGGATAGTTCTCCCGAAACTTCAACTATATTAATATCGCCCCCAATTTCTTCCGACAAATTATTCAACCGGATATAGTAAGAAGAATTCCTGCGGACATGCACATTTTTGCCAATCAAGTTAATGGGATTGCTGATCAGCTTTTTTTCAATTTGATGACGCTGCATCTGCCACCATTTTTCAGGAAGTCTTTGAACCAGCACCTGCCGAATAATGGTATGATGATCAGTAAAACTGACCTTCTTCGTTCTGGATTTAGTGACTGTCATACTATGAGCGACCAAATCTCCTTTTCCACTGTTTAGCAAATCAAATATCTGGTCCATGTCTTTAACAATTACAATTTCCAGATCAACGCCCAAATGTTCAGCCAATAACTTCAGTAATTCATACTCAAATCCCAACGGCTGGCCTTTATAAATAAAATAACTGTTGATGCTGTATCCGGTCAGAGCAATCAGTTTACCGCGTTTTTTAATCTCCGCCAAATCTATGTTCACCAGCGGTTCATTTATTGCTTCTGACGTTTCAGTAACAGCCTGTCGGATTGTATCCTCATCTATATGATCATCCATATATAAACCTTGTTCTTCAACATCTTCCCTGCCTTGCCCCCCTTGTTCTGCGCAGCTGAAGCAGAAAAAGATAAAAATCACTGCCAAGAACGATTTGAGGTACAATTTCATTTTACTATCCTCCATAATAATGAGCTCTGTTTGATTCTCTCCAATTTACTATTGATTTACTTATTTATTAGATTGTGATAGAAACAATTAACCCAAACACTCTCCAATGATTAGCTTTAAATGAAATTAATGAATCGAATGCTTTAAAAAAACTAAAATTTAGTAAATCGAAAATTTTCGGATTATGGATTTACAGAGAAGTAGCTTTGATGGTAATCTTGCGCTGAGCCACCACGCTTTATCATTTCTGTTAAATATGAATGAACCATTAATCTTCAACAATGAAATCAACTGTAAAAGGATAATGGTCCGAACCGATAGAGGGGCCGATTCTTTTGGCGAGCACCCGGATGTTTCTTGAGTATAGAAAATGATCGATGGTTATCCAGAACGGCGCAAACCCGGCAGGCCAGGTAGGGAAAAAACTCCTTTCGATTGAGCTATCAATCAACTCACTTTCCTCTAAAAAACGCTGAAAATGAATTGACCAGGGAGTGATGTTAAAATCGCCGAGCACAATAAACGGGTTGTCACTTCTGTTTGCCAGTTCAGCAATAACAGTCAATTCCTGGTTTCTGATCGTCGATTTACACTCGCTATAAGGCGGAAATAAATGAACGCCCAAAAGCGACAGTTGTTGATTTGATACCCTGATCGAGGCGTAAATCGCAGGCATTCCGGATTCGCTCAACCGAACTACCTGTGACTCCTTCAAAGGCATTCTGCTGAAAAGGAGGATGCTATAATTATCATCACGAAATTTGGAGACTCGATACGGATATTCCTGACCGAGCTGCTGAAGATTCTCCAGCCAAATGGCATCGGCTTCGACGAGTAATATAATATCCGGATCGGACTTTTGGATGTATGCCTCAAGCTTATCGTAATTGCGATTCTCAGTTAACACATTACTAACCAGCACCCGTATTTTTGAACCCGGTGCAGCAAAGGCAGATTTCGAGCCTACCAAATACGGAGCCGTTTCATAAAAATTGATTACTGCAAATAAAAAAAAGACAAATGCGTACTGATAACGCTTGATCCAGAGAACCCAAATTAACAGCAGCGTCAATATGAGTAAGTATTGAAGGCGAAAATGGGCAAACAGATCCAGTATCCACCATAAATCACCGCCAAAGCCGAAAAGAGTGAACATACAAACCAGTAATCCAGCACCAATGAAAAAAGCGAACCAGTTTTTTTTGGAAAAAATAAATTGTTTTGTCATCTCAATATTCTCTAAATTCTTATTCATTTATCGTAATATCTGAAAAATTTCTAAACTTATAATTATGATATATGAATCTGTATTTTCAATCAAAATTTAACTTAATGGAATTTAGTCATGAATATTTATGAAGCTTATTACCATTCACCGATTGGATGGCTGAGAATTATCGGCACCAATAATGGCATTTATGCACTGCGCTTTAGTGATGAAAATTATCTTCCCGACTCCCCCATTCCCAAATGTTTACAGAAATGCGTTGAACAATTAGACGAGTACTTTCACCAGAACCGTAAAAATTTCTCTCTCAAACTTTTGCCGCAGGGAACGGATTTCCAACGAACTGTCTGGAAGCTACTAATGAATATTCCTTACGGGAGAACGCTCTCTTATATGGAGATAGCCTTAAAACTGGCTGACAAGAAGGCAGTACGAGCAGTTGGTAAAGCCAATCGCGATAATCCCATTCCGATCTTGATACCCTGTCATCGAATTATTGGCCGTAACGGGAATTTAGTGGGTTATGGCGGCGGCATCTGGCGGAAGGAATGGCTTTTACAACATGAAGGTGTGATATTCTGTTAAGCCTCCCTGGCCAGCCTCAAAATCATCCGAATACTTTGAATAAATCACTGAATTACCCAAAGCCCTGAGCAATTTATTCAAATAAACGACCCTTTTTGAGAGCTATTGCTTGATTGACAATACACTCAATTTTTTGGCAGTCGCTCTGGGCTATATCTCGGTTAATACGTTACTTATGGTATCATTCAAATCGGAAGAGCGGATCGGTTTGGAAAGATAGCCATCCATTCCCGCCTCAAGACAGCGTTCTCTATCGCCTTTCATCGCATTCGCCGTAATCGCAATTATGGGTAAATGTGTACCCGTCACATCCTCTTTTTTTCGGATCTCGTGCGTGGCAGCGATGCCATCCATTTCAGGCATTTGAATATCCATTAACACCAGATCATATTTCCCATTTTCCACTGCCTCTATCGCCTCAATTCCGTTGGCAACCACGTCGGCTTTATATCCGTTTTTCTCCAGCAATCGCCGGGTCAACTTTTGGTTGACGTGATTATCCTCGGCAACAAGAATCTGTAATGATGAACGATGTTGATTCATAGCTCCATTATTAGTCGAAGCATCGTCTTGAGTAGAAACAGGTTGCGTATCCACCTGCCTTATGGTTTCTAACATGGCTTGCAAAAGTTTCGAAAAGCGAACCGGTTTAACCAGATATCTATGAATTCCCAATTGGGTCAACTCCTCCTGGTTCATCCCCCTATCTATAGAAGAGACCATGATGATAATTGCAGATTCTCCCAACCCGGATTCCTGAATCTTACGCGCGGTTTCCAATCCATCCATTTCCGGCATTTGCATATCCAGAAGAACAACTTTAAATGGCTCGCTTTGGTTTTTCTGGCCCTTTAACATGTCTAAACCTGATGTGCCGTTCTCTGCCTCATAAACCCTGCATCCGTACTTTTGAAGTATTCTCTTTAACATTAAACGATTGGTAGTATTGTCATCAATCACCAGAACCGGAAGCCCCTGCAGATCTTTCATCTCTGGAACGGATTGACTGGTCAAATCCTTTGTCTCAGAAGCTTCTTTAAGTTTGATAGTAAACCAGAAAGTGGAGCCGTTATTTATTTCACTTTGCACTCCCATTTCCGCACCCATCAATTCGATTAATTGTTTGGAAATGGTCAATCCCAATCCAGTGCCACCATACTTGCGGGTAGTGGAGCCATCCCCCTGCGAAAAGCTCTCAAAAATCAAGCCCTTCTTGTCTTCGGGGATGCCTATCCCGGTATCTTTAATGCTAACCTTAACCACCGTTTCCTGACCGAGATTCTCCACTAATTGGGCAGAGACAACGATTTCTCCTTGTGCAGTAAACTTATAGGCATTGCCCAGTAAATTCAAAATGATCTGCCTTATGCGCGATGGATCGCCTCGAAGATACCGGGGAATTTCTTGATCGATATCCACGATTAACTCAAGTCCCTTACTTTGAATTTTATGAGCCAGCAACTCTCCCACACTTTCTATTACCTGATAGAAATCGAAGTCAATAATTTCCAATTCAAGTCGGCCGGCTTCGATCTTTGAAAAATCCAAAATATCATTAATCAAATCGCGCAAACATTCAGAGCTGTATTGGATTGTTTGTGCATACTCTTTCTGTTCTTCAGATAATTCCGTATCCAGTAATAAAGTGTTCATACCAATAATGCCGTTCAGTGGGGTTCGAATTTCGTGGCTCATGTTGGCTAAAAATTCACTTTTTAATCTATTCGTCTCGGAAAGCTTAACATTGGCTTCTTTTAGTTCTGATTGCGTTTTTTGTAATTCTTTCAGAGTAGATTCCAACTGCGACTTTTGCCGGAGTAATTCGCTGGTGCGCTCTTCAACAACTGTTTCCAGCCATCGATTTTGAGATTTTATTTTGTAAGTTCTATATCGAATCAAGCCCACCACAACGACACTGAACAAAAATATCATCAACAATATAAACCACCAGGTTTGCCAGTCCGGGGGCTGAACCACAAAACTAACCATTGCAGGCTGCGACCAGGCTTGACGATATTTTCGGGCCTGTACCTCTAATGTGAATTGCCCCGAAGGTAAATTGGTATAATTAATTTCATTTCCATCCAACTTCTTCCACTGCTTGTCATAATTCTGCAAGCGATAGCGGATAGTCAGTCTCTTGTTGTTAATATAGGAGAGGCAAGAAACCCGCGCCCTGATATCATTATGGGGATATTTTGCAGTGATAGCGCTGTCCAATGAAACTGTGCGGTTCCCCACGTACAGCCGGTGGATTTTGATAATCGGCGGATCGCCAATGGAAAGATCGTAACGGGGATTATAATGACTGAGTCCCTCTGCGGTAGCAAACCAGATAGTGCCGTGGTCACTAGCAAAAAATCCCCCGGCGTTCGATTCCTGACTCGCATATCCTTCGGTTGTGCCGTAGTTGATAAATTTTTTGCCATCAAAGCGATCGATACCCCGGGCAGTTCCAATCCAAATATTGTTTTGCTGATCAACGCCAATTCCATATACCGCATCATTCACCAGACCCTCTGCGGTCGTGTAGGTTTTAAACTTTTTACCATCATAGCAGGTCAGGCCGTAAGAACCGTAATATGTAAACCAGATGCGACCGGAATGATCCTCACAAGACATGGCGGGGTTGTTACTGACCATTCCGTCTTCAGTGGTAAAAGTTTTCCAGGTCTGTCCGTTCCAGCGTGAGAGTCCGTAATCTCCGGATGCCCATACATTCCCATCATGATCCACCATTAAGCGACCGTTCGAAAATCGTTGTCCCGGTACTCTGATTTGTTGGTACCGATTGCCATCCTGTTTAAAGATGCCTTTATTCTTAATGGCGCACCAGAGGGCACCGCTGCTGTCTTCTACCATGGAAACAACATAGCCGTGTTTGGAAATATCTGTTTCGTCATAAAAATTTTGTCCGTCGTAATAGTTTAGACCACCCACGCTGGCGATCCATATAATCCCATCCTGATCGATCAGTAAATCGCGAATTTGGTTGTAGTTTAGTCCATCTTTGGTAGTGTAGATTTTCCAGTGTTGGCCATCGTAACGAGTCAATCCATTACCTGTTCCGACCCACAAGTAACCGTTCCGGTCCTGCACAATCGGTCTTACAAAATTTGATGGCAAGCCATCCGCCTTGGTATAATTAGTGAAGGCCCGGCCTAAAAATTTTGCCACACCGCCAAATCCACCAAACCAGATAATTCCTTCACGATCTTCTAAAATAGAGAGCACCCGTTCGAAGGGAAGCCCGTTTTCGGTCGAGAGGAACCGGAAGCTGTTATCATTGATCACCGCCACCCCGGAATTGGTGCCGATCCAAACGGTGCTATCCTTGCTGGCATAGAGAGCGTTTGCGGGCAGCCCGGTGAGTCCTTCGGAGGCAGTGTATCGGGCAACCAATCGGGAATCGGAAAACACCAACACACCGTAATCAACATTCACCCACATACGATGTTGTTGATCTTCGATAACCGTATAGATTCTTTGATTGTGTAACATTTGGTTGGGATAAGGATGAAACTGCCCCTCCTCTAAATAAAAAAGCCCGACTTCGGTGGCAATCCATAGACGACCCTCATGATCGATAAAAAGATCATCAATCCTTAAACCGGATAAACTATCTACAATTTGAAAATTTCTAAATTCGCGGCCATTCCATCGGGATATTCCCTCTCTGGTGGCGCACCAGACCTGTTGTTGCCGATCGATTGCTAAATCGAGCACATTTTTATCAGCCAATCCGTCATCGGTCGTATAATTAGTAAATCCTTCAGGCGTCCAGCTACTAAGACCACCATTGGTTCCTATCCAGATACGGCCGGCATTATCCTGCGCAATCGCATTTATCCAATCATTGGTTAGTCCGTCACGAATACTAAAAATTTCAAAAATATTTCCATCATAGCAGTTTAATCCGGTTTCGGTGCCGATCCATATATAACCGGTATGATCCTGAAACAACACCTGTCCGGTAATTTGCGAAAGGCCATCATCTCCTGTATAATTTTTAAAATAATACTGCTGGGTCAATGCATCTATGCTCAGCAAGATTATTAGGGGAAGAAGCCATTTAAAGAATTTGCCTTTTAACGAATGGTAAATTGGTATCAATTCTATCCTCCGCTGATAAACCCAACTTCCTATTGTTCTAAATGGTTACCTTTTCAGCGCATACATCAAACGCCATTTGCAAAATACATAGTTAAGCTATCGGCAATCAAAGACTTAAACTTCAATTTTAGTTGAGATAAAACACGTTTTTCTAGCCAGGAGAGTGGAAATGCACTCGGGTTCTGTGTTCAAGCCCCGAATCAGCTAAATGAAAATACTTTCTAAAAATGTGCGTTTTTTGGATCGATACTTATGATAAATTTTGTATTTTTCGAAATGGAGTTCCCAATTTTTTTTGCTCGGTCTTTAACCAGAAAAATTTTAAATCATATGCAGCATCTAAATCGGAGCTTTATGAAGATGTTATTGACCCTGGCATGTTTTCTGGTGCTAAATCTGGGGCTTTTCGCAAAGCCTGAGGTAATTCACTTCTATTCATGCGGAAAAGCGGATAATGTTGATTATCACTCCTTTTATCCGGCGTTGATGTTAAAACACCGCATCAATAACCCATTTCGGAAACTGCCCAAGAATCCGGTATTACAGCCTTCCCGACAGGGATGGGACAGCCGCGATGTGGCCGATCCCTACATACTGGTCACTGCTGATTCGATTATGCTTTTCTACGACGGCGATAACAACGATCACTATCGCATTGGCTATGCAGTGCGTGATGAGGCCGGTTGGTTTTGGCAAAGGCGTGGAAAAATTATCAGTGGCAGTGGCGCGACTTGGGATAGTTATCATCAGATCGCACCGGTGGTCTTTTTTCATGATAGCCGGTGGCATCTCTATTATAACGGAAATGATGAAGATGATGAGTTGGGCTATCAAATTGGATTGGCTTTTGGTGAGGACGGATCAGGCTGGCATTATCCTCGGCAAAAACCATTGATAAACCTGGATACAACTCATTGGGATTTTGCCGGCAATGCCTACGGCGACATTCTTTATTTTCCGGCTGAAAATAAATATAAAATGTGGTACACCGGATTTGACGGACCAATTGCAGCGA
>JABAHQ010000401.1_pt4 | contig 17254 bp, 14 predicted proteins | sample 7062091 | NCBI WGS metagenome assembly JABAHQ01 (sample SAMN14534359, study PRJNA622989) | marine sediment metagenome | biome: marine biome [ENVO:00000428]; feature: marine pelagic biome [ENVO:01000023]; material: deep marine sediment [ENVO:00002113] | place: India: Gulf of Kutch | collected...
GTGTGGAGGGTATACAAGGTCAGATAATCTTTGTGGCGAGTTTGTAACAAGCGGATTTTGTCGTGCCAGCCTTTCTGGGAAAAGTATTGACTGGCTTCTTCAACGGGCATCCGTTCTTTGTGGATTGGCAAATCAGCGTCAACAAGTTCTTGCATCCGATCCTTGAGACAGCTCAGATCCTTTTGGGTTAAGGGGGCATGGTTGTCAATTTCAAAATAAAAAGCGCCAAAATTCAGGCCGTAACCAATGATAATACGAATGTCGGGGAATAGCTCCTCGGCGGCGGCTACTAGCAACAGCGAAAGGGAGCGCCGGTAAATACGTAAACCGTCGCTCTGGGCCAGGGTGATCGGTTCCACAGTTAAATCTGTTAAAGCGTGATAAGTGAGTTCACGTATTTGATTGTTGACCAGACAGGCAATGATGGGCGGGGTATTTTCTGGGTAGGCGACTTTGACATACGCTTCAATGGGTGCCCCTTTTGGGCCTTCAAAGACTCGACCATCAGGGCAGGTAATTTGAACCGTGGTACGAGTTGTCGTTTCTGTAATTTTGATCTCTTCTGGCTTGATTTGGGTTTGCTGAGGAAGTTCTTGGGGATTTACCATATGCGAATCACCTCACTGTGTTCCAGAATAAAAAAGCGCATGGGTAGCCAAGCCCCACGCGCTTTATTTACAAAAGCCGAGTTTAACGGCGGTGCAGATCCTCCGGTGCGTCGTTTGATAGCATCGCTACTAATAATTTTACCCCATTTTCCACATCAGCCAAATCAACGATTTCAGAGGGAGTATGGACATGTCGGCAGGGAATTGAAAGACATCCTGCTGCCGAGCCACTGCCGGCCAACTGCATGCCTGCTGCGTCAGTGCCACCAGCGGTCAGAACCTCTAATTGGTAGGGGATGTCATTGGCTTCTGCCGTCTCAATCATCCAATCTTTAACGACAGGGTGAGAGAGATTTCCCCGATCCATCACTTTGACTGCCGGGCCTTTGCCCAACTCAACTGAAAATATTTGTTTGCCCAAGGTATCGCCGCTAGGGGTGATATCAATGGCGATGGCAATATCGGGTTGTACCTTAAAAGCGCCGGGCCTGGCACCTCGTAGTCCCACTTCTTCCTGTACGGTGAAGACATAATGAATATCATGGGGTGTGTTTTCGACTCGCTTGAGGGTTTCGATTTGGATGACGCAACCGATGCGGTCATCCATACTTTTGGCCATTATCCGATTGTTCAGCTCGACGCTTGGCCCAAAAAAGGCGGCTACGTCGCCTACTTTAACCGGGCAATCCTCTTTACGGGAGACACCCAGGTCAATGTAAACATTGCTAAAATCAGTTTTAACATTCGGTCTAGTTAAGGAATCTTCGACATTGATCATCCCCATGACCCCAGAACGAAAGATAACGCGTGAGCCAGATAGATTGAGCGGGAAGAGGCCACCAATGTTTGTAAAGCGAGCAAAGCCATCTTTTTCGATATGGGTGACCATTAAGCCGATTTCATCCATATGAGCGGCCAACATGATGGTTTGTCCCCCACCGCTCCCTTTTTTGACCGCGTGGAGATTACCCATTACGTCTACTTCAACCGAGTCGACGTAAGGTGTTACTTCGGCTTGAATAATTTCGCGCACGGCCTCTTCATAGCCGGAGGGGCCATAGACGTCGGTCAACTTTTTAATCAGATCTTTCATGTAAAATCTCCATCAACGAAGTGCATAGTGCGTGGTGCGTATTCAAGCCCGAACATCAGCTAGCTAACCCGGATTGGGTTTAGGTCCAATACCATTCAAATAAGACTGTAGCATNNGTGCCCGCCCACAAGGGGCTAAACTACGTTATTTGAAAAGTATTGGGCTTAGGTCCACCCTTCGGGCAATTCATCCAAAGTTGCCCCGACCAATTTGACGCAGTTCCAGAAATCGGTCAGATCCAAAAGTGCCACGGGGCCGTGAATATAGCGGCCGGGGGCAGCTATAGTAGCTGAAGGCACGCCCATCCGGCTTTGGTGAATAGCGCCGGCATCGGTCCCTCCCAAGCCGGGAGGTTTGTACTGATAGGGAATATTATGCTTGGCAGCCGCTGCCTCTATCAAGCGTAGGAGTTTCTGATTGGCAATGAATGATCTATCCATAACAGTAACACAGGGGCCGTCGCCCAGGCGAGGATAGAGAATCTCTTCATCTTTTTCGAGCGGTAAATCATTAGCCGTCGTACATTCAAGGACGATGGCTAGGTCGGGATTAGCCTTGTGCGCGGCCACGCGCGAGCCCCGTAGCCCAATTTCCTCTTGTACGGTAAAAACGCCAACCACATCTACTGGATGATCTTGCTTCAACAATTCAATGAGCATGGTGCAGCCAGCTCGATCATCCAGCGCTTTTCCTTTGACAACGCCAACCTCGTTATTGTCAGGATCGCTATTGAGGTGACTGTATTTTGTGTCGAAGGTGGCGTAATCACCCGGCGAAACTTTGGCCTGAGCTTCCTCTTTTTTGTTGGCGCCAATATCAATGGCTAAGGCTTTCAGAGCGGGAACCTTATCATACTGGCCAGCCTCAAGGTTGTGGATGGCTTCTGTGCCAATCACCCCTGGAATCTTGTCCTTACCCACCAGGACGGTTTTGCCGGGCAAAATGCGAAGATCGAAACCACCAACGGTCGTAAAGCGCAGCATACCATCTCGTGTGATTTCAGTAATCATGAAGCCAATCTCATCCATGTGGGCGGCGATCATGACGGTTAGATTGGCCCCAGCGGATCCATTTTTAGCGGCTTTTCGGGTGTAGACATTTCCTATTGTGTCAACGGAGACCTCATCTACATAGTCTTTGATAGCCGGGATAATGATTTTGCGAATGGCTCCTTCGTTACCAGAGACCCCCATTTCGTTGGAAAGTTGCTCTAACTGCACAGTTCAATCCTCCAGACCCTCTTTGGGGGTCAAATCATCAATAAATGCCTCGGTCAGGTCGGCGATGAAATAGGCCATCAGACGACCTACGCGCTCGATATCTTTGACGCTGGCCGTTTCGATCGGTGAGTGCATATAGCGCAACGGAATACTGATCAGGCCAGTTGGTATGCCGCTTTGACTGATTTGAATGGCCCAGGCATCGGTGCCGGTGCCGGCCGGGTAATATTCTGACTGAACGCTCATTTCCAAAGCAGCCGCGGTTTCTTGTAGCCGTTTGCCCATTACCGGATGAATATTGGCCCCGACGCCAATAACCGGGCCTTTACTCAAACTAACCTTATGCTCATTGACTATGCCCGGTGCATCGGCAAAGGTAACATCGATGGCAATAGCGGCATCGGGGGTGATGCGATAGGCGCTAGTGGAAGCCCCCTTCAGACCGACTTCTTCTTGCGACGTGGCCACAGCGTAGACATCCCAGTTATGAGTCAGGCGAGAGAGTTCTCTGAGGCAAACGTATATTGCGGCCACTGAGGCCCGATCGTCCATAGCTTTACCGGTGATCAAGCCCCCCATTAACTCTTGGGGGGCTTTTTTGAGGGCGATCAGATCACCGGCGCGAACATTTTCAGCTACTACCTCAGGTGGAAGACCGAGATCGATTTGATAGTCGCTCATATCAGGATATTTGCCTCGGTCTTCGCTGGCAAAGTGAGGTGGTCGAGAGGCTATGACTCCGTGATATATCTGGCGGCCAAAAACAGTCACTTCTTGCCCCAGTAACAGACGCTTATCTAAGCCGCCGACGCTGGTGAAGTGAATAAAGCCCCGATCAATTTTAACGACCATAGCCCCAATTTCATCGGTGTGAGCAGCCAGCATGATCTTACGACGTGGCGTCGCCCCGTTCGTCTGCTGACCTCGTTTTATCATCGTTAGGCTGCCCAGGGGATCATCAACAAATTCGTCCACATACAGGGCATAATGCCGGCGCAATATGTCTCGGATAGTCTGCTCGTAACCAGAGATACCGACGGCTGCGGATAGCTCCTTGAGCAAGTCAACTAATTCGATAGCCATGTAACAACATCCTTGGAGAAGCTTCTATACAAATGCAACTCATTATAGCGCTTTTATTATGAGAAGGCCAATAGGCCAAATGGATAAAATGGATAAATGGATAGTGAATAGTATCAGTTGTGGAGGAACTTCCGTTACTTATATTTTTTCTCACCAGCCTCAATTTTGACTGACAATCTGTTCTCAGCCGGTGGAATTGGGCAACTCCAGGCATCGCTGTAAGCACAGTAAGGGTTGTAAGCCAGATTGAAGTCAACCTGGTATTTCCCATTCTCAACCGGATACACTTCCAGATATCGTCCTCCACCATACGTTTCGCGGCCGTTGGTGGCGTCGCCAAAGGGTAAAAAGAGTTCACCATGCCCCGGTGCCTCGTACAGCGTCAATGTCTGTTGTGTGCCGTTGACCAGAAAGTGAATACGGCCGAATCTGAAGAAAAGAGCTTCGTCGCCGGTGCTGGTTTGCATAATAATTTCCTCTTTTTGAGGGAATTCTTCAACTTCCAGAATAAAGCTTAAAGCTTTGTTTTCAGGGTAATAGTCTAGCCCGGTGAAGGTTGCCCGTTCGTCATAGGGGATTGGGGAGTAAGGATCATGCTTGAAACTATGATCTTTATTTTTCCGAAATTGGGTTAAGGCCAATACCGTTCAAATAAGACGGTAGCANNGTGCCCGCCCACAAGGGGCTAAACTACGTTATTTGAAAAGTATTGGGGTTAAGGCTGACATCAAAAATTCCTTTCTGTCTTATGCTCATCACAGTGACCAATGATCCAAAATATCGTGTAGCCCAGCAGTATCGGCGTGGGGCGAAACGTAATGGACGATTACTTTAACCTCATCTATGGCATTTACCGGCGCAGCAGCCCGGCCAACCAGACGCAAAAAATCAATATCGCCAGATGTGTCGCCCACACCGCCCATTTCTGCTGGCTTGATCCCGGTAACTTGAGCTAACCATTCTAGCCCGCTCCCTTTATCGATCCCAACTGGATGGATATTTAGGGCCAATTTGGCTGGCATCACGGCAAATTGATCTGAGATTTGCTCTGCAATGGCTTTCACTTCGTCTGCAAAATCGGCGGTCGTCAAAGGGGCATGGGCAAAGAGAGTGTAGCAGACGGATTTGCCGGGTTGCCAATAAGCTCGTCCGGCCTGTACAACTGCCCGGTCAACACGCCTGATGACCTCTTGTAAATCGGCCAATTGGGTTGAGTTTAAGCGTGGCGTCCGTTCAAAGTGATATTTTTCAGGGAAGTAGAGGCCAGCGCCACTTTCGTAAAGCGCCGGTTGCCAACCGCCGATGGCTTGCATGACCGCTTCGACATAGGGAGAAGGTCGGCCTGTGTTGACGGTGACGGCGGGGACGGCCTCTCCCCGACGGCCCCTCCGATTCAAGTCCCCCAGACGGGCCAGAAGTTGCGGATCGAAAGGGTGGGCTTCCCCTTTGGAGAGGACTCCGTCGCAGTCAAGAACAATGAGTTTCATAAGTAACCTCGTTTGGAGATTTGAACAATATTTAGCAACAGGCTCAAATATCTTACACAAAGATACCAAAACACAAAATTTTCTTTGTTTTCTCGATAAACAAAAAAACGCCCGACAATCGGTCGGGCGTTGTACTGGCTCATCCTTTCTTTGTTAAACTTTCTCCCTACAAAGTTGCTGTAAATACTGAATTACTCGCTCAGCCGTCTGTTCTCCCTGGTGAATACAGTCGGGTAGCCCAACCCCTCGAAAAGCGCTACCGGTGAGGTAGAGACCCGGTTGTGTTTCTTCAGCCAGGGTTTCAATTTCGGCCACCCGATCTAGATGACCCACATCGTATTGTGCGTTGCCCCGGGGCCAACGATATATTTCCTGGTGGGTTGGTTGAGCCTCGATGCCCATAATCTGGGCCAATTCTTCTCTGACCAGGTTTATCAGGGCCTCGTCGGGCAAATCAACCAGTTCCTCGTGCTTATATCCGCCGACAAAAGCCCGTAGCAAAACCCGGTCGGCCGGGGCGCGATGGTCGAACTTGGTTGAGACCCAGGTGCAGGCCATCAACCGGCAGACTTCACGTTTAGGGACGACGAAGCCAAAGCCGTTCAGCGGATGCGAAACTTCGTCGCGCTTAAAAGCCAGCGAGATGGTAGCCGTAGAAAGATAGCGAATTTGGTCCAGCTTTTGAGCCAGGGCGGGGGTATGTGGCGCCAACAGTTTGGCGGCCACATAGGCTGGGGTAGCCATAACCACCGAGTCGGCCCGGCGGGTTTGACCATCATTGAACTGAACCTGATAGGGGCTGGCCTCAGTAGCCTCAAAAGCCAAGCCGGTAACCGTCTGGCCCGTCAATAATTCCCCCTCTAACTTGCTGACCAGGGTCTCTGCTAGCTCGGTCAGACCACCCCGCAAGGTCATAAAGAGGGGAAGTTTGGGCCTGGGGGCTGCGCCATTTTGTGCCGCTCGTCTTTGGCTTAACATCCCTTTTATCAGGCTGCCGTATTTTTTCTCCAGGGCGATAAAGCGGGGAAAGGTACTTTTTAAACTCAAGCGCTCTGGGTCGGCCACGTAAATACCGGCCATCAGCGGCTCGGCGATTTTTTCCAGCGCCTCTCGGCCCAGTCGCCGGCCAATGAAGTCAGCCAGGCTTTCGTCCGCCTCGTCGGTTTTGGGGGGGACGAAGAGATCCAAGCCCATGCGTAGCTTGCCCCAGGGGGAGATGAGGGGCGACAGGGCGAAGGGCGTAAAGCGGGTGGGGACAATCAACATTACCCCATCGGGCAAAGGACGCAAGCGGCCCTTGTGCAAAATATATACTTTGCGGCGCTCATCGTTAGTCCCCATGAGACGATCCTCTAACCCTAATTCCCGGCACAATTGGTATGCCCACGGTTTCTGGCTAATAAAGGAGTCCGGGCCGCCTTCAATGACCAGGCCATCCGTGAGCTTGGTGCTGATTTTGCCGCCAAAGGTAGGGGATCTTTCGACCAGGGTGTAAGTTAGATCCAGGTTTTGGACCTGGGCTTGTTTTTGCAAATAGTAGGCGGTCGCCAGGCCAGCGATGCCGCCGCCGATGATTACAACGTGAGGAGGGTGTGCGTTCATAATTGAATCTCTTTACATCGCCAACCGTTCAGCCAGTTCTTCCTGGAAGGGAAAACTGCCTGGTTCGTAGGTGCAGAAAGGTTCTTCGGCCATAGGATCTCCGGTCATAGCGTAGGCCCGGGAGCGAGAGCCGCCGCAGACGCCACTGAATTCGCACAGGCCGCAGCGGCCTTCCAGTTGGCTGGGATCCCGCAGCGACTGGAACAATGGGGCGTTGCGGTAAATATCAACCAGCGATTGTTCCTTGACATTGCCAGCTTTGACAGGCATAAACCCGCTGGGGAAGACATCGCCCAGATGGGAGATAAAGACGAATCCGTTACCGGCGTTGATATGCATGGGGGTGCGTTTGATCGTCGGGCGGGGTTGGAGACCTTTTTCGGCCACAATTTGGTCCAGTTCCGCTTTCAGTTGGTAGTAAAACGGATGTAAGTCCATATATTCTTCCAGCGGGAGACCTTTTTCTTCTAAAATGCTACGTTGTACGACCACCCGTTTATAGTGATGGCCTTCGGTTGTTTTGGCGCTGATATATTTGGAAACATCGTATAAAAAGTGCATAACGGCTTCATACTCGGCCGGCGAGATTTCATCCTTTTGGAGGCCCCGTCCGGTGGGGACTAAAAAGAAGAGGCTCCAGGTCATTGAGCCCAATTCTTGCACTAATCTGAAAAGCTGAGGTAAATCAGTCAAATTATAACGGGTGACGGTAGTATTGACTTGTAATTTCAAACCAATTTCGCGAGCGATCTGCCAACCGTTGACAGTCAGGGCAAAAGAACCCGGAACTTGGCGAAAGTCATCGTGGCGTTCCGGCGTAGAAGCATCAATGCTCAAGGAAATGGCCTTGGTGCCAGCTTCTTTTAATTTTAGCAGGTTTTCCCGGTTTAGAAGCGGGGTGCCAGAAGGAGAGACCGCGGCGACCAGGCCAATTTCGGCGGCGTAACTGACTAAATCGAAAATATCGCCCCGTTTGAAAGGGTCACCGCCGGTGAAAATGAAAATAGGCGATGGCTTGCCGAAGCTTTGCGCCTGGCCTAACAGGCGTTTGGCCTGTTCAAAAGTGAGCGAACGTGGGTCTGGGTCTGGGCGCGCTTCAGCCCGACAGTGGCGACAGGCCAAATCACAAGCCTGGGTGGTTTCCCAAATGATCATAAAGGGGCGCTCGTTATTGTTTAGGTGAGGTTGGCGGATTAGTGGTTTCATATTGGGTTCCTTTTGCTAAATTGATAATACCTTGTCTATAATTTTTGTTTCAAATTATGAGTGTTCTACTTCCAGGGCAAAGAGTTCGCGGAGGGTCGCGCTATAGGTTATGCCATTGCCTTGAGCCGCTTCTGCTCTCAGACGCACAGTAGGTTGATGTAAAAACTTATTCATCAGCCGGCGGCTGAGTTCGACGACAATTTTTTGCTCTTGTTCATCCAGAGGACCAAGGCGGTTTAAGGCCCGCTCCAGTTCTTGCTGGCGAATGTCTTCAAAGCGTTGCCTCAATGAAGTAATGGTTGGAACAACCCCCAGAGCATGATACCAATTCATAAACTGGGCTGTTTCTGCGGCCAGGATGGCTTCGACTTTAGGGATTTCTTGTTGGCGGGCTTTGAGACTTTCTTCAATTTGGGTTTGCAGATGGTCTATATCGTAGAGTTGGACACCCGGTACTTGGCTGACATTCAGGTCTACATCGCGTGGGAGGGCAATGTCTACAATCAAGAGCGGCCGGTCGGGGCGAGCTTGCATAGCCCGGGCGACCTGGTTGGGATGGAGAATGGCGTGTGGGGCGGCGGTGGAGGTAATGGCCAGGTCAACTTGGCTCAATCCTTCCTCTAATTGGTCAAAGGTTAACGAGATAGCGCCCGACTGAGCGGCCAGTTCCTCGGCCCGGGCTTTGGTTCTGTTGACAATCAACAGCTTTTGGACCCCTTCCTTCAGCAGCACTTTGCTGGCCAGGCGAGCCATTTCACCCGCTCCCACAACCATCACCGCCCGCTTTGATAGATCTCCCAGGTGATGCTGAGCCAGGCGGATGGCTACTGAACTAATTGAAGCGGGGTTAAGACCAATATCGGTTTCGGTTCTGGCCCGTTTGCCGGCGTGGATGGCCATTTCAAAGAGTCGCGAGAGAATCGGGCCGCTGATATGATACGCCTGAGCTTCTTGATGGGCCTGAACCACCTGACCCAAAATTTGGGCCTCCCCCAAGACCATCGAATCGAGGCCAGCCGCCACGTGCATTAAATGTTTGACCGCAGCTTCGTCGTGCAAATGATACAAATGAGGTTGGAAGGTGCTGAGGGGAACCTGATTGGTCTGGCTGATGAGCTCGATGATCTGTTTGGTTGTCGTTTCAAGGTTTTGCGCCAGGGCATAATACTCCAAACGGTTGCAGGTAGAAAGGACCACACTTTCAACGGGACGGTCGCTTTTTTGAATTAACTGAGCACTTTGGCCGTCTTGTCCCTCCAGAAAAGGGCACAGGGCCGAGATGTTAAAAGAGACCTGTTCTCTTATTTTAAGGGGAGCAGTTCGATGATTGAGGCCGATGGTTAAGAGTTGCATAAACGATATCCTGTGAGAATGTGGTGAACTATTGATGGATCTTGGTCAGATACAGTTGCTTACCGGTCATAATATACATGATAATGTGAATGGCCCGATCAGGCAAAAAAATCATATAAAATCGTATAAAATAAGCCAATAAATCGCATAAAATCTTATGGGCTAAAAGTTGTTCTCACTATAACCAAATCTGAACAAAATTAACAGTGACAAATGTCATTTGATCAACTGACAATCATCATTTGTTGGGAGCAGCACCGGTGCATTGAAAGGTTAAATCTCTCCCTAGCCAGCGATTGACAGCCTCTAGCACCTGAATTAAAATACAGGCCATCATATAGGGAACATCAACCGTATCTTGGAGGATTTATTGATGGCAGAAGACCGTGTTGCTTTGGTTACCGGCTCCCGCCGGGGGATTGGCCGGGCGATTGCCCTGAACCTGGCTCGAGAGGGGTACCATATCGTTATCAACGACCACGAAATCGACGTTCACGCTGAGGAAACCGCGGCCGGAGTGCGGGAAGCTGGCCGAGAGGCACTTTTAGTTGAGGCTGATGTGAGTAAGCCGGAGGCCATCAAGGCCATGTTTGATAAGGCGGTCAAACATTTTGGCCGTCTTGACGTGTTGGTTAATAATGCTGCCACCTGGACCTGGACCGATTTTATGGCCATTGAAGAGGCCGAATGGGATACAATGTTGGCCGTAGATCTGAAAGGACCTTTCTTATGCGCCCAGGAGGCGGCCCGGCAGATGATCGCCCAGAAAAGTGGCGGAGCTATTGTCAACCTCAGTTCGGTCCATCGCGCCCGCTGTTGGCCGCAAGATACAGTTTATGGCATTTGCAAGGCGGGCATTGTCCGCTTAACTGAGAGTATGGCTTATGAACTCGGTCCCCACGGCATTCGGGTCAACGCTATCGCGCCCGGCTACATTGATAGCCGTCTTCCCGATCCGGCCGGCCCACCCATTGGCCAGCCGGTCTACGCGGAAAGTGTGATTCCCGTTACGCCGTTACGCCGCATCGGTTTGCCGGAGGATATTGCCGCAGCCGCGGCCTTCCTGGTTTCTGATCGCGCTTCCTTTATTACCGGGCAGTGTTTAACGGTTGATGGGGGCTTCCTGTTGGGTGGCACCCCTGAAGCCAGATAGCGAACTATAGAGGAATGGATAGGAGAGTTTGATGAAACTTTTGAACTTTGCCATAATTGGCGCTGGAAATATCGGTAAAATCCTGGCTGAGGCCATTGCCCATGTCCCTGAAGCGCGAACGCGTGTTGTTTGTAACCGTACCGAAGCGACCGGACGCCCACTAGCTGAACAGCATGAAGCAGACTGGGTTGGCAATTATGAAGAGGCTGTGGCTCGGCCGGATGTTGATGTGGTAGCCGTTTGTACGCCCAGCGGGACACATATGGAGATTGCCGTGGCGGCGGCTCAAGCGGGGAAACATTTGCTGGTTGAGAAGCCCATTGATATAACTCTGGCGCGCGCTGATAAAATCATTGAGGCAGCCCAGGAGGCGGGTGTTATTTTGGCTTGTGTCTTCCCGCGACGTTTTGCCCTGGGGGTGCGCAAGGCCAAAGAGGCCCTGGAAGCGGGGCGATTGGGGCGATTAAGCCTGGCCGATGTCTACGTCAAGTGGCACCGGCCGCAGTCATATTATGACAACGACTGGCGCGGCACCTGGGAATTCGATGGGGGCGGGGCTTTGATGAACCAGTCTATTCACTACATCGACATGATTCAATGGTTGGCTGGCTCGGTGGAGAGCGTTTTTGGCCGCACGGCTACCCTGAGCCACGAGATGGATACGGAAGACACCGCCAGTGCTGTACTGACCTTCAAAAATGGCGCCTTGGGTGTTATTCAGGGGGCAACCAGTTGCTGGCCCGGTGACGAGGCTCGAACGGAACTCCACGGCAGCAAAGGGACAGTTGTGTTGGAGGATGGCCGCATCATCGTCTGGAAACTGGCCGATGCTGAACCGGGCGAAGAAGAACGTATGTTAAATTTGGAGAAGCAAGAAGGAAGTGGCGCCGCAGACCCGACGGCCATTGGCTATGAGATGCACCGCCGGCAGGTGGTTGATCTGGTGGAGGCCATTCGAGATAAACGCCCTCCCACGATTAAAGGGGCGGAGGCCCGCCGTTCGGTGGAGATTATTCAGGCGATTTATCGTTCCGCCAAATTGGGGCAGATTGTTTCTTTGCCTTTGGATAATGCTTAAAGTCCCATATAAACAACCCGGCCTCGCACGATTGTCGCCACAATTGAAAATGCTTTCATCCCCTCATGCCAACGGAACAGTGTCAGACTCGCTTCCTTGCCCGCTGCCACACTTCCGACCCGATCTTCGATGCCGAGCAGACGGGCAGGATTGAGGGTCGCCATCTCGACGGCGTCGGCTAACGAGGCATCGGTACAGGCCACCATATTGGGGAGGCCGCTGTCCAGAAAGCGGGCCGATCCGGCCAGGTAGGGGGTACCTGCCAGGGAAATCTTGCCGTTGGGGTGAATTTCAACCGTTTCCGTTCCATAAGTTTGGCCGTAAATCCCCGGCGGCAACCCGGCAATAGCGGCCGCGTCACTGACCAGGCAAATCCTAGGCTTTTGTTTGGCCCGATAGAAGCTTTTTAAGACGGGCTCGGGCAGGTGGTGTCCGTCCGGGATCAGGCCGGCCCATAGTTCATCCGCGGCCAGTTGCTCCCAGACGTAGTTGTCATGCCGGGGGAGGGTGGCGTGGGCGCCGTTGCCGAGATGGGTGGACATCTTAGCGCCGGCGTTGATTGCCTCGCGGATGCGTTCCCGGCTGGCTCCTGAATGGCCAATGGACACAATTACCCCTGACTCGGCCACGCGCTCGATGAACTGCAACGCTCCCTTTCGCTCCGGGGCCAGGGTACATATCACGATCCGCCCTCCGGCTGCTTCCTGATAGCGGCAGAACTCGTCCCAGTCCGGGTCTCGGGTGTGTTCTAGGGGGTGAGCACCACGTGGCCCATCCTCCGAGGCGATGTAAGGTCCCTCGACGTGAAACCCAACTAACGATGCCCCTACCATCTTTGACTCTTCACAAGCCTTTGCCAGCACCCTGAGGCTGGCTATGGCTTCCTCTGCCGAAGAGGTGGTAATAGTCGGACACCAAAGCCCTGTTCCCGTTTTGTAAATCCATTCCGTCGTCTCTATAACCTGATCGATAGTCAGGGCGCTCGATTTATAGTTAATGCCTCCGACCCCATTCACCTGGATATCAAAGATGGCCGGCCCAATCCAGATATCTTCGCCGCCTAAAGTCGCCGCCAGAGCAGATTCTGATTTTATCGTTGATATGGTTTCACCGGCGATTGTCACCATCACCGGTTCGGTTGAGCCAACAATTTTACCTCGAATAATCATGGTTTCCCCTCCGCTGCCCAGATACACAAGCGTAACTCTTCGCCGACGAGGCTGTACACCGGTTCACGGGCTGACAGTCGTTGTGACAGCCGGATGATTAGCCGGGGCACGCCCGTGCCGATGGCGCTCATATAACCCAAATGCGCCAATAAGGTGGCGATGCGCCGATTGCGTTCGGCATGAACGCCCAGTTTGATATTATCGAGGGTGACTGAGTTGGGCAAACGTCCCGGGCTGCGTATCTCAAGGCGATCAGAAAAGACAAATAGACGGATTTGTGAGCCGCTCAAACTGTAATCACGATGAGCGATGGCATTGACCACCGCCTCTCCCAAAGCATTCAGGTCGTACTGAGGCCGGTCACGCCGCTCAAATCCGAGTTCTTCGGCCGCTACACGTACGTTACGTCGCAAAAAGATGCGGCTATCCTCGATCAGTTCCGGTAGACGTCCGGTAATCTCTTTACGATCCAAAATAGGGCTGTTTTCATCCGGTCCATCAAAGGCCACGGCAGAAATTCGACTCTGGGGGAGAAACTGCTGGGGATCTGCGCCAAACACCAGGACGGCCGCAACCGTCAACATAGGAACACCATTTAGATCGTCTAATAGGTGCACATTGCGTAAAAGATGTTCCAAAGACACGCCAGCTTGACGTAGGCCATCTGCCAGTGGCGTACCAAACAGCCGTTCGTAATAGTCACCAAAAGCACGTTCTGAAAGAGTGTTCAGATCAGCTCCTCGAACTGGACTCTCATCGTAATGTAACTCACCGGCACTTTGGGCGATACGAATGAGCTCGCGTCCGGTAGCATCTTTCTTGTCAGCACCAACGCGTAAGTAAAAACGCCCGCCTTGAGTGCTGTATGGCTTTTGGCGGTTGAGCGCCGGCAAAACTTCCAATACTACGACGACTTGACCCTGAACTGTGACCGCCTCCAAGCCAGGGACAACCGGGGGGCGACAACGATCCTGACAGATATTGGTCAGCGTTTGGATAACATTGGCCGGATCAGGACAGCCAACCACAGTCCCATCGTCTTCAACGCCGATATACAAATATCCACCCTCGCTGTTGGCAAAGGCAACAATCTCTCCAGCGATGCTCTCAGGATTATTGATTAATCGTTTGAACTCATGCTGTTGATCCTCTCCCTGAGCAATATGGGCCAGTATTTCGGCTTCGCTTTTCATAGCACATCATTCCTGGGAAGGCATAAATGGTCTATCTTTTCGATATGCCGTTAATTCTAGCAGAGCATGGGGGCAAAGTAAAGAAGTGTTAATTAACACCAGCAATGCTCATTATACCTTCCCGGAAGCCAAGAGAGCTATTTCTTGACCAACGCACCTCATAATTTTGACGCTTTGCCTGGTTGAAAGCGCCTCGAAGCTTCCGGGAAGGTAAATTTGCACGCCAAAGTTAGAGTTGCTGGATTACCACTCACTTTGACTCTACTTTTGAAGAATCGGCGGTGAGTTGGTGCGCCATCAGGACCTCCGGATTCAGATGATAGCCCAAACCGGGCGCATCAGAGAGGAGGAGATAACCATCTTTGATGGGCTCGGCAGGGCTTAATAGAGTGGCCCGCCAATCGACTTCTCCCCAGGCGTACTCGAGGATCAGGAAGTTGCTTAAGGTGCTGACGACGTGGGCCGTGGCTACGGTGGCGACCGGCCCGGAGGGATTGTGGGGGGCCACCAAGAGCTGGCTCATCCGGGCGGCGCTGGCGATGTTTTTGGTTTCTAGCAGGCCACCGGCGTGTTTGACATCGGGCATCAGGACATCGACAATGTGGCGAGTGAGGAAGGGGCGAAAGCCCTCCAGGCCAAAGACGCTCTCGGCCGAAGCCGTGGGCATGGGGACCGATTTGGTGACCCGGGCCAATTCGTCTGTATATATGTGTGGCACGGGCTCCTCATACCAGAATAGATTACAGTCAGCCAATGCCTGGCCGACGATGATGGCTTCGGACGCCTCCATACGCCCGTGGCAATCGACGGCCAGATCGATCTCATCGCCGATAGCGGCCCGGACGGCGCGAACTCGCGCCAGGCCGGGCTGCCAGGCCGCCTGGGGGCCGGTGCGGATATGATCCCGCTCGCGGAGCTCGTCGAAGGGGGCCAGCTTAATGGCTGTGAAGCCCTCCTCAACCGCCTGCCGGGCGGCCCTGGCAAAGCCTTCCGGCGTGCGGTCTTTGACATGGCGGTTAATATTAGCATATAGACGCAGCCGCCGGCGTACCGCCCCCCCGAAGAGGGTGTGAATGGGCACGCCGAGATGTTGGCCCAGGATATCCCACAGAGCCTGCTCGATGGCGCTGAGGGCGGTGTGTGCAATGCGACCCCCGTTGAAACGGGCCAGCTTATGCCAAAGGGCTTCAATCTTCAACGGGTCCTGGCCCAGGAGTTGTGGCTTAAAGACATCCAGCGTGGCTACAAGCAAGGTATCATTCCCGCTGTGGCTGGCTTCCCCCAGGCCGGTAATGCCGGCATCGGTGTGGACGAGAAGGAAGATCCAATCCCCACGGTGATTGACATGGACGATAATCGGTTCGATGTTGGTAATCTTCATCGTGAGCAAATTTCTCCTTGAATAACTTGGCTTATTTCTCCAGAACGAGCGGCCCGTAAGGGGCCAGACGTAGCGGCGGATAGTGAGAATTGTAAAGGCTGTGGTCGCCGGTATCGCGAACTACCTGCCACATATAGCTTGATAGGCGACGGAGTTGCCCCTCATAGGCCGGATCGTCAATCAGGTTGGTCATTTCATAGGGATCGTCGGCCAGATTGTACAATTCGTCCAGGTCGAAGCCGTTGAAGACAAACTTCCAATGGTCATCCCAGACGACTCGCTGGGTTAAATACATACGCCCGCCGTAATATTCGGCAAAGCCCCTGGTGAAAGATGCCTCGTGCGCCTTGGGGTCGGAGAGGATGGCGGCAAAGGAGCGGGAATCAGGTGCCGTAATCGGTTCGCAGCCTGCCAGCTCGAGCAGGGTCGGACAGAGGTCGTGCAGGCTGACCCGGGCCTCGGTGACGACATTCTGGGCGAGGCCCGGCCCGCACATGATGAGGGGGATGTTGTAAATTTCCTCTGAAGCGGCCACGTTCTTACAGTAAAGGCCGTGGGCCCCCAGTAGCTCGCCGTGGTCGGTGGTGAGGATGATGATCGTCTTATCCAACTGGCCGGATTGCTCCAGTTTATCAATGAGACGACCGAACTGCCCGTCGATTTCGGTCACAGAGGCGTAGTAACAGGCGGCGGCTTCGCGTTTTTGGCGGTCGGTCATCTTTTGCCAAACCCTGGCCGTTTTGCGGTAGAGACCGGGCCGCCCTTCCAGGGTGTCGTGGGCATTGGGGGGAAGGGCCAGCGCGCCAACTTCATATTGGTCAAAGGCGGCTTGACCGGCGACGAAAGGATCGTGGGGTTCGGTGAGGCTGACGAAACAGCACCAGGGGGTCGTATCTGGCCCAACCTCCTCTAAAAAATCGAGGGCGAGGTTGGTGGTGATGCCCATCCCCCGTTGCTCCGGCGGAATGTCGGTGACCCCATAAAAAAGTTGCTGACGATACCCAGGTGGGCTATCATTGTGCATGGCTAAGGAGTAAGTGGGTTGTGGTGGCCGGTCTCCCAGGATGGCGCGTTGTCTTTGTTGAAACAGGTTGCTTTCTCTGACCCCATTGACCTGCCAGCCAAAATCTTCCAGCCGGTTTGAGCGCTCGACGTGCCACTTGCCGAAATAGCCGGTGCGATAGCCAGCGGCCGCGAGTCGCCCCGCCCAATGGGGGTGTTCGGTGCGCAGACAGCTTTGATCATCATCCACGGTGTGGGTGACGGTGAGGACGCCGTGGTTATGGGGCAGTAAACCGGTCATAAGGCTGGCTCGAGCCGGCGAACAGATGGCATTGGGAGTGTAAGCCCGCCGGAAGCGTATCCCTCTGGCGGCCAGCCGGTCGAAGGTGGGGGTGAGACATGGATGGTCGGAGTTGAGGACCTGATTTTGAAGCTGATCGCACATGAGGAATAAAATATTGGGTGGCGAAGACATGACAATCCTTTCCTTGTTGTATATGAATTTGGGCATGGTTCATTCCCTTAAAAAACTGCTTTACAATGTTGGCTACCTGCGCTACCGGCGCCGTGAAACGTGAGGGTTTTTAGCACAAAATCTTCACGTTTCACGTTTTACGCTTCACGCC
>JABAHQ010003785.1_pt2 | contig 17253 bp, 15 predicted proteins | sample 7062091 | NCBI WGS metagenome assembly JABAHQ01 (sample SAMN14534359, study PRJNA622989) | marine sediment metagenome | biome: marine biome [ENVO:00000428]; feature: marine pelagic biome [ENVO:01000023]; material: deep marine sediment [ENVO:00002113] | place: India: Gulf of Kutch | collected...
GGGCGCCCGGTAGAAGGTGCCCACCATGGGTGAGCGTACCAGATGACCCTGGGGCTCGTCGGGTTCGGTCTTCTCGCCCGACGTTTCATCGCCACCGCCGGACTGTGGCTGCGGCGCCTGTGGCTGTGGTGCTGGCGCCGGTGCCGGCGCTGCCATGGCCACGGTATCGCCGCGTCGGCGACTGATACGGACCGAATCCTCGCCTTCCTGGATTTCCAGTTCCTCGACGTCGGATTCTTCCAGCAGTTCGATCAGTTTCTTGACCTTGCGAATGTCCATAGAGGGGCTCTCATTCACGTCAGTTTGTGGCACGCCGCGGTCAGGGCCAGCTCATAGCCCGGTGCCCCCATCCCGCAGATCACACCCTCGGCGATATCCGAGAAAAAGGAGTGGTGGCGGAAGGGCTCGCGTGCATGCACGTTCGACAGGTGCACTTCAATGAACGGAATCGCCGCGGCCAGCAGGGCNNCTGGTGTGCGTGAAGGCCGCGGGGTTGAACAGGATGAAGTCAATGCCTTCATCCGCCGCATCGTGGATCCGTTCAATGAGTTCGTATTCGGCGTTGCTCTGGAGCGCAAGCAGATGATGGCCAGCCGCACTCGCCTGCTCGTGCAGGCGTTGGTTGATGTCCGCCAGGGTTGCCGATCCGTAGGTTCCGGGCTCGCGGGTGCCGAGCCGGTTCAGGTTGGGGCCGTGGAGGACGAGGATTGTGGCCATGCTTGCTTTTGTTCGGCTTATTTTGCGTTGGTTTTTGTCTTTTCGCGCTACGATCAGGGNNGTGTGAACGCATGTTAGCCGTAGATCAATACCGGTGATACGAAAGATCAATCTGTTGCAACCACCTGGTTCCGGCCGTCGTTCTTGGCCTCGTACAGCAAGGTGTCCGCGCGTTCACACAGTTCCTGGGGCGACTCGCCCTGCCACTGGGCCAGACCGCAGGAGAAGGTGACGTGGAAATCGGTGCCCGCGGCAGGCTGGCGCAGCTGGCTGAACTTTTCCCGGATCTCGTCCATGACGCCGACGGCATCTTCCGCGCGGGTGTCCGGGAGAATGATGGCGAATTCCTCGCCGCCGTAACGCCCGATGTGATCGGTCTTGCGCAGCCGCTGCTTGAGGAACAGCGACAGGCTCTTCAGGATCCGGTCGCCAATGGGGTGACCGTAGGTGTCGTTGATCTTCTTGAAGTGATCCAGATCGAGCATGACGTAGGTCAGCGGCAGGCCGCTCTGCTGCGCCCGGCTGATCTCGGTTTCCAGCAGGCTCAGGGTATGGGTGTGGTTGTAGAGCCCGGTCAGGCTGTCCCGGATCATCAGCGCCAGCAGTGAGCGCGCGCGCCGGCCCCGGTTGTGCAGGGTGGCGACCAGGTGCTTGGCGTCGATGGGCTTGGTCAGGAAGTCGTCGCCGCCCATGCTCATGGCGTGCAGCTGCTTGGAGACGTCCTCCTCCGCCGAGAGGTAGATGATGGGCACGCTGTGCAGGTGGTCCTGCTGGCGGATCACCTTCGCCAGTTCCATGCCGGTACAGCCCGGCATGTACATGTCCAGGATGATGATCTCGGGGGAGAACTCCTCCAGCGCGTTCACGACCTCCATAGGGTCGGTCAGCACACAGGAGCGCATCCCGGCCTTCTGGAGGACGTTCTCCATGTACTTGGCCTGGGCCCTGGAGTCATCCACCACCAGGACCTTGTAGGGTTCGGCGGGGTGGGCATAGGAATAGTGCTCGATCTTCTCGATCAGCTGGCCCGGGTCCAGGACCTGGTAGAAGAACTCCTCGCCCCCGGATCGGACCGCCCTCAGCCGCGTCTCGATGGACCCGTCCTGGCGGCTCATGTACAGGACCGGGATGGGCGTCTCGTGGCGTTCCTGGATGCGCTCCACGGTGGCGATGCCCTCAACGGCGTCTCCGCCGCCGAAGTCCACGTCGATCACGATGGTTTCGGGCTTGTTGCGCGCGCATTCCTCGTCCAGTTCCTGCGGGGTCGAGAAAGCGGCGGCCCGGAAGCCGAAGAACTCCATCTGGCGGATGATGCGCTGGGCATACTCGCCGTCATTGAACGCCAGGTAGATGGGGGTGCGCAGGTAGGTACGCGGGTTTTCCCCTTCCTCCTGGTCCGAACGCCGGAGTGTGCAGCGCGAGAGCTGGTCCATGCCTTGCTGCAGGCTCTCGCGGATCTCGGTGTTGATGGGGCGACCTTCCGGCCAGATGTCGAGCGCGGTCCGGATGCTGTCGCCGGCCGCCTCGTGATCCGTCATCTCGAAACGGCGGGCGTACTTGATCAGTTTCTCGGTGGCCACCATCAGGTCCTCGCGCAGACCGGGTGGTGGCTCGCCAGCCTCTAGGAACTTCTGCCAGGTCTCAAGGACCACCCGGGCCTGGGTGGTGACCCGGCGGGCAAAATGCTGGCGCAGCTTTTCCTGCTGGGAACTTGTCTCTGTCATGACCGTGAACTTGTTATTGGTGTGCTTCGTCACATTCCGTGCAGTCACTATAGTCGTTCCTTCAAGATCTGTGTCAATCTTCCCGTTTTCGGCCTGTTTCGGGGGAAAACGCCATGCCACAGGCGGATGGTGGCGGTTTCAGCCTGCGCGTGCTTGTCGTGGCCTTTATCGGCGGGCTGCTGGTGCTGGTGCTGGCAGCGACCACCTGGTTCAGTGCCAGCCGTTTCGGCGACTATCTGGAAGACGAGCTGCGCATCAAGGCGCAGGATGCGGCCACGGCGCTTGGGGTGTCGGTCTCGGCGCTCGAGTCCGAGGGGCAGGTGCGACGGCTGGTGGATGCTGTCTTCGACAGCGGCGCCTACACCCAGATCGAACTCCGCGGCCCCGGGGGCGCGCTGCGTCACCGGCGCTCGGTCGAGGGCGGCCCTTCCCCGGTTCCGGAGTGGTTCCGGCAATGGGCGGACCTCCCGGCCCCCCGGGGCCATGCTTCCGTGGTCTCTGGCTGGGAGCCGGCCGGCAGCGTGCGGGTCCGCGCTGACCCGGTGCCCGCGCTTATCCGACTCTGGCACAGTTTTCTGGTAGACCTGGCCTGGAGCGGCGTGCTGCTTCTGGCGAGTCTGTGGCTGGCATGGCGTGGCGCGGCTCGGCTGCTGGCACCGCTGCGGCAGATGGAGGGCCAGGCCCATGCCCTCGAGCAGGGTAACTTCAGGGCCCGTACCGAACCACCACGCTCCCGGGAGCTGGCTCGCGTCGCCCGGGCACTCAATGACATGGCGCAGCGTCTTGGGGAGACCTTTGAGCGTCAGCTGGGCCTGATCAGTGAGCTGGAACAGCGCGCGAACCGTGATCCGATTACAGGCCTGCGCACCCATGACGCCTTTGACCAGGCCCTGGGCGCGGCACTCCATTCAAAGGAGACCGTGCCCGGAGGGGTGGTGGCCATCCTGCGCCCATTGGGCTTCCAGTCCTTCAATGAACGACAGGGACGGGGGCAGGGCAATGCTTTTCTGGCGGACTGTGGCGCCCGTCTTCTCGACTTTGAATCACGCCAGGAGGGGGTTGTCACAGCCCGCGGGCAGGGTCCGGATCTCCTGGTGTTGATGGCCGGAGTGGATCCGGCTGAAGCGGATGCCTGGCTCAACGGGCTTGTGGAGCAGCTCTCGGAGCACTACAGCGGGTATTCGGCGCCGGAACCGGGCGTTTTCCAGGCAGGGGCCGCCCAGACGGACGGGGCATCGGGAATGGATACCCTGTTGGCACGGGCTGATCAGGGGCTGATGACGGCGGCGGCCAGTCGGGATCCCATGGTGTGTTGGGGGCACGCCCCCGGCGATACGCTCGGTGCCGGAGGTCGGCTTGAGGCCATTGACGGGGCTCTGAAGGCCGGCCGTGTGGCGCTTGCCTGGCAGACCCTTTATGACCCTCAGGGTGAGCCCGTGATGACCCAGGTTCTGGGTCGCCTGGCGCTTGCGGATGGGTGGGAGGTTGCCGGTCGCTTCCTGCCCTACCTGGAGTGTGCCGGCCGTACGCCGGTCTTCGACCGCCTCGTGCTTGAGCGGGTTCTGGCCCGGAAGGAACCGCTGTCCGGGGGCGAGGTCGTGGTGACGCTCGGGCTGGCCTCGCTGGTGGACGATGCCTTCATGCACTGGCTGGCAATGCGCCTGGAAACCCTGGGTAAGCGCTCGGCATCACTCTGGCTGGCGGTGCCCGAACGCGCCCTCAGGGTCCAGCCCTCGGCGGTAGCCTTACTGGCCGATACCGCGTCCCGTACCGGCGCGCGCCTGATGGTGGATCATTTCGGGACCGGTGGCGTGAGTTTCGGCTACCTGGGTCGATATGCCATCGAGGGTGTCCGGATCGGCCGTGAGACCGTTCGTGATCTGCATCAGCGTCGCGGCGCGCGTTTTTTCCTGTCCAGCGTGGTTCCCGTTCTCAGGGAGCAGGGTATCCGGGTGTTTGCCAGTGGCGTGGAAACCGAGGCCGAATGGGGGGTGCTGCGTGAGCTGTCCGTGGATGCGGTTATGGGCTTTTACTGTTCGCGGCCGGAGGAGCCGGAAGAGGCATGACCGGGCGGGGGGAGACCGCCCGGTAGTCGGCCCTGGAGCCAGTTATTCGGCCGCCTTGACGGCTTCTTCCACTGCCTTGCGGGCGGCTTCCGCATTGTCCCAGTTGCGGACCTTGACCCACTTGCCGGCTTCGAGATCCTTGTAGTTCTCGAAGAAATGCTTGATCTGCTCTTTCAGCAGGTCCGGAATGTCCTCGACATCCTGCACGTCCTTGTAGGCCGTGGTCAGCTTGTCGTGAGGGACACACACCAGCTTGGCGTCCTCGCCTTCCTCATCTTCCATGTTCAGCACGCCAACCGGGCGGCTGCGGATGATGGACCCGGGCATAACCGGGTAGGGCGTGACGACCAGCGCGTCCAGCGGATCATCATCGTCGGCCAGCGTGTTCGGGATGAACCCGTAGTTGGCCGGGTAGAACATGGGGGTGGCCATGAAACGGTCCACCAGCACGGCGTCCATGTCCTTGTCGATCTCGTACTTGATCGGCTCGGCGTTGGCCGGGATCTCGATGGCCACGTAGATATCTTCCGGTGGGTTCTTGCCGGGCGGGATCTTGTCAAAGTTCATGACGGGGTCCTTTCTCTCTGGATGAATGAAGGCTTCATGAAACAGAGCGCGATTATACGCGTGGATGGCGTCGGATAAAAATCAACAGGCAACCAAGCGCTTGCTAGGCGCTAGCGGTTGCGGCACACTCGGGCTGTTTCAATGAGTCGAGACCCTGAAGGAAGGCCCCATGAAGACCTCGATGCACTGCTTCAATGAAACCCATGAACAGGCCCGCGAGACGGCCCTGCGCTTTGTGGAGCGTGAGGTCCTGCCTTATATCGATGAATGGGAAGAGGCGGGGGAATTTCCGCGTGAACTCTATGGGAAAGCGGCCGAGGCCGGGTTGCTGGGGGTGGGGTATCCCGAGGCGCTGGGCGGTACCGGCGAGGGGGACCTGTTTCTCAAGATTGCTGTCAGTGAGGCCCTGATGCGCAGCACGTCCGGCGGACTCGTGGCGGGCCTGGGCTCCCAGGATATCGCCCTGCCGCCCATCGTGAAGTGGGGGTCCCCGGCCATGAAGGAGCGCGTGGTGCCGCCGGTGCTGCGTGGCGAGGCCATTGCGGCCCTGGCCATCACCGAGCCGGGCGGGGGTTCCGATGTGGCGAACCTGCGTACCCGCGCCGAGCCTGACGGGGATTACTATCGGCTGAACGGCAGCAAGACCTTCATCACCAGCGGTCACCGCGCCGATTACTACACCGTGGCCGTGCGCACCGGGGAGCCCGGGCACAATGGCATCAGTATGCTGCTGGTGGAGCGTGACACGCCCGGCTTCACTCGCGGGCGCGTGCTGAAGAAAACCGGCTGGTGGGCAAGCGACACGGCCGAGCTGTTCTTCGACGATGCGATGGTGCCCAAGGAGAACCTGATCGGCCAGGAGAACGGTGGCTTCATGGTGATCATGACCAACTTCCTTCAGGAGCGCCTGTCACTGTGTGTGATGGGCGCAATGACAGCCCGTCTGGCCCTGGAGCAGGCCATGGCCTACACCCGTGAGCGCGAAGCTTTCGGGCGGGCGATCAATGGGTTCCAGGTGACCCGGCACAAACTGGTGGATATGGCCACCCAGGTGGAACTGGCCACCCAGTACACCTACCATTGCGCCGCCCTGATGGACGCCGGCAAGACGCCCGTGAAAGAGGTTGCGATGGCGAAGAACGTCACAGCCGAAGTGGCGGAACAGGTTACCCGCGAAGCGGTTCAGCTCCATGGCGGCATGGGCTACATGCGCGAGGCGGGTGTTGAGCGCCTGGCCCGTGATGCCCGCATCCTTGCCATCGGCGGTGGCACCACGGAGATCATGAAGGAGCTGATTGCCAAGCAGTTGGGGCTGTGATCAGCGCCCCTTTTCGGTGACACCGGAGGCGGTGGCCACGAACAGCCGGTCCGCCGGGCGCTTCGCGAAAAGGCCGTTGGTGACCACCCCGGTGATCTGGTTGATGGCCTCCTCGGCTTTGATGGGCCGGCTCAGGTCCAGGTGGTGCACGTCCAGGATGATGTTGCCGTTGTCGGTGGTGAAACCGGCGCGGTATTCCGGGTCGCCGCCCAGCCGGACCAGCTCTCGCCCCACATAGCTGCGTGCCATGGGAATCACCTCCACCGGCAGGGGGAAGTCGCCCAGCATGTCCACCTGTTTGGTTTCGTCAATGATGCAGAGGAAGGTCTCGGAAGCGGCTGCCAGGATCTTTTCCCGGGTCAGCGCCCCACCGCCGCCCTTGATGAGCTCGAGGCGGTGGTTGGCTTCGTCCGCCCCGTCTATGTAGAAGCGGGGTGGTTCCACCGCATTCAGGTCATAGACAGGGATTCCGTGCTGCCTGAGGCGTTCGGCCGTGGCTTCGGAGCTGGCGACGGCGCCGTCGAACTGGTCCTTCTCTTCAGCCAGGGCATCGATGAAGAAGTTGACGGTGCTGCCGGTTCCGATCCCCAGGATGCTGCGTGGGGTCAGTTCCGGAAGCACATGCTTCAGCGCGGCCCGGGCCGCTTCCTGCTTGTGGCTGTCCTGGCTCATAGGGGCTGCTTCTCCGTTGTTCGTACTGGAGGCCCAGTATACGGATTCCGGCGGCCTGTTAGGAACGGGCCCAGCGTGCCCCCTGCCGGTCTCAGGTGCGCCGGCGCCGGAAAACGGCGACGGCAAGGGCAAGCGGGCCAATCACCCAAAGCACCAGAAGGGCGACCAGGCCCGGAACCGAGTGGTGTTCACCGGTGGCGATGGCAAGCATGCCACTGGCGTCCGCAGCCTGTTCAAAACCGGTCAGGTTGATGAGCCGGAAGATATCCGTGGGGTTGATCATCAGCAGCACCCGGAAGAGGCCTTCGTTCACCTGTCCCTCGGTCCCCACCAGGATCCCCAGAAGCGTCAGGTCATAGATCAGCACGAACAGGAACCAGACCATCAGCGCCATTCCGGCGGCGCGGGCCTTTTCGCGGGCAGTGGCGCTGATCAGGTAGGACAGCGCCAGAAAGCTCCAGCCCAGCAGGATGGCGCTGCCGATGAAGAGGCTGAAGGGGCCGGCGAGGGCGCCCAGCGTGGCCTCGGAATCGAAGATCACAATCACCAGCCCGGCAATGCCGAAGCCCAGGAGCGTGGACAGTCCCATGATGGCTGCGTGCCCCATGAACTTGCCCGCAAGCAGTCCGGTCCGGCTCAGGGGGTAGGTCATCAGCAGCAGCAGGGTGCCGTTCTCATCCTCGCCGACAATGCTGTCGTAGGCCAGCATCAGGGCGATCAGCGGAATCAGGAAGACTGCCAGGCTGGCGAGGCTGGCAATGGTGGTGGCGACACGGGTAAAACCAACCTCGCCGGACACAGCGGCCCCGAACCAGGCCAGGGCAATGGCCAGCAGGGCGAACACCAGGGTTATGGCGAGGACCCAGCGGTTACGCAGTCCGTCCCGGAATTCCTTGCCGGCAACGACCAGGGATTCATGCATACCGGGTTTCCCCCTCATTGAGCTCGGTGTCGAAATGGGCGTACAGGCTTTCCAGGGTCGGTGGTTCCACCGTTACGTCTTCAAGCCCGGGCAGGCTGAGCAGCTCGTGGAGCACCCTGAGTTTGTCCCCGGCTGGAACCGTCAGGATCAGGCTGTTGTCGGTGCCGGGAATGGCTTCCTGAATCGCCGGGTGCAGTCCGGTTTCCGGGAAGCGGGCATCCGCCTGGCGTCGTACACGGATGGTCAGCGGCAGCTCCGCCTGGCCGCGCAGGGCCTCGATGGTGCCTTCCGCCAGCAGGCTGCCGCGCCCGAGGATGGCGACCCGGTCCACATGCTTCTCAATGCCGGGAAGCACATGGGAGCTGATGATGATGCCCGTGCCCCTGGCGCGCAGCTCGTCCATGGTGCGGTAGACATCCTGCGTGGCCATGGGGTCCAGCCCTACGGTGGGTTCGTCCAGCAGCAGAAGCCGGGGCTCGCCCAGCAGTGCCTGCGCCAGACCCAGCCGCTGGCGCATGCCCTTGGAATAGGTGTGGACCCGGCGGTTGGCGGCATGATCCAGGCCTACCCGGTTTAGCAGTCGCGTGACCTCCTTTGGTGGCACCCGCTTGAGGCGGGCGAAGTAGGCGAGGACCTCACGGCCGCTGAGGTTGTCGTAGAAGCTGACGTTTTCCGGCAGGTAGCCGAGCTCGAGCCGCAGCCGGCCCGATCCCGGTCCCCGGGGATCTTCCCCGAAGACCCGGACCTGCCCGGCGGTGGGGCTGAGGATGCCCAGGATCAGCTTCATGGCCGTGGATTTGCCGGCCCCATTGTGCCCGAGCAGACCGAGCACCTCGCCCTCGCCGAGGGAGAGATCCAGGCCGGCCAGTGCGTGTACACCGCCGAAGTGGCAGCTGAGCTGTTCAAGGTCCACCGCGTTGGTCATGACTGTTGGTCCTGTGTTTCCGGGGGGCGCATCAGGGGATGGCTGTCCTTGACCCCCCTGGGCCTGAGGATGGGGAAGGCGGACTGGACCCAGCGTATGAGTTCCACCGCCGGACTGTTCATCAGCACGCGCGCCATGGGGTAGGTCCATAGAATCCGGTCCACGGCATCGTTGGGCTCATAGGCGACATCGCCGATGCCGTCGTCATTGATGTCCCATCCCATGTAATCGCTCCAGTAGTTGCCGCGCCCATCCTTGGACCATTCCTGGGCTCGGTTGGAAACGTATTTCACCTGGGTGCGGTTGCTGATCAGCGAATTGCCGTGGATCTCGTTGTCTTCGGACCCGGCGGTCATGTGGATGCCGAGGTCCGCGTGGACGAAAGTGTTGCCGTGGATACGGTTCTTCTGGGAGTTATAGATGAACAGGGCCTTGCCCTCGCCACCTTCGATGCTTTCGGTCCCGTCCGGGATGGTTGAGGCCATGACATCAACGGCGCTGTTCCCCCTGAGGGTGGACTCGGTGATGTAGTTCATCAGAAAACCATAGCCCTTGTCGTTTTCAGACCGGTTGTTGATGATCTCAAGGTCGGTTGACTGCATCAGGGCGTAGCCGGTGCGGTTCCCCCAGCTCCGGTTGCCCCGGACGGTGTTGCTGTTGGAGTACATGTAATGGATGCCGTAGCGCTGGTCGCAGAGGCGGTTGCCGACCAGGGTGTTATTGTCGCTGACGTTGATGTAGATACCATCCCGCGCCTCGCAGACCGTGTTGTCCCGGATCATGGCGCCGTTGACGTTGTGCAGGTGGATGCCGTTGCCCCGGTCCTGGGACCGGATCTCGGTATTGCCGGTGATCCGGTTGCGCTCAATCAGCACGTCGGGGGCGGAGTCAACCCAGATGCCGAATCCCCTGGCCTGGATCCGGTTTGCGCGGATATGCGCATCCCGAGCGGTTTCCGCCACGAAGATTGCTGAGTCGTGTTGGGTCAGGTTGGCACCGCTGTGGCGCAGAAGGAGGGCTTTTACGGCAACATCGGGGGCTGCGATGGTCAGAATGGTGTCTTCGCCGCCACCATCCATTATGGTGCCGGGGCTCCCCTGAAGGGTCAGGGGCGTATCAATCCGGTAGTGGCCAGTGAACAGGCCCGGTTCCAGTTTCAGTGTGTCGCCACTGTCGGCGTTTTCTAGTGCCTGAGCCAGATCTCCTGGCTGGATGCCGGCCATTGCCCAGGCGGGAAAGAGCATCGCGCCCAGCAACAGACCGTGAAACCGTCGTTGTCGGTTCAAGGTGATCACCGTTGGTGGAAAGTGGACCGGGTACGGGGNNCATCTCCATATGCAGGGCGTGGCAGAACCAGTTGCAGTAGTACCAGTGCACGCCCGGTGACCCAGCCGTGAACGTTACGGATGATGTCTGCTGGGGACTGACCTCCATACTGACACCATGGCCGATGACGCAGAAACCGTGACTGACGTCTTCCACTGTGTCCTGGTTGGTCATGACGACAGTGACCTCGTCGCCGGACTTCACGCTGAACTCGGTGAGACCGAATCTTGGTGCCACTGATGTCATGTAGACCCGGACCTTGTTGCCGTCGCGGATGACCTTGTTGTCGGTTTCCAGCTTGATGCCGTCTTCTTCCGCCATTTTCACGGTTTCAGCGAAGAAGGGGTCGTCACGCTTCCAGATCTTTGTGGTACTGATCATGTCGCGCGAGACGATAACGGCGTCGTGGGGTTCCGCGAAGGTGGGCGTGTCATGGACCAGCTTCATCTCCTCGCCGGAGATATCGATCATCTGGTCGTTTTCCGGGTGCAGCGGGCCTACCGGAAGGAAGCGGTCCTTCGAGAACTTGTTAAGCGAGAACAGCCACTTGCCATCCGCGTCCTTGGATTCCGCCAGGGTCGCGTGGTTGTGGCCCGGCTGGTAGTGCACATCCAGCTTCTGGATGATGTAGTTCACATTCTCGCCGTTGTAGTTACGGACCGCCTTCTCCATGTCCCACTTCACAATCTGGCTGTCGATGAACAGCGTGGTGTAGGCATTGCCGCGCCCATCGTAAGTGGTATGCAGAGGCCCCAGACCCAGCTCGGGTTCAGCGGCAATGACGTCCCGTTCGTTCTCGAGGTTGCCGGCGAACAGGTCATCCAGTCTGGCGATCTCGACCATGCTCACCGTGGGTGAGAGCTTGCCCGCGCAGATGAAGTACTTGCCGTCGGTCGAGGTATTGCAGCCGTGGGGGTTCTTCGGGATCGGGATGTAGCGGGTGACATCGGAGCCTTTACGGCCATCGATGACGGGAACCTTGGAGTCGCCGATGGTGGTGTAGTCGCCATTCTTGACGGCCTGCTCTATGCGCTCAATGTTGAAAACCACCACCCAGTCGCGCTCGTTCTTCATGGTCCCGGAAAGCGTGGTCCCCTTTTCCGAGTTGTAGCACGTGGCCGCAGCATACTTGCCGGTGTAGTCGGCATCCATGTTGTCGAGGTTGCCATCGACCATGACCTGCCAGGCAACTTCCATGGATTCCCCGTCCACGGCAGTCCAGAGCGTCCAGTACTTGTCCGGGCTGTTGATATCCCGGCCATCGTTGGGCTGCGGGATGGGGAATTCGCCGTTGGCGAATACATAGCCGGTCTTGGGCGCCTTCTGGAGCCGCAGACCGTGGACGGCCTGGACGTTGGGAATGGTTACCATGGCATCCGGCTTGAAGATGTCCAGCCGCACACGGGCGACCCGGGTGTTGGCCTTATCGTTGATGTAGAGGTAGCGGCCGTCGTGGCTGCCGTCGGTGTAGCTGAGGTGCGGGTGGTGGGCATCGCCATTGGTGAATCGGTGGGTGTCCCCCATGACCCGCTTGGATTCGTTGGTCATCCCCCAGCCGGTGGCGCTGCAGTGGTTGAAAATCGGGATGCGCATGATCTCACGCATGGAGGGGACGCCGAAGACCCGCACTTCGCCCGAGTGGCCACCGCTCCAGAAGCCGTAGTAGTCGTCCAGCTGACCGAGCGGCACCTGGGTGCTCTGGCCACCTTCAGCGGCCCTGGCTTCACCGGAGCTGCCCATCATCAGGGCTGTTCCGGTTCCTCCGGTTACGCCCAGTGCGCCGACGGTGGCCGTCGCCCCCAGAAACGAGCGTCTTCCGGGGTTCGCAACCTCTTCGCGCTGATTGTTGTCATTCTGTTCGTTGTCGCGCCTGGTCATGACGTCGTCTCCCTTGCCTTTCTCTGGTTGTGGGGTATCTAGCTGGTTACTTCGACAGCGGGTATTCGGTTCCTGCTGTCATCCGCATCCGTGCGGGCCATTTTCTCGCGCTTCTTGCGCTTCTGGATCATGGGCGGGCACTTCTGGTCGTTCCAGTAGGTCACCTGACAGTCCAGGCAGTAATGGCATTCGTTGGGATTGATCCGACCATCCGGGTGGATGGCGCCGATCTCGCATTCATTGGCGCAGATCTGACAGGGCGATCCGCACTCCTTGTGCCGCTTGAGCCAGTCAAAGAGCCGGATGCGGGCCGGAATGGCCAGCCCCGCGCCCAACGGGCAGACATAACGGCAGTAGAACTTGTGGTTGAAGATGCCGATCACCAGCAGGAGGGCGGCGTAGAGCACATACCCCCATTCGCGCTGCCAGTGCAGGGTCACGGCGGTCTTGAAGGGTTCCACTTCCGAGTATTGTTCGGCCGCGCCAAGTGACTGCAGCGAGATGCCGAACAGCACCAGAAGGATCAGGTACTTCAGGGCCCAGAGCCGCTCATGGACGGCGAACGGGATGTCAAACTGCGGTACCTTGAGCTTGCGAGCGGCCAGGTTGATGAGCTCCTGCATGGCGCCGAAGGGGCAGAGCCACCCACAGAACACGCCCCGGCCCCAGAACAGCAGTGTGGCGGCCACGAAGCTCCACATGATGAACATCATCGGGTCCATCAGGAAGGTGGTCCAGCTGAAGTCGGTGAACACGGCGTTGGTGAAGGTGAAAATGTTCACCACCGAGAGCTGGGCAAGGGCGTACCACCCGATGAACACCACGGTGTAGATCAGGAAGCCGATGCGCAGCGGATGCAGCAGCCGTGGGCGCTTGGCGAGCCAGTCCTGGAACAGCAGGATGAACACCAGTACCCCCAGGCCTGCCCCCAGAACCGCGATCTGCACCTTGCGGTCCTGCCAGACGGAGACCCAGAGCGGCTGGTTGCTTTCCTCGTTGAGGGCCCTGCGGTCGGGGATGTTGAACCATGCTTCCACCGGTTCGTAGTCAAGCGTGAAGTTGACAAAGGTGGAGTCCAGGGCGCCGTACTGGCGCCGGACCCGGAGCTGAAGCTCCCAGGGTGATGCCGGGTCAAAGCGGTTCTGCTGGCGGACAATGAAGATGTCCTTTTCGGAGATGGTGGGCATGTCCTCCAGGACGAAATCCGGCGCCCGGACCAGATCGCGGTCGCGGAACTGAATGGAGGTGTCCCGCTGGTTGATCTGGATGCGATCGAAGATACCGCCACGGACAAAGCCGGTGCCCTTGAATGAATAGCGGCCATCGGCCATGAGCATGATGGCGTGTTCACCCTCATCCAGGCGCTCCATGAGCTGCCGGTAGTGCTCCCTGCCCAGCAGGTTACGGCCCGTGGTGGGTGTGTTCAGGTAGGTCGCATAGAGGTCGATGAAGGTGTCATCCCTGGCGTCCTCCGGGGCTGTGTTCACATCTTCCGCTTCCGTGCCCTGGAAGGCATCATCCACTTCGCCGCGGGTGAGGTGGAGCCGACCGATGGCTCCCTGTTCGCGGAGCTCTTCCCAGCTGGCTTCCCTGTACATGTCCGGCTTGACCGTTGCTGGCTCCCGCAGGTCCACGGCGTCCTCATCAACCAGGCCGTGAGTGACCGCAGCCTTTCGTGCCGCACGCATGATGGTATCGCCCATGACCACCACGGTGACGGTGGCGCCGGAGACCGCATCCACGTAATCGTAGCCCTCGCGCCGGCTCGATGAGAGGCCAACACGCATGCGGTCATGGATGGATTTGCCGATGTACTGGTCGATGAACTGATCCATCTTCTTTTCCGGGATCCCGGTCAGGACGATGGGTTCCTCATGCTCGAGCAGTTCCGCACCCACAACCTCGCCATTGCGGTTGAGCCCGATGCGCATGTTGACCGGTTTTCCGGAGTAGGCGGGGATGGGCGCGTAATCGACCGTCTCGAAAACAAGTCCAGCTAGTTCACCGTCTCGATAGACGCCCATGGCAGGCTGCTCTCCGGGCATGGCTTCAATGCGCTCGGCCTTGGGGAAATAGGTTCTGGCCGCTTCCGGATCGGTTTCAGCCACGGCCTGGATGGCCGGAAGAGCAGCAATGACAAGCAGTCTCAGGAGAGATCGAAAAAGACGCCGGAACATCATGGGGCGCGGGCTCCCGGGGCTGTCGTGGGGTCGTGAGCCTACAATGGCATCTGACGGTCGCAGGCTCATTGATATAAGCCAAGAATTGATTCCTTTTATATGAACTAATATAGCTGAGAAGAGTCAACTGACAAATTACGGAATGAGAGTGATGATTGACGATTCAGGGGTGGCGCAGGTTCTTGATCAGTCGGGAATTGTTGGCGCAAGGGAGCTGGTTTCGGAATACAGCTTTCGGTTGGAGGGCATCCTGACCACGATACGGGTCTGGATCTATAAAGGTGTGAATGGGAATTGGGTCGAAGCGGACCAGAACTATTACCTCCAGGCGCCGGGAATGAAGGAGCCGGCAGTTCCGGAAGCGGCCCGCTACGGGAGCGCCGAGGAGGCGCTGCGTGACATCACGGCCTGCTTTCTGGAGGGGTATCGCAAGGCCGTGGAAGCCGGGCATGAGCCGGACAGTAACTGGTTGATGCCGGGCTATTAATCATCCCGGTCCGCCGTTACACCCTGGGCTTCCAGCCGCGCCTGAAGCCACCGGTCAATGATGCCAATGGTTTCCATGCTGAGCTCATGGCCCAGGGGCAGGGTGTGCCAGTCCACGGGCAGGCCCAGCGCCTGCAGCCGATCACGGTTGGCTTCGGCTTCTTCAATCGGGATCATCTCATCATGCGTCCCATGGATCATCAGGATGGGCGTGGCTGCATTGGCGGGGTGGAGCCTTTCGCCAAGGCCTTCCGGGTTGAGCAGTTCGCCTGAAAGCACGATGATGCCCGCCAGCTGGTGGGGGTACTGCAGTCCGGTGTGCAGGGCCAGGGCACCGCCCTGGGAAAATCCGCCAATGACGGTTTTCTGAGAGGGCATGTGGCTCTCCCTCTCGGCATCCAGGAGGCGGGTCAGTTGAGCGTGGCTTTCCGAGAGGCTTTCCGCGTCGGGCTCCTGGGAGTCCGCAGCCGCCATGTCGTACCAGGCCCGCCCCATACGATTGCCGAGTGCTGCCAGGCGGCGCACCGGCGCGTTCGGAGCCAGATAGCGAAGTCCCAGTTCACGGGAGTCGCTCAGATGCTTGAGAAGGGGCGTCAGGTCTTCGGAGCTGGTGCCCTGGCCATGGAGCCACAGAGTGGTCGCCTGGACATCCCGCCGCGTATGGATTTCCAGGGTTTCGTCGGATGAGCCATGCATCGTGTTTCACCGTTCTCTGTTGAGTGCGCACGAGATTACCGGTACTCAGCATGAATGTTAAGTGATGGTCGGCACGCTGGCATCGCTGACCTGGCCGGGGGTCGGTGATCTGGTGCGGGTGGCCGCAGGGATCGGTTGGCCGGCGGAGGAAACCGTCAGGTTCCGGGTCGAAGCAGGCTGGTGCGCTTGCGGATTGAGCGCCACAGGTTGTACAACTACAGTAATCGCACTCAACTGATGAAAAACGAGGAGCTCTTATGAAGGCTACCATCAAACCGATTGCAATCCTCGGTGCTGTTCTCGCCATGGGTGCTGCCAGTACCGGGGTGGCCGAGGAGCGTTCCGGCGAGAAAATCTACAACAACTATTGCAGCACCTGTCACCAGATCGGGGCCGCGGGGGCGCCCAAGCTGGATGCGAGCAGTGAATGGCAGAGCCGTCTGGACGAAAAAGGCCGTGACAAGCTCTACGCGAATTCCATCAACGGCTTCAAGGGTATGCCTCCCAGGGGAACCTGCGGTAACTGCTCTGATGCGGAAATGAAGGTCGCCGTGGATTATATGCTTGAGCAGGCCCTCCAGTAAGTATCGACAGGGGCCACGCGTGGACGTGGCACCCTGATCCTTCTTACACTGTGAGGCTATCCGACGAGAGAGAGCCTCACCATGCCCGACCGTTACATCCGTCAGATCCTCGATGCGCGCGTCTACGATGTGGCGATCGAGTCCCCGGTCACCCATGCCCGCAACCTGACCCGCCGCCTTAATAACAACATTTTCTTCAAGCGGGAGGATCTGCAGCCGGTTTTCTCCTTCAAGCTGCGTGGGGCCTACAACAAGATCTGCCAGCTTTCGGATGCCCAGAAAGCCCGTGGNNGTGATGCCGCGGACCACGCCGGAGATCAAGGTCAATTCCGTCCGCAATCAGGGTGCCGAAGTGGTGCTGGTAGGGGATGCTTTCGACGAGGCGGCTGCCTACGCCCAGGAACAGATCGAGAAGCATGGTTACACCTATATTCATCCCTATGACGACCCGGACACCATCGCCGGCCAGGGGACGGTCGCCATGGAGCTGCTCTGGCAGTTCACCCGCCCGATCCACGCGGTGTTCATCCCCGTGGGCGGCGGTGGCCTGATCGCGGGCATGGCGGCCTACATCAAGTATCTGCGCCCGGAGACCCGGGTCATCGGCGTGGAGCCCGAGGACTCCGCCTGTCTCTCCGAGGCCCTCAAGGCGGGCCAGCGCGTCACCCTGCCGCAGGTTGGCATCTTTGCCGATGGTGTAGCCGTGAAGCAGATCGGCAGTCACACCTGGGATATCTGTAAGGATCATGTGGATGAAGTGGTCACCGTGACCACCGACGAGATCTGCGCGGCGATCAAGGACGTCTTCGAAGACACGCGCTCGATCCAGGAGCCCGCAGGGGCCCTGTCGGTGGCCGGGCTCAAGAAGTACGTCCAGCGCCAGGGCCTGGAGGATGAGAACCTGATCGGCATTCTCAGCGGCGCCAACATGAACTTTGACCGGCTGCGTTACATCTCGGAGCGGACCGAGGTCGGGGAGCAGCGCGAGGCCATCCTGGCCGTGACGATCCCGGAAAAGCCGGGCAGTTTCCGCCAGTTCATTCAGGCACTGCACAAGCGCAACATCACCGAGTTCAACTACCGCTACTCCTCGGCGGAGGAGGCTCATATCTTCGTCGGCGTCCAGATCCAGTCCGGTGGCCTTGGGCGTAATGAGGTCGTGAGTGAGCTGACGGACCTGGGGTACCCGGTG
>JABAHQ010001981.1_pt1 | contig 17246 bp, 19 predicted proteins | sample 7062091 | NCBI WGS metagenome assembly JABAHQ01 (sample SAMN14534359, study PRJNA622989) | marine sediment metagenome | biome: marine biome [ENVO:00000428]; feature: marine pelagic biome [ENVO:01000023]; material: deep marine sediment [ENVO:00002113] | place: India: Gulf of Kutch | collected...
TCCATTTGTTATTATCAGTGTCAATGGTAATTGAGTTGACAATGTTATTAGGCAACCCATCTCACCAGTAAGAGTAGTAAATGACTTTTGTTTTTGTGAGATCAGACAGCATTCCGCAGAGACAAGCTCTGCGGTGATGCGCTGCGTTTTTTCGCTCGCGTTTTACCTCCGTCGGGCATGTCCCGGCGGAGCAACGACTGACAGCCAAAACGACACCTAAAGCATAGCCACAGCCACCGTCACAACGTGACCACCATGTGGTGGGGCCTGTCCCCACGGTGCTATGATTTAAGGCAAGAAGCTTTGACAAGCTTTGTGTCACGACCGAGACAGATCCGGCGGTCAAGTTTTCTTTCTTGCTGTCAACTTGGCTATCAATCATCATCCCGCCGGGATATACCCGGCGGTGATGGCTTTGTTTGCTTGCACTTGACTTGCTGCCAATCTTCATTCCGCAGGGGCAGGCCCTGCTCCATAGGAGAGCTACGCTCGGAGCAACGATTGACAGCCAAAAACGGCACGTAAAGCATAGCCACCGCCACCGTGGGGCCTGTCCCCACGGAGCGGTGACTAATAGCCAAAAAGCAAAGCACTTCTGATAAATCCGTACTCCCAGTCCGGGTGGAGGACTGACTAAAGCCAAGCCTCAACGAAGCGCCTGCCGGATCGCCCCCAGATCGTATTCCCCAAAGGTGCCCACATAAAAACCATTCTGGAAGATAGGCCTCATCCCATGACCATAAGCGATATTGTTCATATAACCGAGGCCAACATCCAAAGGCGACTCCTTGACATCACAGCCAAGCGTCAGGTGGAGGTGGTCAGGTAAAAGCCTGGCCTTTGATAGCAGATGGCCCCTTTTTACAGCAGTCCGGTCAATCATATCTCGGCTTATTGCCAGCCGTTCATCGCGAATTTCCCGCCAGCGTCCCGCATGCACCAGAACCAGATGAAGGTTGTAAATGAACTGACCATGTGCACTACGCCTGATGACGTTCAATTTGACTGATGGATGATCAATTTGATATTTAACAAGCTTATTCTGCACTTTCGGATCAGTCATTCGGTGATGCTCTAGTTGAGTATCCAGATACTCCTGAACTATATCAATTTTTGTGGATCCGATGCTTTTAATTGAATAGTTGCCTTTGAAAGCTTTGGGAATTTGAACCCGGATTTGGTGCTGTAAACGTCCCTTTACCGAACGAATGACCTCGCTGGGAGACAATTTAGACTGTGTACTGAGCAAAAATTGGCTGGTGATGTCATCTTTCTGGCGGTATTCGAGGATGCGGACGCCGTCTTTTTCGGTCAAGGGTTTGAGTGCTTCGAACCACTTCTTAGAGGAAATCGGTTTGTCCTGCCAAAAAATTGAGAGTGACCAGTAGAGTTTGTAGGATGGGTTGCAATTTTCGGGGGTGTAGATGGGTTTGGGAGATATCATGGTGATCCTCTTGTGTATAGGTCCTTTTCTTTTTGCATTTTTTGNNTCAACTATCAATCTTCATACCACCGGGGCAGTCCTGGTGGAGATGATCTTCGTTATTCGCTCGTTCTTTTGCCTCCGCAGGGCCCGCCCCTGCGGAGCAACGATTGTCAGTCAAAGCAAGGAAGACAAAGTTCCGGCCACCGTGGGGCATGTCCCCATGGCGCAATGATTGCCGGCATGGCGGTCACTACGTGAAAAGCAGAAACTTCGAAAAAAAATCATCACACCGCCAACTTCCTGCCTGACAGTCATCGTTCTACGGGGGCATGCCCCGTAGTGACGTATGTTACCTCGTGCTCTTTTTCCGGCTATCAGTCAGCATCCTGCAGGGACAGGCCCTGCAGTGATGTATTCAATTTCCTTACTTCGGTTCAACTATCAGTCTTCATACCACCGGGGCAAGCCCGCCTGCCTGCCATAGTCAGTCAGGCAGGGAGGAGATGCTTATCCTTCTCCACAGAAAAGCCACGCTCACTGGACTGAGTACCAGCTAAGTTACCAACATCAAACCATTTTATCAAATTCAGGTAAAAACTGTTATCAAACACCGCGCTTAGTGAAATCCAATCTCGAGAAATTCGTTCTGCATATTTGTTTATTCCATGAATTGTGATAAATTCATTGCAAATCACTATTCTAAACCAATATGAGGAGGCCTTATCATGGCAAAGAAAATTATCTATGCAGTTGTTGCGGTGTTTATCACCTGGGGAGTACTGGACGCTTTGATACATTCCGTAATTTTGTCATCAGCTTATAAGGCAACAGAGCAATTATGGCGAAAACCGGAAGAGTTTAAACAAGGCGTTATGTTACTCACCACCCTGATAACTGCCATCGTATTTGTTTATATCTATGCGCGATACGTTGCCACAAAGACCCTGGGAACCGGAATTGGATACGGATTATTATTTGGTATCGGTTTCGGTGTTTCGATGGGATATGGATCTTATTCAGTAATGCCAATTCCGTATTATATGGCGTTCACCTGGTTTCTCGGTACCGTGGTAGAGGGAACAGTTGCCGGCGTTTGGCTGGGACTGATGTTCAGGGAAAAAGCGTCTCAGACGACTGCATAGAAACAAGACTGCGGAATTAATAGCCGATATGGAAGAATCAGTAAATGGCGGTGATCGAGTTGCCGATGTTATCCGGACACACGGTGTTCAGTTTTTGTTTACACTTTGTGGCGGACATATTTCCCCCATACTGGTGGGATGCAAGAAGAATGGCATTCGGGTCATCGATGTCCGTCACGAGGCCACTGCCGTGTTTGCGGCTGATGCTGTTGCCAGGTTAACCGGCATTCCCGGGGTGGCTGCAGTAACCGCCGGACCCGGTGCAACCAATACGATCACTGCCGTTAAAAATGCACAACTGGCGCAATCTCCGCTTATTTTATTGGGAGGTGCCGCCGCAACTGCCCTTCAGGGACGCGGGGCCTTACAGGATATCGGTCAATTGGCGCTCTTTAAGCCCCATGTTAAATGGGCAACATCAGTGCGTAGAGTCAGGCATATCACACCGGTTTTAGTTCGGGCATTTGAAATCTCCTGCAAAGATGTACCGGGGCCGGTGTTTGTGGAACTGCCCATCGATTTGCTTTATGATGAAACCCTGGTCAGAAATTGGTATGGGGTCAACACCGGCGGTGGCCGTTCACTATCAGCGAAGGCGATGCAATACTACCTTCGGCGTCATCTGAACTGCTTGTTTGCTGGTGCGGATGAGGTCCCATCCGCTTCTCCGCGAACAGTCGAGCATGGAAAACCATCTCTGAATCGCGTTCACCGGGTCGCTAAAAAACTTGACAATGCCCGGCAACCGCTGATGTTGGTGGGCAGTCAGGCACTTCTGAATGCGCCAAAGGCAAATCAGGTTGCTGATGCATTGAATCGGTTAAACATCCCTGTTTTTCTGTCCGGAATGGCGCGGGGACTGTTGGGAAAGGCCCATCAGTTGCAGTTGCGCCATAAACGACGGCAGGCGCTCAAAGACGCCGATCTGGTTATCCTCGCTGGCGTTCCCAACGATTTTCGTCTGGATTACGGACGGCATATTCGAAAATCAACTTATTTGATATCCGTTAATCGGAGTCGACGTGATTTGAAAATGAATCGACGACCTAATCTTGGGATTCATGCTGACGTCGGTGATTTTTTAGTTCGATTGGCGAATGAATTATTCAGTCATCAGGGATGGCCGGAGTGGTTGGAAAAACTCAGAAAAAGGGATCGGGAAAGAGAAACGGAGATTCGCGAGCAATCAAAATTAGATACCGGATTGATCAATCCGCTTCATCTGTTAGAAGAGATTGAAAAAAATCTAAGCGATGAAAGTGTTTTTATAGCAGATGGGGGAGATTTTGTGGCCACTGCATCTTATATTGTCCGTCCACCCAAACCGCTTTCCTGGTTGGATCCGGGTGTCTTCGGAACCTTGGGCGTGGGAGCAGGCTTTGCGCTGGGCGCCAAATTATGCCGTCCTGAGGCAAACGTCCGGATTCTGTACGGCGATGGATCGGTGGCTTACAGCCTGGCTGAATTTGACACCTTTGTTCGTCACCGATTACCGGTGATGGCGGTGGTGGGGAACGATGCCTGTTGGACACAGATTGCCCGCGCGCAAGTTGACATATTGAAGGATGAGGTGGGCACCGAATTGGCTCACAGGGATTATCATATTGCCGCGGAGGGATACGGGGGAAAAGGATATTTGCTCAAGCAGCAGGATAAAATTGGACAAGTTTTAGAATCAGCCACTCACACGATGGCCAATGGAATCCCGGTGTTGATTAACGCTCACATTGGCAATACCGATTTTCGTAGAGGGTCTATTTCTATGTAAGGCGATTTCTTATAATGGCTTAAATGTAATAACGCAGAGGGTGCAAAGATCGCAGAGTTTAATACTAATTAATAAAGCAAGTAAGGTTGAATTTTAACCGGGTGAGTTATCAGGAAAGTTAACAATTAGTAACTGGGATTATTAAATCGCCAGTTTAGTCATTCCCACCTGTCTGCCGGTACAAGCCAGGCAGGCCGATTAATACGTTCCCCATAGGGGCAGGCTGGGCATGACGTATCAGCTGACAACTTTTCAGCGTCAGTTACTTAATAATAAGCAATCATTTTTATTTTTGCATTATTATATTAAAATGGAGCATTCTCGAAAATCCCGGGAATGTTTTTAGTGGCTTTTGGCCAGGAGCTTTATTTCTTTGCAATCGGGATTTGTTATCATAAAAATGGGGGTCAGAATGTTTATCAAAGATTATCAAAATATCCATGAGATGATCAAAGAGACGGTGGATCGAGGCGCCGATCAGACTGCCTATAAATGGTTCGGAGAACCGGGACGGTTGACCTCGGTAACCTGGAATAAATTTTATGATCAGTTAAAGCAGGTTGCCAGGAGTCTGATGGCTTTAGAGGTTGAAAAAGAAGACAAAGTCAACATTCTAAGCTATACCTGTTATGAATGGGTGTTGGGCGATCTGGCGACTGCCTGCATCGGTGCTTGCACGGTAGGGCTTTATCAATCGCTTTTGCCCCGGGATTGCGCCTACATCATCAATCATTCCGACGGGGTGATTGTATTTGCGGAGAATGAAGAGCAATTGCAAAAGCTTCTCCAAATCCGAGAAGAAATCCCCAATATCCGCAAAGTCATCTTAATTAACGGAACTTATACGAGGAACGATTGGGTTCTCAGCTTTGATGAATTTATGAAATTGGGGAATGACATCTCCGAGCAAGATTTTCAGAAACGGGTTAACGAAGTTAACCCGGAAGACCCGGCCGGCATTGTCTATACCTCGGGTACCACCGGGATACCCAAAGGCGCCGTTTTAACTAATGACAACATTACTTTTACATCTCAATCGGCCCGTCATAGTATTGATATCCGGGAAGGTGAAGAAGCTTTTCTCTTTCTTCCGTTGGCACATGTTTTTGCCAGAATTTGCACTTATGCTACCCTTTTGACCGGGACGGCGGTTACCTTTGCACGAAGTATGGATACGATTGCTGAAGACATCAAAATTGCCCGACCGCACTGGTTTGCCAGTGTTCCCCGGGTTTACGAGAAAGTGTATGCGAGGGTACTGAGCAACGCAGAAGCCAAAGGAGGCGTCGCATTAAAACTTTTTCGCTGGGCGGTAAAGGTGGGTGAAAAGATCAGCGACTGTAAACTCAACAAACAATCCATTCCGTTTTTCGCAGGTTTAAAATATAAGCTGGCCACAACATTAGTGTTCAGTAAAATCCAGGCGGCGCTGGGCGGTCGGGTTCGCTGGTGCATCAGTGGGGCAGCACCGCTAAGTCCCTTTATTGCTAAATTTTTCCATGCCGCCGGCGTCCTCATACTGGAAGGAATTGGCATGACTGAAAATACGTCCTTCACCAATGTAAATCGTTATGATAATTACCGTTTTGGCTGGGTGGGGCCACCCGGACCCGGCATCGAACAAAAAATCTCGAAAGAGGGTGAGATTATGTATCGAGGGCGCAATGTGATGCGAGAGTATTATAAGATGCCGGAGGAAACCAGAGAAACGATTACTGAAGATGGCTGGCTGCATACCGGCGACCTGGGTGAAATTGATGCGGAGAATTTTCTGAGAGTGACCGGCAGGAAGAAGGAATTGATCATTACCGCCGGGGGTAAAAATATTGCGCCGGCTTCAATTGAAGGGAAATTAGGGGGCTCAAAATACATTAACCAGGTTTGCGTTATTGGCGATAGCCGCAAATATTTAACTGCATTGGTTACGCTTGATCAAGACAATATCATTGAATACGCCCAAGAAAATAATATTTCCTATGCTAATTTTGATGAATTGATGAAAAACGAACAAATCATCAAATTAATCGACGCCGAAGTTGAGGAGAGAAATAAAGAATTGGCTTCTTTTGAGACAATTAAGAAGGTGAAAATTGTCCCTGAGTTCACCATTGAGAATGGGTTGATAACCCCCACCATGAAACTAAAGAAAAATTTGGTCATGGAGAAATATCAGGACCAGATTGAAGCGATGTATGCCGAGAATTAAATCAATTTTTAGTGCCTCTATCACCGGGAAAGGGAGATGTCGCTATGTCTCATGTTTTTATTATTTCAGACGGCAGCGGCACCACAGCCGAACAGGTCTTAACTGCCGCCCTAACTCAATTTGAACACACTCAAGTGACTATCGAGCGTCGTCCCAAAGTGCGGACCAATGAACAAATTCGGAAAGTGGTCCGGGAAGCCGTTCAGCATAATGGTATCATTGTTCACACTTTAGTCTCTGATGATCTGCGTGGCGTCATTTTACAGCAGGGTCGGTTGCACAATATCGAAACAGTCGATTTAATGGGTCCATTACTGGCACGGCTTTCTCAACATTTTGGCAATTCTCCTATCGAGACGCCGGGGCTTTTCCAGGAACTAAATAAGGAATACTTCCGGCGCATAGATGCAATGGAATTTGCGATCAACCATGATGACGGCTTGCGAATCCATGAATTACCTCGGGCAGAAATTGTTTTGCTGGGCGTTTCACGAACCTTCAAAACGCCGTTAAGCATTTACCTGGCATTTAAAGGTTGGTATGTCGCCAATGTTCCTATTATATTGGGCGCAGAGCCAGAAGAAGAGGTGTTCCAGGTTCCGCCTGAACGGGTGTTTTGCTTGAACACCAATCCCCGCAAACTGGCCCTTCTGAGGCGATCCCGGGAAACTCAATGGGGCGGAAATACCGGAGAGTATGCAGACCAGGAATATATTCGCCTGGAGTTGATGCATGCGCGCAGTATTTTCAACAGGGAACCGAAATGGCGCATTCTGGAGGTAACCAACAAACCGATTGAAGAAATCGCGTCCGAAGTAATTAGCCTGATCGAACATCCTGATGTCACCGATTGAATTTAAAGCAGTAAAAATAAACGGAGGATAAATGAGCTCATTAATTGGTGCGATTATTATCGGTCTGCTTGCCGGCGCGATTGCAAAACTTCTGATGCCGGGAAAAGACCGCGGGGGATGTCTTGTCACAATGTTGCTGGGCATTGGCGGGGCAATTGTGGCGACCTTTCTCGGCCAATTTATCGGATTTTACGCACCGGGTGAGAAGGCAGGGTTTATCGGTGCAATAGTTGGTGCCGTTATTATCTTGGCGATATACCGGGCGGTGAAATAACTTCAGCATTAAGATCACTGACATACTTAATTTTGTGCTGTTGCTTTAATGCATTGTTAAGAACCTCATGCAGTGTCCGCTCTTTCCTGTCTCAAAGCAAACACATGGCAGGTTTCCTCCATATCCTTCAGAAATGCGCTACTCGCCATCGATCAAAACCCTTAAACTGTCACTACTCTACCTTCTGTCATTTGCAGTCTTTCCCTAAACTCACTGATTTTTCCACTACCATAGACATCAGTAAAAGGCTGGCCTTCGCTATTCCATAAATCAGTTAATTTTTGATTGGTAAGGTCGATATCCAAAGATTCGAACTTATTATCAAAGTTCATCTGCGTAATCTACCCATTTTTCTACGTTCCTGACGTTTCATTCCCGGTAAACAATTCATTTGATTATACGGCATTCAATATGTCTATTACCTGGCGATGTAAATCCTTATTAGCAGCCACAGAAGAGGTGGCGATTCCGGAAATCTGCTCTCCTGTCCAGGTAGTAATCATCCCTTTGGCTCCCTGAATGATGGGCACTAATGGTAATAAGTCCCAGGGATTCATAATCGGATCCAACATGATATCTGCTCCGCCTGCCGCTAACAGCAAGTATCCGTAACAATCTCCCCAGGTGCGAAATAAGCGTACTCGCCCCATCACTTTTTCAAAATTATCTTTGGATTGATTATTGACAATGTTGGCAATATCAGTGGTTAATAGGACTGCCTGCCGTAGATCGGAAGTCGGGCGCATAGTAATTGATTGACCGTTAAGCGTGGTCTTTTCTTTCGTCCCTATACACACTTGATCGAGAATGGGTTGATGAATAGTCCCCAAGATTGGCTCTCCCTGATGAAGAAGGCCAATTAATGTCCCAAAAAGCGGACAACCGGCCGCGAAAGATTTAGTGCCGTCAATTGGGTCGATTACCCAGACAAATTCGGCAGTTTCATTTTCCGTACCAAATTCTTCCCCGATAATGCCATGATCAGGATAGGTCTTACGAATTATATAGCGGAGTTTTTCTTCAGCAGTTCGATCTGCCTGAGTAACCGGAGTTTCATCAGCTTTCAGGTCAATTTCCAGCTCAGGACTCATGTAGTAGGGTCTGATAATTTCAGCACTGGCTTCCACCAGCTGATGGACAAATTTGATGTATATTTCTAATTTTATCATAACATAAATTAAAACAAAAAATTACTTATTATCGACGCTTCAATAAACCGACTAAATGTTAAAATTAGATTACAAAGCTGTTTAAGGTGGGTTTTAATTTGAAAGTAAATTTTCCAGACAATACTGTAACGCTTCCGGCGTTTTCATCCCCACCGTTTTACGACGCAGATAATTGCTTTCCTCAAGATCTTCGGAGGAGAGCAGTTTGTGTTCCTTTCGGGTGCCTGATTCGCGGATGTCGATAGCCGGAAAAAGTCGCCGGTCGGCGCACTCTCTGGAAAGGACCAAATCCAGATTGCCGGTGCCTTTAAATTCCTGAAAAATCACTTCATCCATGCGGCTGCCGGTTTGAACCAGTATAGTAGCCATAATCGTTAGCGAGCCGCCATTCTCGATATTTCGAGCGGCGCCAAAAAACTGTCGCGGTAATTCCATCGCATTGGCCGCCAATCCGCCGCTGAGCGTTTTGCTTCCCGATTCGGCGTCTTTATTGAACGCCCGGGCCATGCGGGTAAGGGAGTCGATGAGAACCACCACATCCAGACCGAGTTCCATACGACGCCTGGCCATGTTCATGGTCAAAGAAGTCATTCGCAAATGACTCTCCACGTCCTGATCGGCAGAAGAATAAAAGACCTCCGCGCCTTCCAGTTCGCGTCGAAAATCGGTGACTTCTTCGGGGCGTTCATCAATTAATAAAACGATCACCTGTACCTTAGGATGATTTTGGTGAACCGCCTGGGCAATATGTTTAAGAATGGTAGTCTTCCCCGCCTTGGGAGGAGAAATGATCATCCCCCGTTGGCCTTTCCCAATTGGTGTTAGTAAATCGATAGCGCGACCGGTAATATCTTTGGGGCCTGTGCACATAACCAATTTTTCCTCAGGGTCGATGCTAACTCCGGCTTCTGAATTCGCTACATGTGCGGAATAGATTTGCAGGGCTTTTCCGTTAATCTTTAATATTTTTTGTAACGGGGCGCTTTGCTTCGGTTGCGAGGGCTTACCCAGCTCTCCACGGACGTGCAATCCTTCCTTTAGTTGATGTTGATGAATCAATTCCCGGGACAAATATGGATCATCATTTCGGGTTCTAAAATTGCGCTTCGGATTTCTCAAAAAACCGTTGCCCCTGGAGGTAATCTCCAATATTCCTTTACCAAATTTTTTTGCCATGTACAGGACTCCATCTTTGTTCGCTGTTTATACGACATGTAGACTTAACTGACGCTACTGTGCAAGCTTTAGTAATACCTCTCTGTAAATAAAATCTGGTTGTGTCCGAGTTTCTGTGTAGAATTAAAACAAATTTTGAAGCTAGGTAGCCGTGGACTTTATGCCCGCGATAAAATCGCCAGCTGAAGCTGTCGGCTACCAGCGCCCATAGACAGCTTAACAATTTACACAAAATTCTGGGCTCAGTCCGACATCACCAAATCATTCACCCAACACAATTTCTGTAATGTACATCATCTATCTAATATAAGCTTATTTTCCGGTTCCATCGCAATATATTTATTGCAATGTAATCGTTCTTGCGATGGGAAAATTTAAGGAGGATTTTGCAGAGAAGAAAAACAGCGTTGAAATTTAATGATCTACTTGTTTAATACATGGATTAATAAATTATCTCTGCTCCAACAAATCTTGCATTTCTTTTACCGACTGTTCCGCTCTTGGTTTAAACTCGCTTTCGGGGAATTCCCGGATTAATTTTTTAAAATGAAAGATTGCTTTCTCATTATCCTTGTTCGGGTTTAACACGTTACCATAAACCTTGCCTAACTGATAAAGCGCCTCGGCTCGAATTATTGTATCGTTTGTTGTTTCCTGATATATTTGGGCAAACAAATCACCTGCTTCTTCATAATTCCCTTCACTGGCAGTGCGTTTGGCTAATTTTAGCTGGTCTTCCGGACTTTTGGAATAAAAAGAAATATTTGCTGAGGAGGATGTGTTTTCGCGCCCATGTTCATCCACATCTTCTGAATAGGAGCGGGCACTCCGGGTGCTGCATCCGAATAAGGATATTATCAAAATAAAAGCTAAAAATATAGCGATGAATTTCATAAAATCTACCACTCCTTCATTTTAAATTTTCAAATTCCAGGTTAAGCAAATATTGTTTTCTCCATAACCCGCCGCCATACCCGGTCAGTTTCCCGTTTTTGCCAATTATTCGATGACAGGGGATGACGATGGCAATTCGATTATCCCCATTCGCTCGGGCTACGGCTCGAACCGCCCTGGGGTTTCCGAGGTTTTCTGCCAATTTTTGATAAGATTGTGTGGTGCCATAGGATACGTTTCTTAATGCATCCCATACTTTTCTTTGAAATGGTGTTCCGGCCAAATCCAGCGGAACCGTAAATTGCTTTTGTTGACCGGTAAAATATGCTTTCAATTGTTCCTCAAGCTGATCAATATGTTTGTTTGAACCGACCACGAACTCAGCCTTATGTAATTTTTTCAATCTGTTGAGATTTGTTTCCACCATCCTTCTATCGACGAACTCCAATAGACAAATTCCTTTTTCAGATGCACCGGCTAACATCGGACCTAACGGCGTGAGAATTCTGGTGATCATCACCATTCGTTCATATTTACTTTTATTGGGAGAGAATCCGGTCGATTTTTTGAATGAATAAGTAAATCCGCTTAGAGATTCATAGGCTGAGTCAAAGGCAGCTTCAATGACTTTATCTCCGTTTTTGATTTTTCCGAATGCATTGCCGATTCTGATCAGCCTTAAATATGCCTGAAAGGTCATTCCATGATTTTGCTTGAACCAGCGTCTGATGCGATTGGGATCTATCCCCCTCGCCCTTAAATCGGAATCTTTTAAACGAATAGCCGGATTATCCTGAATTTCTTCTAATACGGGCTTGAGCCATCTGGGGACGTCTCCTTTGAATCCCAACGGGTTACATATCTTGCAGGGGCGGTAGCTGTGAATCAGCGCTTCGCGAGTTGAATAGAAAAACTCCACGTTTTCCTGCCGAGGTTTTCTGGCTCTGCAGGTGGGACGACAAAAAATCCCGGTGGTCTTTACCCCGACAAAGAAGATGCCTTCGAAATTGCTGTCTTTATTAAGCAGGGCTGTATACATGGTCTTTTCATCAGGCAATGTCTTGTCCATAATCTTTATCTCCTCGTTTTTTTGTTTCATTGCCTGAATATAATCATTTGCTGCAAAAAGGAAACCGAAAACTTGACAAGTAATTTTTTGATAAAAACTACTTGTTGATATCAAAATTCCCTTGCTTGAGGTCTGCCAGAATCGATAAAATTTCGTCGTGATATTCCGGGGGTGCTTCAATGTGCCCCCAGCCTTTCTGATTTTGAAATATGCCATTGTAGGCGCGATCATGGTAGCTACGGATGTAATGAGGAATCCCCAGCTCTTTGAGTACATCCTCCAACACCTGCGCCTCAAACTCGTTCTCAAGGATAGCGACTTTTTTGAAATTTTCCATGTTCTTATTCCGCAAAATAATAAATTTTTGTTAGCCATTTGGTACTATCCGGCTCCTGACCGGGATCGGTTATGTACTCCTCAATCACCGGAGACTTCATAGTCATACCGTTCCTGGCAATATAAAGATCAAGCGCCTTGTGAGCAAACATCGATTGTTCGTAAGGCCCGTAATAATTCACGGAATAGGCTTTGGAGGCCGGCAGCGTTACGGTTTTAACTTGATCTGTATTGACTTTGCCCCGCACAGGAAGCGCTGCTGCCATCTCGGTTTTCATCTGCTGTTCATTCCAGGAGTAATATAACCCGCAGGGAGGCCCGGTTACTTTCATGTGCTTCATTTGCAAAGTTTTGCCGATAGTGGCAAATGAGGCGGTAAAGAAGTCAGCGATATGGGGAATAGGGACTTCATCCCGGATTACGGCATAGTGCTTTTGCGGGAAGTCATGTGTTTTAACTTCGTAACTGAGAACTGCGGATGCTTCTTCTTCGCAAATGTTTTTCAACAATTTTAAACCCCGGTCAAAATCCTTTGCCACCATATCCTCCATGCTCATGAATAACATAAAGATATTCCAGGGGAATGGGGTTTCGCCTTGAAATCCCCAGGCGACCCTGGTGCCTCCCTGGGCATCGGCGACTCTTACGTAGCCATCGGATTCACTCTCCCAGGGCTCAATAAAATGTAGATGGTAAGAAATTTCCTCATACTCCTTTATCCCGGTGTTGGTCATTTCCCCTTTACCGGTTTTGTCGGGATCGCCTGTCCATACGTACTTTGAGCCCTGCTTGCCATCTTCACCTCTCAGGGACGCTTGCATGGTCGGATCGTTTTCCGCCCAGGGAGACCAGTCGGTCCAGTTTCGCCAATATTTCACATGCTCGAACACCAGCTCTTTGGGGGCGTCGATCATGACGGTTCTTTCAACATCGTATTTATTAGGTGCAATCAATCCGAAAATCACGATGAGCGCTACCACAATCAGTACAATAATTCCGAATATCTTTAAAACTTTCATAATACCTCCTGTTTGATTGATTTGTCGGGAATTTACAGCATCGGGAGGAATAAAAACCAGAATTCTTTGAAAAAATTGGTTTCCGGGGGGATCGTTTTAAAGAACATCTTATCCACGAATAATGATAGTCGTATTCCGTGAAGAAATTTCAAGTAAATATCGATTGATAGCGAAGGTTCCATGAAACACATCTAAAATGTCAATTAGCTTATTATGTTCAACCAGGCAGGCAATCTGGTAATGTCCATATGAAAGTATTCGAGCCATCCGCTCAGATTTCTTTAATAATAATCACTTCTTTATCCTTGACCTTAAAAAATTGGTTGACCTTTCCGCGTATGGTCATTCTTTGACCCTCCTTGGGCGCGCCTTTGGAACTGATGATGTTGATGGTGGCAGATCCATCATCCAGTGAAAACAAACTCCAGATAAAGGTTGATGAAGAAACGACAGTCCCGGAAACGGTGACATGTTGATCGTGATATTCTCGCGGGTGTTGCAGGATATCTTCAATCCTCACCCGTTCAAAATTAATGTCTTCATCGTTATCATTATTGAGGACAGAAGAAGAAATGTAATTATAACCAAACCCTAATCCCAAAATTATAAAGGCTAGTTTTATCAATTTAAAAAACATGACTTTAACTCCGCTTTAATGATCCCTAACTCCTCTTTGATTGCCAGGGGAAAAGAGCATTTTTCATCAAAGAAAATGGCTCTGAGTCCCCGCTCTCATCTGCCGTTATAAGCCGATGCTTCCGAAGTCCCGCGTCCGCCGGATTGGTAACTACCTTTATATTGGTATTTCCGATAATTGGTCATCACCTTTTCCGCCAGACGCCGGGTTTGTTCTAAACTGGGAATACCACCGGCATTTAAGACTCTGTTCCAGCCCGCGTTCCAGGCAGCGGCAATCAACATCATCTTTTGCTTGCGGGATTTATATCCAAAATGGCGATCGACATTTTCCTGCAACCACAGGAGATGGCGACATGCGATGTCCACATTGGTTTCCGGATCATGCAAGTCCTTTCGGTTGACCGTGGGAATATATTGCCTGGCAGTCGGCATACTCAATTGAGTTAATCCATGACAATCGGCATAACTCACTGCATTGCTTCTCCAGGAAGACTCAGCCTCAATAAGGGATTTCAAAAATATGGGATCAACATTGTATTGTTTGGCTTTTCGGATGACAATAGCAGAAACGGCGGACTGTGGTTCTGTTATTTCTTCTCCCGGCTGTTTTGAATAACTGCTTCCACCCCGACCATTCCATTGTGATGAATCGGAAGATTGATAGCCGTAATAGCAACCGGAGAAAAAAATTATCATCCCTGATATGGTTAAAATCTTAACGATTCGACCTAAAGACTTCATAAATAATATCCTCCTTGATATTTAAAAACCTTTAATCCCTTAAAATTTTCTTATCAAATCGTCAAGCTCATCCTTGACTATTTCTAAGAACCATATTTGTTTTCGTAATTACTATTCGACAGTTTTGAATAAAAACTACAGATTTTTAAAATAAATTTAAATAAAAAGTCTCTTTACAAAATAATTTTTAAGTGATATATTTTTCAGACACAGATAGGAGGATAAAATTTTGGACCAATCAAAAATTCGGAGGACCCCATGAAACACGTGATCGTGAGTCTAATTCTATTAACATTTTCTTTCGCCATGTTCGCGCAGGAAGAAGCCAAAAAAGGCGAAGAGAAGTACTCTTATATCGGTGTGGATATGTGTAAGATTTGCCATCGCAAACCGGATCAAGGTGAACAATTCAAAATTTGGGAGAACAGTAAACACTCCAAAGCCTATGAAACTTTGAAAACAGAACAAGCTGTAAAAGTGGCAAAGGAACAAGGCATAGAAGCTGCACCGCACGAAGCGCCTGAGTGTCTGAAATGCCACGTAACAGCTTTTGGTGTTGATGAAAGCCGTTTGGGCAGCCGATTTGATAAAGCCGCCGGGGTTCAGTGCGAAACTTGCCACGGACCAGGCTCCGAATATAAGAGTCGCAGTATTATGCAGGACCGTGAAAAGGCTATTGCCAATGGTATGAGAGCGATAGCCGCCGGTGACGGCACTGCAAAAGAACTTTGTGTTTCCTGTCATAATGAAGAAAGCCCCACTTTCAAGGGATTTGATTTCGAAGAAATGTGGCCGAAAATTGCCCATCCGGTGCCAGCCGAAGAGGGCTAATCAGTTTTTTGCCAGACAGTTTTAAAGCGTAGTTTATGCCGAAAGGGGTTGGATTTGCCAGCCCCTTTCTTATTTTGAAAGTGTTCCGATGTTAAGGTGTTTGGGAATTGCCTCCTCAAACACTTAAACACTTTAGCACCGTAAAACCCTAATCCCAATCCATTCAACTTCCACATCACCTATTCATCCTATTCTCACATTTTAGTAACGCTTGTCCCTTTCTGCCTAAATTTGCTGATAAATATCATATTTTACCCTAATTGAAATCATTGTTTAGACCAAGGATATGGTGTAGCTTATACAAACCGGTTAAAATATACAGGATTGTATTAAGTCTAATAAGCCGGTGGGTATAACACTTTTGCCTAATTATTGAGTGTTAAAAACGGAGAAAGTATCATGAAACTCAAATATATCGTTGGAATTGCTATTATTGTTGGATTTTTAATATTTGCTGCGTTCAGTTTTCAAAAATCTCTCACACCGTATGTCTCTATTGAAGAAGCCCGGAGAACGGATGCAATAGTTCAGGTAAAAGGGAAACGTATTCCCGGCAGCGAACGATATGATTCCCAACAGCATACTTTTAATTTTAAGATGACCGATGGCAACGGGACGAAAATTCAGGTGGTATACGAAGGAGTAAAACCATCGAATTTTGAGCATGCTAAAGAAATTGTGATTATTGGGCGCTTTCATAACGGTATATTCGAGGCGAATGAACTTCTCGTTAAATGTCCTTCCAAATATGAATCAGAACAGGCGAAAGGAGTCTGAATATGACGATTGGTATATTGGCAATAACTATTTCGTTTATTGCAGCTTTAGTATCGACAACCGCTTACATTCTTTATTATAGAGACAGAGTTGAAAATGTATTGAATCTGGCGAACCGTAGTTTTTACGTGATGGGCGGAGCGATAATCTTTTCAATTCTCCTGCTTATCCATGCCATAATGACCCACAATTTTCAACTAAACTATGTATACAGTTATTCTTCACGTATTCTGAACAAATTCTATCTTTTTTCAACTCTCTGGGCAGGACAGGAGGGCACTCTGTTATTGTGGGTGTTTTTTGGCGCAATTTTTGGATTTGTTTTAATCCAAAGCACTGCCCGAAAACAACCGTTGGTCATGGCTATGTTAACGCTAGTCCAACTGTTCATTCTATTGATATTGATGAAGAAAAGCCCCTTCAGTATGATCTGGCATGCTCATCAGGAGGTGCCGGTAGGCTTTACACCGGCAGATGGCGCCGGGCTAAATCCGTTGCTACAAAATCCCTGGATGGTGCTTCATCCGCCCACGCTATTCGTCGGCTACAGTTCTGCGGTAATTCCTTTCGCTTTTGCAATTTCGGCCATGATTACCAGAAATATGCACGGGTGGATTAAACCTGCCCGCCCCTGGGTGCTCTTTAATGTTTTGTTCCTGGGCGCCGGTTTAATTATGGGGGGCTACTGGGCATACACGACTCTGGGTTGGGGCGGATACTGGGGATGGGACCCGGTAGAAAACGCCTCTTTAGTACCCTGGTTGTTGGGCCTGGCCCTGCTGCATGGGCTAATTATCCAGGGACGCAGAAGAGCTCTGGTTAAGTCCAATTTCTTTCTTGCCGGAGCAATCTTCATAACCGTGCTATGGGGGTCTTTCCTGACCAGATCCGGCATATTAACTGATTTTTCAGTTCACTCTTTCGG
>JABAHQ010004615.1_pt3 | contig 17246 bp, 16 predicted proteins | sample 7062091 | NCBI WGS metagenome assembly JABAHQ01 (sample SAMN14534359, study PRJNA622989) | marine sediment metagenome | biome: marine biome [ENVO:00000428]; feature: marine pelagic biome [ENVO:01000023]; material: deep marine sediment [ENVO:00002113] | place: India: Gulf of Kutch | collected...
TCGGCCGCGATGCACATGTGCATGATGTTCCAGTTGTCGTAGGTGAGCACGCCGTAGCGCCCCTTCATCTTGGCGTCGAGGAACAGCTTGAACCCCTGGTCCTCGGCCATGTCGCGCGAGATCTTGTCGGTGTTGACCACGAAGCTGAAGGGGCCGAAGCGCTGTACTATGCCGATCAGCTGCTTGCCCGACTTGTCCAGCGCGTACTCGTAGGGGCCCTGGAACTCCTTCATCATGTTGGCGAAGTAGGGCTCGAAGCGGGCCCGGTCGAGCGGCTTGATGAGGCCCTCCGGATACATCTGCTCGCGCGCCCAGGGCTGGTTGACGTTGATGAGGTCCCAGACGTTGACCTCTCCGGCGCGCAGCTTGTTGATCATGTCGGGGTCGGAGGTGCCGCTTTCCGCATTGACCCTGGCTCCGGGGTGGGCGCGGCGGAACGGGTCGAGCACGTCGCTCGTGTTGTAGCCTTCCCAGCAAAGGATATTGAGTTCATTGCTCCGCGCGGCGCGTGCGAGGCGAGGCAGGCCGCCTGTCGCCATCAAGGCTGCGGCGCCGCCCGTCATCTTCAGCATATCGCGACGATTCAGCATTGTCGTCTCCTGTTGTGTGGTCCTCCCTGCGCTCGATCACCCGAGCGGCGGCCATATTATTCAGTGCGGCGCCCATGGCCTAGTCATGGGGCCGCGTCCTGCATGAGAGCCGCGGGGGCCGGGCCGCCCGAGAGCCCCCGGGACTGGCGCAACGAAAGATTGCGCTCCGGGGACGACATTCGCTGCGTCTCCCGATGCTGCGTCGACTCTGCCGGAGCCGGGCCCCCGCCGGCTTGACACGCGACAACAGTTTCTTGACACGGCTGGGCGCTGCCGCGTCCGGTTCGCAGGCGCGCGACGGTTTCGCATCGGTCGCATCGCGCCGCGCGGCAGCGCCCCGGCGCGAGGAGACCGGTCATATCGCAGGAGCGCCCGAGGGCCCGGCCGTCGGTGAAGATCGACGAGGCCCGAGTCCGGGTCACGCACCGTCGCTTCGCGCCGCGCGGCGCGAGCGCACACCCCCACGAGCCTGACCCCATCGCCGTGCCGCGGCCCGGCGGCGTGTCATCGCACCCGGCGGCACCGACGGCGGTTCGCCTCGCCGAGCGACCGGGGGTTCACAACGGCGTGGCCGCCATTGTAGAAGCATGGCTCGCCCGACCTCGGCCGGCGCCGGGGGGTCAAGGGGAGCGGTCCCGAGGGGGCGAGGGGGGCGAGTTCGGCGGCGGGGGCCGCGGCGTTATAGCGAAGGAGGGGAAGGCAATGGCACACCAGGCGACACTGTATCCGACACTGGCGAGCGCGCTGTGGCCGTCGGGCCGGGCGGGCGCGGCGCTGCGCGGGGCCGTGCTGGCGCTCTTCGGCACGGCGCTGCTGACGGTGGCGGCAAAGCTGCAGGTTCCGTTCTACCCGGTGCCGCAGACCATGCAGACCTTTGTGGTTCTGGTGCTCGCCATGGCCTACGGCTGGCGCCTGGGCGGGGCGACGCTGCTGTTGTATCTGGCCGAGGGGGCGCTGGGTCTTCCGGTTTTCGCGGGCACGCCGGAGAAGGGCGTGGGGCTCGCCTACATGCTGGGCGGCACGGGGGGCTACCTGCTCGGGTTCGTGCTGGCGGCGGTGGCCTGCGGCTGGCTGGCCGAGCGCGGCTGGGACCGCAGCGTGGCGCGCACGGCGCTGGCCATGCTGATCGGCAACGCGCTGATCTACGTGCCGGGGCTGCTCTGGCTGGGCGGCCTGTTCGGCTGGGACAAGCCGATCCTGGCCTGGGGCCTGACCCCCTTCCTGCTCGGCGACCTGACCAAGCTGGCGCTGGCCGCCGCGGTGCTGCCGCTGGCCTGGCGCTGGCTCGGCCGGCCCCGCCGGAGCGCGTAGGCCGCGCCCCGCAGCCGGCCGTCGCCGCGGCGGCGACCGCGGGGAGAGGATGACGGCGCCGCGCCCCCAGCAGCGGCGCATCGGCCGCAGGGGCCATGCCCGGGACGTGAGCCACGCGGCGCCGGCCTGCGACGAGGCGAAGTCGGTGACCGCCGCCGAGCGCGGGGTCGAGGGCGCGCTTACCGCGAAGCCGGGCTAAGCGTTCAGCGCCGTCGTCTCGTGAGCCGGAAGGCCAAGGGGGCGAGAACCACGATCAGGAAGATGCGCGCCACGTGATGGGTCGCCACGAACGCGGCGTCGGCGTTGATCGCGATGGCGATCAGGCTCATCTCGGCCAGCCCGCCCGGCGCGAAGGCGAGCGACAGGGGCACCGCCGGCAGGCCGGTGGCCCGGGAGAGGACGACGGCGAAGGCGATCGTGGCGCCGAGCAGCACCGCCGTGCCGCCGGCCGCGCCCAGGATGGCCCGGGTTAGGAGCCTCGCGCTGACCCCGGCGAAGCGGCAGCCGATTGCGGTGCCCACCACCACCTGGGCGGCGGCGACCAGCTCGGTCGGCGGCTTGGCCGCGGTCCAGCCCATGAGGTGCACCGCCGCGCTCAGGATCATCGGGCCGACCACGGCCGCGGCGGGCAGGCGCACGGCGCGCGCCAGGGCGAACCCGATGACGCCGCAGGCGCTCAGGATGGCGAGATCCGCGGGCGCCACCTCGACCAGCGGCAGCCCGACCGACGGGCGCGCGGCCGGGTCGTAGCCGACCAGAAGCTGGAACGCGAAGGGCAGCGCCAAGACGACGAGCAGCACGCGCGCCGCGTGGGTCAGCGAGATGACGCGCATGTCGCCGCCCATCTCGGTGCCCACCATGATCATCTCGGACAGGCCGCCGGGCATGGCCGCGAAGTAGGAGGTCACCGGGTCATAGCCGCACACCCGCCGGAAGTAGACGAGGCCGGCGCCGCCGGCCACGGCGGCATAGAGCGCGAGCGCGGAGAGGCTGAGCGCCCACTCGCCGAGGTGTCCCAGCATCTCGGGCCTGAAGCCGCTGCCCAGCATGACCCCGAGCACGGCGACCATGACGTGGCGGAAGGCGATCGGCATAGCGATCGGCGCGCCCAGTGCCGCCGCGGACGTGGTCGCGCTCATCGCGCCGATCATCCAGGCCAGCGGCAGCTTGAACTGAAAGGCGAGCCAGCCGCCCGCCGTGCCCGTGGCGAGCGCGAGCAGCGTGCTCCGCGGCGTGGCCGCGAGCAGCACGTCGCCGCGGGCCACGGCGTTCGCGGCCGCCGGTCCCTCCGGGCTCACTTGGCGGCGACCCGGTCCAGCAGCCGGGCCATGAAGCGTTCGCACAAAGCGATCTGCTCGAGGCTGACGAACTCGTCGGGCTTGTGCGCCTGCTCGATCGAGCCGGGCCCGCAGACGACCGCCGGGATGCCGTGGGCCTGAAACAGGCCGGCCTCGGTGGCGAAGCCGACCTTGCCCGTCGTGTTGGCTCCCGTCAGCGACTTGACCAGCCTCACCACCTCGGCCGCGGGCGAGAGCTCCAAGCCGGGAAAGACCGAGATCTCCTCGCAGCGGATGCCGCTCTCGGGCGCGACCGCCTGCATGGCAGGCTCGAGCTCCTCCCGGGCATAGGTTTGCAACTCGGCGAGCAGCACAACCGGATCGTCGGCCGGCAGGCAGCGGAACTCGAACTCGAAGCTGCACTCGGCCGGCACGATGTTGAGCGCCGTGCCGCCCCGGATCAGGCCGCAGTGGATGGTCGAATGGGCAACGTCGTAATCCTCGTCGAAGGGGCCCTCCGCGGCCTTGCGCGCCGCCATTTCGGCGAGCCTGGCGACCAGCTTGGCCGCCACATGGATTGCGTTGACCCCCTTGGGCGCGAGCGCCGAGTGGCAGTCGCGCCCGCGCACGTGGCAACGGTACGACAGCTTGCCCTTGTGCCCGACGATGACCTTCATGTCGGTCGGTTCTCCGACGATGCACGCCAACGGCGCGACCGGCTGCCTGGCCAGGTGCTCGAGCATGCGCGGCACGCCCTTGCAGTCGACCTCCTCGTCGTAGGACAGGCAGAGGTGTATGGGGGTTTCGAGGTCGCGCTCGAGAAAGCGCGGCGCGTAGGCCAGTGCCACCGCGATGAAGCCCTTCATGTCGCAGGTCCCGCGGCCGTAGAGCCGGCCGTTGCGCTCATCCACGCGCCACGGGTCGCTCGACCAGTCCTGGCCGTCGACCGGGACCACGTCGGTGTGGCCGGACAGGGCGATGCCGCCGCGGTCGCTGGGGCCGAGCGTGGCGTAGAGGTTGGCCTTGCGCTTATCGCCGTCGAAGGTCAGGTGCGACTCGACGCCGAGCTGTTTCAGGTAGCCGCGCACGTAGTCGATGAGCTCCAGGTTGGAGTTGCGGCTGGTCGTGTCGAGGGCGACCAGCCGCTCGACCATGGCGCGCACCTCGGGGCTGACGCGTACGGCTTCACTCACGTTCGAGCGTCCCAGTCGGGCTGGTCCTGCCGCGGGGTGCGCCGGCAGGAAAACGCCCAACATGACAGACGATGCCCGCGCGCGCCAGCCCCCGGGCCGGGTCGTGGCCGCTCAGCCGGCCGCGTCCCGCTCCGCGGCGCGGCCGGCCTCTTCGAACAGCCAGTCGCGGAAGGCCTTGATCTTGGGCTGCTCGGCGGTGACCGGCGGCGAGACCACGTAGCAGGCGTAGTGCGACGGCAGGGCCGGGCCGAAGGGCTGCACCAGGCGGCCGGCCTCGAGGTCGAGCGAAACCAGCGCGCTGCGGCCGAGCGCCACGCCCTGGCCGTCGATGGCGGCCTGAAGCGCCAGACTGGCGTGGCTGTAGCGGGGGCCGCGGCTCGCGTCGATGCTGGTGACGCCGGCGGCGGCCAGCCAGGCGCGCCAGTCCGGCGCCTCGTCCGAGGCGACCTCCTCGTGCAGCAGGGTCTGGTGCCTCAGGTCCTGCGGGCCGCGCAGCGGCGGCGGGCCGTCGAGGAGCGCGGGGCTGCACACCGGGAAGACGGTTTCCTCCATCAGCAGGTCGACCTTGAGCCCCGGGTAGTTGCCCAGGCCGTGGCGGAGCGCCATGTCCACCTCGTCGCGCGTGAAGCTGACCAGGCGGTCGGCGGCCGAGACCAGGACGTCGATCTCCGGGTGGCGCACGCGAAAGCGCGGCAGCCGCGGCAGGAGCCACTTGGCGGCCAGCGAGTTGGTCACGCTCACCTTCAGGGTGCCGGCGGACTCCTCGGCGCGCAGGCGGTCGGTGGCGGCGTGAATCGCGTCGAAGGCCTCGCTCAGCGGCGGCAGGTAGAGCTGCCCCGCGTCGGTCAGCATCAGGCGCCGGTTGAGGCGGCGGAACAGCTGCACGCCGAGCGCCTCCTCCAGGGCCTTGACTTGGTGGCTGACGGCGGCCTGGGTCACGTTCAGCTCGTCGGCGGCCTTGGTCAAGGAGAGGTGCCGGGCCGCGGCCTCGAAGGCGCGCAAGGCGTTGAGCGGCGGAAGGCGCCGGGGCATGCCGGTATCACCTTAGAAATTCTTAGCCGAAACATGAGATATCATCGCTTGTCGAGGCGCGCAAGGTCTCATATATCCCCTTGAGATATAGAAATTTCCAGCATATCCGGGCGGTAAGCCCGGAGCCGTTCGGATAAGGAGACATGAGGTGACAGACCCTCGGTGCCGGGCCCTGGATCGAACTCCCGTGATCGCGCCCCGGGGCTCCGGTGGCCTGCGCGCGAGCCCGCGGCGCCTGCTGGCGGCGATCTTCGGCACCCTGCTGACCTGGCAGAAGCGCGCCGCGGAGCGGGCCCATCTGGCGCGCCTGGACGAGCGCATGCTGCGTGACATGGGCATAACCCGCGCCGAGGCCGAACGCGAGGCCTCGCTCCCGTTCTGGCGCAAATCCTGAGGCCCCGCCGGCGCCCGTGCGTGATGGAAGATCCGGGCCGGTTAGCCCGCTGCCGGCCCTGTCCCGAAGCCGCACGAGGGTTTTAGCTATATCCTGCAGAGCGTCCGCGAAGACGCGTCGTCTGGGGGTCCGCTGCCCCCGCAAGTGAGGCCGGCCTCAGGGCATGAACTGCTCCTTGATGATGCGTTCCTCCAGGTCGTGCTCCGGGTCGAACAGGAGGCGCAGCGAGACCGAGGCCTCCTCGCGCACCTCGACGCGCGTCACCTCGCGCACCTCGGTGAAGTTCGCGGTGGCACTGACCGGCCGCTTCGTGGCCTCCAGCACCTCGATGGTCACACGCGCCGTGTTGGGCAGCAGCGCGCCGCGCCAGCGTCGCGGCCGGAAGGCGCTGATCGGGGTGAGCGCGAGCAGCGCCACCCCTATGGGCACGATCGGGCCGTGCGCCGACAGGTTGTAGGCGGTGCTGCCGGCCGGCGTTGCGACCAGCACGCCGTCGCAGATCAGCTCCTCCAGGCGCACCACCGCGTCGACCGAGATGCGCAGCTTGGCCGCCTGGCGGCCCCCGCGCAGCAGCGAGACCTCGTTGATCGCAAGCCCCTCGACCGTCTCGCCGCTCACCGTGTGCGCGACCATGGCGAGCGGATGCAGCGTGACCTCCTCGGCGCGCTTAAGGCGCTCGGTCAGGCCCTCCTCGCCGTACTGGTTCATCAGGAACCCGACGGTGCCGCAGTTCATGCCGTAGATCGGCACGCCGCGCGCGAGATAGCGATGCAGCGTCTCCAGCATGAACCCGTCGCCGCCGAGCGCCACGATGATCTCGGCCTGCTCCGGGGCGACGGTCGGATAGCGCGCGCGCAGGCGCTCCGCGGCCGTGTGCGCCTCCTCGATGTCGCTGGCGACAAAGGCGATGCTTGGATCGCTCATGGCGTCGGGGTCCCCTCGCGCGGGCCGCAAGGCGCGGCGGATGCGGCGCGGAGTATAGCGCGGGCTCGGCAAAGCGCCAGCGGCGCTATCGACTTTGCCAGGGGCGCGTGTTAGGCAGACCGAGCGGCCCGCGTCGGGGGCCCTCAAGCGACCCGGCGGCGCCTTCGCCGGGTCGCTTGAGGGCTCGCTCCGCCAAGCCGGCGGGGCAGGGAGAACGGCCATGAAGCCTCGGATCTTCATCGACGGGGACGCCGGCACCACGGGACTGCAGATCCGCGCTCGCCTCGGCCGCCGCAATGATGTCGAGCTGCTGCGCCTGCCCGAGGCGCAGCGCAAGGACCCGGACCAGCGCGCCCGCGCGCTCAACGCGGCGGATCTGGCGATCCTGTGCCTGCCCGACGCGGCGGCGCGCGAGGCCGTGCGCCTGATCGAGCGGGCGGACGTGCGCGTGATCGACGCCAGCACGGCGCACCGGACCGACCCGGGCTGGGTCTACGGCCTGCCCGAGATCGGTGCCGAGCATGCCCGGCGCGTCGCCGCGGCAACGCGGGTTGCCAACCCGGGATGCTATCCCACCGGTGCCGTCTCGCTCGTCCGGCCGCTGGTGGAGGCCGGCCTCGTGCCGCCCGACTTTCCGGCCACCGTCAACGCGGTGTCCGGCTACAGCGGCGGCGGCCGCAAGCTGATCGAGCGCTTCGAATCGGCGGACGCGCCGGACGCCGCCGAGAGCTGGTACTACGTCTACGCGTTGGGCCTCGAGCACAAGCACGTCGAGGAGATGCGGGTGCACGGCCTGCTGCGGCACCGGCCGCTCTTCGTGCCGAGCGTGGGGCGCTTTCGCCAGGGCATGCTGGTGCAGGTGCCGCTGCAGCTCTGGGCGCTGCCCGCCAGGCCCGCGCTCGCGGACGTGCACGCGGTGCTCGCCGGGCACTACCGCGGGCAGCCCTTCGTCGAGGTTCCCGAGCTGGCCGAGGCCGCCTCGCTCGACCAGCTCGATCCGGAATCGCTCAACGGCACCAACGTGATGCGGCTCTACGTCTTCGGCAACGAGCGGCACGGCCAGGCGCTCCTGGCCGCGGTGCTCGACAACCTGGGCAAGGGCGCCGCGGGCGCCGCGGTGCAGAGCATGAACCTCATGCTGGGGCTCGAGCCGGCGGCGGGCCTGACCGAGCGCCTCGCCGCCTGAGGGGCCGGACCGGCACGCCGCGCGCCTGCGGCCGCCGCGCGGATGGACAGGATTTACGAACGGACGAGGGATCGATGCGGGGCGGCGTGACCGCGCCTCAGCCGCCCGTGACGCTCATGTGGCGGCCAACCGCCGGCTTGTCGTGGCGCCGGTCGATGACGAAGTCGTGGCCCTTGGGCTTGCGCGAGATCGCCTCGTGGATCGCACCGTCCAGCGCCTCGTCGCTCTCGCTGGAGCGCACCGCCGCGCGCAGGTCGGCGGCGTCCTCCTGGCCCAGGCACATGTAGAGCGTCCCCGTGCAGGTCAGCCGCACCCGGTTGCAGCTTTCGCAGAAATTGTGGGTCAGCGGCGTGATGAAGCCGAGCCGGCCGCCGGTCTCGCGGACCCGCACGTAGCGCGCCGGCCCGCCGGTCCTGTAGTCGATGTCCTCGAGCGTCCACGTCTCCTGGAGCCGGGCGCGCACCATCGAGAGCGGCAGGTACTGCTCGAGCCGCGCGCCCTCGCCGATCTCACCCAGCGGCATGACCTCGATGAAGGTGAGGTCGAAGCCCGCCTCGCCGCACCAGCTCACGAGGTCGTCGAACTCCTCGTCGTTGACGCCCTTGAGCGCCACGGTGTTGATCTTGATCCGGAGGCCGGCGCTCTTGGCGGCCTCGAGCCCGGCCATGACCCTGTCGAAGTTGCCCCAGCGGGTGATCGCGGCGAACTTCTGCGGCTCGATGGTGTCCAGCGAGACGTTGATCCGTTTGACCCCGAGCCCGGCCAGCTCGTCGGCGAAGCGGGGGAGCTGGCTGCCGTTGGTGGTCAGGGTCAGCTCGTCGAGCGCCCCCGAGCCCAGGTGGCGCGAGAGGTTGCGGAACAGGCTCATGATGTTGCGCCGCACGAGCGGCTCGCCGCCGGTCAGGCGCAGCTTGCGCACGCCGAGGCGGACGAAGGCGCTGCACAGCCGGTCGAGCTCCTCCAGCGTGAGGATGTCGGCCTTGGGCAGGAAGGTCATGTCCTCCGCCATGCAGTAGACGCAGCGGAAGTCGCAGCGGTCGGTGACCGAGACCCGCAGATAGGTGACGGCCCGGCCGAAGGGATCGATCAACTGCGTCATCAAGGCCCTCCCTGGAAGCCCCAGGTTTTGCAAAGCTTTTTGCCAGCGGCGAGGCATCATAGCGGCTCGCCGCCGGCATTTCATCCTCAAGATGGTTAAGGGCTTGGGCGTTGCGGCCGGCCTCGGCACGGGCGGGGCTGCGCTGTGCCGCCGGGACACTGGCCTGGAGGCTATTTCGCGCCGACCGGGCGCGGCGCGACCCGGCGCACCACCGTGATCCCGGTGCCGCCGCTTTCCCGCTTGACCCGCGCCTCGAGCGCGGCGAGCGGCTCGAGCGAGACCATCATGGCGTGCGCGTTGGCGTTGACCACCTGCTCGCCATCGAGCGCGATCGCGACGTGGCGCGGGAAGAAGATGAGGTCGCCGCGCGCCGGCGTGCTCGCGGCCGCCTCCCAGGGCACCGGCTCGCCCAGAGACTCCGCCTGCATGTCGGTGTCGCGCGGGCAGGCGATGCCGGCGCGCGCCAGCACCACCTGGATGAGGCCCGAGCAGTCGAGCCCGGCGCTCGCCTTGCCGCCCCAGAGGTAGGGCACGCCGAGCAAGCCGAGCGCGGTCGCCACGTAGTCGGGCGCGAAGTCGCCCTCGGCCGCCAAGTGCCGGCTGTAGACCCAGCCGTCCCGGCCGGCGGGGCCGACGGCGAGGCGGCTGAAGCCGCCGCGCTCGTCCGCGACCGCCACCGGGCTCGTCAGGCTCAGGCGCTCGAGCGCCGGGGCCTTGATGTCGGGCGCGGCGTACAGGAAGGTGCCGGGCACGCGCACGCTGTGCGTGGGTTCGTGCAGCTCGGCGCCGAGCGCCGCGCTCTCCACATAGCCGACGTAGCGGTCGGCGGCGTTCTGCACCCAGGACCAGCCCGCGGCCTCGTCGTAGACCGTGACCGTTTCGCCGAACAGGAGCTGGCTGTCTACCGGCTCGCTCGCTGCGGGTCGGCGCCTGAGATCGGCCACGCCGCGCACGACCTGCGCCGGCCGGCCGCTCACGAAGCGCGCCGCCGCGACCCGGCCCTCGAGCGAGGCGTCCGCCAGGTCCGGGCGGTAGGCGTGGAGGCGGGGATCGAGGTCGGCCATGACGATCGAGCCGTGCGCGCGACTGCCTTGGGGACGGCGGGCCAGTCTAACGCCGACCGCCTGAGCGGACCCTAACACAAACGCGACAGCAACCGGCCCGTCCCGGCGGAGCGCTACGCGCTGCCTCCGTCACCGCCCTCCTTGGCGCGTTCGGCGCGCAGCCTGGCGCGGGCCTCCTCGATCTCGGCCTCGCGCAGGTCGTCGTCGGTGGTGCGCAGCCTCGGCCGCGGCGGGCCCTTGAGGGGCGTCTCGGGCGCCTCGAACTGGACCACGACCCGGCAGTCGTCGCACATCATGATGCGCTCGACCTGCTCGCCGGCGGCGAACATGGCGTGCTTGCCGGCGAGCTGATCGGCGATCCGCTCGATGGTGCCCCGCACGCCGAAGGGCTTTCCGCAGCGGATGCAGTGGAACGGCTCCTGCTGGTGCTTGGTGACGGGCTGGTGCGCCTGTTCGGTGAAGTTGAGGCGCGGGACGAGGGCGATCACCGATTCCGGACAGGTCGTGCGGCACAGTCCGCACTGGACGCAAGCCTCCTCGTTGAAGCCGAGCCAAGGCCGCGACGGGTCGTCGAGCATGGCGCCGGTCGGGCAGGCGCCGACGCACGACAGGCACAGCGTGCAGCCCTGGGCATCGACCTCGACCGCGCCGAACGGCGCGCCGGCCGGAAGCGGCAGGACGTCGACCTTGCTGGGCGCATGGTCGTGTAGATGCCGGAGCGCCAGCCTGATCCGCGCGCGCTTGCCTCCCATGGGCAGGAAGCCGCCGGCCGGCGCCGCCGCGCGGGGCTCGAGGCCGTAGAGCGCGGCCTCGACCGCATCCGGATCGCGCGTGTCCAAGAGCTGCACCCGGCCGCCGCCGTGGCCCAGGCCCTCCAGCACGGTTTCGACAAGGCCGATCTGCTCGGCCAGGCCGGCCAGGTCGTCGCCCTTCGCCGGGTCGCACAGGGCGCAGACCTGCGTCGCGCCGTAGGCAAAGGCCATGGCCAGGAAGTCGAGGCCGACCTGCGTCACCTGGTTGAGCGCGAAGGGCAGCACCCGCGCTGGCAGGCCGCGGCCGGCGCGCGCCATCATCTCGATCATCTCCTGGCCGTAGGCAACGTCATGCAGCAGCAGCACCGGCGCCGCGCCGCCCGCCTCGCGGTAGGCGGCGAGCAGCGTGCGCAGGCGCTGGAACACCGCATCGCCCGCCGGGAGGTCATAGGTGAGCGCGCCGGTCGGGCAGACGCTGGCGCAGGTGCCGCAGCCGGCGCACACGAACGGGTCGACCTCGACCGCGTCGCCGGCCGAGGTGATCGCCGCGGTCGGGCAGGCGTCGAGACAGCGCGTGCAGCCCGTTTTGCGGCTGCGCGAGTGGGCGCAGATCGCCGCGTTGTAGGTGACATAGCGCGGCTTCTCGTACTCGCCGACCATGTCGGCGAGCTGGAACAGCGCCTTCTGCACGGCAACCGGGTCGTTCGGGTCGGGGCGCAGATAGCCGTCGCGCTTCTCGTGCGCCGGGAACAGCGGCGTGCCGCCGCTCAGGTCGAGGATCAGGTCGCACTCGGAGACGGCGTTATCCTTCGGCGCCTCGAAGGTCAGCGCTTGGCGCGCCGAGGGGATGGCCGCGGCGTAGCCGCTCACGTTGATGCCGAAGGCGCCGAGGTGGCCCTTGGCCTGGGTGATCCTACCCCGGAAGATCGGCACGTCCATGACCCCGGGCGGCGGGATCTCGCCGGGATCCTTCAGCAGCACGGTGACGTCCAGCCGCCCGGCAAGCTGCTTGGCCGCCTCGAGCGCGCGCTCGTCGCTGCCGTAGACCAGGCACACCCCCTGCGAGCGCAGCTCCACCGAGGAGGTGGGCTCGATGTCGAGCGCAGCCTCGGCCAGGAGCGCCGCGATCTTGGGCGCGGCCGCCTCGGCCTCGGCGGACCAGCCGGCGCGCTCGCGGATGTTGGTGAAGGCGAGCGGGCCCTGGCGGTTGTCCTCGGCGGCGAGCTCGGCGAACAGCGGCGCTTCCTGGGTGCAGGCGACCAGCACCGGCCGATCCCCCTGGATTGCCTGCTGGAAGTTGTCGAGTTGGGCGCGGCACAGCTGGCGGTTCAACTCGGTCTCTCCGAGGCCGCCCGCGGCCTGGCAGGCCTTGCCCAGCACGCCGGCCTCGAGCGGCATCGTGGCCTCGCAGGTGCAGAGCAGAACGCGCTTGCCGCGCATCTCCATGGGGGCTCGTCCTTATTCTGCCGGAGGTCGGGCCGAGGGACCTCACGCGGGCAGTGGTAATACCAATTTCGCAAATCTTACAAGCCTGCGGCCGGGCAATACGACCCCAAATTTGCTGCGGCCTTGGCGCAAGCCGCGCGGTTATACTGGACCCATGGCCGAGGCGAGGGGACAGCGGGCTGCGCCGGACTTCATGACCACCAAGGAGGTGGCCGCGTACCTGCGCATCAAGGAGCGGCGCGTCTACGAGCTGGTGCGCAGGGGCGAGATCCCGTGCACGCGGGTGACCGGAAAGTGGCTGTTCCCCAAGGCGCTGATCGATCTGTGGCTGGGCGAGCACGTCGGCGGCTCGGTGCCGGTGCAGGCGCCGCCGGTTATTGCCGGCAGCCACGACCCGCTGCTCGACTGGGCGGTCAAGGAATCGGGCTGTGGCCTGGCGCTGCTGCCCGGCGGCAGCCTGGACGGCATCAGGCGCTTCGTCGCCGGCGAGGCCGCGGTTGCCGGGCTGCACCTGTTCGACCCGCAGAGCGGCGACTTCAACCTGCCGGCCCTGGGCGCGAGCCTGACCGGGCCGACGCTGGCGCGCGCCGGGGTGGTGCTGCTCGAGTGGGCCTGGCGCCAGCAGGGCCTGGTGGTCGCCGCCGGCAACCCGCGCGGTATTACGGGTCTGGCGGACCTCAAGAACAAGGGCCTGAAGGTCACGCGCCGGCAGGAGGAAGCGGGCAGCCACCTCCTGCTGTCCCATCTGTTGGCGCAGGAGGGGCTGGCCCTCGACGATCTCGAGGTCGTGGCCGAGACGGCGCGCGGCGAGACCGACCTCGGGCTCGCCATCCTGGAGGGCCGGGGCGAGGCGGGGCTCGCGGTGGAGGCCGTGGCGCGCGCGCTCAAGCTCGGCTTCGTGCCGCTCATGCGCGAGCGCTACGATCTGCTGCTGCGCCGGCGCGACTACTTCGAGGCGCCCGTGCAGACGCTTTTCGCCTTCGCGCATGGCGCGGCCTTCCGGGCCCGTGCGGCGCAGATGGGCGGCTACGACGTCTCCGGCCTTGGCCGCGTGCGCTACAACGGGCCATGAGCCGAAGGCGCAGCAGGCCGGGCCGGGATCGGCGTCCGCCGGGTGAGGACCCGGCGGGCGAGGACAAGCTGTCACGCGGGACCGAGAGTGGATCGGGACGACGACCTTTGCGACGGATCCTGATGGCCGCCGCAGTGCTGCTCGGGCTGGCGCAGGCTGCCCGGGCCGATACCGAAGCCGGCTGGCAGGCCTACCTGGCGGGCGACCATGCCGCAGCGGTGCGCCAGCTCGAGCCGCTCGCCGCGGCGGGCGATGCGCAGGCGCAGTTCTACATGGGCACGCTCGCCGAGCACGGCGCCGGCGTGCCGAAGGACTACCGCGCCGCCGTCGCCTGGTACCAGCGGGCGGCGGCGCAAGGCCATGCGGGCGCGCAGTTCGCCCTCGGCCTGCTGTACCACGACGGCGCGGGCGAGGGGGCGGTGCCGCCCGACCCGGCCGAGGCCGCGCGCTGGCTGATCGCCGCGGCCGAGGCCGGCAACGCCATGGCGCAGCATTTGGTCGGGCGCATGTATCGCCTGGGGCGCGGCGTCCGGCAGGACAACGGGTTGGCGCTGAAGTGGTCGTGGAGCGCGGCGCAGCGCGGCGTACCGGGCGCGCAGTACGAGATGGGGCTTCTCATCGCCGAGCGGCGACCCGACCGGGCCGAGCGGGTCGCGGCCTACGCTTGGTTCCTGCTCGCCGAGCGGGCCGGCCATCCCGGCGCGCGCGAGAACCTGGACGAGCTCGGCCGGCGCATGCCCGCGGTCGACATCAAGCAGGCGAGGCGCATCGCCGACGCCTGGGCGCCGGCGAAACAGCCCACTCCGTAGGCAAGGGCCTTCAGGCCGCCGCATCCATCGTGAGCACGGCGGCGCCGCGCAGGCGTCCCTCGCGCAGGCGGGCGAGCGCCGCGTTGGCCTCGGCCAGCGGCATCGGCTCGACCGTGGTCTCGACCCCTGCCCGGGGCGCGAGCGCCAGGAACTCCTCGCCGTCGCGGCGCGTCAGGTTGGCGACCGAGCGCACCGTCCGCTCGCGCCACAGGATCTCGTAGGGGAAGGCGGGGATGTCGCTCATGTGGATGCCGGCGCAGACCACCGTGCCGCCCGGCGCGACCGCGCGCAGCGCCGCCGGCACGAGCGCGCCGACCGGGGCGAAGATGATCGCGGCGTCCAGCTCCTCCGGCGGCGCCTCGCCCGAGTCCCCGGCCCAGACCGCGCCGAGGCCGCGCGCGAAGGCCTTGGCCTCCTCGTCACCGGGCCGCACGAAGGCGAAGACCTGTCGCCCCTGATAGCGCGCGACCTGGGCGACGATGTGCGCCGCCGCGCCGAAGCCGTAGAGGCCGAGTCGCTCGGCCTCGCCGGCCATGCGCAGCGAGCGGTAGCCGATCAGGCCGGCGCACAGCAGCGGCGCCGCCTCGGCGTCCGCGTAATCGCCGTGGATCGGAAAGGCGTAGCGCTGATCGACGAGCGCAAAGTCGCCGTAGCCGCCGTCCAGCGTGTAGCCGGTGAACCGGGCGTTCTCGCACAGGTTCTCGCGGCCCGCCTCGCAGAACCGGCAGGCGCCGCAGGTCCAGCCCAGCCACGGGATGCCGATGCGCCGGCCCTCGGCGAAGCGCTCGACCTCGCGGCCGCAGGCGGCCACGTGGCCGACCACCTCGTGGCCGGGGATGAGCGGCAGCTTCGGGTCCGGCAGCTCGCCGTCGACCACGTGCAGGTCGGTGCGGCACACGCCGCAGGCCCGGACCCGGACCAGCACCTGCCCGGGCCCGGGCTCGGGCACCGGCAGGCGCGCCAGGCGCAGCGGCTCGCGCGCCTCGGCCAGCACCATCGCCCGCATCGATCCCTCGCTCATGGAGGCTCCTCATCGCTCCGCGAGGCAGCATATCCGCACGCACGTGCTCGCGTCACGAGCCGGCAGCCGTTACGCTGGGAAAGAACACCTGGCGGCCCTCGATGCGGAAGGCGGCGATGGCGGCCTGGCCGGCCTCGGAGGTGAGCCAGTCGATGAACGCCTGGCCGGCCTCCGCCTCGACGTGTGGATGCCTTGCCGGACTCACCAGGATGACGCCGTAAGGGTTGAACAGGCGGCTGTCGCCTTCGACGAGAACCTCCAGGTCTGCCTTGTTCTTGAACGCCAGCCAGGTGGCGCGGTCGCTCATGGCATAGGCGTCCATGCCGGCGGCGGTGTTCAGGGTCGCGCCCATGCCGGAGCCGGTCTCGCGGTACCAGGTGCCGCTCGCTGCCGCCGGATCGACGTTCGCGGCCTGCCACAGGGCGAGCTCCTTCTTGTGCGTCCCGCTGTCGTCGCCGCGCGATGCGAACGGCGATTGCGCCGCCGCGATGCGGGCCAGCACCTCGGCCGCGTCGCGCAGGCCGCGCACGCCGGCCGGGTCGCTCTGCGGCCCGACCAGCACGAAGTCGTTGTACATCACCTCGTGGCGTTCGACGCCGAACCCCTGGGCCACGAACGCTTCCTCCGAGGGCCGGTGGTGCACGAACAGCACGTCGGCGTCGCCGTTCCTGGCTATGCGGATGGCTTGCCCGGTGCCCACCGCGATGACCCGCACCGCGATGCCGGTTGCGGCGGTGAAGCGCGGCAGCAGGTACGCGAAGAGCCCCGAGTTCTCGGTGGAGGTGGTCGAGGCCACGGTGATCGTGGGCGTATCGGCGCGCAGCGGCGCGGCGGCGAGGGCGAGCGTCGAGAACAAAAGCGCGAGCATCAGGCGTCTGGTCATATCACGAGGTCTCCCTTGATGAAGGCCGCGGCCTCCGCGGTCCGCGGTTCGGAAAAGAACCTCTCGGCCGGGGCGCGCTCGATCAGCCGTCCGGCGTGCAGGAACAGCACCTCGTCGGCCAGGCGCCGCGCCTGGCCCAGGTCGTGGGTGGTCATGACGATCTTGGTGCCGGCATCGTGAATCATGACGATCAGCTCCTCGACCGCGCGCATTGCCGCCGGGTCGAGGCTCGAGGTCGGCTCGTCGAGAAACAGGACCTCCGGCTCGGTGACCCAGGCGCGGGCCAGGGCCAGGCGCTGCTGCTCGCCGCCGGAGAGCACCCGCGCCGGGCGTTCGGCCAGCGCAGTGAGCCCGGCGCGCGCCAGGGCCTCGGCTGCGCGGGCCCGGCGTTGGCTGCGCGATACGCCGCGCAGCGCCAAGGGGTAGGCGACGTTGGCCGCGGCCGAGCGGCGCAAGAGCACCGGCCGCTGGAACACCATGGCCTGGCGCCGGCGCGCCTGCGCGGCCGAGGCACCGGTCCAGCTCACCTGCCCCCGCGTCGGCCTGAGCAGGCCGTGGCACAGACGCAGCAGCAGGCTCTTGCCCGCCCCGTTGGGGCCGAGGACGACGCTCAGCGGACCGGCCGCGAAGCGGGCCGAGAGCTCGTCGATCAAAGGCTTGCCCGCGACCTCGTAGCGCACGCCCGCCAGGTCGAGCGGGAGAATGCTGCCTCCCCGGCCGTTGTCCCTGCTGCCGTTGCCGAACGCCATGCCCGCCGCCTCAGGCGTGTTGGGCGCGCGCGACGTCGCGCAGGGCGAGCACGCCCAGGTTGATGGCCAGGGCCAGCGCGATCAGGATCACGCCCAGGCCGAGCGCCAGCCCCAGGTTGCCCTTGCTGGTCTCCAGCGCGATCGCCGTGGTCATCACCCGGGTGACGTGGTCGATGTTGCCGCCGACGATCATCACCGCGCCGACCTCGGCGATGGCGCGGCCGAAGCCGGCGAGCACCGCGGTCAGCAGGCTGTAGCGGCCGTCCCACAGCAGCGTGCGCAGGATCTGGCCCGGCCCGGCCGCGAGCGAGCGCAGCGCCTCGTCGTATTCCTCGTACAGGTCGGCGACCGTCTGGGCGGTGAGCGCGGCGACGATCGGGATGACCAGCAGGCACTGGGCGATGATCATGGCGCTCGGCGTGAACAACAGGCCGAGCACGCCCA
>JABAHQ010002770.1_pt1 | contig 17242 bp, 12 predicted proteins | sample 7062091 | NCBI WGS metagenome assembly JABAHQ01 (sample SAMN14534359, study PRJNA622989) | marine sediment metagenome | biome: marine biome [ENVO:00000428]; feature: marine pelagic biome [ENVO:01000023]; material: deep marine sediment [ENVO:00002113] | place: India: Gulf of Kutch | collected...
ACGTACTCGATGGTGCGACCGAAACGATCCACCAGACATTGAGCCGGGCTCGCTGTCACGCGAGATACTCCGAGTCGTCGATCGGCTGCGGATACTCCCTCACCGACATCGACCCTACCTTAGATCGGGCCTCGGCCCGCCGGCATTGCGCCAACGCAAATCCGTGCCGGGCCCCGGGCCCGTCACGCCGTGTCGCAGCCCTATTTCTTGACGCCTGCCATCGGCTTTTTACGCGCTCGTCCAGATTGGCGGAAAGCTTATCCCTGCAGAGACAAAGGACTTTGTTCTAGCGCAAAACTCGGGGGTACGTCGTGTGTTATACATATTCAAAACATAGGGTTAGGTCACTGCGATCCGAGCCACGGCGAGGGGGGCCGATCGTCATGAGCAAACGCTGGGCTGGAGGGGCACTGTTGGTGGTCGTGGTGGTTGGGCTTCTGTTGGCTCACTACCTCGGCGGGAATCTCGGGACAGACGTGGACGTGGTCCCGCAGGCAACGGCCGCAGGCGCCGCCGCGAAGGAGGCGCAAGACGGCGGCGCGACCGCGGCGGTCCGCGACACGGCGTGGAATGCCGATTACTCCGAGGGCATGGAGCTTTACGAGCAGAACTGCGCCGCCTGCCACGGCGCGGAGGGCCGCGGCAAGATCGGGCTGCCATTGAACCTGCAGTCCTTTCTGACGCTGGCGCGCAAGGACTATCTGCTGCGGACGATGGAGCACGGTCGCCCCAGCCGCGGGATGCCCGCCTTCAAGGAGACCTTGAGCGAGGCGCAGCGTCGGGCCATCGCCACCTACATCAAGGGGTGGCAGACCGAGCCCAACAAGGACTACCGCAACGTCGACCGCATCCAGGGCGATCCGCGACGCGGCGAGGCGTGGTTCAAGGGCGTGTGCGCCGGCTGCCACGGGGCGAACGGCCAGGGCGGCCCGCGGGTCGGCGGGGGCCACATCGCGGGCGCCACCAAGGGCTTCGCGGCGCCGGCGCTGGGCGACCCCGGCTTTCTCAGCTCAGCGACCGACGGCTATATCAAGGCGACGTTGATGTACGGACGGCCGGGCACGCCCATGGGCTCGTATCTCAAGGGCAAGCAGGGCTTCGTGGAGTTCAGCGAAAAGCAGCTCGACGACATCGTCGCCTACATCCGCAGCTTCGAGAATCGATAGCGGTCCGGGAGGCACGCCATGAAACGCAAAGACTGGGAGGGCTACGAGCCCGACCCCGACTGGCAGGGATTCACGCGCCGCGGCTTCATGAAGGGTTGCGCGGCGTTGGGCACCGCGGTGGGCACGTTCCACATGCAGTACGACAATTGGGTGTTCAGCTTCAGCCCCGAGGCGGCCCACGCGGCGGAAGCCGGCGCCCAGGGCCGGCAGATGATCCCTTCACAGTGCCCGTACTGCGGGGTCGGCTGCGCCACGTACTTGGTCGTCGAGAACGGGAAGGTGGTCGCCGCGGTCCCCGACAAGGACTCGCCGGTGAACCTGGGCATGCAGTGCATCAAGGGGCTCACCGCCCACGAGGCCCTGGATGTCGACCGCCAGACCAAGGTGCTCATCCGCAAGGACTACACGGACCCGATCAAGGGCCACGTATCGTCCACCAAGGGCCGGTTCGATGACGGTGTCTTCCGGGAGGCCACCTGGGAAGAGGCCGAGGAGCTGGCGGTCGAGATGCAGACCCGGATCGTCGAGGAATACGGCGGCAACGCCATCGGCATCTGGCAGTCGGGACAGCTGACGATGGAGGAGCAGTGGATCGACAACCAGCTCTACAAAGCAGTCCTCCAGTCCAACACCATCGAGGCCAATGCGCGCATGTGCATGACCTCGGCGGTGACGGGCTACTTCGCCAGCCTGGGCAATGACCACCCGCCCACCTGCTATGAGGACATCATCGACGCCGATTTCATCAGTCATTGGGGCCACAACGCCCGGGGATCGCATCCGGTGCTCTACTGGCGTGTCGCCCAGGAGAAGGAGCGTCGCGGTATTCCGACCATGGTCGTCGATCCGCGCTACACGGGCACCATGGACGGCTATAACCAGGTCAATCCCTCCAACCAGTTCAACGTCACGATCCGGCCGAACGGCGACCTGTCGCTGATGAATGCCATCGCGTACGTGATCCTGAAGGAGCACCCGGACGCGGTGGACGAGCAGTTCATACGCCAGTACACCGACGGCTTCGACGCCTACCGGGAGGCCATTCTGGCCCGTTACAGCCCCGAGCAGGTCGTGGATCGCACCGGTATGGCCCCAGACTACGTGCGCAGCATCGCCCGAACCTGGGTGGAGGCGTCCCAGAAGGGTCGTCGCCGCGGCAAGGGCGGCGTGCTCAGCTTCTGGGGAATCGGCTGGAACCAGTCCATCCACGGCCAGAACCGCACCAAGTCGATCATCAATCTGCACCTGTTGACGGGAGACATCGGCCGGCCCGGTGCCGGGCCGTTCTCGATGACCGGCCAGCCCAACGCCATGGGTGAGCGGTTCATGGGCGGGCTCACCGGCCGGCTGCCGTTCAATGAAGGCATGGGCAACGCCGCCCATCGCGACAAGATCGCCGAAACCTGGGGCGTGTCGCGGGAGCGGTTGGCCGCCACGGCCAAGCTCAAGAACAAGGGCATGGGCATCGGCATGTTCGAGCGGGCGCACCGCGGCGAGGTCAAGCTGATGAAGCTGGCCTACGCCACGCACGTCGATCCGCCGGACACGAAAGCGCTCATCCGGCCGGCGCTGACCAAGACCTTCGTGATCGCCAACGAGGCCTACCGGCACGCGCCGAACAACCTCTATGCCGACATCATCTTCCCGGCGGCCACGCTCGGCGAGAAGGGCGGATCGTACATGAACTCCGAGCGTCGCTTCTACGTCACGGACAAGGCGACGTCGGGACCGCCCAACACCAAGCCGGACCTGGACATCGCCATCGAGGAGGGCAAGAAGCTGGCCAAGCGCCTGGGCCTCGATCCGGACAAGGTCTTCCCCTACGAGAAGAAGACCGCAGGGCCGTTCGCCGGCTACTACGATCCCGAGGACGTCTTCCGAGTGGCGATGCGCGCCTCTCGTGGGACCGACACCGACATGTACGGGCTCATCGAGCGCGAGGAGAAAGAAGGGACCTCACCTTACGAGCAGCTGCGGCAGGCGAAGGGCATTCAGTACCCATCGCCCACCGCCGAGATCGCCAAGCAGGGCGGTTACAAGCGCAAGTACATGGGGCAGGACATCTTCAAGAAGTTCCCGACGGCGAACGGTAATGCCCGGTTCCACATGTGCGAGCAGGACTACTCGCGAGCCCGGGAGATCTGCGCCAAGGTGGAGAAGGTCGGGCGTGAGCCGGATTTCTACGCCATCGACCATTACGATGTCCTGGTCGAGCTGCGTGACAACGGCCTCACCCCGGAGATCCCGGACTTCGATTACATCGGCCGGTCGTTGGACGAGATCCGAGAGGCCGACAGGTATCCGCTCTGGCTGTCACAGGGCATCGTCTTCGAGCACTTCCATACCGCCAAGACGATTCGGGCGGCCACCACGCGCAAGCTGGTGCCCGAGCAGTACGTGGAGATGAACGCCGAGGACGCGCAGCGCTGGGGGCTCAAGGACGGCGAGTGGGTGCGGGTGGTGACGCCACGCATCGACCCGGAGACGGGCGAGCCTTGCTGGTACGAGGCCCGCGTGTCGATCGGCACCGACTCACGGGTGAAGCCCGCGCGCAACAAGGTGGCGCCGGGGTTCGTCTTCTCGCCCTGGAACCTGTCGGTGGCCGACTCGGCCGACCCCAAGAAGAACAAGTGGCTCGTGAACGCCACCTCGAACCGGTTGTTCGATCCGGTCTCGGGTCAGGCCGATTACAAGCACCTGAAGGCGCGTATCGAGAAGATCGAGACGTAGGTGCAGCGGCCGGGCGCCACCGGGTGACGGCCCGCCGAGGACCGGGCCGTCACCCCGGGCGAGACTTGCCGGGACGGGTGTCGGGTTGGCCTGCGGCGGGCGGGTGACGAGCGTGTCGGGCGCGCCGATCGCCCTCATCTCGTCGACCAGGGTTGAGTCGTGAGTGGGCCGATGTCGTCAGCGGGCAAATTGCCCATCAGTCGCCGCAGCCTGCTCGCGCTGGCGCTCGGCGGCGCGGCGGGGGCGGCGGCCGGTTTTCCGCTGCGGCGCCTCGCGCGGCCGGACCCGCTCGCGCGGCCCCTGCTGCGTCCGCCCGGGGCGTGCGCCGAGCGCGAGTTCCTGTCGCGTTGCATCCGGTGCGGGCAGTGCGTGGCCGTTTGTCCCAATCGGTGCTTGAGGCTTGCCGGGCCGGAGCACGGTATCGGCCGACTGCGCACGCCCTACATCGAGCCGCGCGCCAAGAGCTGCATCCTTTGCATGCGCTGCACCCGGGTCTGTCCCACCGATGCGCTGGAGCCCATCGCCGCCACGGACGAGGCCGTGCTCGAGCGTGTCGACATGGGAACGGCGATGGTCAACCGCGGGCTGTGCTACTCGTACAACGACCGCACCTGCGGGGTATGCCTGCGGGCCTGCCCTTATCCCGACGAGGCGCTCAAGCTCGAGGTGGGCGAGAGGCCGGTGGTGGTGCCCGAGGTATGCATCGGCTGCGGGGCCTGCGAGGAGGCGTGCATCCACATCCCCCAAGCCATTCGCGTGCTACCACGCAAGCCGGGCGAGGCCCCGCGGCCGCGCCGGGCGCGGCGGGTCGAGCCGCGCGGGCCCGATCCCTGGGGTGAGGGGGGTCACGTGGTCGGCGAGATCGGCGATGGTTTCGACGAGTAGGCGGCGATGATACGTCGAGTCTGTCAGCTCCTTTCCCTGGCATTTCTGGTCGCGCTCGTGTGGGTGCCGGTGGCGGCCGGTCTGCGCGACACTTTCGGCGTCGGCGGCGAGCACTTCGCCGGTCTCATGGGCAGCGATCTGGAGTTTCGACTCTATCAGTGGTTCACGCTCGCCCTGGGCAAGGCCGACCCGGGGCGGGTGGCCACGGGTTTCCACGGGCTCTATTGGACGATCTATATCTACGGTTGGCCGATCACCGATCCGCTGGCCGCGCTGGGCTACGTGGCCGCCACCAGGTCGTGGCATTGGCCGCTGCTGGCGGGGGTGGTGACGCCGGTGCTTCTAGGGCTGGTGGCCGGGCGGTTTTTCTGCGGCTGGGTGTGCCCCTTCGGGCTCTTCTCCGAGCTCGGGGTCGCCTTGCGCGCAGGCTTGGAACGGTTCCTGCGGCGGCGCCTGCCCGGATGGCATCCGCCCCAGGGGCTGCGCATGGGTCTGACGGTAGCCCTGCTGGTGATGGCCGCGGTCTCCGGGGTGTCGCTGTTGCCGTTCGTGCTGCCTTATGTGGCGCTGGGCCATGCCCTGCTGGCCTGGACGGTGGGTCTGGGGATCACCGTGAGCGTGATCCTCGTCGTCGGGATATTGCTGGCGGAGCTGGTGGGTCCGTCCCGGCTGTGGTGTCGTCATCTATGCCCGACCGGCGGGCTGCTGGCGCTGCTGGGCCGCTTCCGGCGGCTGGTGGGGATCCGTAAGGCGGCGGCGTGCTGCCAGTGCCTGCGGTGCCGCAGCGCCTGCACAGTGGGGGTGCAGCCCGACCGGCTGCGTTGGACCGAGGAGTGCATCTTGTGCGGCGATTGCGTGCGGGTATGTCCCGATAACGTGCTAAGCCGGGGGGTGATCCCCGTGCCGCCGCCGGGCGGGTCCGCGATGCCTGCACGGCGCACGGGGTGGCGGACGGCCTCGTGGCTGGGCGTCGTGCTGCTGCTGGTGGGCGTGGCGGTCGTATGGCTGCCGGATGCACGGGCGCACCACATGTCGGGATTGCCCCACTACGGCTACGCCGAGAGCTATCCGCAGGTGCCGACCAAGGAATACCGGAGCCGGCACGGCAAATGGATCCTTTCGGTGACCGTCTACAACTTCCAGGGCGTGAATATCGACAAGGCGCAGGCGCCCGATGACGTGTTGCTCTACTTCGCGGTCGAGGACCGCAGCGTCGATCCCGACAGCGGCGCCTACAACGGGCCGGTGAGGCTCGAGGTCTCGCGCCGCGGCGGCGAGGCGCTCGCGAGCCGCCGCATAGAGGGTCCGCTCGAGGAGGCCGCCTACCGGGTCCGCGAACGCCTGACGCCCGGCGACTACCGGTTGCAGCTGCGATTCACGGCCGGCGGGCAGGAGTGGCGGCTCAGCCAGCGTTTCCGGATCGAGGGCGGGGGCGCGCCGACCTGGGCGTGGCTGGGCGGCGGGCTGGGCGGTGTCGTCCTGATCGGCGGTCTGCTGGTGGCGGCGCGCCGCCGCACGCAACCGCGCGGCCGGGAGGGCAGGCGGTCGGGGGCATGACCCGGCAGCTTCCGCGGCGCATCGTGCAGCTCCTGGTGCTGGCGTTCGTGCTCGGGGCGCCGCTGTGGGGGCTGTACTGGGTGGATCGTTATCACCAGGAGCAGTATGCGGGCTCCAAGGCCTCGCAGGACGTGGTGCCGGCCTGGCTGGAGCCGGCGTTCCGGGGCGTGGACCGGGTCGCCGGCTCGCCGGACGACGTCCGCGGAGCGCAGAAGCAAGTCAGCGGTTCCCCCTGGTCGCTCGACGTCTCCGGCATTGCGCTCTCCGACCCTTTGGCCTTGCTTTCCACCGCGGCCGCCGGCGGCGGCGTCACGGCCGCCTTCATCCTCTCCGTCCTCTGGCTGGTGGCGGCATCGGTCCTGCTGGGCCGGGTATTCTGCGGTTACTTGTGTCCCGTGCATCTGCTGCTGGAAGGCGTGGAGCGGCTGCGCGAGTTGATCAGTCGGCTGTTCGGAGTTCGACTCCACGACGTGCAATTCCGCCACCGCACCAAGTATCTCGTGCTCGCCGCGGGGCTGGTGTTGACCGCGGTCGCGGGCGTGCAGCTGCTGCCGCTGATCTACCCGCCGAGGGTCCTGGCCCAGGAGGTCTTCATGGCCGCTTTTTACGGCGCTCTGGGCTGGGGCATCTGGCTGCTGGGCTTCATCGTCGTGTTCGAGATCCTGGTGTCGCGGCGCTGGTGGTGCCGTTACATCTGCCCGGGCGGCGCGTTGTGGTCGCTGCTGGGGCGATTCCGGCTGGTGCGCATCCACAAGGACGCCGATACCTGTGATCGCTGCGGCGACTGCATCGGGGCCTGCCCGTTCGGTCTGAATCCCATGGTGGAGGACCCGGGACAGGAGTGTGACAACTGCGGGCTGTGCCGGCGCGCCTGCGCGCAGCACTTCGATCACCGGGCCAACGCGCTGGGGGTGCGGGTGGCGTTGCGGTGGTCGACCGAGGGGTATGAGGAATAGCCGAGGCCCTTTTCGGAGCCGTTGATGCGCCGACGCACGTTGTTGCGATATCTGGGGCGGCTGGCGGTGCTGGGGGCCGGTGTCGCCGTCGGCGGCGTCGTGCTGCGCCAGGCGGCGCAGCCGGGCGGGACCGCGCTGCCCGGCGGGGGCGCGGTCTCTCGCGCCGGGCTCGGCATCCTGCGTCCCCCCGGCGCCCTGCCCGAGGCCGAGTTCCTGGACCGGTGCATCCAGTGCTTTCGTTGCGCCGCCGTGTGTCCGCCCAAAGCGATTCGGTTCCGACCCGTGGGCGGCCGGCTTCAGGCCTATGTCCCGGTGGTGGTGCCCAGCCAGCGCGGCTGCATCCTGTGCATGAACTGCACCGAGGTCTGTCCCACCGGTGCCCTCACGCCGCTCGACCCGGAGCGGGACCACCGGGTGAAGGAACGGGTGGGCATGGGGACGGCCGAGATCGACGAGCGCACCTGCATCACCCATCTGGGGCTGGGCAAATGCGAGTCCTGCTATACCATCTGCCCGGTGCGCGGCGATGCCATCACCCAGGCGCCCGGCACCCTCGAGCCCGAGGTGGACCCCGAGGCCTGCGTGGGATGCGGGTTGTGCGAGGAGGTATGCCCGGTGGAGTCCAAGGCCATCCGGGTACGGCCGCTGGCCGGCCGCAAGCCCCCGTCCGAGTGGTCTCCCTTGAGCCCGCCGGACCGGGAAGAAGAGCGCTGGTCGCCCCCGGCGGGAGAGAACCCATGGGGGTGAGCACGTTGCTGGTGGTTGCCGCGCTCGCTGCTACCGCACCGGCCGGATCCGGAGCGATCGATTGGCGCTCGCCGACGCCGGAGACATTCCACGCCGCCGAATCGGCGGGGAAACCGGTTTTCGTGGTGGTGCACGCGAGCTGGTGCTTCTGGTGCGAGAGCTACATGCGCCGGAGCTTGAATCACCCGCAGGTGGTATCGGTCATCCGCCGCCACTACGTGCCGGTGCTCGTGGACTACGATCGCCGCCAGGATCTGGTGGAGCGCTACGAGGTGCAGGGGTTGCCGTTCACGGTGGTGCTGGATGCCCACGGCCGGGTGCGCGCCCGCCGGCCAGGGATGGTCGAGCCGGAGCGGCTGGTACAGGCGTTGAAGGAAACGGTCCGCCTGCTGGCGACCGAGAAAGAGGCCGGTGGGCCGGAAAGCGCTGCCCGGCGTGCCGGGGCTGAGGAACGGGTGCCGCGCGAGCGACTGAAGGCGTTCACGGACATGCTGCTCGCCAATGCGGACCGGGCCTACGGCGGGTTGCGCCAAGGCTCCGGCAAGCACCCCTATCCGGACACATTATTATATCTGCTCGCCACCGCGGGAGAACGAGGCGGGGAGTGGGTGCGGCACGCACTGGACGGGATCGCCGGGCGCCTCGGCCGTCGCGGACGGCGTCCCGGAGAAGGCGAGGCGCCGGAACCGCTGAGCTTGCCGGGTGAGCCTTACTCTCGGCGCTGGCGCCAAGCGGTGCTGGACTTTCAGGGACGCGACCCGCTCCGAGGTTTGTACGATCCGCCGGCGGGCGGCTTCTTCCGCTACGCCCAGCGCCGGGATTGGACGCTACCGCACTTCGAGAAGGTGACACGCACCGAGGCGCCGCTGCTGGCTGCTTACGCCCTGAGCGGGCGAGCCGAGGACAAAGCGGTGGCCCGGCGGTCGCTCGACCACCTCCTCGACACGCTCTACGACCCCGGGGAGGGCCGGTTCTTCGTGGGCCAAGCCGCCGACGAGCTCTACTATCACCTGCCCCCCGGAATGCGCGCTGACCGGCGGCCTCCACCGGTGGACCGCACGACCACCGCGGAGGTCCAGGCGCGCGGGATTCGAGCCGCCCTGCTCGCCGCCGACCGGCTGGATCATCCGGGCGCGGCGCGGGCGGCCCGGGCGGCGTTGAGCACCCTGCGCGAGCGATTGCTGACCGATCGGGGCCTGGCGGCCTATCTGGACGAGCGGGGCCGGCCGGCGGGGCCCTGGGACCGGCCCCGGGATCTGGCCTGGGCCCTGCGGGCTCTCGCAGCCGCGGGGGATCGGACGACGGCCCGGCGCGTGGCCGGGCGGCTCGAGGCGGCAGGCGCCGAGGGCACACAGGACCTCGCCGCGCTGGCGCTCGTCGAGGCGGCACGACGCTTCGACGACCCCGCGTGGGCCGCGCGGGGCCGGGCGCTGCTGGATCGCCTGAGCCGGCCGCCGAGCCCACGCCGCCCGTGGGGGCCGTGGGCGTTGGCCGTCGTGGAGAACCTCTCTGCGGACCGGTAAAAAGAGAGGGGATCCTTGGCAGACTTCGCGGGTGAGCTTTGGCTCACGAAGATCGGCAGGGGTGCGATACAAGGTGATTTTTACAGTAAATGAGCCCGAAGGCCCGTAATGGCTTTCGAGTGACCGGCTTCGATGTGGCCACACTCTCGCCAAGACGCAAGGCACGCCAAGGGAAGAGCGGATGAGGAAGATCAATAATTCCCCGGCGTGCTTGGCGGCTTAGCGAGAGTCATAATTATCTCGGCATGTCCACGAGCTCTGCGGAAGAGCCAAAGAAGTGATCGAACATGAGTGACAAGCGCGCTTTCAGTCGCCGGGAGCTGCTCAGCGGGGCCTTCCTCCAACAGCTGCGCGAGGCCCGCGAGGCCGAGGACCCCGTTCCGCCGCGGCGCTCGCGATCTCCCGCTGCGCGGCCGGCGCTGCGCCCCCCGGGGGCGGGGGCCGCGGCCGGCTTCGCCGAGCGTTGCGACGGCTGCGGGGCGTGCGTCGAGGCCTGTCCCCGCGCGGCGATCGAGATTGACCCCGAAGGCGGCCTGGCCCACGTGCGGCCCGCGGAAAGCCCGTGCGTCCTCTGCGACGCGTTGCCCTGCATAGCGGCCTGCCCCACCGGCGCGCTGCAGCCGGTGCCCCGCGAGGCGGTGGCGATGGGCACGGCCCGGATCGTCACCGGGCGCTGTCACGCCTGGCGGGGCTTCGACTACAACTGTGACTACTGCCACGACCGCTGTCCCCTGAAGGGGCGGGCCATCACCTTCCTTCGCGGCCGGGGTCCCGAGATCGACCCCACGCAATGCACGGGCTGCGGGATGTGCCTTTATTTCTGTCCCGCCGAGGGGGCGATTCTCATCGAAGGCAGGGACTAACGAGACTCTGTTGCAGAAATTACGGCTATCTCGAGGTGATCATTACTCTCGCTAAGCCGCCAGGCACGCCAAGAGTTTATTGTTCTTCCTCGAGGAGGCGATTGACAGCACGGATGATGCCCTCTTTCATGAGGGCCACGCCGAGATTCAGCAGATAACCCAGCTTCACGCCGGTAAGGCGGAGGTAAGTCAGGGGTTACTTTTTGTGCGCGTTGGTGAGCGTTTCAACGCACTTGAGCTCCACAACGACTTTGCTTTCGATGACGAGGTCTGCCCGAAAGCCTTCATCGAATCCAAGTCCCCGATACCCGATGGCAATAGGAACCTGGCGTTCAACCTGCAACCCTCGCCGGCGAAGCTCATGGCATCTAGCGATCTTCGTAAGCCGAATACCGGCTACGAATTCCGCCGACGGGCACGACTAGAGAGAGGCCGCGGTGGGTGACGGCATGCCACAGATGGGCGGCGGCGGTGCCCTGGGTCTCGGGGTCGCGTGGGGTGTCCTGATCGTCGTCGTCCTGGCCGGTTTGGCGTTGGGGCTGCGAGGGCGGCGCGGCCCGCGGCTGCCACGCACCGACGTGCTGCGTCTGCCCGGCGGTCGGCGGCTGTTCCGATCCCGTCCTACGCTGTTCGCCCTGCGGGCCGGCTTGGTGGCGTGCCTGCTCCTCATCGTGACGACCGGTCTTCTGGGCGCGCCGCATGCCGGCAATAACTTCGCCACCGTGGTCACCTGGACGGTGTGGTGGACACTGATCATCCTGGTCATCCTGCTCAGCGGTCCCGCCTGGTGCAGCGTCTGCCCCTGGCAGGCCATCGCCGACTGGCTGCGTCGCGGCGGATTGTGGCGGGTGGGCGGACCGGAGGCGACGCTGGGCTGGCGTTGGCCGCGGTCGTTGAGTAATCGTTACCCGGCCGTGGCCTTCCTGTTGGTGATCACCTGGATGGAGCTGGGGCTGTTCATCACCTACAAGCCCTCGGCGACCGCCATGCTGGCCATCGGCATGGTGGTCGCGGCGATCGTCTTCGCTCTGCTGTTTCGCGGCCATGTGTTCTGCCGGTACGTCTGCTTCGTCGGTGGCATCGTCGGGGCGTATGGCAATCTGGCGCCGGTGGAGATCCGCTCGCGCGGCACCGGGATCTGCCGCGGCTGCCCCGGCAAGGAGTGCGTGCACGGGTCGGACAAGGGCTACGGCTGCGGTCTGTTCCTGTTCCCCGGGACCCTGTCGGCGAACACCGATTGCACCGGTTGCACCGAATGCCTGCACACATGTCCCTACGACAACATGACCGTGAATCTCCGTCCCGCAGGCGCCGACCTGTACGAGCGCGAGCGCGGGCGCCCGGACGAGACGGTGCTCGTGCTGGGCCTGTTGGGCATTACCCTGTTTCACGGTTTCACCATGATCCCGCAATGGTTCCAGTGGGGATTGGTGAGCTACGACGCGGCCTTCGGGCGCTACATGATCACATCGATCGGAGTGATGCTCGCCTTTGTTGCCGTGCCGCTGCTCGTCCACGCCGCGTTGGTGCGGCTGGGACGCGATTGGGCCGGATTGAAGGAGCGACGCGTGCGCCGCCAAGCGGGGCGCGTGCTGGCTTACGCTTACTTGCCGGTAACGCTCGGGTATCATCTCGCGCACAACCTGATGCATCTCAATATGGAGGGGCTGCGGCTGCTGGCGGTCCTGGCCGACCCGTTCGGCTGGGGCTGGCAATGGCTCGACCCTGGCGCATTGGCCGACGACAAGGCTCTGCCCATGGGCACGCTGCAGTGGCTGCAGCTGGGGGTGCTGGTGCTGGGCCTGTTCGCGAGCGCGTATCTAGCGGGCCGAATGGCGCAGAACGTGATCGACCAGCGGGCAAGCGCGCTGCGGGCGGCGCTGCCCACGGTGCTGGGCTTGCTGGCCGCGGCGGCCGTCGGCTATTGGCTGCTCGTTCAGCCCATGGTGATGCGCACGGCCGTGTACTTCTGAGCGACGGGTCGACGACGAGGGTGCCACCGTGGATCCCCGCAAAAGGCTGCGTTTCTACGAGACCTACCGTCGGCTCATGGCCGATGACGTCAGGCTGGCGGCCTACCGCCGGGCGATCGCCGAGCGGGTGCGGCCGGGCGACGTGGTGGCCGATCTGGGCACGGGGCTGGGGATCCTGGCCTTCTTCGCCGTCGAGGCGGGGGCGTCGCATGTCTACGCCATCGACGACGCGGACGTGATCGAGCTGGCCGATGAGCTGGTTCGGCACAATCGCATTGAAGGTGTGGAGCTCGTTCGCGGTCGGTCCACCGAGGTCTCGCTGCCCGAGCCGGTCGATGTGATCATCACCGAGACGCTGGGGAGCTTCGGGCTGGACGAGGGCGTTGCGCAGTACGTGGCCGATGCGCGCGACCGGTGGTTAAAGCCCGGCGGGCGGCTGATCCCGGAGGGCGTGGCGTGCTACCTGGCCCCGGCCGACGCAAAAGCGGTAGCGCGGAAGCTGGCGTTCTGGGACGAGCTGAAAGGCGTTTGGGGGGTCGATCATGCGCCCGTGGGTGAGACGGTCCGGCGTCATATTATCGATGAGCTCATAGCCGATGACGAGCTGCTGGCCGAGCCGAGCCTGTTCTGCGATCTCGACCTGGCCAGAACGGCAGGTGGCGTGGTCATGAACACCTTGGAGTTCCGGCTCGAGAAGGCGGGGTGCTTCCGCGGGTTGGCCGGGTGGTTTCACTGCCGGCTTTCGCCCGGCGTGACGTTGGGCAACGGCCCCTTCGAGCCCGGCACGCACTGGAAGCAGGCGTTCTTTCCGGCTCCGCGGCCGGTGGATGCGGCAATGGGCGATACGGTCTTCGTCAGCCTGGCATTGGGACCGAAACCCGGTGGTGAAACCGGCGATACCGTGGCCAAGTACGAGCTATTGTGCTATCCGGAAACCCGCCGCAGGCCTTCGTGAATCGAGCATTCCCGTCGACGCCGTGGATGTGCGCGTTTGATAGCGTACAACGCTGCTCTCGTAGCACCACCGGCCTGGATGGGCGACCCGTGCTCGCTTCCCGGGCCGGGTGTGATCGTCCTCCCGCTCGAGCGATGACCACGATCCCAGCAGGACGGCGATCGGCGTCATCCGTCTGACAAAAGTCATCTCCTTTTCCGCCGCGCTCGTTCAATCGGACCGGCGAGTTTGCGCTAGCGCAAAACGCCCGCCCTTATGAGTGTGTTTACCATGCTCGCGTTTCTGGGCAAATACGACACCTGTTTTGTCACGGTTACCGGAAGCGTGATTCCGATGGAGGTCATCATGCGCGAGCGATATAGGCGGCGCGGCGCCCGCCGACCGTCCGTTCTCCTGGTACCGCTCGGTCTGGCGGTCTCGTTTACGGCGGGCCCGGTGGCCGGGGCCGGGCCGGGCGACTACGGTGAGCAGACGATCAACGGTCGTGCTGTCAAGGCGTTCGTTACCTCGGAATGTGGAGGTTGCCACAATCCCAAGCGCACGGGTGCGACCGGTCCCGATATCACTAAGCAACGCCTGCATGAAGGCAAGAAAGGCCTGCCGCCGCTGAATCCCAAGGTGCTCTTCGTCACCATCAAGCACGGACGGCCCGGCACGTCGATGCCAGCCTGGGGAACCGCCGAGAATCCTCTCGGCCATGCGCTCAAGGACGCAAAGATCAGGGCCATCTCGGGTTACCTCTACAACAACGCCGCTCCCGACCAGTTCCAATGGAGCCTGGAGGAGATGCGTGATAGCCACGAGGTGCTGGTCACCGAGTCGAGCCTGCCGGCTAAACCTACCCACGATCACCCCGTGGACGACCTGTTGCTCGTGACCGAGCGGGAGAGCTTCAGCGTGGCCGTGATCGACGGCGACAGCCTGGAGGTGGCCGCGCACCTCGAGGCGGGTGCCCGAGCCCACGGCTACACGTTCGGCCCCGAAGGGCGTTATGCGTACAATCTCGGCCGGGACGGCTGGCTTTACAAATACGATCTTTACTCCATGCAGGCCGTGCGAAAGGTTCGTCTGGGGCTGGATGCCCGCGGCATCGCGATCTCCGACGACGGCCGGTATCTGCTGGCGGGGATGTACGTGCCCACGCAGGCGGCAATTGTCGACGCTCGAACCCTGGAGCCGCTCAAGCTGATCGACACGCACGACGTCAAGGCCATCGGCGGCGGGCGCGTGGACTCCCGGATCTGCTCGGTCAACGACGTCGATCCCGACAAGGTCGGCCCGTACTTCCTGATGGCGCTCAAGGAGGCCGGTCAGGTCTGGCGGATCGACTATAGCGATCCGGACTTCCCGGTGGAGAAAGTGGGCAACGTCGGCGAGATCCTCCACGACGGGTTCTTGCGGCCGGACAATCAGGTGTATTTCCTGGCCTCGCAGAACTCCGACCACGTGGCGGCCATCGATGTGGCGCGGATGAAGGTCGTGAAGAAGATCAAGACCGGCAAGAAGCCCCACCCCGGAGAAGGCGCGGTGTGGGAGGCCGACGGGCGGCTGTATGCGGCGGCTCCTCATATTGGTGACAATAAGAACGTCGTCTGGGACGCCGAGACCTTCGAGATCGTCGGCGAGGTGCCGAGCAACAGCCCGGGGTTGTTCGTGCGCACTGCCGAGAACATGGAGTACGTGTGGTTCGACTCGGTCTTTCCGCCCGAGACCCAGGAGATCGTAGTGCACGAGAAGGAGGCCCCGTTCAAGGTCGTCAAGCGGATCAACGACGGCACGCAGACGCTGCACCCGGAGCCCGACGCCGACGGCGACTACATCCTGGTCAGCGACTGGAAGGAAGGTGTGGTGCGCGTCTATGACGACGAGTCCCTGGCCCTGGTGAAGACCATCAAGGGCATCACGACGCCGACCGGCATCTTCTCGGTGGCCCGCCGCGAGGAGAGCACGGGGCACTGACATGCCCGGGGAGCACCGTCGTCCTTCGCCCGTTCCATGGGCGATGCGAGCCGAGGACAGCAGGTGAGCGGGGTCAGCGGGCCACGGCGCGCGGCGACGGCTCGGCCTCGAGTCCGCCGTCGGCAAGCTGCCGCAGGCGCTCGGGCGCCAGTATCGTCACGCGCCCCCGCGGCGTCTCGATGAGGCCCTCGCGCCGAAAGTGCGCCATGCAGCGGCTGACGGTCCCGATCGTCAGGCCCAGCATCTCGGCGATCTCGGCGCGCGACAGCGGCAAGTGCACGGTACGGCCGGCCCGGCCGCCGGGCGGCAGCAGGTCCAAGAGGAAAGACGCGACCCGCTCGGTGGACGATTTGAGGCCCAGATCCCGGATGCGCTCCTGCGAGCGCTCCAGCTCGTTGTGCAGCATGCGGATCACGCGCATGGAGACGCCGGGATTCTGCTCCAGCACGCGGTACATGTCGGAGGCGCTGAGACTGCACACCGTCACCGTTGTCAGCGCCTGCGCGGTGCAGGGGTAACCTTGGTTCGCGTCGGCGGTGAACCCCAGCACCTGGCCTTTGGCACCGACGCCGAGCAGCTGCTCTCGTCCATCGGGCATCGATAACGTCAGCTTGACGTAACCGCTGCGCAACACGTACAGGCGCGTCGCCGGGACGCCCTGCAGGAACAGCAAGGTGCCGGGCTTGAAGCCCTCACGCTCGATGAGCCCGCGTACCTGGCACACCTGGGCCTCGCTGAGACCGTCCAGCAGCACGCCGTCGCAGAGCAGACAGTCCTGTTGATTGCAGCGACACCCGCCCATCCGGCTGACCCTCGTCTCGCCGAGATCGCGTATCGAGCCGGCTTTTGCCTTAATTCCAAGATAGCAACCGTCGCCGGAGGCCCGCCTTGACCTTGGTCAAGTGGTCTCGGGCACGGAGTGGAGGGGCGCGAAAGGGGGCGTGCCGGGGCCGACGGACGACTATCCCCCGGTCCTCGACATGAAGCGCACGACCTGCTCGGGCCTGGAGCTGAACTGGTGGCTGCGGGGCTTGAGCTCGACGGCCTGGCGGATGCGCGCCTCGAGCTCGGCGTCGGAGAGCCCCGCGCGCAGGGGCGCGCGCAGCGGGTAGGCGTGCTCGTGCCCCAGGCAGGTGTGGATGTCGCCGTCGACGGCGAGGCGCACGCGGTTGCAGGTCTCGCAGAAGTGCTGCGAGATCGGCGTGATGAACCCGATCTTGAGATCGGTGCCCGCCACCTGCGCGTAGCGGGCCGGCCCGCCGCCGGGCATCACCGTGGGGATCAGCTCGAAGCGGCGCTCGAGCCCGCGGCGCACGTCGCGCAGGTCGACGTAGCGGCGCACCGCGTCGCGGCCGGCGTCGCCCATCGGCATCGTCTCGATGAACCGCAGCGTGAAGCCGTGCTCGGCGCAGAAGGCGACCATGCCCTCGGCCTCGTCTTCGTTCACGCCGGCGAGCATGACCATGTTGATCTTGATGGGGGCGAATCCGGCGGCCTTGGCGGCCATCAGCCCATCGATCACCTTATCCAGCCGCCCCCCGCTGATCGCTTTGAAGCGCTCGGGCCGGAGGGTGTCCAGGCTGACGTTGATGCGCGAGACCCCCGCCGCCTTCAATGACTCCGCCATGCGGGCCATCCGGGTGCAGTTGGTCGACAGCGACAGGTCGTCGATCCCGGGCAGGGCGTTGAGCCGCGCCACCAGCTCGGGCAGGCCCTGGCGCACCAGCGGCTCGCCGCCGGTGACGCGCACCCGCCTCACGCCGAGGCGCGCGAAGGCGCCGATCACGCGCTCGATCTCGTCGAAGGTGAGCCAGCGCGCGGGCGCCTCGAAGCCCCGGAAGCCCGGCGGCAGGCAGTAGAAGCAGCGCAGGTCGCACCGGTCGGTCACCGACAGGCGGACGTACTCGATGGTGCGACCGAAACGATCC
>JABAHQ010015919.1_pt2 | contig 17202 bp, 14 predicted proteins | sample 7062091 | NCBI WGS metagenome assembly JABAHQ01 (sample SAMN14534359, study PRJNA622989) | marine sediment metagenome | biome: marine biome [ENVO:00000428]; feature: marine pelagic biome [ENVO:01000023]; material: deep marine sediment [ENVO:00002113] | place: India: Gulf of Kutch | collected...
GTGCATTCCGAATCCTGAAGCCTCTTCAGCACCTGGATTGCAAAAGAAGGTTACAAAAATAATATCATTGATGATGTTACAAAAGATGTTTTGAAAAGTTTGAATTTCTTTTCCCTATTGCATGCATCACTCTATTGTTATAAAAATGTATCAACGAAAAAAGTATGGTTGCACAAATAGAGCGTAAAGTAATGAGTAAAGCTGAATTAGAACAATTGATTATTTAAGAATCGAAAGAACTGTCAACTGACAAGCTTACGGAAGTCTTGGATTATATTCAATTTCTAAAAGCTAAGAGACATAAGAGTACCAAACAAAAGTCATTTGAGAGCAAAGTGACCAGAGAATTGAGCAATCTGGAAAGTATTTCACTGGAACAGCCTATTTTCAAAATTTAACAATCATAGCCAAAGATCCAATGATGATTAATTTCAAATATGTTTCTACTATTTGGCGAGTATAAAGAGACCCTGATATGTTAGAAGAATATGATTTCAACAAGGGCGTGAGAGGCAAATATTCACAGAAATATGGCGAAGGAACAAATGTGGTTGTAATAGAACCNNGTTGAGATTATTGAACAGCAAAGAAAAAATTCCAATTTCTAAAGTATTCGCAAAAATACTAGCCTTTTCGAATCAACGAAGCAGCATTTCTATCCAAACGCCAATCCAGAATACCGGAGGCAGGAGCTACGAAGGTCGCGGGTATCTGCTTGTCGGTCTCCCTATCTTCTGCAACACGTTTGACCATCCCTGTCTTCTAGGAACCGGTTACCAGGAATTAATTCCGTTTGGCGTTGTTTATCAATGGCAGTGTAAAAGAAACGCGTATTATCCCACCGGATGAGAACAGAAAATATTTGAATAGATGAAAACAGGGATTATATTATTTAACGATGTGGAAAATTTAAAGGTCGCCCAATGCTGTTATTTGAATGGGATCAAGAAAAGGCAAAGAAGAATATAAAAATCCATGGAATTTCCTTTGATGAAGCAAGTACGACATTTGGGGATCCATTTTCATTAACCATATACGATCCATTACATTCCGACGAAGAAGATCGGTTCGTTCTTATTGGTAGTTCTCACAAAAATCGTCTCTTAGTTGTCGTTCATACAGAAAGAGGCGATCATATACGAATTATCAGCGCAAGAAAAGCAAATAAAAATGAAAGGAAATATTATGAAAAAGATGCAAAAAGATCCTGATATGTTAGAAGAATATGATTTCAGCAAGGGCGTGAGAGGCAAATATTCCCAGAAATATGCCGAAGGAACAAATGTGGTTGTAATAGAACCGGATGTAGCAAAATATTTTCCTGATCACGACACGGTTAATAATGCTTTGCGGTCATTGGTTGAGATTATTGAACAGCAAAGAAAAAATTCCAATTTCTAAAGTATTCGCAAAAATTCTAGCCTTTTCGAATCAACGAAGCAGCTTTTTTATCCAAATGCCATTCCAGAATCCCGGAAGTGGGTGATACGAGGGAGGCGGGAATGTGCTTGCCGGTTTCCCCGTCTTCCAGTACCCGTTTGACCATTTTCGCCTTTCCGGAACCGGTCACCAGGAAGGAAATGCGTTTGGCGCTGTTTATCAATGGCAGTGTGAAAGAAATACGTATCTGGTTGGTTACCGGGTGGACCGCCGCTGTGCAGAGATATTGCTGGTAATCTAAGGTGGGAGCGTTGGGGAACAACGAAGCGGTGTGACCGTCATCTCCCATTCCCAACAGAACCCAGTCGATTTGTGGGAATCCAGTTGCGGAGGCGGGCAGCCCCTGTTGAATCACTTCCGTATATCGATTGGCTTCATATTCTGCTGAGGCCTCGCCGTGAATCCGGTGAATATTTTGCTCCGGGATGTCGACCTTATCCAACAGAATGAATTTGGTCATCCCAAAATTGCTGTCTTCGTGATCCGGCGTCACACTCCGTTCGTCTCCCCAAAACAGTTGCACCTTGTGCCATTTGACCTGATTTTTAAATGGCGCTTCCGCCAAAACTTGAAAAAGCACTTTCGGCGTGCTGCCACCTGAAAGAGCGACAGAAAACCGGCGGTTTTGTTGGCCAGCTTCGTTTACCGCATTCAGAAAATCTTCCGCCACTTTTTTCGCTAAGGCATGTTTATCTTCGTGAACGTGTATCTCCGCCCGCATTTGCGACAAACCTTTCAATTTCACGTTATGACATTATAGTCATCAAAGATTAATTCTTGCTTTGATCTAACCGCAGAGGACGGCGAGGAACGCAGAGTTAAGTATATTAAAACAATATACTCGCGACTCTCTGCGGGCTCTCACATGGTGACCACTACGTGGTGCGGTAAAACGAATTATAAATTCATCACAATTCGCAATATTCGCCTTCGTCTGCCAGCTGGTCACAGGGATAGTGCCAGTCAAGATTTGGATTGTCAATAAGTTCGCTGGCTTCTTTAGGCCCCCAGGTACCGGCCGGATAGCCGAACAGTTTAATGTTGGGATTGGATTCCCAGGTGTTTAAGATCGGTTCCACAAATCGCCAGCATTCCTCCACCGCATCGGAACGGGAGAAGAGCGTCGCATCGCCCAACATGCTGTCCAAAAGCAGTCGTTCGTAAGCTTCCGGGACATAGACGTTGGCCAAATCCGCATAATGGAAATCCATGTCCACATTCTTGATGGTAAATCCGCTGCCGGGTAGCTTCATGTTAAATTTCATCACGATGCCTTCATCGGGTTGGATACGAATCACCATCTTGTTGCACTCATAGCATTGTTCGCTGGGTTTTCCAAACAAGTGATGCGGGGTTTGTTTAAAATTAATGACCACTTCCGTTACCCGGGTGGGAAGACGCTTTCCGGTGCGGACGTAAAAGGGCACCCCGCCCCAACGCCAATTATCAATAAAAAACTTAACCGCCACAAAGGTTTCGGTCTTGGACTGCGGATCAACACCTTCCGCATCACGATAGCCGGGCACTTTTTCACCGCGAATCTTTGATGACACGTACTGACCGCGCACCACATATTTCTCTATCTCTTTCGGTGAAATTTTGCGCAGCGATTCAAAAACCTTCAGTGTCTCGTTGCGAACCGAATGGGCGCTAAAAGATGACGGGGGCTCCATAGCGATCATCCCTACCACATGGAGCAGGTGATTCTGGAACATGTCCCGTAAGGCACCGGCGCCCTCATAGTAGCCGCCGCGGCTGCCTACACCGATATCCTCCGCAGAGGTTACTTCAACATGATCGATGTAATTGCGATTCCAAAGCGGTTCGTAAATCCCGTTAGCAAAGCGCAGCACCAACAGGTTCTGCACCGTCTCCTTGCCCAGATAGTGATCGATGCGATAAATCTGCTTTTCATCAAATGCATTATGAAGTTTTTGATTCAGATCCAGAGCAGATTCCAAATCATAACCAAATGGTTTTTCTACAATTAGTCGTCTCCATTTATTATCTTCGCCCTGGCTATTCAATCCACAATGAGCCAGCCCGGAGGTGATTGACTCGAACAGACTGGGGGGGGTAGACATGTAGAACAGGTAATTTCCCCCGGTGTTCTGTTCCTGATTAACACTTTCCAACTTCGTTTTTATTTTCGGATAATCTTCGGCACTTTTGGTATCAATGGGTAGGTAGTATAATCGTTGTAAAAACTGGTGTTCGTCAGATGATTCGACTTGATCATTATGTCCGAACGTCTTAATGCTTTCTCTCATGTTATCCCGGAAACTGTCATCATCAAGCCTGGTACGCCCGATGCCCAATACAGCGAAACTGTCCGGCATCAGCTTCCTTTTGTAGAGATCATAGAGCGCCGGGACCAGTTTACGTTTGGTCAAATCTCCGGAAGCACCAAATATGACGATAACACAATTTTGAGGTCTTTCCATGATTAGCCTTCCTTTCTTTAATTCATTCTCGTTCAGTCAGAAGCTCGGAATTCAAGGAACGATTTAAAAATAAGTTGTAAAACGCAAATAGAAAAGTAGCAAGATAATTACCTGGCTTGAATCACGTCATGGTGTATGCATAGCGGACTGAAGTCCGGCAATCGACATGTTTTTAGGTATTTCTGAATCATGCCGCGCAGCAAAACCGTCCAAGTCCTCGTTCCGTTTGTCCTTTTATAGACGTATCTCTGTCGTATTGAAAACAGATTCAGAGTGCGGTACTTTTATGCGCCTCGCTGCATCGCATAAAGGCGATGCACTCCTTTTTACACCAGTTCTGTCATTCTGAGGGAGTGGAACGACCGAAGAATCTCTCGCCAAGCCTCCGTTTAAAGCAAAATTACCCATGTCCTCAAGGTAAATTTCAGAAACTTACTACTACGAGACCATGCTTCCAACGTTTGAGATTCTTCACTCCGCTCCGCTACGTTCAGAATGACAACGTCTGCTTGCCATATTACAGTTTAGATGTTAGACTGGGATATAATTTCCTATTCCGTCTTGACCGCATGACCACCGAATTGATTTCGCAAGGCAGCCAATACTTTGTTACCAAAAGATTCATCCTGTCGGGAGCGGAATCTGGCAAACAGCGAATGAGTGATCACCGTGGCCGGTACATCGAAGTCGATAGCGGCTTGTACCGTCCAGCGGCCTTCTCCGCTGTCGGCCACCCAATCCTTCAGTTTTTCCAATTTTGGATCTTCAGCAAACGCCAGTTCGGCCAGTTCCAGCAACCAGGAGCGAATCACACTGCCATACTGCCAGACTGAAGAAACGGCGCGCAAGTCAATATCAAAGGGTGACTTTTCCATGATCTCGAATCCTTCCGCATAAGCCTGCATCATTCCATATTCAATGCCGTTATGCACCATTTTCACGAAATGTCCCGAACCGCCGGGTCCACAATGGAGATATCCGTTTTCCGGGGCCAATGTCTTAAATATGGGTTCTACAAAATCCACGGCTTCCGTCTCGCCGCCGTACATAAGACAATAGCCGTTGTCCAATCCCCACACACCGCCGCTAACACCGCAATCGATAAAATGTATGTTTATGTCTTCCAAACTTTTACCCCGCTGTTGGGAGTCCCGCCACATGGAATTGCCGCCGTCTATCAAAATATCATCTTTTTTCAGATAATCTCTCAGTCCGGCAATGGTCTGATCAACCGGGTCTCCGGCCGGAACCATCATCCAAATCACTTTTCGTTCGGGAAGTTTTAATACCAAATCCTGCAGTGAATCGGCGCCTTCCGCACCTTCTTTTTCAACGCTTATGATAGCGTCAGGAGACATGTCATAGGCGACAACTTCATGGTCATTTCGCAAAAATCGTAATACCATATTTCCGCCCATTTTTCCCAGTCCGATAAATCCGATTTTCATAGGGTCCTCCTGTTTTCTTGATTTGTCAAATAAGTTATAGTTTCCACTTCTCCACAAATTCTTTGGCGACCGATTCTAACCGGGTTAAATCGTCAACAATCCACTTCTCTGCCAGCAGCCCGCTCTCGTGGATTTGCTTACGGGTAAAATCGGTGGTAACCGCAATACATCCCATTCCTGCTGCCAGCGCTGCTTTTACACCAGAAGGTGAATCTTCAATCACCACACATTGTCGCGGTGTAACCTCAAGTTGGTCCGCCACCAACAAATAAATTTCCGGATCGGGCTTTCCGTTTTCCACGTCATCGCGGGAAGCGACAAAATCCAGTTTATCTCGGATACACAAGATGTTCAACACTTTACTCGCCTGTTCGCAATGGGACATCGTCGCCAGGCTAGTAGTAAAGTTTTGCTGCCGGGCATAATCCAGCAAACCCAGATTGTAGGGGCAGCGATATTCATGCAGAATTTTCGGATCTTCCAGCATCTCCTGGTAATACTTCAGGCGAATTTGCACGAAAGCCTGCCAGGGCGTATCAACACCGTAATCCCGCATTTGGGAGGTGGCCGTCTCCTCTAACCCAAACCGTTTCATCAGTTTTTGAGCCACTTCCCGGCGGGATAGTCCGACAACTTCCGTAAAGGCAGCAATCACATCAGCTTCACTCAGTCTTCCATTGCTCAGGTCTATGGCTGCCCTGGCATAAGATTTGGCTTTCAAAATTTCCGTTTGCACCAGTGTCCCGTCCAGATCAAAGATAAATGCCTTTATCACGATATCGCCTCCGCTAATCGGGTGATTGATGATGCCACATCTGTAGTCAGATGAAATCGAATTACCTTTCGATTGGCATCCAGCAATGCCTGCCGGTCTCCCAGCGCCTGGGCATCTTTTAAAATGCCAAAACGAATCGAGGACCGATCTTCTCCCGGTTGATCGGGAATCGGCACATCCTGTCGTAGACCCACTTTCGTGGCAGGTATATCGGAAGTCAATTGAATAAACAATCCGTTCCCGGCATCGCCTTTATGCAATTGCCCGGTAGAATGCAGAAATCGGGGACCATATCCCGAGGTAACCGCCAAGCGCTGCGTGGTTTGTATTTTATCTCTGAGCTTCTGCAAGGCCTCGTCTGTTTGGGAATCCGGTTTGACGTAAGCCTGAATGCTCACGTAACTGCGTCCCTTGCCTTCGTTTTCACCGGCATTGGCCAGGGACAAAAACTTGCTCCACGCACTGCTAAGATCATTTGCTTCTACATCGGCGTAAACTCGAATGCCGTTTTCTTCAAAGCTTGGCGTTAGAGAGGGCAAAGTGCCTTCTTCCTGATATGCGGATACCATTTTTTTGGCCAGCACTTTGGCGGCTTCCACATTGGGTTGATCGAACGGATTGATGCCCAGGAATTTCCCGGCAATGGCCGTAGCCATTTCCCAGCGGAAAAATTCACCGCCAAGATCATAGAGCTCTTTTAAATTCAACTGGACAATGGGATGACCGCTGTCTTTTACCGCCTGTACTGGACCGTCGTGGGTTGTATCGCCCTCCAATTTGAGATAAACAAAGAAGCGATCGTTGGTATAATTGCCGGGTTCGGCGACAGTTTCACGGTCAACCGGCAATAGCCCGGTACCTTCTTTACCGGTGCTCTCAGCAATCAACTGTTCCACCCAGGCGCCGTAATATTGAAGCTGCGGAGAGGTAATCAACGTCACCTTATCGCGACCCTGATTGCCCAGAACGCCCATAGTGGTGCCCAGCCAGGCCGGCGTGTTATCGCCGTTCACCGGACAGTTGCAACCTTCTGCATTGCAGGCCATGGTTTCCGCTTTTTCCAGAAGTAGTTCCAGGTCCATGCCGATCAAACCGGCCGGCACCAATCCGAAGAAGGAAAGCGCCGAATATCTGCCACCGATGTTGGAATCATTTAAAAAGGTTTTTCGAAAATTCAAATCCTTCGCTGTTTTCTCCAGAGCGCTGCCCGGATCGGTGATAGCGATGAAGTGTTTTCCCACATTTTCCCTGCCAACCGCATCTATCATTTTATTATAGAAATATTTCATAAAGGAGATGGTCTCCACCGTTCCGCCTGATTTGGTGGAAACGACAAAGAGGGTTTTTTCAGGATCGATCCGGCGCTCTTTTTCCAGCACTGCGCCGGGATCGGTACTATCCAAAACGGATAAATCCAGATAGCCCGGCTTTACGCCAAAGGTAAACCTGAACACCTCCGGCGCCAGACTGGAGCCACCCATTCCCAGTAACAACGCCTGGGTATATCCATCTGCCTGAACCTGCTCGACTAACTGCTGTATTTCCGGAATGTTTTCCTGCATGATTTCCGGACTGTGCAACCAACCCAACCGATTGGTAATTTCAGCAGGGTCTTCTCTCCAGACGGTATGATCGTGTTCCCAAATTTTATTGACCACTTTATTGGCTTTTATATCTTGCAGGGCAGCATTTACTTCGACCTCATATTCGCCCAAACTTGCCGAATATGGTTTTTTATCAGCCAAGATAACTTCACGCTTTTCGGTAATGCTGTTTTTCAACGACTGAAAGGCTTTTGCAAATTTGTCCACCCCATCGATTTGTAATTTGTGGGTGATGGTCTGCAGGTTAATTCCCAAATCGGATAGCTGTGCAATCTGTTGCCGGGCTTCTTCAACACCGGATGTCAGCGTTTTAGAAACCGTTCCATGATCGAGAAAGTGATTGAGTGTTGCCGGCGGTAGCGTATTAACCGTGTGGGGACCAATTAATTCATCAACATACAAGGTGTCGGAATAGGTCGGATTTTTGGTGCCGGTACTGGCCCACAAAACCCGTTGGGGACGTGCCCCTTTTTGGGCCAGGGCCGCCCATCGCTCGCCGCTAAAAATTTTCTGGAAATCTGCATACGCCACCTTCGCGTTGGCGACTGCAATTTTGCCGAGCAATTTTTGATTGCCAATTTTCTCCAGTTCCTGATCCACCGCAGCGTCCACCCGGCTGATAAAAAAGGAAGCCACCGAAGCGACTCTATCCACTGAATGACCACCTCTGACCGACGGACCGTTCGCAGCCAGATTTTCCAGGCCCCGGATGAAAGCATCGGCTACCTGTTGGTATTCATCGATGCTGAAAATCAAGGTGACATTCACATTTACGCCGGAGCCAATCAGTTCTGTGATGGCCGGAATTCCGGCAGGTGTAGCCGGCACTTTGATCATCACATTGGGGCGATCCAACAATTGGTATAATCGTTTTGCTTCGTCGATGGTTTTCCGGGTTTTGTTGGCCAGATCCGGGCTAACTTCCAGACTCACATAACCGTCCTCCGCATCGGTTTGGTCGTAAACAAGTTTTAACCGATCGGCTGCCATTTGGATGTCTTCAATAGCTAATGCTTCGTACATTTCGTCAACTGATTCACCTTTTTCAATTAATACCTTCAGGCCTTCATCATAATCTGCGCTCCCGGCAATAGCTTTTTCAAAAATGGAAGGGTTGGAAGTCACGCCACGCAGGCCTTTGTCAATCAGTGCTTGCAACTCTCCCTCTTTAATAAACGATCGTCTGATGTAATCCAACCAAACCGATTGGCCGATGTCGGCTAATTCATGTATTTTGGTCATGGCATTAATCTCCTTGATTTATTGTACCAAAAATTCAATTTCACTGCTTTACACAGAAGTTGGCAATAGGCAAAAAGCAGTTGGCAACTCAACTATTTTTATTTCTCTATTGCCCACTGCCAACTGCTACTGCCAACTGCTAGTGTCTGATGTTTTATCCATTTCGCTCGATCGTTTGCTTTGCTGTTTCCACAACTTTTTCGGTCGTTAATCCGAACTCTTCCAACAATTCGGTGATGGGCCCGGAGGCGCCGAATTCACGCATGCCCAATACAGCGCCTTGGTCGTGTCGGCCGATGTAACGCCGCCAGCCGAGTGTTGACCCGGCTTCAACCGCGACACGCGCCTTGACCGAACTGGGCAATACTTGTTCCCAATACTCCGGATCCTGGCGTTCATATAGACTCATGCTGGGCATACTGACGACTCTGGATTTGATGCCTTCCGCAACCAATTGTTCGTGCGCCTGCAGGCATAAATGTACCTCCGATCCGACGCCGATTAGAATCACTTCCGGCGTGCCCTCGCTGTCTGCCAATATATAGGCGCCTCTTAATGCCCCTGTAGCGGGAGCATATTTGCTGCGATCAATCGTCGGGACCGATTGACGAGTTAATACCAGCGCTGCCGGACGATCCGTCAATTCCATGATGTGCTTCCACATAACGCTAACCTCATTGGCATCCGCCGGTCGAATGACCTCCAGGTTGGGAATTGCCCTCAACGAGGCAAGCTGTTCAATCGGTTGGTGGGTGGGGCCGTCTTCACCCACGCCGATGCTGTCGTGAGTAAAAATGAGGGTTACCGGTTGTTCCATCAGTGCAGCGAGGCGAACCGAGGGCCGCATGTAATCGGAAAAAACCAAAAAAGTTGATCCGTAAGGGCGGAGATTGCTCAACGCCATCCCGTTTACAATGGCGCCCATCGCATTCTCCCGGATACCAAAATGAAAATTTCTGCCACCATGATTCGCTTTGGAAAAGCTCTCCACGTCACCAAGCAGTGTTTTGGTAGAGGGAGCCAGATCGGCACTGCCGCCCATCAGCCAGGGATAATTTTGGGCGATGTTGTTCAACACCTTGCCACTGGAAGCGCGTGTGGCCAGACCTTTTTCATCGGCAGGAAATTCCGGCAGACAGCAGTCCCATCCTTCCGGCATTTCCCGGTTTTGAATTAACCTAAATTCTCGGGCCAAATCCGGATATTCCTCCGCATAAGCAGCAAGTTTTTGATTCCATTCCTTTTCCAACTGTTCTCCTTTTTGAAGGGTCTGTTCCCGGTAAGCCTGAACCTCTTCAGGTACATAAAAGGTCTTATCCGGGTCCCAGCCATAATTCAATTTGGTGGCCCGAATCTCTTCTTCACCCAGCGGCGCGCCATGAGCGCCGTGAGTATCCTGCTTGGTCGGACTTCCATAGGCGATATGGCTGTCCACAATAATCAATGACGGACGCTGATCTTCTTTAATAGCTGTATCTATAGCTCGCTCCAGCATCTGCAAATCATTGGCATCGGCTACCCTTTGCACGTTCCAGTTATATCCCAGAAAACGGGTAGCGACATCTTCGCTAAAGGCCAGCGAGGTATTGCCTTCTATGGTGATGCGATTGTTATCATAAACCCAGATCAAGTTGCTTAATCCCAGATGACCGGCCAGCGAGGCGGCTTCGCCGGAAATGCCTTCCATCATACACCCGTCACCGGCAATGACAACAGTGTGATAATCGATCAGTTCATAACCGGGACGGTTGAAATGACTGGCCAACCACCGTTCTGCAATCGCAAATCCCACACTGGTGGCAACTCCCTGTCCCAGCGGGCCGGTGGTGGTTTCCACACCCGGAGTTAAGCATCGTTCGGGATGGCCCGGGGTTTTACTGTGTAATTGCCGAAAATTTTTGATGTCTTCCAGACTAACATCATATCCCGTGATATGCAACGTGCTGTATAGTAACATAGAGGCATGTCCGGCGGATAAAATGAACCGGTCGCGGTTAGCCCAATTGGGATTGTTGGGATTATGGCGAATGAACTTATCCCACAGCACATAGGCAACCGGTGCCAGTGCCATTGGTGTTCCCGGATGGCCGGAATTGGCCTTTTGCACCGCATCCATAGATAGGGTGCGAATGGTATTAATGATGAATGATTCTAAAGCAGTATTGTCAATTTTCTCGGTTCCTTTTAAAATGGTGTCTAAAGCCATTAATGAACCTCCTCAATTTATTCATTATTGTTGGACCCGTTTTTTTATCTTGCCGCCTGGCTGGCAATTGGACAGTTCAATCACCATAAAAGTCTGAAAAATTAGGCGTTGCTTCCTGAGGATATTTAACCTCGCAGAGGTTTTATTATAGTAGTCGCATTGGTTTCCTCATAAAGGCCTTGTTCCGTAGGAACCGCCTCGCGATAGAAAAAGCTAAATTTGCAGAAGGAGACTGCTGTTCCCTTTTCGTTGCTAATATTATTAGCGTCATTCTTACAAGGGATTTGCCAAACAGGCAAGTTAGATATGCCGCTGTTTCCATAATCAGTTCCATGACCACAAGTTACTTATCCATTGCTGCGAAAAGGTTGTTTAGGGACTCGCCGATAGTAGGATGGGCAAACACGCCGTCTCGAATTGCCGTGTAAGGCACTTTGCCCATCATCGCCATTTGCAGGATCGCCATTATTTCCCCGCCTTCAATGCCCAGTATAGCCGCGCCAAGAATTTGATCACTGTTGGCATCAACGATGGCTTTCATAAATCCGCGCGTTTCATCAACCTCCAATGCACGAGCGACGTAAGTCATGGGGATTTTAGCGACCCGAATATTTAAGCCCTTTTGCCTGGCTTCCTCTTCGCTCAAACCAACCCGCCCTAATTGGGGATCGATGAAAACGGTATAGGGAACCACTCTGTCTTTAATCGAGAAATTTCCATCTTCCAAAAGATTTTGACGGAGAATGCGAAAATCATCATACGAAATATGGGTAAACGCCGGACCGCCTTTGACATCTCCCATGGCATAAATACCCGGCACACTGGTTTCCAATCGATCATTTACCTTAACAAATCCTCGCTCATCGATCTCAACGCCGGTTGCTTCAGGTGTCAGCAGATCTGTATTGGGCGTTCTGCCGGCTGCTATCAACAAGTGCGATCCGCTTATGCTCTGTTCGCCCTGATTAGTTCGCACCTTCAATTGAATTTGGCCGTCCCGATTTTTATCTACACTCACTGTTTCGCTCTGTAACAATACGTCGACCCCATCCTCGCTCAGAATTTTGGCCACTTCTTCAGCGACGTCCCGGTCTTCTCGGGGCAATAATTGATCGTGCTTTTGCAGAATAGTAACCCGGCTACCGAAGCGTCGGAACATTTGACCGAATTCCAGGCCGATATACCCGCCGCCGACGACGATAAGATGCCCGGGAACTTCATCAAGCTCCATGATGGTGGTGGAATTTAAGAACAGAATATGGTTGATGCCCGGAATATCCGGCACATTGGGGCGCGCGCCTACGTTGATGAATATCTTACCCGCGGTTAGCTGTTGGGTTTGTCCGTTATCCGTTTTCACTTCCACAGACTTTTTTCCGTTAAACTTGGCCTCTCCCATTAAAAGCGTTAGGCCCTCGCTGTTCTTTACCGCGCGCTCGCTGCCGCCACGAAACATCTCCACGATATCCCGCTTGCGTTGACGCACTTTCTTCATATCAATTTGAATATTTCCCAAATTAATCCCATAGTCGGAAGCACGCCCGGCTAAATAGGCGACCCGGGCGCTGGCAACCATGGTCTTGGTGGGGGTGCATCCTTCATTAACACAGGTACCCCCAACATGTTCGCGCTCAATAAGGGCAGTTTTTAATCCGGACTTCGCCAGCGTTGTTGACAGGGGGCCGCCGGATTGTCCGGCGCCAATGATAATGGCATCAAAATGTCCTGCGGTTTGAGTCATTCTTTTCTCCTCCTCAAAGGTTTTGTTTGAGCTCCTGAGTTAATTGCACCTGTAGCCTAAGTGAAACAGACATCCTACGTACTATATCACCTTATTTTATTACATTACAGCGATATGAACAATTGAATAATTCTAACCTAAGTTTAGCGATTTTTTCTGGATGCCTGCCTGGCTTCGCCGCAGACAGGCCCACCTGTTCGAACATGATAAATACCCAACCGGTGGGATTGTCATTCCCGCGGCATACGGTGCTTCCTGTGTGGACAACAGGAATTTATTTCGATACGGAAAAATCCTCATAAAAGTCGCTTATTTATCTCTCAGTAAATCTTGACTCTGTTAGTCAAGTCAAATAAATAATATACACACCCATGATTTAGAAATCGGTTGTCTAACTTACACCATCGCAATTCATTTGTCGCCGAAGTTGCGGTACTGAGACAATACGAAACTGGCGGCGATTATAGGCAATAATGCCATCTCTGCGCAATTGAGATAGATGCAAGGATGTGGTCTCCCTTGAACTACCCACCATATTTGCCAAATCCTGGTGGGTTAGTTGAATCCCGATATACCCGGTCTTATCATTACCTGACTTTTTGTAAAGTCTTAACAGTTGATAGCAAATTCGAGAGCGCACACCTCTGAAGACCAGACTTTCAATTTTTTGTTGCATCAAATTCATTTTAAATGTGAGCAGTTTCAGCAGTTTGTAGGCAACCCTGGGATATTTCTGGAGGATTTCATCAAATTCAACTTTATCCATTGTGAACAGCACTGTGTCGCTTAGCGTCCTGGCGTATCCGGTAGAAATGCCGGCCCCAATCGATGCGCCAAAAATTTCGCCTCTCCCCAGTACATCGACGATTAATTCCCGGCCGTTCTTATCCAGAATTCCCATTTCCACATTTCCAGAGGCGATAAAGTAAATATGGTTATGGCCTTCGCCGGGAAAGTAAACGTACTGCCTTGGATCGAATTGTTTCTTTACTACCCGACGATTAATGATATTGATTTCGTTTTCCTTAAGTCCCTTAAATAATGGGAAAATATGATGACTAAGCGCATGCGGATCGTCTGTCCCGGCGGGTGATTCGAGAGTAGCGTTTTCGCCGTCTGTTTTGTCAATGCTTCGTTTCTTACCCTTAAATAATCCTACGTTTGATTTATTTAATGTTTCCGGATACATGATAGATTCTCCTTTAGTTAGCTAATGTTGTTTTTAATGACTATCCTGACAATTGTACTTGGAGATTAGTCCCGGTTATGATCGGCATTTTCGTTGATAATATCTTTTACCAGGGGCGAACAATTGATCAGGTGGAAACCATTTGACTGCAATTCCTTCAAAATCTTTGCGCCTAGACTATCGATAAAACTGATATCAGCCAGGTCTAACTCAACCGTCGAATATGTCTGCGCTATATTTTGACATTCCTCTCTTAGAATATGTACCCAATTGGATATAATCCTTCCTTCTAACTTAAGTCTCAATTGTGAACGATTTTCTTCAAATCGCGTAATCCTGAGCAACGATATTCCCTTCCGTTTTTAAATTCACATTGAGCTTTTCTGTGACAGATAATATTTCTTTCAACGACTATCACTCTTAATTCACCTTGACAAAAGAAATGCCAAAACCAAAAAAGCGATTAAAACAAGTAGTTAAGCTTTTGAAATTTATAAAAATAACCTGAATTTATATTTAGGGTAAGGTATTGGGTGAGGATTCAAAAATTCCCAATATTTCAGGAAATTTACGAAATATCGGGAATTTTTAACCATCATTACTATCTGATTATCACAGTTTTGGTTTTGGATGCATCCCCACAGAATAAATGTCTAATAAGTTATTGTCGATAATCAACATACAGTTAAAGGTTCTTATCCTGCAAAAATCCGATGCAACTGGTTACTTCTCTATCAACCGCCCCCCAGGACCATCCAGACCTTGCCGCGAAACGCCGTTGTTGAAACCAGGTGTACTTTCCAAAATCTCAGCCATTAGTCAGGTTCAGTGGTAAAGTGTTGGCAATACCTGTACTTTTCGTGTAATTCCCGCGCGCCTTTAGGGGAAATCTGCTGCTGGATCAGTTGGTCTAAACTCATGATCTTATTTTGATTATAGAGTTCCGGCCCCGCCGCAGAGCAGCGGGGCACGGAAACTCCGAATTATTTGGTAGCACTCTTCACCAGCTTGGGCCAATTGGCTTCGGCCTTTTTGAAGTTGGCCTTTTTATGCTTGGCAAAATTGCGCTTTACATCCTGGCTATACTGCAGAACGAGGCGTCCATCAACGATCTCCCAGGTATCGATTTCAACCGGGAATAACTGGCCAACGGAGACACCATAGGCACAATAACCACCATAGGCCGGGAGATACGTCTCCGGTTGTTTTTCAAATAGGGCCATGTTCTCCTCGTTAGCAAAGAAGTACTTGTAACCATTATATTCAGCCGCAATGGCCGGATTGCCCTTGGTTGCTTTGCCGTCAGTATGAAATGCCACCGCATCGTAACCCTGCAGGGCAATCTTGCTGTGGGGGTCGGCATTTACAAGATCACCCGCCAGGACAAAATTCAAAGCAATTACCAAGCTTGCCAAAAGTGTGATGAATCCTCTCATATCTGCTCCTTTCGTTTAATTTATTTGAGTCAATTCCATGCATAATCCACCGACTTTGTGTCCTCATGGCAATCCCTTGTAAATCATTGCCATTTCTCAGCAAACTACCCAAACCTTTCCTCTTTCCAGGGATCACCGTGGGAGTGATAACCGTAGTGTTCCCAGAAGCCTGGTTTGTTTTCTGCCATGAACTCTAAACCATGCAACCATTTAGCGCTTTTCCAAAGATATAACTTAGGTACTAACATGCGCACGGGGCCGCCATGTTCAGCACTCAAGGGCTGATCATCGTATATGTAAGCGAGTAACACGTCCTCCTCCAGGAGTTCCTCTAAGGTCATGTTGGTCGTGTAGCCCCCATAGGAGTGTTCCATAACATACTTGCCTTCCGGCCTGGGTTTGATTCGGTGAAACAAGTCTTTAAAACATACACCTTCCCATAGGGTATCCAGTTTGCTCCATCGCGTCACACAGTGAATATCCGTCTTCAACATTTTTGTTGGCAATGCCGTGAACTCTTCCCATGTGAGCTCAAATGGCTCCTCAACTAAGCCAAATATTTTGAGCCGCCAGGTTTTCAAATCAATTCTGGGAGTTGAATTGCAAGTTAACACCGGGAATTCTCCGGTTAGGTATTGTCCGGGAGGAATGCGCTCTTCAGAGTCTATATCTCTTTTCCTTTTTGGCTGAGATTTACGAAGTCTTTCAACCCTCTTGCGTGGATCTCTGATTGACATGAGAAACTCCTCAGGTTGAGTTCAGATGCATTGGATTACATTCTGGATGCACCATAAATTTTGAATACTTTATTTTGTTGATTACGTTTAATCTATTTATAAAGCTGTTTCCAATTGGATTAAACAAATAAATATCAAGCGTCATTTTACCTAATGGATGCGGGGGCTATGCCGTTAACGACATAGCCCCCNNAATGGCAGCCATTTCAATATTGCTACTGGTAATATTCAGGGCGTAACTTAGAGAAGGCTTCAGAATCCCATCGTCTCGTCAAAGCCTGGAACGTCCTCAATCAGGGTATTCCCAGGTGCCTCTCCGACCTTTTCGGGGACAACAGGACACAACACCACGGTGTGCTGCGGCGTGATTGTAACTAAGTCCCGGCTCTCAGCCGTCAGGATGTCTGCAACATCATCAAACAGCGCCTCAGGGTAGTGAGTTGATACGATGTCGCTGTGATTCATAAGAATTTGCCCGACAGTTACACCTGGCTCCGTTTGAACAAGATTGATGTTCCAATGGGGCGAATAACCCGGCTCACCGGGAATAAATTCCGCCACGTTTGCTTGATGAGCTCGGGCGCCACCAATAAGATAGAGATCGTTCTCACCGCGTTGCGTCACGCCTTCCTCGACACCACCCTCGATATAGTAGATTTCAACTTCTTCATACCAGCCATTGACAACGATGACTCCTTTTTTTGCAAATGCCGAGATGCCAGCTTCATCATTTTGATCGGCTTCAGGGCTTGTGACCTGGTTGTTATCCACACAACCTGCAAATATCAGAACAAAAAACATTATACCAAAAATTAATATATGCCTATACATATTGTTTTCCTTTCATAGTAAAGGTTTTCAGAAAATGGAACATCGACTTAATCCACATTTATGTTTGTTAGAGACGTTTAACTAAGGACTATCTCTGGGCTTCATCAGA